>PDVH01000019.1_pt1 | contig 46941 bp, 55 predicted proteins | sample 1369781 | NCBI WGS metagenome assembly PDVH01 (sample SAMN07795378, study PRJNA414565) | Alkali sediment metagenome, whole genome shotgun sequencing project. | isolation source: glacial lake sediment | place: Bosnia and Herzegovina: Donje Bare Lake | collected 2016-06
TCCAACTACTCCTTCTGCCTCCATGCGTTCGACCATGCGGGCAGCGCGGTTGTATCCGACTTTCAGGTATCTCTGTACCAGAGAGATTGAAGCCTGCCCCAGCTCAGTTACCAGTTCTACGGCTTCGTCATATTTTTCGTCAAATTCACCGTCCGATTTCTCCGTGTCCGATGAATCTGCCCGGTATTCTATTATCGTTTCATCGTAGGAAGGTCTGGCCTGTTTCTTTATGAAGTCCACAATTCTTTCTATCTCTTTCTCTGACACATATGGCCCATGGATGCGGGTCAATTTTGACGTGCCGGGGGGCATAAAGAGCATATCACCAGACCCTAACAGATTTTCGGCGCCCAGCTGATCGAGGATCGTCCGCGAATCAACCTTTGACGATACCTGAAATGATATCCGCGTAGGGAAGTTCGCTTTTATGACTCCTGTGCCATCTGGGCGAGCCTGGCGAGGGATTCTTCCACGTTTCTCTGTGCGACCATCATCAAGTCTGCAAGCTCGTCGATGATGATCACGATATATGGCAATTTGGACGGCATTTCATTATCGGATTCCCTTTTTTCATCGGTACCGCGTGGCTGAATAATTTTCTCTTTCAACTTCTTGTCTATTAGCTTGTTATATGCCTCGATGTTTTTAACCCCTAGCTCGACAATTGTCTGGTACCGCTTTTCCATTTCTTCTACGGCCCACTTGAGAACCTGAGACGCTCTTTTTGGGTCAACGACAACCGGGTGTAGCAGGTGCGGTATCCCTTCATATGCAGATAGTTCGAGTCTCTTAGGATCAATCATGAGAAACTTAGTATCATCAGGGGGTGTCTTGAACAGGATGCTGCAAATCATGGCATTGAGGGAGACACTTTTCCCTGATCCTGTTGTACCGGCTATCAGGAGGTGGGGCATCCTTGCAAGGTCGGTTATTACAGGGGTCCCTATAATATCTTCTCCGACTTCTCCCAGGGCGATGGGGAGCTTGAATTGAGATTCAAGAAAAGCATCGTTATCTAAGACATCTTTCAGGTGTACCGGTTCCCGTTCATGGTTGGGAATTTCAATGCCGATGACTGCTTTTCCGGGAATGGGGGCGATAATTCTGATACTGGGCGCTCTAAGCGCTAAAGCGAGATCGTCAGATAGATTAGTGACCCTGGTGATCTTTACGCCGGGTGCGGGCTCCAGTTCATACATAGTAATAAGGGGCCCGGGTTTGACTTCAACCACTTTTCCCTCGACGCCGAAATCGGCAAGTTTTTTTTCAAGGATCCGGGAATTCATAATGAGGCTTTCCCGCTTTATCCTCGTGTCTTTTCGTTCAACCTGATCTAGGAGCGTAAGCGGCGGCAGTTTGAAAGCACCCTCCTTTTGAATGAAATCAAAATGGGTCTGCTCCGCTCTTTTCCGTTTCATCTTTTCTACAGATGGCGATTGGGCGTCAATCACGGGGACTGTTTTGGGGATTTTTTCTCTTTCGGCTGCCCTTCCTCTTCGTTCTTTCAGCATGTCCGTTTTTTTAGAAGTGAATCCTTTCAACCCGGCCCACAAAAAAGCTGCAACACCTTTAAACCTCTTGCTTACAGAAACCAGAGATAAGTTAACTATAATAATCAGAGATGATATATGTGCCTGCCTGATTCAAGTAATTGGTCAGCAGCTCTGCGGATACGTTTCCCAGGAGACCTCCTGCGCTGAGTTTAACACCATATACTTGGACGTCTGCCAAACTCGTTGCGAGGAGCGCAGAAGTAGCGAAGATAAGACCGGCAAGGCCAGCGACTCCCACAAGCTTGATTTTAAAAGGTTCGTCCAGGAAATACCTGAACGAGACTATAATAAGAAAAAGGGGAATGATAAATGCAGCGATGCCTAGTAGCCTGATGAGGGAATCCGCCGTATGTGATCCCACTGACCCTACGAGGTTATGTGTCTTCGTATTGTCCCTCACAAAATGCGTAAACGACGGATCAAGAGGGTGGTAGGAGGCTAAGCACAGCAGAAAGAAAATGGCACCAGCCAGGCAAATCGCCCCCCAAATTTCTTTCACTTTTCTGTCGTCCAATTTCACTTCTTCATCTCATAATTATAGGCAGCATGTCAGGAGCGCCAGGAGCTCAGTCACACTTCATCTCCTCGTGCATCAGATAGAGAGAGCATAAAGCTATGCGCCTGACTAATAACCTTGCCGCTGGATTATATACATACTTTACAGCTTACGCGTATTGTAGAGAAATTCATTCTTGACTGAACTTACCACCTTCTTAATAGATCATACCGCCTTCGCAATTGATCGTGTTTCATAATTTCTGGAGATGATATTCTGCACTTTATCTATGAGCTCCTGTCGGTTATCAATGGAATATCCCGTGACGTCTATTGGTTTATCTATGACCATGGTGATTCTACCAGGTCTTATATGCAAGGATCGCCTTGGCATTATTTCTCCGGCACCTATGATGGTAGGGACGCCCGACTTTATGGCAAGGTAAAACATGCCCTGTTTAAATGGCTTGATCTTCCCATCCGTGCTTCTTGTTCCCTCTGGGAAAGACATCACTGATTTCCCTTCCCTGATCTTCATAGCTGCCCTGTCAATACTCATAATCGCCCTTTCACGGTCTTCTCTGTCGATCTCTATATATCCGGCACCTTGCATCGCTCTTCCAAAAAGGGGGATCTGGAAAAGTTCCTTCTTGACTATCCAGCGAAACTGGCCTTGCAGGTGAGCCAGGACGATCAATATATCGAAATCACTTTGGTGATTAGCCATAAAGATTTGTGGTTTTCCCATCAGAACGTTTTCAGCACCTATAATCTCAACCTTAGTGTTTGCTATGGCAAGAAGCATCTTGGCCCAGATATTGGCCACCCTGTGAATCATATTTTCATCAGAAGTAATAAATGCAAAGGCAACTGCACAACCAGACATAAATGCAGTCATCGCTACGCCTATCGCAACTAAAAATAAAGCTCGGATCACGGATTAATCCTCAATATCCTCGATAAGTTTTGCCCTTGGTAGACATTTTTTTACTTGATAATATAGGCTAAGTCAATAAGGATTATACCGTGCCTTCGGAAGGAAATAATGTGCCGAGAAAAGGATTGACAAAAGATGGTCATGATAATAGCATGACTGCCCCAAGAAAAGGCCGAATAACAGTTGCTGTTCAATTTCCAGATAGGGCATCTCAAAAAAATTGGTATGGTTTCTATGAAAAAAATTCTTAGCAAAAAAAGGGCATTGGAAATTATTAAGAACTTCCCCACATCAAAGGTTCTGGTGGTCGGTGATATTATGGTCGATCATTTCATATGGGGCAAGGTGTCGCGCATTTCGCCGGAGGCCCCCGTTCCTGTTGTGGAGATCCAATCGGACTCGCTCTTGTTGGGGGGATGTACAAATGTCTTAAATAATATCTTTTCCCTAGGTGGCAAAGTATACGGAACGGGAGTTGTAGGCGCCGACAGTATGGGCGAGAGGTTGCTTTTGGAGTTCCGTAATAGGCAATTAGATACAGTTGGAATAATTGTAGAAGCGAACCGCCCGACTACATTGAAAACCAGAATTGTGGCGCACGGTCAGCAGGTTGTCCGATTTGATCAGGAAAGCAGGCAGCCTATTAAGCCAAGTAGTGTAGAGAAGATAACAAAGTATATAAGAAAATTGCGCAATGATCTGGGAGCCATTATTATCTCAGATTACAATAAGGGAGTCGTGACAAAGCACCTTCTAGATAGTATTCGCCAAGTCATATCCGGGAAAGGAATTCCCGTTTGTGTAGATCCCAAACAGAGCGATTTTTTTCTGTATAAGGGTTTTGACATCATTACACCGAATCACCATGAGGCCTGTCGTGCTGCGGGCATGGACATTATTGAAGGCTATGACATTATAAAAATAGGACAGACGATTCTCAAGAAATTTGATCTCAAGGCGCTTCTTATTACCCGCGGTGAAGAGGGAATGAATCTTTTTGAAAGAAATGACAAGACAACCCATACAGCCTTTCCAGCTGAGGCGAGGGAAGTCTTCGATGTCACTGGCGCCGGGGATACGGTCATCGCTGTGTTAGCCCTCTGCGTGGCATCTGGGGCGACTTTTAAAGAGGCAGCAGCTCTGGCCAATATCGCTGCCGGTATTGTTGTGGGGAAGGTCGGAACGGCAACGATTTCTCTGGATGAACTCAAAGAGGCCCTATGAGCAATCCGCGGCCTGCAGAGGCAGTAAAATTGCTCATGAGCCACATATATGCAGACGGCAATTTGCTGAAAAGTATTCTTGAGGCATTGTCTGAACACTATGGAGACGTTGACTTTGTCAGTGCCCCGATGCCGTTTCATTATACTGACTACTATACAGAGGAGATGGGATCGCCCCTGGAGAGGCGATTCATTTTTTTCAATACATTGATCAGGGCTGAATCATTGCCGGAAGTGAAGCTATATACGAATGATATAGAGGACAGAACTTCGGAGGGCAGGAAAAGAAGGGTTAATATTGACCCAGGATATATGTCTCAGGCTCATTTAATTTTGGCGACCGGCAAAGGATATACTCACCGTCCCTACTTGAGAGATGGTATTTATGCCGATCTGACCCTGATCTACAGTGGGAAGTCCTTTCAATCTCTGCCGTGGACCTACCCGGACTATGGAGAAAAGCCGGTCATTGAAATGTTTAACAGGATGAGATCAAAATATCTAATGCAGTTGAAACATTAGATTCATGAGTTGACAGCCTTTTTTTTAAGGATTCGAGGAATCCCTATTTTGCAGCCAAATTGAAGAAGAACCAGATTCATTATCTGGGATTAATTATTCATCGGTATTGATTAGGAGTACGTGATGATTCAAAGCATGACCGGCTACGGCAGAATCGAGTCTGTCCAAAATGGCAGAAAATATACAGTGGAAATGAAATCTCTTAACCATCGTTATCTGGAGATTTCCCTTCGGGTGCCTGCCGTCCTTTCTCCTTTGGAATTGGACATCAAGAAAAGGATTAGCAGTAAATTTACACGCGGCAGGATAGAGGCAATCATCAGAATGGATTCCGAGTGTAGTTCCGTCATCGAAAGCAGGTATGAGTTGAATCTCCCGCTCATCCGTAATTATTATGAGTTACTTGTACAATTGCGAGAGGAGCTTAATCTTGAAGAGGAAATTACATTGACTATGATGACCGGATTCAGAGATGCTTTTTTGCAGAAAGAGCTCGGCCTGGATCTATCTGCCGTCTGGGGGGAATTAGGAACGGCACTCGATATGGCAATGGCTGCTTTAATAGAAATGAGAGAAAATGAAGGAAGAAACGTCTGTGATGATTTAGTCCTGAGACTAGACCTGATCGTAAAATCACTTGATTTGATCGCGTTACGGGCACCTAAGGTTGTTTCAGAGTATCAAGTAAGACTTGGTGAGCGGGTAAAGGAACTTGTTGGAGGGATCGCACTTGATGAACTGCGATTGCAACAGGAGGTGGCTATTATGGCCGAAAAAAGCGACATTAGCGAGGAGATCGTCCGTTTTAATAGCCACATCGAGCAGTTTCGTGATCTTTTGCAGCGTGGTGATGCCGTCGGGAGGAGCATGGATTTCCTGATTCAGGAGATGATAAGAGAGGTGAATACTATAGGCTCAAAAAGCAGTGACGCAGAGATATCGCGCAAGGTAATTGACATCAAGAGTAATCTTTCCAGAATAAGAGAGCAGGTACAGAACATTGAGTAAGAAAGATTCTCAGAATCTGGAAGGATTGTATATCGTAGTTTCTGCGCCATCAGGCACCGGCAAGACCTCAATTCTACGAGAGGTCTTGAAGATGTGCCCGAATTTGCTATTCTCAATTTCCTATACCACAAGGCCGCGTCGTCCAGGCGAGAAGGACGGAAAAGACTATTACTTTATTTCTGAGGAGGCGTTTAGAGATAAACTGGACCGGGGAGAATTTGCTGAGTGGGAAGAGAATTATGGCTACCTCTATGGCACATCGTTGAAAACGATGAAGGAATTCTTACAGAAAGGATTTGATCTAGTATTGGATCTTGACTGGCGAGGTGCAAAGACGCTGAAAAGGAATTACCCGGGCGGGGTATTCGTTTTTATTCTGCCCCCATCAACAGGTGAATTGGAAAAAAGATTGCACGGCAGAGGGGTTGAAGGCAAACAAAACATAGATAAGCGCTTGGCGAAGGCTTTAGATGAAATCAAAGAAATAGTATGGTATGATTATTTAATATTTAATGATCACCTTGAGATTGCCGTTGACACTTTAAGATCGATATATGTGGCAGAAAAGAGTAGAAGGGAAAGGTTAGCGCATAAGATAAAGGATTTTCTTGGATGATGAGGAGGACAGTAGAAATATGGCAAGGATAACTGTAGAAGACTCGCTGAAGGTAGCAAAAAACAGATTTGCTCTGGTTGTATTGACCGCAAAGAGGTCAAGGCAATTACTGAAAGGTGCTAAACCTCTGACGGATATCAAACATAACAGGGAAATTGTAGCTTCCTTGAGAGAAATAGCCGCCGGGAAAGTAACATACGCCAATCCTGACTATTTACAGGGCATCAAAGTGGACTACAAGCCCATATTGGATGATACAGAATTTGTTGATGATGAGGAGTACCTTGAATAAGAATCCAAGGGAGATGCTGATCTTTGCCCTTGATGTCGGCAGGGGTATCGAAGAAGCAATGACATGGGTCAAACGTCTTCGGGATCATTTGGAAATATTCAAGGTCGGAAAAGAATCCTATACAAGATATGGTCCACACATCGTTCAGAAAATCATAGAAAGCGGCAAGAAGGTATTTCTAGATCTGAAGTTTCATGACATTCCGAATACAGTTGCCGGAGCCGCTGTTGGGGCTGTTGAACAGGGTGTTTACATGTTCAACGTCCATGCCCTCGGCGGAAGAGAGATGATGGAAAAAACCGTCGCCGCTGTCAGTAGGGCCGCGCAAGAAGCTGCCCTGCCCCCCCCCACAATCCTTGCTGTTACTGTACTGACGAGTCTTAATGATGATGATCTCAAGCAAATGGGATTTAACTTTTCTGCAAGCGAGCTTGCGCTTCGTCTGGCAAGACTCGCGATGGATTCCGGCATTTCCGGCGTAGTAGCCTCTGCCCATGATATTGCCAATATTCGGAAGGCTTGTGGAAATGATTTTATCATTGTAACACCTGGTATCAGAGAGGCAACGTCGGCAGATGATGATCAGAAGAGAATATCCACAGTCAGAGACGCTATAATGAGGGGAGCTGACTATATTGTGGTCGGCAGGCCCATCAGACAAGCAGCAGATCCGGTTCAAAAAGTTGAAGAGATTGTGTCTGAAATCACCGAAGGCCTTGCAATGCGGCAAAGAGTGTTATAAATTTATTGCATTTATCAGCCATTAGCTTATTGTCATATTCAGTTTCCACTTTGATTATGTCAGTCACATTGATGGAGTGAGGGTATGCCGGTAATCTTTGGCATTAATCCCCTGTTAGAGGATCTCAAGAGTCATACCGGGAGGGTAAATAAAATCATTGTTGCTCAGGGAAGGGGAGGGGAAGCCTTCCAGAAAGTCCTGAACCTGGCGAAGCAAAAGGGAATTCATATAGAGTTCAGGGAGAAAAGTTACTTGGACAAAAAGGCAGGTCAGGGGTTTCATCAGGGTATAGTCGGTTTCTGTGAGCCCTTCGCTTATGCAAGTGTGGATGACGTTATTGCAAACCGGCATCCTGATTGCAAATATAATTTGATTCTCATCCTTGATTGCATTACGGATCCTCAAAATCTGGGCACGCTGATAAGGACAGCTCATTGTTGCGGTGTTAATGGAGTTATTATACCAGAGAATCGTTCCGCATCCGTAACAGGAACCGTTATAAAAGCATCCGCCGGGGCTGCCAACTATATAGCCATCGCCACGGTGGTCAACCTGTCCAATACTATTGACTATTTGAAGGAGCAGGGATTCTGGATATATGGTACTGACCCTGCATCAGGCAGAAATTTCGGGTCCTTTGATTATAATGGGCACATCGGCCTCGTGATGGGTAGCGAGGGGAAGGGAATGAGGCCGCTCATCAGGAAAAAATGCGATTTTCTTCTCTCGATTCCTACAATGGGCAAGATAGACTCACTGAATGTTTCGGTGGCGGCGGGAATTATACTTTATGAGATATTGAAAACGTTTGGAAAAGTCTGAGGGTTCAAAGGGGGTTTTCAATTATGGCAGAATTCTTGTGGGAAGCGGCGACAAAAAAGGGTGAGTTAAAAACAGGAGAGATGGCCGCGACTGATGAAGGTGTGGTGAGGGGACTCCTTCGCCGTCAGGGCTTCAAATCAATCACCGTAAAGAAAAAACCAAAAGATCTGGCCGAATATTTCCGCTTTGGCAAGCAGAAGGTCAAGGAGAAGGAAATAGTCGTCTTTGCTCGAATATTTTCTACCATGATCAACGCAGGACTGCCCCTTATCCAGTGTCTTGATCTGCTGGCCCAGCAGGAAAAGAACAAGACCTTTGTTAAGATCATCACGTCTGTAAAGGAAGAGATTGAAGGTGGAGCGACTTTGAATGAAGCTTTGAAAAAGCATCCAAAGGTCTTCGATGATCTTTTTGTCAATCTCGTGGCTGCTGGAGAGAGCGGTGGTACCCTTGACGTTATTCTCAACCGCCTTTCTGCTTACATGGAAAAGGCGATGAAATTGAAGAGCAAGGTAAAGGGGGCTATGACTTACCCTGCCGCTGTGCTTGTCATCTCAATAGGTGTCGTCGCTCTCCTGTTGCTCAAGGTTATTCCCGTATTTCAGAAGATGTTTGAAGGCATGGGCGGTCAATTGCCGGCGCCCACGCAGTTTCTCATCAACATCAGCCAGTTCTTTCAAAGTTATTTCCTTTTTATGATTGCTGGTATTGCTCTGGTCATATATGCATTCAGAAGATATTACCGTACGGAAAGAGGACGACTTACCGTTGATGCCTTGACGTTGAAGTCGCCTGTATTCGGCCCGTTATTGAACAAGGTTGCAGTAGCGAAATTTACCAGAACCCTGGCAACCATGTTAGGCAGCGGTGTTCCGATTCTCGAGGGACTAAGTATCGTAAGTAGAACCGCTGGAAACAAGATAGTTGAGAATGCTATAATCAAGACCAGACAAAGCATCAGCGAGGGGAGGACCATCGCGGAACCACTTTCAGAAACTGGCATATTCCCCCCCATGGTTGTTCAGATGATCGCAGTTGGTGAGGCTACAGGGGCCCTTGATCAGATGCTCGCCAAAATTGCTGATTTTTACGACGATGAAGTGGATGCGGCTGTAGAGGCCATGACAGCGCTGCTCGAACCTATTATGATGGTTTTTCTTGGGGGAGTTGTGGGAGGAATGCTCATTTGCATGTACCTCCCGATCTTCAAGATGGCTTCTGTAGTCGGCGGTTAGAAATAGTGACGCCCCAGACTGGCTGAGAAGGATTTGTATTTACCTATTAGACCACTTCAGGAGAGGAAGAGAATGGTCGGGATGGCGCGATTTGAACGCGCGACTCCTGCGTCCCGAACGCAGTGCCCTACCGGACTGGGCCACATCCCGACATGGTGTAACGATATATTTGGAAGATATATAATTAAACTCTAAATGTCCATATTATTTTTTGTGCACTTAGTCTAATCGGGGAAAATAGCCCATGATCATATACGATTTAAGATGTGAAAAGGGTCATAAATTCGAAGGTTGGTTCAATGATAGAAGTGCATTTGAAAAGCAGCAGACCCAAAAGCTGATAATTTGTCCTTCCTGTGGAAGTTCTGACGTTGGAATGGTACCCTCCACAATTTCCATCATGGGAAGGGACATTAAGGCATCTAACAAGAGGGATGTTGAAGAATTATCACTGCCGAAGGCTCTGAAATTGTTTCATGAATACCTCGACAAGAATTTCGATGATGTCGGTAAGAAGTTTGCTGAAGTAGCCATGAGAATTCATCATGGTGATGAAGAAGGACGAAATATCAAAGGGATTACTACGGAGAACGAAGAGGAGACCTTAAGGGAGGAAGGGGTCCAATTCTTCAAAATTCCTGTGCCCAAGTTTGACAGTTGAAGGTTTGAGAGCCGCTTGACGATCTCCGTAAAAAGCGCCAAACTAATTAATTACGGGAAGTTTTCTCGAATGTTCCTAGGCAAAACGGTCAATTTCCAAGAGGAATCTGGCACATATAAAATAAATATGCGAGGCAGTGACAGAGTATGGAGCGCAAATTAAGTTCTTGGGCTGTTACGGAGCCGTCGTCTCTTACATTTTGAATTCTGCCAAATCTATCCGTATTTTATCACTAATATCGTCATGAAAAGAATGTATAATAGCATCTTAGAGAGTATCGGAAATACCCCCCTCGTGGAGATCCGCAATCTTAATCCCAGCAAGAAGGTTAAGATTTATGCGAAGCTTGAATATTTCAACCCAGGAGGTTCTGTTAAGGACAGGATAGCCCTTTACATGGTAAACGAAGCGGAAAAAAAGGGCGAACTCTCGAGCGATAAGATCATCCTAGAGGCTACGAGTGGTAATACCGGAATCGGTCTTGCACTAATTGCTGCGGCCAAGGGATACAGATTATGCTTGGCTATGTCTGAATCTGCCAGTGAGGAAAGGAAAAGAATCCTTAAAGCCATGGGGGCTGAGCTATACTTAACTCCGGCAAGCCTCGGTACAGATGGTGCCATCGAGGTGGCATATAACATGATGCTCAAGGATCCTGAGAAGTATTTTGGCACGGACCAGTTTAATAATGCCGATAATATGCTGGCCCATTACCACGGGACAGGTGAAGAGATCTGGCAACAGACTGACGGCGCTGTGACGATGGTGGTGGCAACCTTGGGGACGACAGGCACTGCTATGGGAGTTTCGAAACGACTCAAGGAATATAATCCTGACATCAGAATAGTAGGCGTTGAACCCTATCTGAAGCATAAAATCCAGGGTTTAAAAAATATGAAGGAATCTTATCGACCTGGTATTTATGATAAGAGCCGATTGGATGAGAAGATAAATATCCTTGACGAAGATGCATTCGAAACCTCGAGGAGACTGGCTGGGGAAGAAGGTCTCTTTGTAGGGATGAGTTCAGGCGCTGCCATGTATGTCGCTATGCAGAAGGCCAGAGAAATGGAAAATGGGCTCATCGTTGTAATCTTTCCTGATGGGGGAGAGCGGTATCTAAGTACGGAACTCTTCGCCGACAAGAAACAATCTACCCTACGTCTGTACAACACATCGACAAGAGAGAAGGAGTTTTTCAAACCAATCAATTACGAAGAAGTTCTGATGCATTCTTGCGGGCCTACGGTTCATGAAGTTCCCCACGTAGGCAACTATCGACGTTTTGTTGTTTCCGATCTGATCCTGCGCTACCTCGAGTTTAAAGGATTTAAGGTCAGACACGTTATGAACATAATTGATTTGAACGACAGATCCATTAAGGAAGCCGAGCGGGCAAATATGGATTTGGGTACGTATACAGAAAGATGCACAAGTAAGTTTTTAAATGATATTAAAAAGTTAAATATTAAACAAGAGGAGGTCTATCCTCGGGCCAGTGAAAATGTCGAAACGATGGTGAACCTTGTTGAGAAACTTGTTGAAAGAGGTCACGCCTACGAAAAATTGAGGTCTGTTTACTTTGACATATCAAAAATAGATGATTATGGTCGCTTGTCCAACATTGACCTGAAAAAAGTTAAACTCGGTAAGACCATCGAATCGGATGACTATGAAAAAGACAGCCCCGTGGATTTTGCCCTCCTGAAAAGGTCTTCTCTAAATGAATTGAAGAGGGGAATTTATTTCAAAACCCGCTGGGGAAACGTAAGGCCAAGCTGGCATCTTGAGTGTGCAGCTACCTCCCTTAAGTATTTAGCAGACAATTTTGATATTCATGCGAGTGGAGCCGACGTCGTCTTTCCTCACTGTGAAAATGTCATGGCCATCGGGAAGGCTGCAACTGGCAAACGGATGGCTAACTACTGGATCAATACGGAACTGGTCATGGTGGATGGCAAGAAAATGTCCCGCTCCTTAAATAATGTCAAGACTATAGAAGATCTGGAGACAATGGGATATGGCGGCAGACAAATCAGGTTTTTTCTGCTGAGCACTCACTACCGCAAGCCTCTGAATTTTTCCTTCGGTGCATTAGAGACGGCAAAAAATACGGTCAAGAAGTTGGACAGGTTTATTCAGCGCTTGATTCGTCATACACCCGGTAGCGGATACCCGGACACTGATCAACTTGTATATGACATCAAACAGAGATTCTCAGATGCCATGGATGATGATTTCAACATATCCGATACAATGGCCTCTCTTTTTGAATTCGTAGGGAAGGTCAGTGTTGCACTCTCCCTGGGGCAGTTGAGTGAAAGGGAAAGAGACAATGTGCTCGACGTTCTGGCCAGGATTGATGAAGTGGTAGCGGTAATGAGTTTCGAGGAGGAGACATTGAGCGAAGATGCTCTTCAACTTCTCGAAGAAAGAGAAGCGTCGAGAAAAAGAGGTGATTGGAAAAATTCTGATGAGATCAGGAAGAAGCTTCTTGGGATGGGGATTCAAATTTCAGACACCGCCCGCGGGGCAACGTGGAGGCTGAAATAGTTATTAGGGTTATGTGTGAAAGGTACAGGGTATATATTTTAAATAATCTATTTACTTGCAGGTGATAGCTGACGTGACTAAATGGGAGAGATGTGATGGATAAGGATATCAGAAAGTCAGTTATTGCAGGTACTTGGTATCCCGGCAGCCCCAAAGTTTTGAGGGCAGATATAGAGGACTTTTTTCTTCATGCACCTGATGTAAAAATAGAAGGCAGTATCAGAGGTCTTATTGTTCCCCACGCAGGATATGTCTATTCAGGCCAGATTGCAGCAATAGCCTATAAAATGATAAAAAGAGAAACCTTCGATGCTGTCTTGGTTCTGGGACCGAGTCACAGGACATTTTTTCACGGCGTTTCCATATATGACAGAGGCGGATACGAAACTCCCTTAGGCATTCTTCCCGTGGACGTGACCTTGGCAAATGATATCATGGCCCAAAGCGAAATAATATCCTACATACCAGCTGCTCATTCCCAGGAGCATTCAATCGAGATTCAACTTCCTTTTCTTCAAGTCGTACTTGGAAAATTTGGCTTTGTTCCGATCGTTATGGGAGAGCAAGACCGCGAGACATGTGAAAACCTTGCTGAGGGCATAGTCAATGCAATAAATGGTAGGAATATTCTAATCGTGGGAAGTTCCGATCTTTCACATTTCCACTCTTATGAGAAGGCGGTGAAGCTTGATTCGGTGGTGCTAAAACGTATAGAAAAAATGGACGGCAGGGGCCTCTTGGAAGATTTGGAAAAAAATTTATGTGAGGCTTGCGGCGGCGGGCCAGCTGCTGTGGCCATGATGGTTTCGGAAAAATTAGGTGCAGATAGGGCCAAGTTGCTGAAGTATGCCAACTCGGGAGATGTGACAGGAGATAGAAAAAGCGTTGTCGGGTATGCTTCGGCTATTTTTTATAATGGTCGGGATTCCTAATTTTCAAAAGAGCTTCGATTTAAGCAGAGGATTTCTTCTTATTTGAAAACATCTTGGCTGTACCAAGAGAGTTATTGAGATATTATGATGGGGTCATTATGGCGCTGTCAGAGGTGGAAAAAAAGGCGCTTCTCGATATTGTAAGAAAAACAATAGGGGCCAAACTAACTGGCAAGTCTATTCCGGAGTTCCACTTAGGTTCGGAAGCGCTAAAAGAAAAGAAGGGAGCGTTTGTAACCCTTAAAAAGCATGATCATCTAAGGGGTTGTATCGGTCATATCGAGGCAAGAAAACCACTTTACAAGACTGTGGGAGAAATGGCTTTAGCAGCTGCCTTCGATGATCCGCGCTTTCCTCCGTTAAAGCCGGACGAGTTGAAGAATGTGGCTGTCGAGATATCCGTACTGAGCCCGCTCAAAGAGGTTAAGGACATAGATGAGATAGAGGTAGGTATCCATGGTCTTTACATCACTAAAGGGTATAGTTCCGGCCTCTTGCTGCCCCAAGTTGCCACGGAATACGGATGGGATAGATTGACCTTTCTTCGGGAAACATGTTATAAAGCAGGCCTTCACCGGGATGCATGGGAAGACAAAGATACCAAAGTCTATATATTTTCTGCTGAGGTCATTGGCGAGCATTAGTTGATGGTCTAGAAGGGAGCCGCACGCCGGTCCGAATGCAAACAACGAGAAACATTCAAAGTTAGGGCAGTCACGTTATGTCACTTACATCCTGGCAAGTCCAGCATGCAAATATTGTTAAGATGCTCCTCTTGCAGCCGCCTGTAGGTGCCCCCCACACCCTAAAGGATTATGTTTAAGTTGATTCACTGCACGGAGTCGAGGGATTCGTTGACACGTGAAAAGTGGATCTGTAAGACATTATGCTTGGCTAATGTTGAAATTAGGGGTAAGTATTAAACCTCAGAAAATACAATCTATGCAATGGATTCATCAAGACTCAAAGATCTTTACTCTAGAGAATTTTCCTACACATGCTGAACCAATACGCAAACCTTTCGACACAAAAGTATAAAAAATAATTATTGACAAATTTTAATAATGGAATTACCATTAGAGGCTTTTGTTTTTGGGAGATTTTTGCCGCTCTTTTGTAAGATGCAAAAAGAAGTTTCCGGCTCTGGTTAGTAAGTCGGCTGGCGTAGCTCAACAGGTAGAGCAGCTGATTTGTAATCAGCAGGTTGCGGGTTCGAGTCCCATCGCCAGCTCCAGCATTTGGTGATGCAATTGGAGGGGTGCCCGAGCGGCCAAAGGGAGCAGACTGTAAATCTGCCGGCGAAGCCTACGGAGGTTCGAATCCTCCCCCCTCCATCAGGGAAATGAATTGGACAGAAACCTTTGAGGGATGGACTCCAATATCTATTAAGAGCGGGAATAGCTCAGGGGCTAGAGCGTCAGCCTTCCAAGCTGAGGGTCGCGGGTTCGAATCCCGTTTCCCGCTCCATTGTATACTTCTTTTTTTGAAAATATGGTTAGATGTGCTGATTATATGGGGTTCATGGAATTAGAAGTCATCTTGATGAACTCATAAGCCCACGTAGCTCAGTCGGTAGAGCACATCCTTGGTAAGGATGAGGTCACCAGTTCAATCCTGGTCGTGGGCTCCATTACGGTAAGAGTAGGGTAATTATGAGAAATATTATAACTTTAGCCTGTACAGATTGTAAGCAAAGAAATTATACGACCACGAAGAATAAGAGAACCATGCAGAATCGCCTTGAGTTGATGAAATATTGTAAATTTTGTCGATCTCATAAGCTTCACAGGGAAACTAAGTAAATTCCCTTTATCTTTATAATGTACAGCAGAATGAACAGGCCAGTAGCTCTAATGGATAGAGCGCCGGACTCCAAATCCGGATGCTGGGGGTTCAAGTCCCTCCTGGCCTGCCATTTTGTTTCAACGAGACTTGTTTCGTTTCATTGAGAGACGAGGAGAAAAGGCATGGTCACTGACCTTGAGCTATTGAAAAGGGACGAAGGACCTGAGCTTTGATCTAAAGGGATTGCACTGATGAATAAGGTAAAGATAATTGCTGCAAAAGTAATACGCTTTTTAAAAGAAGCAAAGATTGAGTTAAGAAAAGTTACGTGGCCTACTCCCAGGCAAACCCTTGCTTCCACTTCTGTGGTGATAATTGTGGTGATAATTGTATCCATATTTCTAGGCATCGTGGATTTTGGATTGGCCAAAGCAATAAGGCTGGTTTTAGGTTAAAGTTTATGGCGTTCAAATGGTATGTGGTTCATACGTATTCTGGCTTTGAGAACAGGGTAAAACTCTCTCTACAGGAAAGAATAGAAGCAGCAGGAATGCAGGAACAGTTTTCAGATATCCTCATTCCCGAAGAAGATATCGTAGAACTGGTTTCAGGAGAGAAAAAAACATCCAAGCGAAAGTTTTTTCCCGGATACATTCTCGTCAGAATGGAGATGAATGACGAAACGTGGCATCTTGTCAAAGGGACACCCAAGGTGACGGGATTTATTGGGGGTAAGGATAAACCATCACCAATCCCTGATAAGGATGTGGACAATCTAAAGACCAGGATTAATGAAGGAACTCTGAAACCCAAACCAAAATTCAGGTTTGAGGTCGGCGATCACGTAAGGATAATTGATGGTCCATTTACTAACTTCGACGGGGTTGTCGATGAGGTAAAGCCGGAGAAGGGTAAATTAAGGGTCATTGTCAGCATATTTGGCAGGTCAACACCTGTTGAACTGGATTTTATCCAGGTTGTTCAGCATTGATAATAGTGACGAGTTAACAATAAAACAATTAGGGTGGTCATAATGGCAAAAAAAGTTATAGCGAATATAAAGCTTCAGATTAAGGCAGGCAAGGCAACTCCCTCTCCCCCCATCGGGCCCGCTCTAGGGCAGCACGGGGTCAATATCATGGAGTTTTGCAAGGCATACAATGCCATGACACAAAACCAGGAAGGTACGGTTATTCCCGTCGTCATTACAGTCTATGCTGATCGATCATTCACCTTTGTTACTAAGACTCCACCGGCCTCTGTGCTTCTCAAACAGGCTGCCAAGATTGCAAAGGGTTCTGGGGATCCGAGGCGAGAGAAGGTCGGTACTGTGACAAGTGAACAGATTAGGGAGATAGCCTCCTCAAAGTATAACGACCTCAACGCTGTTGACATAGAAGGGGCTATAAGAATCATTGAGGGAACGGCGCGGTCAATGGGGATAGAAATAGCAGGATGAATTAACTGTGACAATGTAAAGAAACCCACTATGCGTATGGGCGTGCAAAGTTAAACATTTGCCAATGCGGGAAGCCCAACCCGACAAATGGCAATATCAATAACAGAGGTTTTGACATGGTGAAGAGAGGCAAGAATTACGCAGAAGCGAAAAAAAAGGTTGAAGCAGGAAAACGATATACCTTAAAGGAGTCTGTACAATTGGTAGTTGGTACGGCGAGAGCAAAGTTTGATGAAACCGTCGATGCGGCCATCCGGCTGGGCGTAAGTCCACAACACGCTGATCAGATGGTCAGAGGCAGTGTTGTCTTACCGAATGGATTGGGCAAATCAGTCAGGGTACTCGTCTTTGCGAAAGGAGAAAAGGAAAAAGAGGCCATCGAAGCCGGTGCTGACATTGTCGGTTCAGATATTAAGGGAGGGTGGCTCGAGTTTGACAGGGTAATTGCCACACCCGATATGATGGGCAACGTTGGAAAGCTAGGGAAGATTTTAGGTCCCCGCGGATTGATGCCTAATCCAAAGGTCGGGACAGTAACCTTTGACGTGGCGAAGGCTGTTAATGAACTGAAGTCCGGTAAGGTTGAATTTCGCGTCGAAAAAACGGGTATAGTACATAGTCCAGTTGGAAAAGTATCATTTGGAGCGGATAAGTTAATGGAAAACGTCAGCGCCCTTTTGGAGGCGATCATCAAACTGAAGCCGGCATCGAGTAAGGGAACTTATCTCAAAGGAATATCGTTATCCACCACCATGGGACCAGGGATAAAGGTTGATCCCTTAGATGTGAGGAATATTTGAAGTTAGTAAAGGCATAATTATATGCCTGCAGACGTGGTGATCCTGTAATAAGCCAAGAAGGGTTTGTGGGAAACGGACGGCTTCGCAAAAGGGATATATGGGATATTGCACTTTCTTGCGATGCCGTTGAATTTGATGCCGTGATAATAGAAGTCTGAGACAGCAGGTACAGGGGTTTAAACGATTCTAATCGGCCTGCCGAGACCCGTGGGTGGTTTTGTAACAGCTTGAGTTTGTTGATGTACATAGTGTTTAAGAACTCCCCTGTATATAGCATAGTTCTCTGACTTCCGGTGACATTTTTTATTGCACAAGAGATTAGAAGCCTTACAAATCAATTGAGTGAAAGGAGGTTAAAGATTGGATCGGAGAACTAAGGAGAAGGTTGTTGCTGAGCTTCATGAAAAACTTAAAGATACCAAGTTGGCTGTTCTTGCCGGTTACACTGGCATGAATGTTGAGAAGTTGACAGTTTTAAGAAATACCTTACGCAAGTCAGGCACCGAGCTTCGGATCGTTAAAAACACGCTGCTCGGAATTGCTTCGGAGAATACCGATTTCAGTGGGCTGAGAGAACATTTCAAAGGACCATTGGCTATTCTCTTAAATCGCGGGGATGTTGTCCGGCCGACAAAGGTATTAGTTGAATTTGCCAAAAGGAACGCCGAGCTGGAAATAAAGGTCGGCATGCTAAATGGTAAGGTCTTGAGCAGAGATCAACTCAGCACGCTGTCAGAATTGCCGGGTAGAGAAGTCCTTCTCGGAAAACTCCTATCCGTTATGGTAGGAGTCCAAACTTCGCTGGTTAATGTATTAAGCGGAGTGCCGAGGAGCTTAATTTGCGCTCTTGACGCTTATCGTTTAAAAAAACAATCAGGAAACTAAAATATACAGGAGAGGATAAGAAAAATGACGAGTAAAATTACAAAAGATGATGTCATAAAATTTATTGAAGGAATGACGGTCCTTGAACTTTCTGAGTTAGTAAAGGAACTCGAAGAAAAATTCGGTGTATCAGCAGCCGCGCCCGTGGCCGTTGCTCAAGTTGCTGCAGGTCCTGAACAAGCAGCGCAGGCAGAGGAGAAAACAGAATTTAATGCTATTCTAACGGGATTTGGCGATCAGAAGATTCAAGTTATCAAGGTTGTCAGGGCTCTTACCGGTCTCGGGCTTAAGGAAGCAAAAGACTTGGTAGACGGTGTGCCAAAGCCGATTAAGGAGGGCGTTTCGAAAGAAGAAGCAGCAGATATAAAGAAAAAGATAGAGGAAGTCGGGGGCACAGTAGAAGTTAAGTAGCAGACAAAGAAGAGTATGAATTGTTGTCCGGAGATTTCACAATCCAAAGTGATAAGAATAACTTATTCTATGTTTGTAAATATATTTAAAAACGCAAAAGGATAATATGAACGAGTTTAGAAAGAATTTTGGCCGTATAAAAAAAATCTTAAATATACCAAATCTGATTGATATTCAGAAAAAGTCCTACGAGAAATTTCTTCAGAAGGGTGTGCCCCCTTTGGAGCGGGGGAGCTTTGGACTTCAGGGGGCATTCATCAGCGTCTTTCCAATCTCCGACTTTAGCGGGAAATGTTCTCTAGAGTTTGTAAGTTACAAGATCGGAGACGTCAGATATGACGTGAAGGAGTGTATCCAAAAAGGTATGACCTATGCGGCTCCTTTGAAGATTGTCGTTAGATTAGTTGTCTTCGATGCTGATCGCACCTCCGGTCATAAGACGATCCGTGATATTAAGGAACAGGAGATATACTTCGGAGAAATACCATTAATGACTGATAACGGCACCTTCATTATGAACGGTACGGAAAGGGTCATTGTTAGCCAGCTTCATAGATCACCGGGCATATTCTTTGATCACGATAAAGGGAAAACCCTCGCCAGTGGGAAGCTGATTTATTCAGCTAGGATCATACCTATTAGAGGTTCGTGGCTAGATTTTGAATTTGATTCAAAAGATCTACTCTATGTGAGGATCGACAGGCGAAGAAAAATGCCTGTGACGATTCTATTTAAGGCTATGAGAAACAGCACGGAATTCCTCCTCAGTTATTTCTACAATATTGAGAAGGTATTTATAGATCATAATAAGTTTTATATGGTTGTGGATGATTCCCTCGTGGGTGAAAAGGCTCCGGAAGACATAAAGGAGCCTGGTTCTGGCGAAGTTATTATCAAGAAGATGCGGAAGTTTACCAAAGCCCACATCAAGAGAATGACAGAGCTGAAAATCAAGCGGATACAGATTAAAGACTCAGACATAGTTGGGAAGATTCTTGCCTCAAATGTAAAGGATCCCAACACCGGCGAAGTTTTATTGAGATGTAATGAAGAGTTAACACTCGATGATCTGGAGCGGGTCAGTGAAAGAGGGGTTCAGGAGCTTCGGTTTATTTACATAGACGAGGAAAGATCCAATGCTTCAATTAAAGATACTCTTCTGATCGATAAGATTGAAAACGAGGAAGAGGCAATAATCGAGATATACAGAAGGTTGAGGCCGAGTAATCCGCCGACACCGGAGACGGCGCATAAATTTTTCAATAGTCTATTCTTTGATCCTGCAAGTTATGACCTCTCCGACGTCGGAAGGGCCAAGATGAATTACAAGCTTCGCCTGGATGTTCCCATAGATGTAACAGTACTTCGAAATGAGGACATCCTTGCCGCTGTCAAATACCTGATTGATCTGAAAAATGGCGCTGGTGACTATAGTGTCGACGATATTGATCACTTGGGAAACCGCAGAATCAGGTCGGTGGGCGAATTAATCGAAAATCAGTACCGCATAGGTCTGGTTCGAATAGAGAGAGCGATCAAGGAGAGGATGAGTCTCCAGGACATTGAAACCATGATGCCCCACGAGCTTATCAATGCCAAACCTGTATCTGCCGTTGTAAATGAATTTCTTGGAAGCAGCCAACTATCACAGTTCATGGATCAGACTAATCCCCTTTCGGAGATTACGCACAAGAGAAGGCTTTCCGCTCTTGGTCCAGGTGGTCTCACCCGTGAAAGAGCCGGATTTGAGGTCAGAGATGTTCATCCCACCCATTACGGTCGCATCTGTCCTGTTGAAACGCCGGAAGGCCCCAATATAGGTCTCATAGTTTCACTCAGCACATATGCACGGGTAAATCCTTTTGGTTTTATAGAAACACCTTACAGGGTAGTTAATAACGGAAGGGTGCTTGATGAAGTTCGCTACCTGACAGCCATTGAAGAGGAAAAGTACATCATCGCGCCGGCAGATAGTGCCCTTGACGGAAGAGGAAGGTTCGTCGGAGAACTAGTTTCTGCCAGAAAGGGGAGCGATTTCCTCTCTATTCCACCGGGTGAGATCAACTTGATGGATGTATCTCCAGATCAGCTTGTCAGTATTGCGGCAGCTTCGATTCCGTTTCTTGAGCATGATGATGCCAATAGGGCACTCATGGGTTCCAACATGCAAAGACAGGCAGTTCCTCTTTTAAGACCCGAGGTTCCCATAGTGGGTACGGGGATGGAATCTATTGTTGCGAGGGACTCTGGCGCAGTCGTTGTGGCGAGGCGCTCTGGAGTGGTTGAGCAGGTGGACGCTGCAAGGATTGTGATCAAGTGTGACGGAGAGGGACAAGACGAACTTGATACAGGCGTTGATATCTATAACCTTTCAAAGTATCAGCGCTCAAACCAGGATACCTGCTTTAACCAAAAACCCATTGTGAGTAAAGGAAGCTGTGTCAACAAGAGTGATATTATTGCTGATGGTCCCGCTACAGATGCCGGGGAACTCGCGTTAGGGCGAAACGTAATGGTCGCTTTCATGTCCTGGGGGGGATACAACTATGAAGATTCTATCCTGGTCAGTGAAAGGCTCATAAAGGACGATATCTACACATCGATACATATTGAAGAATTCGAGACAATGGCGAGAGATACAAAGCTGGGCAAGGAAGAGATCACAAGAGATATTCCCAACGTGGGGGAGGAGGCCCTTAGAAACCTGGATGAAAGCGGCATTGTCAGGATGGGTGAGTTTGTGAAGTCAGGGGATATTCTTGTCGGGAAGATCACCCCGAAAGGAGAGACCCAATTATCGGCGGAGGAAAAACTGCTCAGGGCGATCTTTGGTGAAAAGGCAAGCGACGTTCGAGACACATCCCTTCGCGTTCCCCCAGGTGTTGAAGGTACTGTGATAGATGCCAAAGTATTTACCAGAAAAGGTTCTGAAAGAGACCAAAGAACGCAATCCATCGAGGAAGAGGCGATGAGGGATTTGCTTAAAGACCGGGATGACGAAATCAGGATCATCACCGAAAGCGTCAAGAACAATATCGCCGGCATGCTCATCGGAAAAACTTCCGCCTCAAAGCTGCTCGATCCAAAGAAGAAAAAGATGCTGCTGAAAAAGGGAGAGTCAATTGAACGAGAAGTTCTGGAAAAGATACCGTTTAGCCTGTGGAAGGAAATTTCTCTAGTCCGTGATGAGGCGACGGAGGAGAAAATAGGCACTTTAATCGCAAATTATGAGAGAAAAAAGGAGGTCATAGAGGCATTCTTTGAGGAGAAGATCAGCAAGCTAAAAGCAGGCGATGAGCTTCCTCCGGGAGTGATCAAGATGGTTAAAGTTTATATCGCCATCAAGAGGGGACTTTCTGTAGGCGATAAGATGGCCGGAAGGCACGGTAATAAGGGGGTATTGTCGAGGATACTCCCGGAAGAAGATATGCCTTATTTCAAGGATGGAACGCCCGTTGACATCATCCTGAATCCTTTAGGGGTTCCTTCACGTATGAATGTCGGGCAGATCCTTGAGACTCATTTAGGCTGGGCCGCAAAGGGGTTGGGTGAGAAGATCAATGCCATGCTGGAAAAGCATCACAGTACTGATCGGTTGAAAAAGGAATTACGGAGCATTTATTCCTCGCCTGAATTTGACCGTTTTATCGATGGTATCTCTGAGGACAAGCTCAGAGAATTCATTAGCAAATTGAAGAGAGGTATTCTGGTTTCTACCCCAGTTTTCGATGGTGCGGAAGAAAGTGAAATCAGGGACATGCTAAAAAAGGTGGGCCTTCCTGAGAACGGACAAACTATTCTTTTTGATGGAAAGACTGGTGAACCTTTCGATCAGGAGGTCACGGTAGGCATGATTTATATGCTGAAGCTACACCATCTTGTTGATGATAAAATTCACGCAAGATCCATAGGGCCCTATTCCCTGGTGACTCAACAGCCTCTTGGCGGAAAAGCACAGTTTGGCGGACAGAGGCTCGGTGAAATGGAAGTGTGGGCAATGGAAGCTTATGGTGCTGCTTACTCACTGCAGGAGTTCCTTACTGTCAAGTCCGATGATGTGGCAGGCAGAACGAGAATATATGAAGCTATCGTCAAGGGTGAGCATACCTTTGAGCCGGGGCTCCCAGAGTCTTTCAATGTTCTTGTCAAGGAACTGCAAAGTCTTTGCCTTGATGTGGACTTAATTGAAGACGAGTGATGGTATGAAACATGTTTTTATTTCACTCGGCATTTAGAATAGAATTTAGGGTCAGCGATTGAAAACCCGCTAATAATCAGGAGATGTAAATAGTGGAAGATATTTTTAGTTATTTTGAAAAACCGAAGGATCCCATCAGGTTTAGCGCAATAAAGATGTCACTTGCTTCGCCGGAGAAGGTTCTTTCATGGTCCCATGGTGAAGTCAAGAAGCCTGAGACAATCAATTACAGGACATTCAAACCGGAAAGAGATGGACTATTTTGCGCAAAAATATTCGGCCCCGTAAAGGATTACGAATGTCTCTGCGGCCGTTATAAGCGGATGAAGTATCGTGGCGTTGTATGTGAGAAATGTGGCGTAGAGGTTATCCAGTCAAAAGTCCGCAGAGAAAGGATGGGCCACATTACTCTAGCCACACCGGTGGCTCACATATGGTTTCTCAAGAGCCTTCCGAGCCGAATCGGAAATGTCCTCGATTTGAGCCTCAAGGAACTGGAAAAGGTTCTTTATTTTGAGTCCTGGATAGTGCTGGACCCCAAGAACACCCCCCTAAAGAAAAAGGAACTCCTATCCGAGGAAGAGGTAAGTGAATTAAGAGAGCAGTATGGCGAAGACGCTTTTGAAATCGGGATTGGAGCCGAGGCAGTTCGAGAACTTCTTGAAGAAATTGATCTGATAAAGATCGATGAAGAACTGCGTGCAGAGCTAAGATCGACCGTTTCTGATACGAAGAAGAAGAAGCTTGTCAAAAGATTGAAAGTGATCGAATCCCTGAAAAAATCCAAGACAAACAGACCTGAATGGATGATTCTCACAACGTTGCCTGTTATCCCTCCGGATCTGCGACCGCTGGTACCGCTGGATGGAGGCCGTTTTGCGACATCCGACCTTAATGATCTTTACAGGAGAGTAATCAACAGGAATAACCGCTTGAAGCGTTTGCAGGAATTAAACGCCCCGGAGATCATAGTTAGAAACGAAAAGAGGATGCTCCAGGAAGCAGTTGACGTCCTCTTCGATAACGGCAGAAGGGGCAGGGCTATCACTGGTTCCAATAAGAGGCCTCTCAGGTCTCTATCAGATATGCTGAAAGGGAAACAGGGCAGATTCAGACAGAACCTGCTTGGCAAAAGGGTCGATTACTCAGGGCGGTCGGTGATTACAGTGGGACCTGATCTCCGGCTTCATCAGTGCGGTCTTCCCAAGAAGATGGCCTTGGAGCTTTTTAAACCATTTGTCTATAACCGCCTCGAGGAGAAGGGTTATGTAACCACTGTGAAAAGTGCAAAAAAGATGGTGGAAAGGGAGACTGCCGAGGTATGGGATGCACTGGATGAAGTGGTTCGCGAATATCCAGTTATGCTCAACAGAGCTCCTACCTTGCACAGGCTTGGCATTCAGGCCTTTGAGCCGGTCCTAATTGAGGGGAAGGCGATACAGCTCCATCCCCTGGTCTGCACGGCATTTAACGCCGATTTTGATGGGGACCAGATGGCTGTCCATGTTCCCCTGTCCATTGAAGCTCAGACAGAGGCCAGAGTCCTGATGATGTCAACGAATAATATACTTTCGCCAGCTAATGGGAAGCCAGTTATTAACCCCAGTCAGGATATAGTGCTCGGGATTTATTACCTGACGCGGGCCAGGTCTAATGTCAAAGGTGAGGGGATGACTTTTTCAGATCCTGAAGAAGTCCGTAGAGCCCTCGATGCGGATGCAGTTAGTCTCCACGCAAAGGTACGAGTTCGTATAGGCGGTGAGCTGAAGGATACAACCGTTGGCAGGGTTATTCTTTATGATATTATCCCTCAAGAGATTTCTTTCGATGTCATCAATAAAGTGATGAATAAAAAGGAGCTGGCGAATCTTATTGATAATTGTTACCGGTTGTGTGGCGCAAAGACGGCAGTCTTGCTGGCCGATCAACTTAAGGATTTGGGATTTAAATATGCCACGTCTTCGGGGTCATCTATTGCGATCCATGATATGGTCATCCCAAAGAACAAAAAAGATATAGTAGCTTTGGCTGATAAGGAGGTCTTGAAAGTACAGACTCAATATATGGATGGTCTTATTACGGATGGTGAGCGCTACAATAAGGTCATCGATATCTGGTCACAGGCGACGGAAAAAATTGCCGCTGAGATGTTAAGCGGCATAGGGGCAGAAGAAAATGAAACGCTTACTGGCAAGAAGAGACAGGGAGAAAGTCTGAATCCCATCTTTATGATGGCCGATTCTGGTGCGAGGGGCAGCGCTGTTCAGATCAGGCAACTTGCGGGGATGAGGGGTCTGATGGCTAAGCCATCAGGGGAAATTATCGAAACCCCGATCACCGCAAACTTCCGAGAAGGCCTTACTGTTCTTCAATATTTTATATCTACCCATGGTGCAAGGAAAGGCCTGGCCGACACGGCCCTGAAAACAGCCAATTCCGGATATCTAACCAGACGGCTTGTCGATGTGGCCCAAGATTGCATTATAAGTGAGAATGATTGCAATACCATTGATGGAATTTATGTTTCAGCCCTAATGGAAGGTGGGGAGATTATAGAAGCGGCCGGAGAAAGAGTTCTTGGCAGAGTTGCTCTTGAAGAAATAAGGGACCCTTTTACCGGTGAAATCCTCGTGCATGCGAATGAGGAAATCGATGAAGCCTTAGCAGAGAAAATTGATAAGACCGGCATAGAAAGGGTAAATATAAGATCTGTTCTGACATGCAAATCAAAGCAAGGCGTCTGCGCCATGTGCTATGGAAGGGACTTGGCTCATGGTCATCTCGTCAATATAGGTGAGGCCGTGGGTATTATTGCAGCTCAGTCCATCGGTGAACCTGGAACTCAGCTAACAATGCGTACATTTCACATCGGCGGTACTGCAAAGTTCGAGGAACATTCCACCCTTGAAGCGAGGCATGACGGTACCGTGAAGTACGTGAACCTCAATACTGTTAAGGGTCATGCGAAGGATATCGTCGTCATGAACAGAAATGGAGAAGTTCATGTTCTTGATGAACAGGCCAGAAGCCGCGGGAAATACCCGGTCCCCTATGGAGCCCATCTCAAAGTCAAGAATGGCAACGTCGTGAAGACGGGGGATCTGCTTGCGGAATGGGACCCTTTTTCTATACCGATACTTGCTGAGGTTGACGGGACTGTAAAGTATGGCGACATATTAGAAGGAAAGACAATGCAGGAACAGGTCGATGAAGTAACCGGTCTCTCAAGAAAGGTTATAGTCGAATATAAGGGTGCCAACTTACGTACGCGGGTTTCCATCAAAGACGAGAAAGGCAAGACAGTTAAGATCCCCGGTACGCATTCCGTAGCAAGATATCTCCTGCCCGTGGGTGCAAATCTTGTGGTTTCCGAGGGCGATAAGGTCAAAGCAGGCGACAGTGTTGCCAAGATTCCCAGAGAAACGACTAAAACCAAGGATATCACGGGAGGTCTTCCAAGGGTCGCAGAGCTTTTTGAGGCTCGAAAGCCTAGGGAATTCGCTGTCATAAGTGAGATTGACGGCACGGTGTCATACGGTAAAGATGCAAAAGGCAAGAGAAAAGTCATTATCACCCCGGACGTGGGAGAAGATAAGGAATATCTCATTCCTAAAGGAAAACATGTCAGCGTTCAGGAAGGCGACAGGATTCAAGCCGGCGAAGCGCTGATGGATGGCGTACACAATCCCCATGATCTTCTTGCGATCAAAGGCGAAAAAGCGTTGGCCCGGTACCTCGTGGATGAGGTGCAGGAGGTGTACAGACTTCAGGGAGTGAAGATCAATGACAAGCATATGGAGATAATTGTGCGCCAGATGCTGCGCAGGGTAAAAGTGAAAGACCCGGGTGATACGTCATTCATCGCTGATGAGCAGGTCGAAAGATATCGTTTCCAGGAAGAAAACGAGCGAGTCGTTAGCAAGGGGGTAAAGCCCGCTATCGGAGAACCGATGCTTCTGGGCATTACCAAGGCATCTCTCAGCACGCAGAGTTTCATATCTGCTGCCTCCTTCCAGGAGACAACACGTGTCCTTACGGAAGCAAGCCTTGCCGGAAAGATAGACTATTTAAGGGGGCTCAAGGAGAACGTAATAATGGGGCGTTTGATTCCCGCAGGGACTGGTCTTCCCATGTACAGGAAGCTGGGCATCAAGGTGGCGGATGCTGAGAGCGCAGTCGAACTGGAAAGTGAGGAGACGGACGAAAAATTAATTGAAAAAAATGTTGACATAAAGGCCGCAAATTGATAGAAAATCATCTTTTATGCACGAATTGGTATAGGTTAAGAAAATTTTAGGAGGAATGATGCCGACGCTGAATCAATTGGTCCGCAAGGGAAGGACAAAAATACAAAAGAAGACGTCAACACCTGCTCTGGCCGGTTCGCCGCAGAGACGGGGCGTTTGCGTTCGCGTGTATACCTCCACACCCAAGAAACCAAATTCTGCTTTAAGAAAGGTCGCAAGGGTCCGTCTCGCCAGCGGTTATGAGGTGACATCTTATATACCGGGAGTAGGCCACAATCTTCAAGAGCACTCCGTTGTCTTGGTTAGAGGTGGCAGGGTTAAAGATCTTCCGGGCGTAAGGTATCACATTATCAGGGGAACGCTCGATGCCGTCGGAGTTCAGGACAGAAAGCAGGGCAGATCAAAATACGGGGCCAAGAAGCCGAGCTAAGTGAGAATAGGTCATGCCGAGAAGAAGAGAGATTACAAAAAGAGAAGTAATACCGGATCCAAAGTACAATAATAAGCTTGTGGCGAGATTTATTAATTGTCTGCTAAGGAGGGGCAAGAAAAGCATTGCAGAATCAATGTTCTACGGGGCTTTTGATATTATTGAAAAGAAAACGAAAGAGCAGCCTGTGGAAGTTTTTGAAAAGGCCGTAAGTAACGTCAAGCCTCTGATAGAAGTAAAATCACGACGTGTCGGGGGATCGACGTACCAGGTGCCAACTGAAGTTATGCCGGAGAGAAGACTTGCTCTGGCAATTCGCTGGTTAATTCTTCATGCAAAAGAACGTACCGAAAAAACCATGAAAGAAAAGCTTGCCGCCGAATTGATCGATGCCGCCAACAACAGGGGCGCTTCCGTCAAGAAAAGAGAAAGCGTTCACAAGATGGCAGAGGCTAATAAGGCATTTGCCCACTACCGATTTTAGCTTCTTTTGAAGGTTTGGGTGAATATTAATTGGCACGCATTGTTCCTTTACAGAGTCTTCGCAATATCGGCATCATGGCGCACATTGATGCCGGCAAGACGACAACAACCGAGCGGATTCTCTATTATACTCATGGCTCCTATAAGATGGGCGAGGTGGATGAAGGAACGGCCACCATGGATTGGATGGAGCAGGAGCAGGAGCGGGGTATAACCATAACGGCTGCCGCGACTACATGCACATGGAGTAATCACCGCATAAACCTAATAGATACGCCCGGTCATGTAGACTTTACAATAGAAGTTGAAAGATCTTTGAGAATTTTGGATGGTGCTGTTGCCCTTTTCTGCGCAGTTGGTGGCGTAGAACCGCAGTCTGAGGTAGTTTGGGGTCAAGCGGACAAGTATCGAGTTCCGCGAATTACCTTTGTCAATAAAATGGACAGGGTAGGTGCTGATTTTGAGAAGGTTGTTGCCGCAATCCGTGACAGACTCGGGGCGCATCCGATACCCGTTCAAATGCCCATCGGCAGGGAAGAATCTTTCCGGGGAGTAATCGATCTAATACGTATGAAGGCGATTATTTACGATGAATATTCCCTGGGGGCTAAGTTCACCGTCAGTGAAATTCCGTCTGATCTTCTTGACGCCTCCCGCCATGAGAGGGAAAAGCTCATTGAGTGTCTCTCCGATTATGACGAGAACCTGATGAGAAAATATCTTAATGAAGTCGCTCTTTCACAGGAAGAAATTATAAGTGCCCTCAGAAAGGCCACGTTATCCCTGAAAGCGACGCCGGTATTGTGCGGTTCTGCCTTCAGGAACAAAGGTGTTCAACCGCTCTTGGATGCCGTTATCGATTATCTCCCATCTCCACTTGATACGCCCCCGGTAGTCGGCATGGGTATCAAGGGAGAGAAGATAGAAAGAATGGCGGGTGATGACGAACCTTTCTCAGCCTTAGCCTTCACAATTGTTACTGATCCCTACGTAGGTCAGTTAACTTATTTCAGGGTGTACTCCGGTGTGTTGGTTTCCGGTTCTCATGTGTATAATGCATCCAAGAGAAAAAAGGAACGAATGGGACGATTGCTCAAGATGCATGCCAATAAGAGGGAGGAGATCAAGGAAGTACGCACCGGTGACATTGCAGCCGCCGTGGGTTTAAATCTGACGACTACTGGTGATACCCTTTGTGATACGGAACATCCGCTTATATTGGAGACGTTGGAGGTTCCCGATCCCGTTATTGCCATAGCCATAGAGCCAAAAACGAAGGCGGATGAAGAGAAACTGGATACGGCCCTTAGAAAGATCTCCCGTGAAGATCCTTCCTTCAAGGTTAGGGTTGATAAGGAAACGGGTCAAACTTTAATCTCCGGGATGGGAGAGCTACATTTAGAAATTATCGTCGATCGGCTATCGAGAGAATTTGGATTGGGTGCCAACATCGGTAGTCCGCAAGTAGCTTACAGGGAGACTATCAGAAAGAGAATCAGATCTGAAGGCAGGTTTGTTAAACAGTCCGGTGGCAGGGGACAGTACGGTCATGTGTGGCTGGAGATTGAACCTAATGAACCAGGTCGAGGATTTGAATTCAGGAATAAGATTGTCGGCGGGGTAATTCCTGGCGAGTATATCCCGGCAGTGCAAAAGGGTGTTTCTGAGGCTACGGGGGAAGGTGTTCTGGCGGGCTTCCCCATGGTTGATGTCATTGTCACAGCCGTGGATGGCTCTTTTCACGCTGTCGATTCTTCCGAAATGGCATTCAAGATAGCGGCCTCCATGGCATTCAAGAGTGGGGCAAGAAGGGCTCACCCTATTTTGCTGGAGCCGATAATGTCGGTGGAAGTCATAGTTCCCAAAGAATATATGGGCGATGTAATCGGGAATCTGACTTCGAGACGGGGGAAGATCGTAAGTATAGAATCAAGGCCTTCATTAGAGGCAATTAATGCCGAGGTTCCTCTGGCAGAAATGTTTGGGTATGCTACTGACCTCAGATCAAAAACTCAGGGAAGGGCGACTTTTACCATGCGTTTTCTTAATTACCATGCAGTTTCTGAAAGTCAGGCAAAACTCGTTATTGACAGGACAAAGACAATCGATGAAGAATAAAACCACACTGAACAAACGAACCATTTAAAGTTGAAGGAGGTAATGGATATGGCTAAGAAGACATTTGAGAGGACGAAACAGCATGTGAATATTGGCACCATTGGGCACGTAGATCATGGTAAAACGACCCTGACGGCAGCAATTACAAAGCACTTGCAATCAAAAGGATTGGCCGAATTCAGACCCTTTGATTCCATAGACAATGCACCGGAAGAAAAAGAAAGGGGAGTTACCATTAACGTTGCGCACGTGGAATATGAGACAGCCAAGAGACATTATGCCCACGTAGATTGCCCTGGCCACGCTGACTATATCAAGAACATGATATCAGGGGCTGCTCACATGGACGGAACGATACTGGTGGTGGCTGCATCGGATGGTCCTATGCCTCAGACAAGAGAGCACATCCTCCTCGCAAGGCAGGTTCGGGTTCCCTATATAGTTGTCTATTTGAACAAGATCGATCTTGTAGATGACCCGGAAATCCTGGATCTAGTGGAACTTGAATTGAGAGAACTCTTAACGCAGTATGAGTTTCCTGGTGACGAGGTTCCCATCATCAGAGGATCGGCATTGAAGGCCCTTGAGACTGATGATCCGGATTCAGCTGACGCGAAGTCTATTTGGGAGTTAATGGATGCTGTCGATAGCTATATCCCGGAGCCTGCACGCGACCTGGATAAGCCTTTCCTCATGCCTATAGGCGACGTGTTTTCCATATCAGGTCGGGGGACCGTGGTAACCGGCAGGGCAGAAAGAGGCATCATCAGAACGGGAGAAGAAGTGGAAATAGTTGGTTTCAGACCCACTTTTAAGACAGTCTGCACAGGTGTTGAAATGTTTCGCAAGACCCTCGACGAAGGCAGGGCAGGTGATGACATCGGCGTTCTCCTAAGAGGTACTAAGAGAGAAGAGGTTGAAAGGGGCCAGGTTGTGGCAAAACCGGGATCAATAACACCCCATACGAAATTTAAGGCGGCAGTCTATGTTCTCACCAAAGAGGAAGGCGGCAGGCACACGCCCTTCTTTCCCGGCTATCGTCCCCAGTTCTATTTCAGAACCACGGATGTTACAGGAATCTGTACGCTGCCTGAAGGTGTCGAGATGGTGATGCCTGGTGACAACATAGAAGTTGAAGTAGACTTAATCACCCCCATCGCCATGGAAGAACAGCTCAGGTTCGCCATCAGGGAGGGCGGCAGAACTGTGGGGGCTGGTGTTGTCAGTAAGATAATTGAGTAGAAGGCATATTATAGGTTGAAATATCCATGAAAGATCAGAAAATAAGAATCCGCCTCAAAGCATATGATTATAAACTCCTCGATCGGTCTGTCGAAGACATTGTTGAGACGGCAAAAAGGACGGGAGCCCGTGTCGCTGGACCAATACCTCTGCCTACGGAAATCAACAAATTTTGCGTCAATCGATCTCCTCACGTGGACAAGAAATCAAGAGAGCAATTTGAGATCAGGACACACAAGAGACTAATTGACATAATTGAACCGACGCAATCTACTGTAGATGCATTGATGAAATTGGACCTGTCTGCGGGCGTTGACGTTGAGATAAAGTTATAGATCGTACATAAGAGACTATCAGATCAGCATCTTTCCGATGACATGTGTATATAGGGCATAAGTGTCATTTACTTAAGATGATAGTGCCCTTGCAAAACGTTGTGAACTAAAGGAATCAGACATTACCAGAACTATGAGGCCGTGACGAAGGCTGAAGCGCACCTAGGCTTTTGGACAGCTTACGAACGTGCCAGATATTGTAGGAAGAACATGAAAAAGTTACTAATCGGCAAGAAATTAGGCATGACACAAATTTTTGCAGAAGACGGCGAGTCAGTTCCGGTAACTGTCATCGAGGCAGAACCGTCTGTCGTCGTTCAGAAAAAAACCCAAGCGGCTGACGGCTATGACGCAGTACAACTGGGTTACGGACGAGTTAAGCAGAAAAATGTGACGAAGGCCTTACAGGGTCATCTTAAGAAAGCAGACAAAGGTTTCTTCCGTAATCTAAGAGAATTCAAAACTGCTACGGATAGCTATGAGCTTGGGCAGGAGCTGAAGGTCGACATGTTTGCGGCAGGTGATTATATAGATGTGGTAGGAACCTCAAAGGGCAAGGGATTTGCCGGTGTTGTGAAGAGACATGGTTTTAGTGGCGGTAGAGCGCCTGGATCCATTGGGGCAAGTGCAGAGCCATCACGCGTTCTAAAGGGAAAGAAGCTCCCGGGACAGATGGGAGATGTAAGGAAAACAATACAGAATTTATTGGTTGTGGGTGTGAGGCCGGAGCGGAATCTGATTTTGGTTAAGGGATCTATTCCGGGTTGCAGAAATAGCGTTGTCATTATCAGGCAATCTACTAAAAAAGGCGGTTAAGCAGGATCTGGAGCAGATAAAATGCCAGTTGCCGGTGTATACGATATTGAAAATAAAAAGGTATCAGAGATCGATTTGAGCGATGCTGTATTCGGTGCGGAGGTCAACGAAGCCTTGCTGCATGATGTTGTGAGAATGCAGATGGCAGGGAAAAGGTCTGGTACCGCATCAACCAAGAGAAGGCAGGAAGTCAGAGGCGGTGGCAAAAAACCTTGGCGTCAGAAAGGCACAGGCAGGGCGAGAGCCGGTACTATAAGGTCTCCTCTATGGCGGGGTGGCGGAGTTGTGTTCGGGCCTCATCCGCGGAGTTACGCGTACAAAGTTCCGAAGAAGGTCAGGAAATTAGCCTTGACGTCAGCCCTGAGCATGAAAGTAAGGGAAGGCAAGATGTTGATATTGAAAGATTTTCCCATGGACGAGATTAAGACAAAGAAGTTCAAGGAGGTTATTGATCGATTCGGTTTGAAAAAGGCCTTACTCGTTTTGGACAAATCGAATCCCGTCCTGGAGAAATCCTCAAGAAATGTGGAGGGAATTAAATTGATTCGGTCGGAGGGGATTAATGTTTATGACCTTCTGAACTACGATCATGTGGTTCTCTTTGAACCATCGGTGAAGATAATTGAAGGGGCGTTATTATCATAATGGATATTTATCATATTATTAGAAGGGCGCTGATTACTGAAAAGAGTACTAATGCGAAGGATGAAAGCAATAAGTACATCTTTGAAGTAGATCGAAGGGCAAACAAGATTGAGGTTGCCACGGCAGTGGAAAAGCTCTTTAAAGTAAAAGTATTGGATGTTCATGTTATGAATATTATCGGAAAGAAAAAGAGGGTTGGGAGGATTATGGGTGAAAAGCGTTCGTGGAAAAAGGCAATTGTAACCCTTGCCCCCGGCAATCGTATTGAAATTCATGAAGGTATTTAGACGGGAGAGAGATAAAGTCGGATGGCTATAAGGAAATATAAACCAACATCGCCGGGCAGAAGATTCCAAACGTGCTCAGATTTTGATGAGATTACGCGAACTGTGCCTGAAAAAAGTTTGCTCATACCTCTGAAACGTACGGGCGGACGAAATTGCTATGGAAGAATAACAATGAGGCACGTTGGCGGTGGTCATAAGAGACGATACAGGGCGATTGATTTCAGGCGAGACAAAGTGGAAATCCCTGCCAAGGTAGCGGAACTGGAATACGATCCCAATCGGAGTTCACGAATTGCCTTGCTGCATTATCTCGATGGCGAGAAAAGGTATATCATCGCTCCGTCAAAAATGGAAGTAGGCGATACTGTCGTAAGCTCCGAAAAGGCCGATATCAAATCCGGAAACACTATGCCCATAAAAAATATACCACTCGGCTCCCTTATTCACAATGTGGAGCTGAAGGTTGGGCGTGGAGGCCAGCTGATCAGATCGGCAGGGACATACGGGCAGCTTATGGCCAAGGAAGAAGGTTATGCCCAGGTTAGACTCCCTTCTGGAGAGGTAAGAAAAATCTTGCTCGATTGCAAGGCGACCATCGGGCAGGTGGGCAATATTGATCATGAAAATATTAGCATCGGCAAAGCTGGTCGGTCAAGGTGGCTGGGAAGACGCCCCAAGGTGAGGGGCGTGGCCATGAATCCCGTCGATCATCCTATGGGTGGGGGCGAAGGCAAATCGTCTGGAGGAAGACATCCCTGCACACCATGGGGCGTTCCAACAAAAGGGCATAAGACGCGGAAAAACAAAAATACTGATAAATATATTGTCAAGAGAAGGGGTTAGAAGGTGGCGCGTTCAATTAAGAAGGGGGCATATATAAATGAGAAGCTCCTCGACAAGGTCAGGAAGGCTGAAGAGTCGGGAAGCAAGAGTGTTATAAAGACTTGGTCTCGCCGGTCAACAGTTACTCCTGAATTGATAGGGCATACCTTTGCTGTGCACAACGGGAAGAAGTTTATTCCGATCTTTGTCACGGAAAACATGGTGGGACATAAACTTGGTGAATTTGCACCGACGAGAACTTTTTTCAGCCATGCGGGTGATCGGAAAACGAAGGTGCGGAAATAATAACATAAGCTGAGAGCGGCGATCTGGAGTTTAGTGATATGGAAGCAAGGGCAGTTGCCAAGTATATTCGAGTTTCTCCTCAGAAGGCTCGATTGGTGGTCGATTTAGTGAGGGGGAAGAAAATTGACGAGGCGAAGAAAATACTGCAATTTACGAGGAAATATTCTGCAGGTATTATCAATAAAGTTTTGAAATCTGCAATTGCCAATGCAAAACAGAACCCTAATATCGATGAGAGCATCCTTTATGTGAAGGATATTTTTGTGGATCAGGGTCCTTCACTTAAAAGATGGAGGGCAAGGGCACAGGGGAGAGCGGCGTCCATAAAGAAAAGGATGAGTCACATAACGATTATTTTGGATGAAGAGTAAGAATTAAGGAGGTGAAGTTTGGGGCAGAAGGTTAACCCGATCGGTTTCAGGTTGGGCGGTATAAAGACGTGGAGATCGCAGTGGTTTTCAGAGAAGAATTACGGGGAGCTGGTTCATGAAGATATCAATATTAGGAAATACCTGAAAAAGAAACTTTATCATGCGGGTATTTCAAGGATAGAGATAGAAAGGGCTGCCAGCAAGGCTAAGGTCAACATTTATGCGGCTCGTCCGGGAATCATCATAGGCAAGAAGGGCTCAGAGATTGAGAAACTTAAGAAGGAACTTGAAGAGGTTTCAAAGAGCGAGATTATTATCAACATACTCGAGGTGCGCAAGCCTGAAGTAGACGCACAGCTCGTTGCTGAGAATGTAGCACTTCAGCTGGAGCGACGTGTTGCCTTCAGGAGGGCCATGAAAAAATGTGTTACCTCTTCCCTTAAATTTGGTGCCAAGGGAATCAGAGTGAATTGTGCCGGCAGACTTGGCGGAGCTGAGATGGCGAGGTCCGAATGGTACCGAGAAGGGAGGGTACCCCTTCACACCCTGCGGGCTGATATTGACTGGGGGTTTGCAGAAGCGAATACTGCCTATGGACTTATCGGTATAAAGGTATGGATATTCCACGGAGAGGTGCTTCCCAGCAAGAAGGGGGCAGATAAATAGGCTAAAATAAATCCTGAATCCTAATGCCGAAATTCTATACAAGATTTAAGATGCGGCTCTGAATTTTAAATGTTCTGGATTTTGATATTCTTTAGGAATCAGGGTTTCTGCTTAAAGGTTATTGTTTTTTGCTGTGAAAACAGAGGTCGTTGAATTATGTTGATGCCAAAGAGGGTTAAGTACAGGAAAGTACAGAGGGGCCGCATGAGTGGCAAGGCTACCAGAGGAAGTTTCGTGGCTTTTGGGGAGTATGGCCTTCAGGCCGCCGAATGCGGCTGGATTACATCCCGGCAAATTGAAGCTGCCCGTGTAGCCATGACCCGCCATGTCAAACGCGGAGGGAAAATATGGATAAGAATATTTCCTCACAAGTCAATAACGAAAAAACCGGCTGAAACCCGTATGGGAAAAGGAAAGGGACCACCTGAAGGGTGGGTTGCAGTTGTGAAACCTGGTGCTGTTCTTTATGAGATGGAGGGGGTTACGGAAGAAGTTGCCCGTGAAGCCTTCAGACTGGCCGCTCATAAGCTTCCCATCGCAACTAAGTTTCTATCAAGGGAGATGATTGGGTGAAGATTAAAGAGATAAGAGATATTGATACTGATGAATTGGTTCAAAAAAATAAAGAGCTTGTTGAGGAACTTTTCAAGCTCCGACTGCGACATACGACGGGTCAGTTGGAATCTCCTGCGGTGATGAGTTCTGTGCGGAAAAGTATTGCACGCATTAGGACAGTGCTCAGGGAAAGGGAGGTTCAGAAGATATGATGGAACGCGGCAATAAGAGAATCATTAAAGGTGTAGTGGTCAGCAACAAGATGGACAAGACAATTGTAGTCCGTGCAGAGAGGCTGGTCAAGCATTCCGTGTTTCACAAGTATATGAGACGATATGTCAAGTACAAAGCCCACGATGAGGGAAATGCATGCAATATTGGTGATAAAGTACTCATAGTTGAGTCAAGGCCATTGAGCAAGGAAAAGCGGTGGCGAATGCGCACAATAATTCAAAGGGCTAAATAACTGAAAATTTACGGAAGCAATTCTGTTCGGTGATAAATGATTCCTGAACAGGTATGGTGATATCATGATTCAGATGCAGACTATTTTAAATGTGGCAGATAATTCAGGTGCCAAGAAAGTCGCATGTATTAAGGTTCTTGGCGGGTCGAAGAGAAGATATGCCAGCGTTGGAGATATAATTGTTGTTTCTATAAAGGAGGCCATTCCGAATTCGAAGGTCAAAAAAGGGGATGTCATGAAAGCGGTTGTCGTGCGCACCGCAAAAGAAGTGCGGAGGCCGGACGGTTCTTATCTTAAGTTTGATGATAATTCTGCCGTCCTGATTACTAATCAATTAGAGCCCATTGGGACGAGGATCTTTGGCCCCGTGGCTCGGGAGTTAAGGGCCAAGCAGTTCATGAAAATCATTTCGCTGGCGCCCGAAGTTTTATGAAGGGGTGGAGTGGGGTATAGGAGATGCAGGTCAAGCGATTGAAAAAAGGCGATATGGTGAAAGTGATTACCGGCAAGGACAAAGGAAAAACCGGTAAGGTCCTGAAGGTCATAAGTGATAAAGATCAAGTGGTCGTCGAGAAGCTGAACATCTTTAAGAAGCACAAGAGGCCTGATCAGAAAGGAAAGGGCGGTATCGTAGAGAAAGAAGGACCGATCAATATCTCCAACGTCATGTTCCTGTGCAATAAGTGTGATGAAGGCGTCAGGGTCGGATACAAGGTCCTAGAAGATGGGGAAAAGACGCGAGTTTGTAAGAAATGTAACGATATATTGGACACATAGGTCAAGATAAAATGGCTAGACTGAGAGATTATTATATAAAGAATGTTGTGCCTTCTCTAGTTAAAGAGTTCAATTATAAGAACCGCATGCAGGTGCCGAAGCTTGAGAAGATAGTCGTGAACATGGGCGTTGGTGAAGCTATTCAGAACATAAAGGCTCTGGAAAGTGCAGTCGCGGACCTTTCCATGATTGTGGGGCAGAAGCCCGTGATAACGAAAGCAAAGAAGTCGATTGCCACATTTAAGCTTCGTCAAGGCATGTCCATAGGCTGTCGGGTAACTCTAAGGGGAGACAGGATGTATGAGTTTTTTGACAGGCTTGTTAATGTTGCGCTTCCCAGAGTCCGTGATTTTAGGGGAATATCGCCGAAATCTTTCGACGGGAGAGGAAATTTCGCTGTTGGATTGAAGGAGCAGATCATCTTTCCTGAAATAGATTATGACAAAATTGATAAAATCCGGGGGATGAATATTGTAATAGCAACGACTGCCAAAACGGATGAAGAGGCGAGGCAACTTCTTCGATTCATGGGTTTACCATTTAGAAACTGATAAAGGTAATAGGAAAGATATCTGGAGGAATAGGTGTGGCAAAAAAGTCCTTGATTGCAAAAGCGAAAAGGAAACCGAAATTTTCGGCGAGGGTTTACAACCGTTGCCCCATATGCGGTAGGCCGAGAGCTTACTTCAGAAAATTTGACATGTGCAGAATATGCCTGAGAAATCTTGCCCTAAAGGGCGAAATTCCTGGGCTCATTAAGTCTAGCTGGTAAGTTACATAAGGAGTAATGTTATGGGGATGACAGATCCTATCGCTGATATGTTAACAAGAATTCGTAATGGCAACAATGTACGATTCAAGAATGTTGATGTTCTCTTGTCCAGGATTAATCTCAATATCGCAAAGGTATTGAAAAAATCGGGGTATATAAGCGGGTACGACATAAAAAAAGATGCGCGTGGACATCAGGTGTTGAGAATATACCTAAGGTATGCTGACGCCAAGAGGTCTGTTCTTACGGGGATTCAAAGAGTCAGCAAGCCTGGAAGAAGGGTCTATGTGAAGAACGAAAGGATACCAAAAGTATTGAACGGTTATGGTATCGCGATTCTCTCCACATCCAAGGGTATCTTAACAGATAAAGAAGCAAATGAATCGAAGCTGGGTGGCGAAGTACTCTGCAATGTGTGGTAGACATCTTATTTGACACGGTTAATTTAGTATCCGGAGATTTATTCAATGTCAAGAATCGGTAAGAAACCCGTAGTAATTCCTGCAGGAGTGAAGATAAGTCGGGATAAATCGACAATTAAAGTTCAGGGACCTAAGGGACTCCTGTCTATGGAAATACCTTACGGCGTTGAGGTATCCATAAATAACGGGACTATAGAGGTAAGAACAGCGTCTGATACTAGAAAAGGAAAAGCCTATCACGGCCTGGTGAGGACACTGGTCGCGAATATGGTGATGGGTGTTACTGTTGGCTTTCAGAAGGGCCTGGAACTTTCAGGTATTGGTTACCGTGCCGAGAAGAGTGGTGATACCCTCAGATTAGTTCTAGGATTTTCCAGTCCTTTAGAATACAGGATTCCTCAGGGAATAGATGTAAGAATTGACAAACAGGTCAATATACTGGTCAGTGGAATTGATAAGCAACTCGTAGGAAGAGTTGCTGCTGAAATAAGAGACCTAAAAAAACCTGAACCGTATAAAGGAAAAGGGATAAGGTATGTTGGCGAAAAGGTCAGAAGAAAAGTGGGCAAATCCATTGGGGCCTGACGTATTGATTTGTCAATGTTTAGAAATCATATTTAACGGGATGATGAAGAACACATAAGGGGTAGAGAATTGCCATCGAAGAAAGTAGAAAAGAGACGAATAAAACGTAAGAAGAGGGTGAGAGGAAAAATATTCGGCACGGAGACTAGGCCGCGACTTTCTGTGTTTAGAAGTTCTAGACACATATATGTTCAGGCTATTGCAGACGATGTCGGACGGACGCTGGCGGAGGTTTCAACGCTGAGCAAGGAAATAAAGGGTACCCTTGATGGATCTAAGAAGGTTGATGCAGCTAAGGAAGTGGGCAGGCTGGTTTCAAAAAAATTGAAGGCTCTGGGTATAGAGCATGCTGTTTTTGACAGAGGATGTTACCTATATCACGGGCGCGTTGAGGAGCTTGCTGAGGGGGCAAGAGAGTCAGGGATAAAATTCTAGGTTTGGGTCTACATTACTCGAAGGGAATGGTTATTAGTGAGGATATGGAAGAATTAGAACTTCTTGACAGAGTCATAGCAATTAACAGAACGGCCAAAGTCGTCAAAGGCGGGCGGAGGTTTCGGTTCAGTGCTATAGTCGTCGTGGGCGACGGTCATGGATCTGTAGGTGCCGGTCTGGGAAAGGCCCACGAGGTTCCGGAGGCGATCAGAAAGGGCATGGAAAAGGCCAAGAAAAGCATGGTTAAGGTTGCCATTTCCAATAGAACGGTTCCTTACGAGGTTGTCGGGAAATATGGTGCAGGCAGGGTTCTCCTGAAGCCTGCTTCCGAAGGAACCGGTCTCATTGCGGGAGGAGCAGTTAGAGCTGTTCTTGAAGTTACGGGAGTACACAACATACTGACAAAATGCTTAGGTTCGCACAACCCGCACAACCTGGTCAAGGCTACCATTGAAGGTCTTTGTCAATTGAAGGACCCTGCGGAAATTTCGACTTTGAGAGGGAAAGCTGGCGCTGATAATTGATGATTTCACGAAAGGTCGCCAACCGGTGTCAGTGCAGCGACCTTTTATGGACTTGTAAAAATAAGTGTGCACGTTATTGAGGGATAAATCGTGGATAAAAAGCTTAAGATTACACTGGTGAAAAGCTATATAGGCAGGCCTCAGAAACAGCGGCAGATACTTCGCGGGATGGGACTCGGTAAATTGAACCGAACTGTCCTGCTGGAAGATACACCTGAGATTCGCGGTATGATTAATAAGGTGAATCATCTGGTGTTTATGGAAGAGGTTAGGGGGAGCAAGTCATGAATTTGGGCTCATTGAAGCCGCCAGAGGGTTCAAGGAAAAAAAGAAAAAGAATCGGCCGCGGTGATGGATCAGGGCATGGCGGCACATCTACAAAGGGACATAAAGGTCAGAATGCCCGTTCAGGAGGAAGAGTTAGGCCAGGGTTCGAGGGTGGACAGATGCCACTTTCAAGGAGGTTACCGAAAAGAGGCTTTCGTAACCCTTTTCGTAGAAAAATTGTTACTATTAACATAGATCAATTGAGAAGATTTCCCGAAGGCTCCATTATTGACAGGGATGCTCTCTTTGAAGCCGGCCTGGTAAAGAAAATGGGGGATGGTATCAAAGTTTTGGGCAAAGGCAACATAGAGTATCCGATATCGGTGAAGGTTGATATGATAAGTCGCGGAGCCAAAGGAAAGATTGAGGCTGCCGGCGGCTCAGTAGTAGAGGTTATCTGATTTGTTAGAAGGCTTAAAAAATATCGGGAAGATTCCTGAGCTCCAGAGAAGGATTCTTTACTCGTTTCTGCTCTTGGCTGTTTACAGAATAGGTGCGCATGTGCCCACGCCTGGCATCGATACGGCAGCCCTAGCCGCTTATTTTGAACAGGCGAAAGGTTCATTACTTGGATTCTTTGACATGTTTGCCGGCGGAGCGCTTTCCAATCTTTCGGTTTTCGCCCTTGGCATCATGCCCTATATTAGCGCCTCAATTATTCTCCAGCTCCTGACCATCGCTATTCCCCATCTGGAGAGACTCTCCAAGGAAGGTGAGGCAGGACGGAGGAAGATCACACAGTATACCCGTTACGGGACGGTTCTCTTAAGCCTCATACAGGGCTTCGGTATCTCCGTTGGACTGGAAAATATGGCTGGACCTACTGGGGTTTCCATTGTTATGGAGCCTGGCTGGAGCTTTCGCCTTATGACGGTGATTACACTGACTGCAGGCACGGCATTCATCATGTGGCTGGGGGAACAGATTACCGAAAAAGGCATAGGCAACGGCATATCACTGATCATCTTTGCCGGTATTGTCTGCAGGGGACCAGCAGCGATCTATCAAACATTTACACTGCTATCCGCGGGTGAGATGGGCATTTTCTTCATAATAATACTTATTGTTATGATGATCGCCGTTATAGGAGTCATCGTTTTTGTGGAAAGTGGTCAGAGGAGAATACCAGTACAATATGCAAAACGTGTTGTCGGACGAAAGATGTATGGGGGACAGACGACCCATCTACCTCTCAAAGTGAATACTGCAGGGGCGACGATCGCTAACTTTATCGATCACCCATGGATGAAGGTGATTTCAGACGCTTTGATCCCCGGAAAAATGGTTTATGAGTTGCTCTATATCGTCTTCATCGTTTTTTTCTGTTATTTTTATACAGCTGTCGTATTCAATCCTGTGGACGTTTCCGACAACATGAAAAAATATGGTGGGTACGTCCCTGGCATAAGACCAGGTAAAAAAACAGCGGAATATGTTGATGATGTCTTGTCTAAACTGACATTTGGTGGTGCTATATATGTATCAGCTGTTTGTGTCCTTCCCAGTATACTGATTAGTTACTTTAGTGTACCATTTTATTTTGGAGGGACCGCCCTTTTGATTGTGGTCGGTGTTGCACTTGACACTGCGGGCCAGATAGAAACCCATTTGCTGACGAGACAGTATGAGGGGTTCATGAAGAAGGGCCGCATTGCAAAACGGCGTTAATGATATCATATATTAAGTAGCATGATTGTCCTGAAGCTGCCAGAAGAGATTGAAAAGATGAGGGCGAGCAACCATATCGTTGCTGAGATATTAAACACACTGAGAGAAAAGGTTGGACCTGGTGTAACCACAGGCGAGTTGGATATGTGTTCGGAAGAGCTTGTGCGTAAGAGGGGAGCGATACCTGCGTTTAAGGGTTATATGGGGTATCCTAATTCACTGTGCATATCGGTCAATTCAGAAGTCGTTCATGGAATACCTTCTGACAGGGTTTTGGAAGCGGGGGATATTGTGAGTCTCGATTTCGGGGCATATTATAAGGGATACTATGGGGATGCTGCCATAACGGTGCCTGTCGGTGAAGTTTCTGAGGAAGCGGCAAGGCTAATTCGCGTTACTGAACAGGGGCTCTACGATGGAATCAGGGAGGCAAGAGCCGGAAACCGTCTCGGCGACATATCGGCCGCTGTTCAACTTCGCGTCGAGACTGCTGGGTTTTCTGTTGTGAAAGATTTTGTTGGCCATGGGATCGGCAAGAAACTGCACGAGGAACCGCAGATACCCAATTATGGCATAAAAGGCAGAGGGATAGAACTGAAAGCCGGCATGGTTTTGGCTATTGAACCGATGGTCAATGAAGGTACATACAGGGTCAAAGTATCTGATAACGGCTGGACCGTTGTGACGGAAGATGGAAAATTATCGGCTCACTTCGAGCATTCAATTGCCATAACGAAGGATGGTCCGGATATCCTGAGTAGGATGAATTAAAGAAGAAACAATAAAGGCGTTTTTTCGAGGTTGTTTAATCATAGGTGCTGACGGAGTCTGTGGCCGGAAGAGTAGCCTGCCGCAGAATAGGTTAGTATTTTTACCCGACAATCCATTGAAGCGGTAAAGCCTCCGGTATACGACTGCTCTGATTGATTCGGGAAGTTTGGTAATTCGTTGATATAGGTAGTTATGGCAAAAGAGGAACCAATTGAGGTTGAAGGTAAAGTCGTTGAAACTTTGCCAAATGCAATGTTTCGAGTTGAACTCGAAAATGGACACCGCGTCCTGGCTCATATTTCCGGAAAAATGCGGATGCATTTTATCAAGATATTGCCGGGCGATAGAGTTACTGTTGAGCTTTCTCCCTACGATCTTACTCGGGGAAGGATTATATACCGGACGAAGTAAAACGAAATATATTGAGTGCATTTGCGACGTTGCAACGTGCAATCAGTGGACCATTGTTAAGGAGCAAATATCGTGAAGGTGCGGTCTTCTGTTAAAAAGATTTGTGACAAATGTAAAATTATCAAGAGGCGCGGCGTGTTGAGGGTTATTTGCGAGAATCCGAAACACAAGCAGCGGCAGGGATAATCGAGACTTTAGTGCCCTTTCATCAGGAGGTTATAAAGTGGCAAGACTTGCGGGAGTGGACTTACCGAAAAATAAGAGAATCGAAATTGCCTTAACGTATATATATGGAATAGGAAGGAGCAGATCGCGAGATATTCTGCAGAAGGCCGGTATCAGCCTTGATAAGAAAACGGATAATATTGCCGACTCAGAAATAACTGCCATAAGAAATATTATAGATAAAGAACACAAAGTTGAAGGTGATTTAAGGCGAGACGTGTCTATGGCAGTGAAACGATTAATGGATCTCGGGGCTTACCGTGGACTAAGGCATAGGAAAGGGCTTCCCGTCAGGGGTCAGAGAACGAGTACAAATGCTCGAACGAGGAAAGGGCCAAGACGGTCGATTGCCGGGAAGAAGAAATAAAGAAGGAAGTAATCCGGAGGAAAGATGGCAAAACAGGTAAGGAAAACGGGGAAAAAAAAGGAAAAAAAGAACATAACTGAAGGAGTTGTGCACATTCAATCTACCTTTAACAATACGATTATTACAATCACAGATCTCAGTGGCAACGTTGTCGCCTGGTCTTCTGCCGGAACACAGGGATTTAAGGGTTCGAGAAAGAGTACGCCTTTCGCGGCGCAAGTGGCGGCCGAGGACGCCGTTAAGAAGGCAAAGGAAAATGGCATGAGGCGAGTTCAGGTGTACGTGAAGGGACCCGGTTCAGGCCGGGAGTCGGCATTAAGATCCTTGCAGGTAGCTGGCTTGAATATTAGTCTTATCAGAGATGTCACGCCGATTCCCCATAATGGGTGCCGTCCTCCGAAGAGGAGAAGAGTATAAGGCGGGTTCATTTAGGGGCTATTTATAGAATTCTGATTTTTTTATTGGGAGGTTTTTTTGGCAAGATATAAAGAATCCGTGTGCCGGTTATGCAAAAGAGAGGGCCTGAAACTTTTTCTCAAGGGGGACAGGTGTTATGGCGAAAAATGCGCCTTTGAGAGGAGAGGTTATGCTCCGGGAGATCATGGTCAGATTCGCAGGAAATACTCCGATTACGGCGTTCAATTGAGAGAAAAGCAAAAACTTAAGAGAATGTATGGCCTGTTAGAAAGACAATTCAGGAGTTATTTTGAAAAGGCTGACAGACAGAGAGGGATAACGGGAACCAATCTTTTACTTTTCTTAGAAAGACGTCTAGATAATATGGTCTTCCGAATAGGCTTTGCCAATTCGAGGAATGAGGCAAGGCAGCTTGTGAGACATAATCACTTCTTAGTGGATGGAAAACCGATAAATATACCATCCTATCTGGTTAAAGTTGGTAGCGAGATCCGGGTAAGAGAAAAAAGCAGGAAGGTGGAAAGAATAGTGGAGGCAATGGAAATAGTTGCTAGACGAGGCATACCACAATGGTTGGAACTGGATAAGGATAATTTCAGAGGTGTGGTAAAAACCCTGCCTTCCCGTGAAGAATTGGTTATGCCTGTTAAGGAGCAATTAGTCGTTGAGCTTTATTCAAAATAGCATTGTCATATACTTTAAATATACCCAAGAGGTAAGGAACTAAAAATGCAAAAGAGCTGGCGCACTTTAATAAGACCAAAGCGAATTGAAATTGATGAGATCACCCATTCACGCTTTTATGGCGAATTCACCTGTCAGCCTTTAGAGCGGGGTTTTGGCATTACTCTGGGAAACGCCCTTAGAAGGGTATTGCTGTCGTCTATTCAGGGAGCGGCTGTTGTTTCGATGAAGGTTGATGGAGTTCTCCATGAATATTCAACTATTCCAGGAGTCAAAGAAGATGTGACGGATATTATTCTTAACCTTAAAGGCGTTCGCTTGAAGCTCAACCAAGACGGTCCAAGAGTCCTTCATATCGATACCTCAAAGGAAGGGATATTGACTGCGGCAAACATCGTTACCGACGGGACTGTTGAAATTCTCAATCCTGATCACCACATTGCTACCCTCGCGGGAGGCAATAAATTTAAGGCTGAACTTGTTGCTAAAACAGGCAAGGGGTATGTACCGGCTCGCAGGGAAAGGGCTCCTGATCAGCCTGAGGGGACTATAAATATTGATGCAGCATTTTCACCTATTAAGAAAGTTAATTATACGGTGGCTCATGCAAGAGTAGGGCAAATTGCTGACTATGATCGCCTAGTAATAGAGGTATGGACCGATGGCAGTGTCCTTCCAGAAGATGCTCTTGCCTTTGCTGCAAAAATACTGAAGGGGCAGTTAGATATATTCATAAACTTCGATGATGTTGACGAGGAAGAACAGCAGGAAGTCGTTGAGGAAAAGGAGAGCGTTAATGAAAACCTGCTGAGACATGTTGACGATCTCGAACTTTCCGTAAGATCGGCCAATTGTCTGAAAAATGCGGGCATTAACCTTATAGGAGAGCTTGTTCAGAAGACAGAAGCGGAAATGTTAAAGACCAAGAATTTCGGCAGGAAGTCTCTCAATGAAATAAAGGAAATTCTTGCGGAGATGGGACTCAGCTTTGGTATGAAACTCGATTTGCCTCCCTGGAATAAGGAAGAGAGGAAAGAAAGCGGAGACTTCGGTGCTAAAGAATGATGAGGTTAATCCTTAGCCGAGAAGGGAGATAGTCAGATGCGTCATGGGAAGTCAGGAAGAAAGCTGGGCAGGACGAAGAGTCACAGGGAAGCTATGTTGAGAAACATGGTTACTTCCTTGTTGAAATATGAGAAGATTACGACTACTGATGCCAGGGCCAAAGAATTGAGAAAAGTTGCTGAACAAATGATCACTCTGGGGAAGAGAGGCGATCTTCATGCAAGGAGACAGGCTCTTTCCTTCGTTAGGGACAAGGAAGTTGTCGGAAAGCTTTTTGATGAGCTATCCTTGCGGTATCGTGACTGTGCAGGCGGTTATACGAGGATCGTAAAGACGGGTAATCGTACAGGTGATAATGCGCCCGTGTCTATAATTGAGTTTGTCAGAGATACCGGGCCAGAACAAACAAAAAAGAAGGTCCTTTCGCAAAAGTAGCAACTCTTAACACCATTTATTATATTCAGGGAGAAGCAGGGTTTTTTCGGCAACCCTGCTTTTCTTTTTTCTCTTGTTTTTTTGTTAGAAAAAATATACTTCATAATCAGGTATCGTTTTTCCAATAGTCGCAACTCG
>PDVH01000003.1_pt1 | contig 46362 bp, 40 predicted proteins | sample 1369781 | NCBI WGS metagenome assembly PDVH01 (sample SAMN07795378, study PRJNA414565) | Alkali sediment metagenome, whole genome shotgun sequencing project. | isolation source: glacial lake sediment | place: Bosnia and Herzegovina: Donje Bare Lake | collected 2016-06
CTTCCCGCGCTTCTGCTGAATGGAACTTCAGGGATTGCCGTGGGTGTGGCCACAAACATTCCGCCGCATAACTTAGGCGAGCTCATCACCGGGACGATTGCCTTGATTCGCAATCCGGAGATCACGATCGAAGGATTGATGTTCCATATCAAAGGTCCCGATTTCCCGACGGCCGGGTTCATTAACGGCAGGGATGGAATCATCTCCGCGTACAGGACGGGAAGGGGCTCCATCCGCATGAGAGCGAGGGCGATCATTGAGAGAAACGTCAGGAACGACCGGGAGAGCATCACCGTCACGGAGCTTCCCTACCTCGTGAACAAGGCCAACCTGATCGAAAAGATTTCCGAGCTGGTGAAAGAGAAAAAGCTGGAAGGCATTGCCGATCTTCGGGACGAGTCGGACCGGGAAGGAATCAGGATCGTTATCGACCTGAAGAAGGACGAGCCCTCCGGTGTGATCCTCAACCAGCTATATAAGCATACCCAGATGGCGACGAACTTCGGGGTTATCATGCTGGCCATTGACCGCAACCAGCCGAAGGTTCTCAATCTGAAAGAGGTTCTTCAAAAGTTTGTCGATTTCCGCAAGGAGGTAATCACCAGGAGAACAATCTTTGAGCTTCGCAAAGCGAAAGAAAGGGCCCATATCCTGGAAGGGCTGATCATTGCTCTCAACAATATCGATGCTGTGGTTCAGCTCATCAAGAAATCAAAAAACCCCCAGGAAGCCGCGCAGGCACTTTGCGAGAAATTCGGTCTTACGGAGATCCAGGCGCGGGCGATCCTGGACATGCGTCTGCAGAGATTAACAGGTCTCGAACGGGACAAGATCGATGATGAGTACGCGGAACTGTCCCGGCTGATCAAGACATTGCAGGGCATCCTGGACGATCCGCAAAAGGTGCTTAATATCATCGTGACGGAACTGGAAGAGATCAGGAAAAAGTACGGCGATGAAAGACGCACCGAGATCGTGGAGAGCGTGGAAGATATCGATATCGAAGATATGATCGTTGAGGAAGACATGGTGGTTACCGTGTCTCACTATGGCTACATTAAAAGGAATCCCGTCAGCCTTTACCGAAGCCAGCGCCGGGGAGGCAAGGGGAAAGTCGGCATGGGAACCAAGGAGGAGGATTTCGTCGAGAAGATATTTATCGCCTCCACCCATCACTATATCCTGATCTTTACGAACGTGGGGCGTGTTTACTGGCTGAAGGTTTACCAGATTCCTCAGGCCGGCCGGGCGGCAAAGGGAAAGGCCATTGTCAATCTGGTCAATCTGTCGCCGGAAGAACGGGTGGCATCTGTCCTCCCGGTTAAAGAGTTCACGGATGGCAAGTCTGTAGTTATGGTGACAAAAAGGGGTATAATCAAAAAAACGGAACTCGATGCTTACTCTAATCCCCGCTCTGGAGGGATTATTGCCGTCACCATAGACGAGGGGGATGATCTCATTGACGTTCAATTGACGATAGGAGATCAGGACATCTTCTTGGGGACGCGCAAGGGACAATCAATCCTTTTCCATGAAGAAGACGTGCGGGATATGGGAAGAACAGCGCGCGGCGTTATCGGAATCCGCATGGATGATGACGATGCAGTAGTCGGGATGGAGATTCCGACGGAGGGCAATTCAATTATAACCGTTTCCGAAAACGGCTACGGCAAGCGAACGGCTGTGGAGGAGTACCGGCAGCAGAACAGGGGAGGCCAGGGAGTCATCAATCTTAAAACAGTTACCAAAGTAGGAAAGGTCTCGGGGGTTCTCCAGGTTACGGGCGATGAAGACATAGTTCTGATAAGCAACGCCGGAAAGATCATCCGGTTGAAGGTTGAAGAAGTGCCTCTCCTTCACAGGAGTACCCAGGGGGTGAGGCTGATCGAGCTTGATCCCGAGGAAAAACTGGTCGGTGTGGCCCGTGCCGAGAGGGAATCGGAAGAAAGGGAAAACGGCCTGGCACCCGAAGATGAAACGGAAGAAGCCGTCAACGAGCTGGAATTCGATACTGGCGACCAGGAAGATGTGACGTGATTCTGGAAGTTAAAGAAGCGTTTGTGGTAGAATAATTCAGACAATGCGCAGATATAAGCTGTTTGATCATACGGCGGATTTAGGGGTGGAAATATACGGCAAAACGGTGACTGACTTGTTTGCCCATGCGGCCTTCGCTGTTTTTGATATTATTACTGACCTGAAACACGTAACCTCAACTGTGGAAAGGAAGATTGTTGTCGAGGGTGAAGGCTGGGAAGACCTGCTCGTGAACTATCTGCGCGAAATCCTCTATCTGTTTAACGGCGAGGGACTCTTGCTGAATGAATACTCCATACTGAAGATCGATTCGCGGCATTTAGAGGGGAAACTACTGGGAGAGCGATTTGATCCTTCGAAACACAGGATAAATACGGAAATCAAGGCCGTGACTTATCACCAGGTGACGGTCAAAGAAACGCCGGATAGGTGGGTAGGAAGGGTGATATTTGATGTCTGATGACTTCGTAAAAAAGTCCATATGCTGCGTTGCACTGCGCCCCGAGTCGTTCAACGTACGTCTATGTACGCCTCGCGACTCAGGTCTTGCGCGCCTTGCCTCTGGCCCTTTTTACAAAGGCATCTTTCATTAAACAAGGGTTTAACTTCTACGAGGTCAAAATGACCGGTCTCAAGAAAATCGATGATTGCCGGTGGATGATTCCCCAAAGCGGTGGCATGAGGGTTCCGGGAATTATCTATTCGAGCGAACGCCTCATAAGGGAAATGGGTTCTGATGAGAGCCCGAAGCAGGTGGCTAATGTTGCGCATCTGCCCGGGATTGTAAAATATTCCTTGGCCATGCCTGATATTCACTGGGGGTATGGTTTCCCGATAGGCGGTGTTGCGGCTTTTGGTCTTCAAGACGGCATCATTTCCCCGGGCGGCGTCGGCTATGACATCAACTGCGGATGCAGGCTGGTGACAACCCGCCTTGCATTTGAAGATATCCGGGATCGCTTAAAGGAACTGATAGGTGCGCTGTTTCATAATATCCCTACCGGTGTAGGTTCAAAGGGTGACCTCAAACTCTCACCCAAAGAAGAAAGGAAGGTTCTGATCGAAGGCGCTAAATGGGCCGTGGAGCAAGGATATGGCACGCATGAAGACCTGGAAGCAACTGAAGACAGAGGAAAAATAGCAGGCGCCGATCCCGAAATGGTCAGCGCCAGGGCCATTGAGCGGGGAAGGGAGCAATTGGGCACACTCGGATCGGGCAACCACTTTCTGGAGATAGAGGTCGTTGAAGAGATCTTTGATAAGACGGCTGCTGCTGCCTTTGGCCTTGAAATGGACCAGATTGCCGTTCTCATTCATAGCGGTTCCCGGGGGCTCGGCTATCAAGTATGTGATGATTATCTGGCCAGGATGGTTAAACATCTCGGCGAGCTGGAGGTACCCCTCCCGGACAGACAGTTAGCCTGCGCGTATCTGAATTCACCCCGTGGGAAGGAATACCTCGCCGCCATGGCCTGTGCCGCCAATTATGCCTGGGCCAATCGTCAGATGCTGATGCACTGGACGCGGGAGACCTTTGAACACACCCTGAAAAAGGGTCGCCGTGAATTAGGCATGAGTTTGCTTTATGATGTGTGCCATAATATCGCCAAGATCGAAACGTTTGTCGTCAATGGCAAAGAGATGAAGCTGTGCGTACACAGGAAGGGTGCGACGCGGGCCTTTCCTCCCGGCCATCCCGCCCTTCCGGTGCAGTACAGCAAAATAGGTCAGCCGGTATTAATACCCGGCGATATGGGAACAGGCTCATATGTGCTGGCCGGGACAGAAAAAGCCTTTGCAGAGACCTTCGGAAGTACCTGTCATGGCGCCGGTCGTGTCATGAGCCGCACCCAGGCGAAGAAGGCCAGCAGAGGAAGGGCAATAGCGCGGGAGCTGGCCGACAGGGGTATCATCATCATGGCAACAGGGAAAGGAACCCTCAGCGAGGAGATACCGGAGGCTTATAAGGATTTGGATCAGGTAGTCGAAGTCGTGCACAAGGCCGGCATCTCCAGGAAGGTCGCAAAACTCAGGGCCTTAGGCTGCATCAAGGGATAGAGCCTTCGCGAAAAAACATGAATCTCTGTTTCGTCAAGGAACAGCGTCGAACTTCTTCTTCCATATGCCAAATGCTGCTTTGACTGCTTCGACGGTCCCGTCTATACCGAGTTTCCCTGTATTGATGACCATGTCGTAATGTGAGGGGTCCGTCACGTCTGCGTTGAAGTATTTTCGCAGGTAAGCGCGTCGGTCTGAATCTGTTTTTATGACATATTTTTCCGCATCTTCTTTAGTGGAGCCATAATCGCGCATCACAGTCTGGATTTTAATTTCCATAGGGGCAATAAAACGCAACCTGAATGTGTCCTCAGGGGGCAGTATATACTGTGCTCCCCTGCCCACGATGATGACATTGCCCTGTCTTCCGAATGTCCCGATAACCTTGGTAAGATGGCGGAGATAACTATCTACCCACAGGTGGCGGGTTTCGAATAATGAGCTTAACCAGTCATCACGTCGTGAGAGTTCCTTTTCATCAAGGGATTCAATGACTTTTGTGCTCATATCGGCACTTTCCGCTATTTTCTGGATGATTTGGGCACCCACCAGATCCATTTTCAGATGTTCCGCGATTCTCCTGGCGATCTCACTGCCACCGGTGCCCGGTTCTCTGGAAATGGTAATCACCGGACCGGGCTTGGCCTTTACGGCTTTCCGTTCTGTAATCTCGCTTTTCCATTTAACCAACTGTTCTTCTACCATCGAGTTAAGCGAACGGGTTTGTGTCTTCATGACAGCACCTCTTTCTGAATAGGGTATTATGTTTTGCAAATTCGTAGACTGTAAGCCCCGTTTTCAACTTTTTTTACGATATCATTACATTTAAAAAGAATACAGCTTCTCACCGGGCAGAACAGTAAATCCATTTTTGAGAAGGACATCAATGGCATTATCAGGAGAATCAAGACGGAAGATGATTACAGCATTCTCACCGCTTTTTTCGACGAATGCGTACAGATATTCGACATTGATAGAGTTCTTCGCCAGGACTTCCAAGATGCTGTGAAGACCACCTGGACGGTCAGGCACCTCCACTGCCACAACGGTCGTCCTGCTCACTCTCAAGCCGTTTTCATTGAGTACCTTCAGGGTTGTATTGACGTCGTTAACGATAAGTCGGAGAATTCCGAAGTCAGAGGTATCCGCCAGTGACAGGGTTCTGATGTTAATATTAGCATCTTTCAATAGCCGTGTGACGCTTTCAAGAGCCCCCGGTTTATTCTCCAGGAATATGGATATCTGTTCTACTTTCATATGTGCTCCTCCTTATAAATTCCGCGGCAATAGAATGTCTGGGATTTCCACCTATATTTTTCGTTTATCGATTACCCTACTGGCCTTTCCTTCGAAACGTTGCAGTGACTTGGGTTCGACTAATTTTACCTTGGCGGAAACACCAAGATAGTCCTTCAAGTCTTTGGTGAGATTCCTTTCTAAATTTTGAAGGGAGCGAACTTCATCTGCATTTGTAAAAAACTGCTCGCTAACTTCAACCTGAACCTCCAGGGTGTCCAAGGTACCGGCCCTTTCCACAATGAGCTGATAGTGCGGTTCGAGTCCTGTTATGCCTACTAGAATAGCCTCAATCTGGGATGGGAATACGTTGATACCCCTGATGATCAACATATCATCACTTCTGCCTGTCACCCGGTCCATTCTGATATGACTTCTGCCGCAGCGGCAGGGTTCGGCAATCAGACGTGATATGTCCCTGGTGCGATAACGGACGAGGGGGAATGCTTCCTTTGTGATAGTCGTAAAGACCACCTCTCCTTCTTCTCCGTAAGGCAATAACTCGCCGGTTTCCGGATGGATCACCTCCACAATAAAGTGATCCTCAAATACGTGCATGCCATAGCGGCCTTCTAAACACTCCATAGCAACTCCGGGACCCATTATTTCCGACAGGCCGTAGATGTTCAGCGCAGTGAGATTAAGCTTATTTTCTATTTCGTCCCGCATCTTTTCGCTCCAGGGCTCGGCGCCAAAGATACCGACACGGAGCTTGAGCGATTTCATGTCAATACCCATGGCCGTACTTTGTTCCGCCAGATTCAACGCATAGGAAGGCGTACAGCAGATGGCAGTAGGGCCGAAGTCCTGTAAGATCATGAGCTGTCTTTTTGTATTGCCGCCTGACATAGGTATGACACTAGCCCCCAGTTTTTCAGCACCGTAATGGGCACCGAGACCACCGGTGAAAAGGCCATATCCGTAAGCGTTGTGGATAATGTCATTTTTGGTCAAACCTGCGGCTACGAAACATCTGGCCATCAGTTCGGACCACGTATCGATATCCCGTTTTGTGTATCCAACGACTATTGCTCTGCCGGTTGTTCCGGATGAAGCGTGGAGCCTTACAATGCTGCTCATCGGTACGGCAAATAGACCGAAAGGGTAATTATCTCTCAAATCCTGCTTCGTTGTGAATGGAAGCCGCTTTAAGTCAGATAGGGTCTTGATGTCATCCGGATTGACACCGGCTTTATCAAAAGCTTTCCTATAAAATCCAACCGTATGATAGACACGTTGAATAACTTGTTGTAATCTCTTTAACTGCAGGGTTTCCAAAACTTCGCGGGGTAATGTTTCGAAGTCCTCATTATAGATCATCGGTGTAGCCTCCAATTCGTAACGATATTTTACTATAATATATCAAAAGTTTATAAAGGGGGCAATACACATTCGGGAAAGTGTAAATTAAAAATTCACATTTCTGCTTTGCGGAAATTGCAAGGATGTGCTACAAAAAAAAATTGGAATTGATTCTATTGGGTATGAATAATGAAACTTACGATAAGCCGAAAGTTGCTTGCAGGCTACCTGACTATGGCTCTGCTTACCATCATGGTAAGCGCCTACGCGATTTTCAGCCTTCAGAATTTAAATGAATTGGCTTATGTTATCATCGATCAGGATTTTTTCATCGTAGATAACAGCAAGATTATGATGGATGCACTGCTTGCACAGGAAAGTGCGGAAAAAAAATATCTTATTCTTAAAGACCCGACAATCGCTGAACTTTTCTGGTCGCGAAGCCAGGAATTTAATGTCGGCCTCGAGAATTTTAAAAAGAATAATATCCCCGATATCGCTAAAACCTTGTCTCAGATGTCATTACTGCATAATCGATATGATGACTTTTTTAACCAAGAGGTATCCCTGGTTAATGACAATCTAGTAGAGGATGCCATAAGATTTTCTGAAACGGAGTGTAAAAAAACTATTGAAGAGATAGCCACATCTTTACGTGAAATCCGCATGAAAGCCGAAAATAATATAGATGCAAGAATGAACCTGATTAAAATACGGGGCACGGAAGCTTCGAGAATGACGATTACACTTAGCGCGATAGGCTTGTTTGTGGGATTGGCTTTAGCCTTACTCATCACGTATAATATATCGAGACCTCTCAAGAAGCTCGAAGAGGCTACAGAACAGATTGCCGGGGGGCAATTCGAATACAATTTAAATATTAACCGCCATGATGAAATCGGCAGCCTCGCAGACGCTTTCAGTTTCATGACGGAACGCCTCAAGGTACTGGAGACTCTCCTCCTTGATGCAAGTCCACTAACCGGTTTGCCGGGCAATCTGGCGATTGAGAAGGAGATTGAAAGGCGGCTTTCAGAAAAAAAACAGTTTTCCCTATGCCATGTTGATCTTGATAATTTCAAGCCTTTCGCAGATAAATATGGTTATGCATGGGGCAGCGAGGTAATCAAGGAGGTGGCTAATATACTTAGTAATAAATTGCAGACGGATGATCATGGAGGCGACTTTGTAGGACATGTTGGCGGTGACGATTTTATTATCGTTTCTGACCCAGGAGCGACAGAGCAGAAATGTCAAAACATAATTGATGAGTTTGATCGCCGTATTATGAGGTTTTACAGTGAGAAAGACAGGCAGAAGGGATTTATCATTGGAAAAGATAGACAAGGGAACCAACAGATGTTTCCCCTCATAACCATGACTATCGCTATAGTTACCGACAACGGGACATATTTTCAGGGGCCTTTAGATATGGCTAAGAAAGCTGCGGAGTTGAAGGAATATGCGAAGACACTGCCAGGAAGCAACTATGTCAAACAGGAAGACGTGGGAAAGATATTGTAAATATTTAGTATGTGTGCTTTTTGTCCTATTGGGGGCATGTGCTTCATTACCCACCCCTCCGGCGAATCCCTCGCCGGATTTTGAAAAAGGCTGGTTCAAAAGAGCCCCTTCCGATACAGATATCTTTTCTAAAGGCATGTCATATTTAGGAAGCCGCGAGAAGACGGCAGATTATGTGAAAGCCAGACAGGCATTTGATGAATTGCTGAAAAAATATCCGCGCAGTAAGTGGCAGGGCCTCTCTGAGATATTAATTCGTCTTATTGATGGTATGGAATTGATCGAGAAGGCTAAGGAGGAAAAGGCCAAGCTTCTGAGGGAAAATGAACAGATAAAGAAGGACAACAAGCAATTGCTTGAAGAAACGGCAAAATTAGTTCAAGAAAATGAGCAACTAAAGAAAGATATTCAGCTTTTAAAAAGTTTGGAGGTGCAACTGGAAAAAAGAGAAAAAATGCTCAGGTAAATTCATAAACTTGCCGATATGATAAGTTGAAACGATGGCCTCCCATCGCTTGGAAACCATTATCATCGGTAATATTATGCAGACAACCGTCAAGACAGAGAATCTTAAAATCGGCATGTATGTCATTCTGCCTGTCTCATGGTTATCCCACCCATTCGCCAAGAATGAATTTTTGATTAAATCCAAAGACCAAATTAAAAAGATTTATGATTACGGCCTCACGGAAATCGTAGTCGATACCAGGAGAAGCACTTCTACCGAGGCGAAAAAGAAACTTGAAACTGAACCTGAGCAGAAGTTAGAATCATTATCTAAAACAATAGTGCCTGATGAACTTATAGAGGCAATCCATGATGCAAAATTGCCCCCTCTGGAGAAAGCAAAAGCGGTGCAGGCCCACTCCTTCACATTGATAAACAATCTGCTCGAAAACCCCACGGCTGAAAATATAAGAGATGCAAAAAAAGGTATTGCTGAAGTTGTCGATCTGATTCTTACTGATGATAAAACATCCTTATATCTGCTGAGCATTACATCCCATGATTTTTATACCTATACCCACTCCGTAAATGTGGGTTTCCTAGCTGTTGCACTTTCAAAAGCGCTTTTTAGAAAATCGGCTGCTCATGATATGCATGAATTGGGAGCCGGGTTTTTTCTCCATGATCTGGGAAAGGTACAGATAGATATAGCTATTATCAATAAACCGGGCAAACTGACGGAAGAAGAAATGAACGCGATGAAGCGACACCCCAACATGGGGTATCAAGTTCTTCGAGAGACCAATCAATTAACCCCCGAATGTACGAGGATAGTGCTGCAGCATCATGAAAGATTCGATGGTAAGGGATATCCGCTTGGCCTTAAAGGAGATGATATTCATATATATGGGAAAATGTGTTCTATTGCCGATGTATTTGATGCCCTTACATCAGACCGTCCTTACAGAAAAAGACTTGAACCTTTTCACGCCCTGAGATTAATGAAAGAGGAGATGATTGATCATTTCCATAAAGACCTCTTTGAGCAGTTTGTTTTACTTTTTAAATGACACTCAGGGAGAATCTCTTATTTACATGATGGAAAGCAGATACCGTTCGATTTCTTCTTTGGGCAGGGCACCGATCAATCTATTGACGAGCGATCCGCTCTTAAACAACAGCATTGTAGGTATATTCTGAATTTTATATTTTGATGCTGTAAGGGGATTTTCATCCACATTCAGTTTAACAATCTTGACTTTCCCTGCATATTTGGACGCTAGTTCTTCCATAATCGGTCCTATCACGCGGCATGGTGCACACCATGGTGCCCAGGAATCCATCAGGACGGTGCCCGGATACGAGAGGACTTCCTTGGAAAATGTTTCATCAGTGATGTCTATAGGATGCCCCGTATCGTTACTGACGATAATGGGGACGCCGCACTTGCCGCATATAGGCTGCTGATGGAGGCGATCCTCAGGCATCCGATTTTTTGTACCGCAAGCAAGACACCTGATAATCATGTCATCGAGATAGGCATGACATCTACCACATGTCGGACGGTCATGAAGATGGTCCTTCGGTATACGGTTCTTTGTGCCACAAGTGAGGCACCTTATAATCATTTCATCATAGGTCATTGTTATCCTCGACATTCCTTTTTATAGTATCATCATTAATGAATAAAATGTCAATACTGCTCCTTTGTCTGCCTTCTGTGAGCATGGAGAGTAATATTGAATTATGCAGTATAGAGGGGATTGTTTTAGTAAGGAATTGGAAGCTACTAGTAGGCGATCAGGGATTGTGCCATGACCCTGGATTGAATTTTATCAAAGGAATGTCACTGGACCGAATACTAAGATTTCTCTTTTACATCAGCGACGGCCGGTGTTGTCGTAGCTGAGAAGAACAGGGACAGACAGGTTGGGCATAGCACGAAGAGCGAACGTTTTCCTTCATGAACATTAACAACACGTTGCGCAATCCAGTTCTTGCTGTGAGCTACAGCTATTATAAGACCTAGCGAATCTATACCTTCCACATCTTCAGCGTTTATTTTATTTTCCGGCCATTCGAAAAGATCCGAAGTTCCGCATACACGACACGCTAAAGTACATGAACATAGCACAACTCCTTCAGACGTTTTGATACCGTCCCCGGAGATAATTTCATCGGTTGCTTCTTTTTTAGTCACTGCTTAATCCTTTCACTATCTTCATTTGAGGCGGGGATTATAGAGGAAGCCTTTATGCCTGTCAAACGAAAAGCTGCCAGCGATGTAATTGAAAGCTTTTCGTTTGGTCTTTTATTGATTTTCCATCAAAGCCTTTATCTCCGCCCCTTCTATCTTTTCTCTTTCAAGCAGCAATTCGGCGCCTTTTTGCAGGATATTCTTCTTGCTTTTGAGAATCTCAAGTGCTTTGGCATATTCCGAGCTGATAATCGTTTTTATTTCTTCGTCGATGACTTCTGCCGTGGCGTTGCTGTAGTCACCAGTCTCCTGTAGGCCAATATCGAGGAACTGCTGTCGCTTCTCGTGAGCGAAGTACACTTGACCCAATCTGTCGCTCATGCCGTATTCCTTGATCATGCTCTTTGTGATGTCCGTAGCCCTCGCGAGATCGTTATGGGCACCTGTGGATATATCTCCGAATATAATTTCTTCTGCTGCCCTGCCCCCTAGGAGAGAAGCGACCTTGTTGAGGAGTTCGGTCTTCTTCATGAGGAAACGATCCCCTGTAGGAACCTGCATGGTATAACCGAGGGCGGCAATGCCGCGAGGTATTATGGAGATCTTTTGAACTGGATCGGTACCGGGGAGAGATAAGGCCACAATGGCATGGCCCATCTCGTGATAGGCCACGGTTTTCCTCTCATAGGGGTTTATCAAACGGTTCTTTTTTTCGAGTCCTGCCACAATCCTTTCGACGGCCTCCTCGAATTCGGGCATGCCTACCTCTTTTTTCTCTCTTCTGACGGCGAGAAGCGCCGCTTCATTGACAAGGTTGGCGAGGTCCGCACCTACCATACCCGGGGTCATATTCGCCAATTTCTCCAAGTCAAGGTCTTCCGCTGCTTTTATATTTCTCAGGTGAACCTTCAGGATCTCCTCCCGGCCAATTTTGTCAGGACGGTCTACAAGGACATGACGGTCGAACCGGCCGGGCCTGAGGAGTGCGGGGTCTAGAATCTCCGGCCTGTTCGTTGCGGCCATGAGAATAACCCCAACCTTCGGATCGAAACCGTCCATTTCCGCCAGAAGCTGATTTAGCGTTTGTTCCCGTTCATCATGTCCCCCAAATGTCCCGATGCCACGGGCCTTTCCTAGGGCGTCGAGTTCATCGATAAAGATGATACAGGGGGCCTTCTCCTTGGCTTGGACAAAAAGGTCCCTTACCCGTGCCGCTCCCAATCCTACGAACATCTCCACAAATTCTGACCCGGAGAGGCTGAAGAAAGGCACGCCGCTTTCACCGGCGACGGCCTTGGCCAGAAGGGTCTTCCCCGTTCCCGGGGGACCCACGAGGAGGATGCCTTTGGGTATCCTGCCTCCCAGTTCGGTAAATTTCCCCGGGTTTTTCAAAAATTCGACAACCTCGATCAGCTCCTGCTTGGCTTCGTCAACACCGGCAACGTCTTTGAAGGTAACGTTCAATTCATTTTCCATATATATCTTTGCCTTGTTTTTGCCGAGGGTCAGGAAGCCTGCCTGCTGAGATCCCATCTTCTTCATGAAGAGGTACCAGATGCCGACAAAAAGTATGACTGGGAAAATCCACGAAAGGATGTCACGCAGAAAAGTCGATTCGATTTCCCCTTTGAAAACAACTTTGTACTGATCTAGTATGGTAGACAACTCCGGGTCAACACGTATGGTCTTGAAGGTCTTTGTTTCATCGGGAGCACCACCTTCCGCTTTCATCTTGCCCTGAATCTGATTCGCCGTTATAGCAACTTCCACAATCTTGCCTGTTTTGAGGAGATTTAAAAACTGGCTGTATGGGATTGTCTGAACGACAAACATAGAGGCGATATAACTCTGGATAATTAAAACCACCCAAATACCTATAAGGACATACCAGACAGAAAATTTATGTTCTTTTTTCATATTATTATTCCCCAATTTATTTCAGAATGATGATTTATTTACCTGCTAACGGCATCCTTATGCCATTATGCGTTAAGTATAAATATGAAATAGGGTTTTTACCACAATTTTTTTGTGTCCGGATTGCCCATGAATGATCGGGATATGAAGCCTGTTACGGGTGCTTGACGTTCATCTTTACTGGTGTTAAAAGAAACAAAGGTTATGCAATAAGGTAAAACATGGCTGCAGACGTTTTTAAACATACAGTTTTTAAAGCAACTTTTAATCTCTCGCTTCTGCTAATCCTGTTTGTATTTCTCCTAACATCATGCGCTGCCCATTATTTCAGGCCCCTTCCTTACCCCAGTGAGTCTTTCAGAATAAAGGATTTAGGAGACCTTCCCTACCGTGAACTCTGGCAGGGTTTTGTGTTCAATGGTGAAAAGGTGGGCTTTGTGCACCTCAAAATTGTACCGATGTACGGGGTGCGCCAATATCAAATTCTTTCAGAAGCCTTCATGCGCATCCGCTTTCTGGGAATTGATAAACAGATTGCCATGAAAAGTGATGATACGGTCAGGCCTAATCTAACCCTAGTTTCATTCCATTATGAGCAGAAAATGGATGAAAAACCTTTGATAATCGATGGGAAAACCACTGGTAATAAACTGATAATAATTCAAAAGAGTGGTGGTGAAAAAAAGAAGGCGGAGATTGATATTCCAGGATTGCTATACCCCTCGAGCATCATCAACCTCTATCCCGTCCTCCGAGGTATGGGGACAGGCTCGACCTATCAATATCATGTATTCGATCCCCAGACCCAGTCCATAGTCGAAGTGATCCAATCAGTCATTGCCTTTGAAGAGAGTAAAAAACTTTCTCTCGAGCCTTCTTTCAAAGTGGATACTCAAATGCATGGACATAATGTATCCAGCTGGATAAATCTGAAAGGGGAGACCATTTTTGAGCTGGGGATGGGAGGGGTTTTGATTACGTACAAGGAAGATGAAAAAAGTGCAAAAAGCTTTCTTGCGGAATCAAGCTTGAACAAAAAAGACCTCATCCTGGATTTCAGTCTCGTCAAAACTGACAAACCTATAACATGCCCGAGAAATGCAGATTATCTGGAGATGTCCGTTGAAGGTTTGTCAGGGGCATTAGTTCCCCTGCAGGGGCCTAATCAAGAGGTTTCGGAGATAACAATTGAGGGGAGAATTCTTACCATTTTTCGTATCAGCAGCACGTTGCCATCAAAACGGGAAGCCGCCAGCGAATCCCTGAGCAGCAAGAATCGTGGTTTATACCTTGCGACTTCTCACCATATCGAGAGTGAACACCCTGAGATTGAGAAGGTATCACAGGATGCTGTCAAAGGTGCCACCACGCCTGTCGAAAAGATTGAGCGCCTAGTCCGGTGGGTTTCTACTGAGGTTAAGGATGAGGCAGTTGACAGCTTCTCGGCTGTGGAAGTTCTTCATACCCGAAAGGGAGAATGCCAGGCACACGCGATGCTGTATGCGGCAGTGGCGAGGGCGGCAGGAATACCCACGAGGCTGGCGGGAGGTATTGTGTATATGGAAGGGATGGGATTTCTCTATCATAGCTGGGCGGAAAGTTATGCAGATGGGTGGATCGCGGTTGATCCGACCTTCAACCAGGTGGGGGTTGATGCGACACATATCAAGCTGGTAGAAGGCCGTGACTGGGTATCCCTCCTTCAACTTGGGAAAATTGTTGGACAGATCAAGGTAAAAGTATTAGATTATTCTTGTAGTCAGAAATACAATTATAATTAATGGCAACTCGTGTACATTTCTTGATTGAGTCCCTATGGATCGAAGAGATTTTCTCAAAGCCGCTATTGTAACTGGTGTAACCTTCGCCATCCCTGGTGCTGCAGACACATTCCTCGGTGCCCTGGAGGCTGCCGAGAAGACAGACATTGTCGTTGCCCACGGCATTTCACCCGCAATGATAACGAAGGCTGCCATTGATGGCCTGGGCGGAATGGAAAGATTTATATCGAAAGGCGATATTGTTGTTGTCAAGCCAAACATCGGATGGGATAGAACACCTGAATATGCGGCAACCACAAACCCGGAGGTTGTATCTGCAGTGGTCAGGCTGTGCTATGAGATGGGAGCAAAACAGGTAAAGGTCTTTGACCGTAGTGTTGTAGATCCAAGGCGGTGTTATAAACAGAGCGGTATTGCCGATGCTGCTTCAGCCGCGGGTGGCATCATCAGCTATGTAGATGAAAGAAAGTTTCGAGAACTGAATTTACCAGGCATTGCCCTGAAATCATGGCCCCTATATACGGAGATAATTGAGGCAGACAAGATCATCAATATCCCGATCGCAAAGACACACAACCTCTCCACCCTTACCCTCGGAATGAAGAACTGGATGGGAATCATGGGTGGATCGCGAGGCAGGATACACCAGAGGATCGAGGAGAGTCTCGTCGATGTTGCCATGACCATCAAGCCCGCCCTTGTCGTACTTGATGCGGTGCGTATCCTGACTGCAAATGGGCCACAGGGTGGGGATCTTGCAGATGTGAAACAGCTAAATACGGTCATTGCGGGAACGGATCAGGTGGCGGTTGACGCTTTCGGGGCCACTCTCTTCGGCTTGAAGGGAGCGAACATCGGTTATGTAGTAGCGGGATACAAGGCAGGACTCGGTAGGATGGACCTGTCAAAATTGAAAATCAAGAAGATTAATGTTTGATGGTCAAAAGAATCCGTATCGCTACGCAGGCGCTTTTTTTACTTATATTTCTATGGCTCTTTCTTCAGACCGAAGCGAAAGGGGCCAATGAGCTCGGCTACCCCGTAAAGATCTTTTTAGATGCGGACCCGCTGATTTTCATCACAACGATCCTATCCGGCCGCGATTGGTATCAGACATTTTTCCTCGCCACTTTCGTGATCTTCGCAACTGTGCTTCTGGGGAGGGTCTTCTGTGGTTGGATATGTCCCCTGGGAACCCTGAATAACATGGTGGGTACCCTGAAAAAACAGCGAAGCAAAACAGCCACCATAAACTGGTACCGGATCAAATATTATATCCTGATCCTTCTCCTCACGTCGTCCCTTTTCTCACTTCAGCTCATAGGGATTGTTGATCCCATTTCCCTCTTGATCCGGTCTCTTTCGCTGGCTGTTTATCCATTGACTAGCTATGCGACAACTGCCATATTTGATGCGGTCTATAATACAAACATTCCTTTTCTCGTTAATGTCTCCGAATTCATCTACTCGCTCTTTAAAAAACTTTTTCTCCCATTCCAGCAGCCCTTTTACCTCCAGAGCGTCTTTATAGGACTGCTGTTTTTTCTCGTTCTGGGATTGAATCTTCTGGAGAGACGTTTCTGGTGCAAGTATCTCTGTCCCTTGGGTGCTTTCCTGGGCATACTCTCCCGATATGCCTTCCTTAGAAGGTCAGTGAGCGAAGGTTGTAATGAGTGTGGGGCTTGTGCATCTGTCTGTCAGGGGTATGCCGCTCCTGATCTTAAGGAAAACTGGAGAAATTATGAATGCCTTGTCTGTATGAACTGTGATGACCTCTGTCCTCAAAATGCAGTCTATTTCGGCTTCATGAAACATCAACCCGTTGCAGGAATGGACCTCGGCAAAAGGCGGATGATCAGTTCGATTATATCCGGGCTTGTAGCCGTCCCGCTATTGAGGATCACACCTATTATCAAGGCGGGGGTTCCCGATCCTAAATTAATCAGACCGCCGGGCGCCCTCGAAGAAAAGCAATTTCTCAGGAGATGTGTAAAATGCGGAGAATGTATGAAGGTCTGTATAACCAACGGCCTCCAGCCGACATTCCTGGAAGCGGGCATTGAGGGGATATGGTCACCTGTCCTTGTTCCTCGCATCGGATACTGTGAATACCGCTGCACCCTCTGCGGGCAGGTCTGTCCTACAGGAGCAATAAAAAAGTTGGAACTTTCAGTGAAAATGAAAGTAAAATTAGGTCTCGCGATGATCGATAAGGGAAGATGCCTCCCCCATGCTCATGCCACACCTTGTATCGTCTGTGAGGAGGTCTGCCCCACCCCGAAAAAGGCTATCTGGTTTGAACAGGTAAAGGTCAGAAACAGAGAGGGCAAAGAACTGATATTAAAACAACCCAGAGTCGACCTTACTCTATGCATCGGCTGCGGGATCTGTGAGGCAAAGTGCCCCGTTCTCGGACAGCCGGCAATTTATGTTACCAGTATAGGAGAATCAAGATCACGGGACAATCAACTTCTGTTGCCGTGACCGGAAGCATTTTTCAAAGTATGCTGATTCTTACAAGCTACAGGGTAATGAATAAATTTAGTCTCTTTATCCTCACGTCTTCCGGTAAGCTTCCTGAATTAAGCTGTTCAAGAATTGCTCAGGGTTCTCCACTCCTTCTGCAGGAATGAAGAATTGCCGCTTTCCGGTCTTTTCTTTAATAAGTTTCAGCCCATGGCCATAATTTTGCAGCGCTAACTTCAGGTATGCTGAAAGGTCCTGAGGTTCCTTCCAGATATTTTCTGCTAAATAGTCTATGGCTCCGTCGGTGAACGATATTTCCAGTTCGTTGCGGGCGGAGAATTTTTTGGCAAAATCCTGAACTAACTGCTGTATAGCTTGCATTTCTTCAATCGTAACTTCCACATCTGTCTGTTGTTCCAAAGTATGCCTGATGATGAGCTTAATGCGGGCATCAGAGAAATTGGTCCCATAAGACTGCTGCCAGTCATGTACCTTCTCCCTGATATATCTTTCCAAACCCGCCTCTTCCTGTGTCAGCAGACACTGAAAGGCTGCTTCCCTTTCCGGGTCATCGGGATGAGTGAGGATTTTATGGAGCTCTCCATCCGGATTATCTGCCATATCACTTGTGACAATGAGATGACGGATATGTGTGGAGGGGAGAGTGTGTTCGAACTTCATGAGGACGCGTTCTACGGCACTCACCAGACCACGGGCCCCAGTCCGTTCCCTGCAGGCATTTTCCGCGATCTTACGGAGCGCTTCATCTTCAAAATGGAGATCAATACCATAGGCCTTGAAGTCACGTTTCTTCCCGATGATGATAGGGCTTTTGGGGTTGCGCAGAATTTGATAAAGATCATCCGCCTCCAGGGGTTCAAAGACAGTTACCACCGGCAATCTGCCTATGAATTCCGACTCGAAACCGTACTGAATCAGATCCTCTGCTTTCAAATGCTTCAGATACTCGGTATGTTCATCTTTTTGTTGGATCTCTGCTCCAAACCCGATCCCCTGCCGGTTGAGCCGCTTTTTGACTATTGCATCGAGCTCATTGAACGCCCCACTCATGATGAACAAGATATGCTTGGTGCTGATTTTCTTCTTTTCGCGCTTCCCGGTCTTCTGATATTCCTGTATGGCTTCCATCTGAGAAATCGGGTCATGGGGCACCTTCAGCTCCACCTCAGTTTCTTCCATGGGCTTCAGCAAGGCACGCTGGACACCGGAGCGGGAGACATCCGGACCAATCAGTGTATGCGATGCGGCAATTTTGTCTACCTCATCCAGATATATGATCCCGTACTGGGCGAGTTCGATATTTCCTTTGGCTTCATAAACCAGGTCACGCACCAGATCTTCCACATCACCGCCGACATATCCTGTTTCGCTGAACTTTGTGGCATCACCCTTGACAAAGGGAACACCAATCTTGTTAGCGATTAGTTTGACCAGGAAGGTCTTGCCTACACCTGTCGGACCGATCATAATGATGTTATTCTTGATCTCCCCGATTGTATCCGGCCGCTTTTTCTTGCGGTTCAGCTCAAATCTCTTGATCCGATTAAAATGAGTACAAATTTTAGTAGCCAGAACTTGCTTTGCTTCATCCTGCTTGACCATGTACTCATCAAGGTAGGCCTTTAATTCCCCAGGTTTCATGTCGAAATGTATAGATTCAACCCCCGCCCTGATCTCCTTTTCCGCGTCTTCACTCTTATCCTTAGACGTGTCCGGAACCGGTCCGAATCCGGCAATATGTAATTTCTTCCCATACTTCTTTGAGATATATTCACTTAAGTCTTTCTGTATCTCATTGACATCTATGTCTTTTTCCATATAATACGTTTAACCTCATGCTCATATTGATGCTTTTTCTATTATAATAATCATGTTTTTTCTGTTTTCAAGTTCTCTGAAGGATTTTTCTTTTCCTCCGTCATCCCTTATGAGCCAGAAGGCTTCTCGCACTCATTCCTGCAAGGATCACAATAACTTAACCTGCATTCCAGATACAGGGTAAGTCTTTTCGATTGTACGTAACCTTCTTTATTCCCTCTTCCTTTGCTTATTCAGCAATGCTTAACTTTTAATTCATTGTAACTGTAAAGACCCGTGGATGAAATCAAATAAAATAAAAAAAGCCGGTGGGTATCCGGCTTATGATAAGGTATTGCAATGTTGTTATTTAACTATTATTTTGTAGCGACTATAGTGTTCCCTTCCGATTTATTTTCCGATAAATCAAGCGATCAAGGCTCAATCTCTATGCTACGTACATCTTGGATTCCCTCTAAAAATGTGCCTACAGCTGGAATCATCGATGGAACGCAGCTTTTGCCCTGATTTTTATTGATCTCTGTTTTCCCGTTCTGTGATCACCGACCAACTAACAGAAAGAGGATGTATGTAACCGCGGCTATTCCCACCAGAAACCATAAAAATTTCCATGCGATTTTTTTCTCAGTTTCCATTGAGACCTCCTTAAACTCCTTCCTTTGTAGATGAATTGAGGTGATTTTTAAAGTTGTTCAGTGCTTTCCGTCGTGGACCAGATCAATCACCGCGATTTCGGGAGGTGAGAGAAAGCGGATAGGCGGCCCCCACGTGCCTGCACCCAGGCTTACGTATAAACGCGAGTGATTCGAGAGGTTGAAAAATCCTCTATTAAGGGGGAAAAAGATCTTCGTGACGAAGTTGAAGGGGAAAATCTGTCCTCCATGCGTATGCCCGGAAAGCTGTAAATCAAATGACCCGGACGCATTATTATCCACAACCGGCTGGTGCTTAAGCAGTATGGTGAAGTATTGTCCGGGCAGTCCTGATAGCATGGCTTTTTCTGAAACCGGGCGGGCAAGTCCGAAACTCATCCCGGTAGGATCGTCGACGCCGGCGATATTAACCACTCCCGCCACATTCAGACCCTCTCCCCGTAGGACCACAAAGCCTGCACCCCGTAAAAAAGCAAGAGCTTGGTCTATACCGGCAAAGAATTCATGATTACCTGTGATGGCAAATTTGCCGTAGCGGGGATTGATATCCTGTAGAAGCCTTAACGGTTCATCAAGATGATTGATCTGTCCATCCAGGAGGTCACCTGTTGCTACCAGTATGTCTGGGTCCGCCTTTTTGATCTCTTCCACGATCCTTTGCAGACGTTCGTCCCGCACAATGAGTCCAATATGCACGTCTGACATCTGCACAATCCTGATCCGTCCCGCTGCTTCGGGGATTTTGGAAGATTGAATAGTCATTTTCTCTACTGTGATTTTTTTTGCTTCGAAATAACCATACGTGTTGATGCCTAAAGAAATGAGCATGGGTACCATAAAGGTATACAAAGGTGGAAGAATCAGATGGGAAAGATTCCGGCGAAGAATCAAAGAGCCTGCGTATGTTAAGAGGCGATAGAGATCGAAAAGCAGGGAGGACACGAAGAATAGGAACAGCACTCCCATCCAGATATATCCTATATAAGACATGAAACGGGCAAGTGTTTCATATCCATATCGTTCGGATATCCTTACTGCGACAGGGGCGAGGATCATGATCACCATTAAGGTTATCAGGCCTATGTTGACCCCGGTGCTGAGAGGGAAAACAGTTATTATCTTGGCAAAGAGGTATAGATGCGCCCCGCCATATACTAAGAAAAAGGTAATGAGAAAAAGTATCATCGCTAACTCAATGGTCAATATTTATAAGGCTCCGCGTTCGATTTAGTTCATTTTGTCCCATTTATACTTGTGCTATCAATGATAGATCACTACCTGGAATTGAACGTTCTTTACAGGTGGTGTGCCTTTTTCCCACGGCCTTATGTATTTCATGTAAATCATTGTTTTCCCCTGGTCCACAGCCCTGAATTTCCATATTTCTTTACCTCCGGCACCAACGAGACCGGTCTCAGATACCCGGTATTCAGTACTTAACAGTTCTAGGAGGCTGTTGTTAAGCGGTTCGGCCAATTGCCATTGATAGCCCGTCGTTGCATTTGCATCCAGCTCAATGGCAAACTCTTGCCCAATCATTATTTCAATGGGTTTTGCGGGGTCGCTATTAACAAGGCCTTTCTGAACTGAACATGGTAAGGACTTGTTCCCACCAATACGTTTCTCTTGTGCCATAACCGGACCGATACAGCCATAAATTATGAGAATAGCCAGGAGTATTTCTTTCATAGGCCCCCCCTTCCCCTGGTTTACTGCATCCTCTCTTTTAAGGGATTTCTCACCTTCCTGGTGAAGGCGTAGATCGAAACGACAAATTCTTAGCTCTTTGAGTAAGTCGCTGACAGCAAACAAAGTATTTTTAAGCTTTGTGTTGAAAATATTTAATAATTAAAATATATTTGTCAAGAAGAATATGCCTTTAATATATAATACCAATACACTTTTAGGAGGAATTAAATATGGATTGGGGAATGAAGAACCGTATGTCACAACTCATTCAGGCTGATGGCCGTTGTTTTTTCCTTCCTATAGACCACGGGTATTTCCAGGGACCGACATCCTGTCTAGAGAAACCGGGAGAAACCATAAAGCCGCTCCTTCCCTATTGTGATGCCCTATTTGTAACTAGGGGTGTATTACGCTCGGCAGTGGATCCCGCAGGGAGCAAACCGGTCATTCTCAGGGTATCTGGAGGCACCAGTGTGGTAGGTAAGGACCTGGCAAATGAAAGCATTACCACCTCCATAGAGGAGATTATCCGCCTCAATGCAACAGCTGTAGGAATTTCTATCTTTGTAGGCAGTGACTACGAACGTGAATCATTGGCTAACCTGTCAGGGCTGGTCAACGAGTGTGAAGATTTCGGCATACCAGTAATGGCGGTTACGGCGGTAGGTAAGGAGTTGGAAAAACGGGATGCCAGATATCTTGCACTGAGCTGTCGGATCGCTGCCGAACTTGGAGCGAGGGTGGTTAAAACCTACTGGTGTAAAGACTTTGACAAAGTGGTATGTGGCTGCCCTGTTCCCGTAGTCATTGCAGGTGGTCCAAAGTGTGAAACTGAACTTGAAGTTATGGAGTTTGTCTATGACGGCATGCAAAAAGGCGCGATAGGTATAAATCTTGGGAGAAATGTATGGCAGAATCCCTATCCCGTAGCCATGATAAGGGCTTTGCGATCCATCATACATGATAATAGTACGGCGAAAGAAGCATGGAAGTTATTTAACGATCTCAAGAAGGTGAAGAAGTAATTTGATAAAGCGGTCAAGCAAGATGCGTGTGGCAATGTACTATAACAACAGGGATGTTAGGCTAGAAGAAATGCCAACGCCCAAGATAGGCCCTGGTGAGATTCTAGTTAAGGTTGCAGCGAGCGGCATATGTGGCTCTGATGTTATGGAGTGGTACCGCATTCGGAAGGCGCCGTTGGTTTTAGGCCATGAAATCGCAGGTGAGATAGCCGAGACAGGGGAAGGAGTGTCACGTTATAAAATTGGTGACAGAGTTTTTATTTCTCATCATATCCCCTGCAATACCTGTCACTACTGCCTCAGCGGATATCACACAGCCTGTGAGACATTGCACACAACAAACTATGACCCCGGTGGCTTTGCCGAATATATTAGAGTGCCTGCGCTCAATGTGGACCGCGGAGTGTTTTTGCTGCCGGCGGAGGTTTCCTTTGAAGAGGGTGTTTTCATCGAGCCGCTGGCCTGCGTCGTCCGCGGACAGAGAGTGGCGAATCTCCAGCCGGGCCAATCCATACTCATTCTGGGCAGCGGCATATCAGGACTTCTCCATCTGCTCCTGGCTCGCAGCCTCGGGGCGGGACGTATTATGGCAACGGATATCAGCGACTATCGGCTGCAAATGGCGAGAGAATTCGGGGCGGATGCCGTCATGCACTCCTCAGAAGACATCCCTGAGCGTGTCCGGCAGATCAATAATGGGAGACTTGCCGATCTTGTAATCGTCTGTACCGGGGTTCTTTCCGCTTTCGTACAGGCCCTCAAGTCTGTGGATCGCGGTGGAACTATTCTATGCTTCGCCACCACGGAACCCGGTGTAGATTTGCCCATACCTATAAATGATTTCTGGCGCGATGAAATAAAGATGATGCCGTCATATGGGAACAGCCCCATGGATGCGACAGTTGCGATCGAGCTTATCAGATCCGGCCGTGTGCCTGTGAAAAAGATGATCACCCATCGATTACCTCTGGGAAAAACCGGGATCGGGTTCCAACTCGTTGCGGCAGGCGGGGATTCTCTCAAGGTGGTCATTGAGCCACAAAAGCAGTCTTAAGACTGACTTTAATAGATTCCCGCCTGACATCCAGCCGCGAGAACACTTCCCACTTCACGACACTTGGCAAGGTCATCCTCGGTTAATTTCCCTCTGGAGATGACAGGTTCATACACCATTTTAAATTTGTAGCCCTGCGCAATACGCTCGATGGCTCTGAGAGCGCCGGTGCCGTCGTTACCCGCACTGATAAAAACGACATACGGTTTTCTAAAAACTTGATCCTGGGCAGGATAAAATGTCCTGTCAAAAAAATCCTTGACAATACCTGACATATAACCAAAGTTTTCCGGTGTACCAATAGCTAATCCATTCGATCCTAAAAGATCATCGAGGGTAGCATCCTGGGCTCTTTTAAGAACCACCTCTGTATTTTCAATTATCTTGGCGCCGTCTGCGACAGCATGTGCCATCTTTTCAGTGTTTCCCGTCTGTGAATGATATAAAATTAATATCTTGGACATTATCTTGAGAGCTCCTTTCCGCTTGAATGAGAAGAATATTATACTTAAGACACGTGATTATTTTTATATTTTGATCTACAGTGCTTGACAATATGTCCTATTTAATTAAAATATAATAAAAAAAGCAATATCAATAATCCTAACATGGAGGTGACAGCATGCCAACGTATGAGTATCTTTGCGAAGCCTGCAAAAAAGAGTTTTCATTGATACAGAGTTTCAGCGAACATGATAAAGGCAAAGCCACATGTCCGAAATGCAAAAGCAAGAAGGTAAAACAGCAGATCTCCCTGTTTACGACCAAGACCAGCAGGAAAAGTTAATGCCTTAGTGCTAGGCAAAAACTTAAATGCTTTGTAAGGATTGGCAGATGCATGAGTATGCTTCAAAAACGATCTGCCACTACTCTCAAATTATATAATGCCTCTTTTCAAGGATGGCCTAATCAGAGATTAGGAGAGATACTCATTATGACAAAAATAATTATTTTAATGTTATTCGTCGCATCCTTTATCTCTGGAAGTGTTGATTGTTTTGCCTTTAGATGCGGCGACGGTTTTGTCAGTGTCGGAGACTCGAAGGCGAAGGTACTCTCGGAATGCGGCAAACCAACCTCGAAGGAAAAGGTAAAAGTTAAAAAAGTCAGGCATTACAGGGCAGTCGAAAAGGAGAAAGGCGAGAGCAGTGATTCCAAACGTATTTACTTATCGAAGGAAAAAAAGAAACCGGTTGAAAAGTGGTATTATAATTGTGGAGAAAATGATTTCATTTACGCTCTCACTTTTGAAGGGGGCAGTCTCAAAAGTGAAGAGACAGGGAGTTATGGCAAAGGCAAATCTGATTGTAACGGCCGCCGGTAGATAAATTAATAGAAAGAAACGAGGTAATGTAAATGGACGCGATGAAAGCAATTTTTTCAAGAAGGAGCATTCGTAAATACACAAACAAACAGGTGCCTGACAGTGTTGTGAAAGAAATCTTGGAAGCTGCCATGAGCGCTCCATCAGCAGGCAATGAACAGCCCTGGCATTTTATTGTTATCAAAGACCGGAAAATCCTCAATGAAATTACAAAGATCCATCCGTACGCGCAGGCACTGAATACGGCCTCAGTGGCAATTCTGGTTTGCGGGGACCTAAAATTAGAGGTTCATAAAGACTGCTGGATACAGGATTGTTCCGCAGCGGCAGAAAATATTCTCATTGCTGCCCAGGCGAAAGGGCTGGGAACAGTCTGGCTTGGTGTATACCCAAGAACAGAACGTGTTGATGGCATAAGAAAACTCCTGAATATTCCTGATAATGTAATACCAATCGCTGTTATTCCCATCGGTTATCCGGCAGAAGATAAACCGCCTGCAGTTCGATTTGATCCCTCAAGAATTCATCATAACAAATGGTCATGATTAACATCGATTAACCTTCCAGTTAGGGAATTATTCCCCAAAGGAAGGGGAATACTTCCTCAGTGGAGGAGGCATATTCCATTCTGACATTTTAGTAACTCATTATTATTGCTGATGGTTTTTATTTATTTTTATTGTGGAATAGATCTTGCTAAATTAGAGGAAAATTAAAAGAAAGGAGGTGAAATGAATGAAGAAACTGATGTCAATTATTATTTCTATTCTCTTTGCACTTTCTATGACGGGTCTCTGTTTCGCACAGGCTCCGGCAGCAGCACCAAAGGAAGAGAAGAAGATGGAAGAGAAGAAGCCGGCTAAGGAAGAGAAGAAGAAGGTAAAGAAGGCCAAGAAGGCTAAGAAGGCAGAGAAGAAGGAAGAGAAGAAGGAAGATGTGAAGAAGGAAGAACCGAAGAAATAACTTACTTCATCCTTATCTTCGTATAAGAAATCATTCGAAAGGGGCTCTGAGAAATCAAGAGCCCCTTTTGTTTGCCTGAATAAAAACAGATTTAACTTTAAGTTTTTCTTGACGCTGTTTGTTATCCGATGACATTCAGAAAAAGTTTGATAGATGCTGCGAAAATACTGAAAAATGCGGATGCACTTCTGATATCTGCGGGAGCCGGTATTGGCGTTGATTCGGGGCTGCCGGACTTCAGAGGTAATGAAGGATTCTGGAAAGCATATCCGCCCATAGCGAAACTCGGCAAATCCTTTGTCGAAATGGCAAACCCGCAATGGTTCCACCGCAACCCCCAACTGGCATGGGCGTTTTACGGACACCGCCTCAACCTGTACAGAAAGACCACGCCTCACACCGGGTTCATAAAATTGCTCAACATTGCTCAACAGAAAAACGGAGGATATTTCGTCTTTACTTCCAACGTGGACGGACAGTTTCAGAAGGCAGGATATAGCGACAGCAGGATCGAGGAATGTCACGGATCCATCCATCATTTTCAGTGCATCCAGCCTTGCGGTGATGATATCTGGGATGCGAATGAAATCAACGTTAATGTTGATGAAGAAACGTTCGAGGCGCTGAAGCCCCTTCCCCGCTGCAAGATCTGCGGCGAGATAGCCCGGCCTAATATACTGATGTTCGGTGACTGGTCATGGAATGCACGGCGAACAGATTTTCAAAGGGGTAGACTCCTCGGATGGCTCCAGGAAGTGTCTGGTAAAAGATTACATATTGTAATCGTTGAAATCGGAGCAGGAGACGCGGTTTCAACGGTTCGCAACCACTCAGAGCAGGTGGCGAGAGCCTATAACGCGACGCTGATACGAATTAATCCTCGTGATTACAAAGTTCCGCGTGAGCATGACATTTCTTTACCGTTAGGTGCAGTAGAAGCAATAAACTTTATTGTCGAATGCATGGGTGAATTAGCATAATCCCCCATGTTTGAAAGATAACAAATTCTCTGTTATTCCCCTGTAATACGGGTTTTATGCTCGTATTATAACTATAATTTTCTAGTATTGCACTTTTTAAGAAACTCTGTAAAATTACTCCACATGTTGTTTATCATTAAGAACTAAGTGCACATTTCATATTATATATGATCCGGGATGGTCGCAGCACAAAGAAGTCCTGGGTTCAGAAGAAGATGTTTTGTTTTAATAGCGTCATGAATCTACATCCAAAAGGAGGTACTTATGGCAGCAAAGAAAGGAGTCACTAAATCAAAGAACAGTAAAATTAAGAAACTGGGCTATGGCTGGGTGCCTGACGTACCGGATCAGCGCGACTATCTGCTCAGCGCTATACTTCGTCTACCTGCCAAGCTGCCCCCTTCGGTGGACCTGAGGCGGCTTTGTTCAGAGGTCGAAAACCAGAAACAATTGGGCAGTTGCACAGCAAATGCCCTTGCAGGGGCATTGGAATTTCTGGAGCGCAAGGATAAGATCCCTTTTATGGATTTCAGCAGACTCTTTATTTACTACAATGAGCGTGCCATTGAGCATACTATCAAATCAGATTCCGGCGCCATGCTCCGTGATGGAATCAAAACCCTCGCTAAACAAGGTGTTTGTTCAGAGAAGAGTTGGCCTTATAAGATAAGTAAATTCACGATAAAGCCGAGCGCTGCATGCTATAAGGAAGCCTTAAAGCACCAGATAATCTCTTATCACCGGATTCTCACGCTGGACGAGATGCGTGCATGCCTAGCCGAAGGGTTCCCGTTTGTCTTTGGGTTCACAGTGTATGAGAGTTTCGAATCTCAGGAGGTGGCGCGTACCGGCACAGTGAATATGCCAAAACGCGGCGAACAGGTAATGGGCGGGCATGCGGTAATGGCCGTTGGCTACAACGAATCCCGGCAGCAGTTCATCGTACGCAATTCTTGGGGAACATCATGGGGAATTAAAGGCTATTTTACCATGCCTTACAAGTATCTTGCGGACAGAAATCTCTCAGACGATTTTTGGACGATCCGCCGGGGAGAATTGATGGTACCATGATCTCCCTGTTCGAACGATATCCACTTCTTGCTGATAGACTACCCTGGCTTTCACTCGGCGACTTCCCGACACCCGCAGAGAAAATTAAGGGTCTCTGTAATCGTTTAAACAGAGACAACCTGTACATCAAACGCGATGACCTGAGCAGTCGTACCTACGGCGGCAACAAGGTGCGGAAATTGGAATTTCTGCTGGCGGATGCAATGAAGCATGGCGCGGTGAGGGTCGTCACCTCAGGCGGCGCTGGATCGAATCATGCCCTGGCTACAGCGCTCTATGCAAAACAGGTGGGCTTGAAGGCCGTAATCATGCTCTATCGGCAGCCTAACTCCCATTCCGTACGGGACAATCTGCTCATGGATCTTCATAGTGGGGCCGAGCTCTTTCACCACGACACCTACGAAGAACACCTGCAAGCATTCAAGGAGGCAGTACGGTTGTATGAGTTAACCGACGGGATAGCGCCCTATATCATTCCACTTGGCGGTTCTTCACCGGTGGGAGCGAGCGGTTACGTCAATGCCGGTTTTGAACTGGCCGAACAGATCGCCGCAGGCGAAATTCCTCTTCCTACCCGTATCTACCTTGCCCTGGGCACCATGGGAACGACCGCTGGACTGCTGCTTGGCTTAAAGGCTTCGGGGATCAAGGTGCGTTTGCACGCTGTGCGCGTGGTCCCCATGCATGTGGCCGATATGAATAAATGCCGCTTCCTTTTTCGTCAAACCAATGAGTTACTCCGTGATCTGGAACCATCCTTCCCATTGTGTATGATAGATCCGGATGAACTTATAATTTGCGATGACTTCTTCGGCGAAAAATACGGTACGTACACGCCAGAAGCCGTGGCAACTAAGAAACTCCTGCGAGAAAGCGACGGAATCATCCTTGATGGTACCTACACCGGCAAGGCATTTGCTGCTTTCATAGCAGATGCGGGGAGCGGCAGTGATGGACCCATACTCTTCTGGCATACGAAAAACTTTCGGCCCCTCCCGCCTGGAGCTCAGGAGGCGGACTATCGCCTGCTACCCACTTCATTCCATCGTTACTATACTGAACCGGTACAGCCGCTCGATATGTAACCCTATTGTCATCTAAACAATTACATGACAGGGATATAGTTATGTTTTCCCAGTTTCGAAACAGAACTTCCCTAAATCCACCGGAGGTGGCAAGGGGTAATCACCTGTATAGCAGGCAAGGCAGAAACTATCGCAATCCATACCTGTCGCTTCAACCATACCTTTCAAAGAAAGGTAATGTAAACCATCCAGTCCTATAAACCGGCGAACAGCATCAACATATTCTCTCTGCGCGGCGATGAGCTCACCTTTAGATGAAAAATCAATTCCGTATGGACAGGGATGACGTGTTGGCGGACAGCTCACAACCATGTGAATTTCCCTGACACCACTCTCCCGGAGATTACGTACACGGTTACGGCTGGTTGTTCCCCTGATGATGGAATCCTCTACAATAAGGACCCGTTTCCCAGAAAGCAATGGGCGTACAGGGTTTAATTTTACCTTCACACTAAAGTCCCTCATTGGCTGCGACGGCTGAATGAACGTACGTCCCACATAATGGTTGCGGATCATACCCATCTCAAAGGGGATTCCGCTCTCTTCTGCATAACCCAGAGCGGCGTAGGTGCCGGAATCGGGAAACGGCATAACAATATCCACATCCGGCCTGTACTCCTTTGCCAAACTATGTCCTAATCGCTTCCGGCACATGTAAACATTTTGTCCGAAGACCTGGCTGTCTGGCCGCGCAAAATATATCAGCTCAAAGATACAGTGGGCATACTTCACCCGGGGATACGGTGTAAGGCTTCTTAATCCTTTCTGATCAATTATCAAAATCTCGCCAGGTTTTACATCACGCAGGTATCTGGCGCCTATCAGGTCGAAGGCGCACGTCTCGGAAGCAATGACCCATCCGCCATTAAGCTCTCCGAGGCATAATGGACGGAAGCCACGCGGATCACGTGCAGCAATGACCTTATCTTTAGTCAGCATAACAATACTATAAGAACCCTGAACCTGGGCGAGGGCTTTTGTTATTGCGTCATCGATCCCATTCTTTAAATGCTTGGCCATCAGGTGAATAACCACCTCGCTATCCATCGTGGACTGGAAGATGGAGCCCCGGTCTTCAAGTTCAGACCGCAATTCCTGGGCATTAATGAGGTTCCCATTGTGGCCCAGGGCGTAATATTCGTCGCCGTGATGCACTAAGAACGGCTGGGCATTGGAAAGAACAGAAGACCCCGTTGTTGAATAACGGACATGCCCTATGGCTAAATGGCCAGGCAGTTTTGATAGAATATCTTCACGGAAGACTTCAGACGCAAGACCCATACCCTTGTGTCCCCATACCTGACAACCATCAGCCGTGTTGATGCCTGCACTCTCCTGCCCCCGATGCTGGAGGGCAAAGAGCCCGAAAAATGTAGTACGCGCGGCTTCTTCGTTTCCGTAAATAGCAAAAACACCACATTCTTCCCGTGGTTTACCTTCATCTATATAATTATGAGACATTGATAACGCCCCCAATCTACACTTTACGATAATAGTCCTGAAGTGGAGAAACCTCCCACTTTTCCTTCTTCAATGCCATAATAGCCTCACTCAGCGCCCTGGAACCGGCAATCGTCGTCGTGTAAAGCACGTTATATATAAGAGCACCGCGGCGTATGTGATAGGCATCGAAGGTTGACCTGCGTCCCACACTCGCATTGATCACTACCTGGATATCGCCGTTTTTAATACGATCTACGATGTGGGGACGGCCCTCACTAACCTTAAGAATAGTCTCCGTCCTGATGCCGTATTTCTGCAAGTGAGCCGCTGTACCACGGGTTGCCATTATACGGAAACCCATAACCTCAAACGAACGGGCGACGGGAACGATTTTATCCTTGTGCACATCATTTACACTGATGAACACTCCTCCCTCAAGAGGCAAATGAAACCCGGCGGCCATCTGTGATTTGGCAAATGCCATCCCAAATGAACGGTCAATTCCCATTACCTCTCCGGTGGACTTCATTTCCGGTCCAAGGAGGACGTCCACATTCGGAAATCTGTTAAAGGGAAAGACGGCCTCTTTTACAGAGATATGCTCCGGCCATATGGTCTTCGTAAATCCCAGTTCCTTTAATGACCGCCCCAGCATCACCTTGGTTGCCAGTTTGGCGAGGGGTACACCGATGGCCTTGCTGACAAATGGAACAGTTCGGGACGCCCGTGGATTAACCTCCAAAACATAAAGGACGCTATCTTTTACAGCATACTGGATGTTCATCAGGCCGACCACTCCCAACTCTTGGGAGATCTGCTTTGTCTGTTTCTCGATTGTCTTAAGGAGTTCCTGAGAAAATGTGATAGGAGGCAGAACACAGGCACTATCTCCGGAATGGATACCGGCTTCTTCAATATGTTCCATGATGCCGCCGATAACTGTATCCGTGCCGTCACTGATGGCATCCACATCGACCTCAATAGCATCCTCAAGGAATTTGTCGATCAGAATAGGATGATCCGGAGACACAGCGATAGCCTTTTCCACAAACTGGATCAAACTCTCTTGATCGTATACAATTTCCATGGATCGCCCTCCCAGGACATAGGAAGGCCTGACCAGTACGGGATACCCTATCCGACGTGCTGCTTTGAGTGCTCCATTGATATCTGTTGCTGTGTCGTTGTCCGGTTGCTTAAGGTTTAATCGTTTTATGATATCCTGAAAACGCTCCCTGTCTTCGGCACGGTCTATAGCATCGGGTGATGTTCCCAGTATCCTTGCACCCGAGGCCTCCAGACCCTTGGCGAGATTGAGGGGAGTCTGCCCTCCGAACTGAACAATTACTCCGAGAGGATTTTCGGTCTTCAGAATATGAAGGACATCTTCCAGGGTTACCGGCTCAAAAAACAGCTTATCCGATGTGTCGTAGTCGGTACTGACAGTTTCCGGGTTTGAATTCACCATTATACTCTCATACCCCTCTTCACGAAGGGCAAAAGATGCGTGCACACAGCAGTAATCGAATTCGATACCCTGTCCGATGCGGTTAGGTCCTCCCCCCAGGATAACCACCTTTGGTTTAGAAGAGGGCCTTGCTTCATCTTCAACCTCATACGTTGAATAATAGTAAGGGGTATAGGCCTCGAATTCAGCGGCGCAGGTATCTACAAGCTTGAAGACCGGCAGGATATTTTCACGAAAGCGCTGCTCGCGGATTTCCACTTCAGGTAGATTCCAGAGCTCGCCGAGATATCGATCAGAGAATCCCAACTGTTTTGCTTCCCGCAATACCTCAACAGAAAGTGGTGTTGCCTCGAGAATCTTTTCCGCATCAACAATTGTCTGTATCTGGTGAAGAAACCATGGATCGATCCAGGTCAGTCCGGCTATTTCTTCTATGCTCATGCCGTGACGCAACGCAGTGGCAATGTAGAATAGCCGAAGGGAATTCGGTGTCTTTAATTTAGACGTTAAGAATTCATTGGCGTTGACATCATCGGGCAAAGAGGTATTCATACTGAATCGCCCAATTTCCAGTGAACGAACCGCCTTCTGGAGGGCCTCTTTAAAGGTACGGCCGATGGACATGGTCTCTCCCACCGATTTCATGGACGTCGTCAACACATCTTCTGTCTGCGGAAACTTTTCAAAGGTCCAGCGAGGAATCTTAACAACACAATAATCTATAGTCGGTTCAAAGGATGCCATTGTTTCTCTGGTAATATCATTGGGAATCTCATCAAGGGTGTATCCGACGGCCAGTTTTGCCGCAATTTTTGCGATGGGGAAACCTGTTGCCTTGGAGGCAAGTGCTGAAGACCGTGATACACGGGGATTCATCTCAATTACAACCATGTCCCCATTTTGAGGATTTATAGCGAACTGTACATTTGAGCCGCCGGTTTCCACACCTATTTCCCTCATGATGGAAATGGCTGCATCGCGCATTCGCTGATATTCAACATCCGTTAGTGTCTGGGCGGGTGCAACCGTTATTGATTCTCCGGTATGAACACCCATGGGGTCAAAATTTTCTATGGAACAGATGATCACCACATTATCGGCCCTGTCTCTCATTACCTCGAGTTCATACTCTTTCCAGCCCAGAACCGATTCTTCCAGCATGATTTCATGGATCATGCTGGCATCCAGTCCCGCCTTGGCGATTTCTGCCAGTTCCTCCCTGTTGTAGGCGACGCCGCTTCCCGTACCCCCCAGGGTAAAAGAGGGACGAATGATGAGAGGGAATCCAATATTTGTTGCAATGGCAAATACATCATCCATGTTTCTGGCAATACCGCTTCGGGGCACCCGGAGTCCTATGCGTTCCATGGCATCGCGGAACTTCTCGCGATCCTCCGCCTTTTGGATTACTTCGAGAGATGCACCAATCATCTCCACGCCGTAGAGTTCAAGCACACCACTTTCTGCAACCGCGACAGCCGTGTTTAAGCCCGTCTGTCCCCCAAGGGTCGGGAGGAGGGCGTCGGGCCGCTCCTTGGCAATGATCTTTTCCACCGCTTCCGGTGTGATCGGCTCTACGTATGTCCTGTCCGCCGTTTCGGGATCGGTCATGATTGTCGCCGGATTGCTGTTAATCAGGACGACCTGGTAACCCTCTTCCTTCAACGCCTTACAAGCTTGCGTTCCGGAGTAGTCGAACTCACACGCCTGGCTGATGATGATCGGCCCGGAACCGATAATCATAATTTTTTTTAGGTCATTCCTTTTAGGCATTCGCGATCACTCTTTATATATTTACTCCCACTCAATCGTGCTCGGCGGCTTTGAGCTGATGTCATAGACTACCCGGTTCACGCCCCTGACTTCATTGATGATCCTATTGGAAATTCTTCCAAGAAGATCGTGGGGCAGTTTCGCCCAGTCGGCCGTCATGGCGTCGGCACTGGTGACTGCCCGTATGGACAGAATGTTTTCGTAAGTCCTTTGATCTCCCATAATCCCCACGCTCTTAATCGGCAGGAGGACAGCAAAGGACTGCCATAGCTTGCGGTAGAAATTCGCCGCCCGGATTTCATCCATGAGGATCACGTCGGCTTTGCGCAGGATTGCCAGCCGTTTTTCCGTGACCTCCCCGATGATGCGTATAGCCAGACCGGGACCGGGAAAGGGTTGCCGCCAGACCTGTTCATCCGACATCCCCAGCTCTTTGCCCAGCATCCGTACTTCATCCTTGAAGAGGTGTTTGAGGGGCTCCACCAGGGACAGCCGCATCTTTTTAGGGAGGCCGCCTACATTGTGGTGTGATTTGATCACGGCGCTTGGCCCGCCGAAGGCCGAGCGGGATTCAATCAGATCAGGATAGAGGGTTCCCTGGGCCAGGAATTTGACATCCTTGATCCGCCGGGCCTCCTTTTCAAAAACTTCTATGAAGGTGCGGCCGATAATCTTTCTTTTCTTTTCGGGGTCTTCAACGCCCTTCAGCCTGTCCAGAAAAAGTTTCTTCGCCCGAACGAAGCGCAGGTTGATCCGGAAATGTTTCCGGAAAACATCCTGAACCTTCTCGGCCTCGCCTTCCCGAAGTACGCCGTTATCCACAAAGACGCAGTGCAGCTGACGGCCAATGGCTTGATTAAGCATGACGGCCGCGACCGATGAATCAACGCCGCCGCTCAAGCCCAGTATAACCTTGTTCCCGCCAACCTGGGCACGAATCTCTAGAACAGTGTCCCGGGCAAAAGATTTCATCGTCCAGCTTTTTTTACAGTCGCAGATACGGAAAAGGAAATTCTCCAGCATCTTTTTCCCTTCCGGCGTGTGGACTACCTCCGGATGAAATTGCAGCCCGTAGAGACGTTTTGAGGTATTAGCCGTAGCGGCGATCTTCGTATTGGGAGTGGAGGCCGTGATTTTGAAGCCCCTGGGCAGAACGCCGATCGTGTCTCCATGGCTCATCCAGCACCGTGTCTCTTTATCGATACCGGAGAAAATGCCCGATGAATCTTTGATGGAAAGCTCGGCAAATCCATATTCCCGTTTTTTAGCACCGACAACTTTTCCACCGAGGGCGTCAACCATGAATTGCATGCCGTAGCATATACCCAATACGGGAATACCCAGGTTAAAGATTTCCCGGTCTGTCCTCGGGCTCCCCTTTTCGTAGATGCTGGCAGGTCCTCCGGACAGAATAATACCCTCAGGCCGCTGGGATTTCACTTTTTCTATAGCTATGTCCGGGGGCTCGATCTGGCAGTAAACGTGATGTTCGCGAACGCGCCTGGCAATCAGCTGGTTGTACTGAGAGCCAAAGTCAATGATCAGGATCATCGGGATTTTTCCTTCTTCATTTTCATGAGAGATACGAACTTTTCAAAGAGATAGTTGACGTCATGAGGTCCCGGAGCTGCTTCCGGGTGGTATTGCACGCTGAACGCCTGTTTACCCTCGCAGGACATTCCTTCCGAGGTGCGGTCATTGAGGTTATCATACGTTTTGTCCAGACCCTCCGGCAGAGATTCCGGCACGACAACAAATCCGTGGTTCTGTGACGTTATTTCAATCCTTCCGGTTTGTATGTTCTTGACGGGCTGGTTGATCCCATGATGGCCGAACTTCAGCTTCTCTGTCCTTCCGCCTAACGCCTGCCCCAGAATCTGATGGCCAAGACAGATGCCGAAGATAGGAACCTTGCCCAGTATCTGTTCGGTTGCCTCGACAATATAAGGCAAGGCCGCCGGATCTCCCGGTCCGTTGGAAAGCAAAACGCCGTCCGGCTTGTACGATAGCATCTCTTTCCCGGTCGCTGTGGCAGGCAGAACCAGGGGCAGAACCAGGACTTCGCAGCCCAGCCTCTCCAGATTGCGCAAAATATTATATTTGACACCGCAATCGAGTACAACAACGCGTAAGTGACGTTTACCTTCGACGAATCCTTCCATTCCGGCACTGGTCACGGAAGATTCAGTTTGAACGGGAAGTGTCATTGATTGTGGCGCACCATCCTTCCATCGGTACGGTTCCTTGCATGTCACCTCTTTTATCAGGTCCCGACCGACAAGACCCGGATACGCGCGGACACGCGTGAGCAGGCGCTCGATGTCCTCTGTCTCGGTGGAAATAATTCCCCGCATTGCGCCTTCAAGGCGAAGACGACGCGTCAATGCCCTCGTATCGATACCTTCGACACCCAACTTGTCGTGAGTCTCGAGAAATTCCTTTAAGCTCATCCGGCTGCGCCAGTTGCTCGGAAACGGCTGATATTCTTTGACGATAAAACCTTCTAGGTGTATGCCTCCGGATTCCATGTCTTCCGGGTTGATTCCGTAATTGCCTATCAGAGGATAGGTCATGGTGACGAGCTGTCCCTTGTAGGAGGGATCCGTTATTATTTCTTGGTATCCGGTCATTCCCGTATTGAAGACAACTTCTCCCAGTGTCTCGCCGGAGGAGGCGAAGGCAAACCCGCGGTATACACTTCCGTCCTCCAAGACAAGGAGGGCCGGGCGTTGCTGCCTTAGAATGGACATTCGGAGTCTCCAACAAAATTTCCCGCCCAGAAGGGGCGGGAATGATAGGTTGTTTATATATCCACTATTTCGCAAAATGGCAAGACATCTTTCCATCCTCTATTGACGCAGAGGAAACCCGAAATAAAGCTCCCGCCGCTGAGGACGTTGATAGGTGAGGCGCTCCAATTTGAAGAGAAATAGGAAGATATCTTATGATTATTTAGCTTTACTCCGGCCCTTTTTTTCGTCGATATCACCGGGATACATAACTGCATCCTGACCCCGTTCCCCGGTTCGGATACGGATCACCTCCTCCACCGGATAGACAAAGATAAGCCCGTCTCCGGGTTCGCCGGTATAGGCGGATTTGCGGATCGTTTGAATCGTTTCCTCCAGGTTGCGATCGCTCAGGATAATGTTGACCTGTATCTTCGGCAGCATGTCTACCATGTAGGTGCCCGCACGGCCTGACAGTTTAATGCCGCCCTGACGGCCATGTCCCCGGATTTCAAATATATTTAAACCCACAATGCCAATTTCAATCAAGGCGTCCTTGACATCGTTGACCTTATCTTCACGAATAATGGCTTCGATCTTTTTCAGCATGGCAAAATCTCCAAAGTATTAATTAAGCTTTTCATATTTACGAGTAGGATCTCTCTCCATGGGAGCTGATATCCAGGCCGACCTCCTCTTCTATAGCAGTTACACGCAGGCCTATGCTCCAGTCAAGCAGCTTGGCCACTACATAGGTAATCCCGAAAGTAAAGACTATGGCAACCAACACAGCAATAAGCTGGATGCCTAACTGCTTGGGATTGCCGAAAAAGAGGCCATTGGCGCCGTCACTGTTAACTGCCACTGTTGCAAACAGACCGGTGGCAATAGTGCCCCAACTGCTGGCAATACCGTGACAGGCCCACACATCAAGGGACTCATCCAGTTTGCGTCTGTCCCGAAAACGCATGGCATAATAGGATAGAGGAGCGGCTACTGCTCCGATAACCATAGCTGCCAGAGGTGTAACAAAACCCGAAGCCGGGGTTACTGCCGCCAGACCTACCACCATTCCCGTCGCAATGCCCAAAGGGCTGGGCCGGCCATCCAACCAGGAGAGCATCATCCAGACCAGACCGGCTGTCGCGGCTGAAGTGTTCGTAGTCAGGAGGGCATTTACCGCCACACCGTTTGCAGCCAGTGCGCTGCCGGCGTTAAAGCCGAACCAGCCGACCCACAATAGGCCGGCGCCCAGAACTGTCAATGGAATACTGTGCGGTTCCATAGGGGCCTTTCCGTACCCCTTACGCGGCCCGATAACCAGCGCGAAGGCCAGGGCAGAAAAACCGGCGGCAATATGCACAACAGTTCCCCCTGCAAAATCCAGGACACCCATTTGTTTCAGCCAGCCGCCCTGTCCCCAGACCCAATGGCACAAGGGATCATACACCAGGGTAGCCCAAAGCAGACTGAACAGGAGAAAACTCTTGAAATTTACCCTTTCCACAAACGCTCCGGTAATCAGCGCCGGCGTTATGACTGCAAACATCATCTGAAAGGCAGCGAAAAGGCTATGGGGAATGGTCTTGCTGTAGTCGTCGTTGGGCAGAGCGCCTACTCCGTTAAATCCTGCGAAGTTCAGACCTCCGATGAATCCGCCAATGTCCGTACCGAAAGCAAGGGAATAACCGTAAAGCAGCCACTGCACCCCGATAAGAGCCATGAAGATATAACTCAAGGTTAACGTGGAAAGAACGTTTTTCCGGCGGACCATACCTCCATAAAAAAGCGCTAGGGCTGGTGTCATCATCAGTACCAAAGCACAACTCACCAGTATCCAGGCAGTGTCGCCTGAGTTCATAACAATTACCTCCTCATTCTGAGAATCTTCGTTCCATGTTGGAACGAACGTTGCCCATAATATAGCAAGGATGGTGCCATCTCAAAATAAAGGATAGCAATCATAACATCTTGATATAATTGAATAATGGCAGATGTGAGGATTTGTGCTGAATGGCAATTGGAACAGATTTGTACAGTATCAATCCATATGAACAAAAATGTAACTGCCATCCTTCCTGCAAAGGGCAAAGTTTCGTGGTACAGGGAACCGCAAGGAATAGAGACTTCTGTAACGCATCTCCTTGATCATATTGAAATTGAAATATTGGGGCAAACGGCAGATACGGGGAAGGAATTGTGAAAATGAAAATAAGAACACATTACAGCATGGGCAGATACCGTTCGATTTCATACTGACTCACGTGTGTCCTGAAGCGATCCCATTCCACTTTCTTGTTGTCAATAAATTTCTGGAAGATATGATCTCCTAAGGTTTCCCTGACAAGCTTACTATTTGATACTAACATCAATGCCTGATTTAAACTCCCCGGCAGAGAGGTGATTCCCGCCTTTTCCCGGGCGTTCTCATCCATTTCAAAGATATCTTCTTCAATAGGTTCGGGCAGAGGGTAATTCTTCTCGACGCCCTTCATCCCGGCCGCCAGCATCACGGCAAAGGCCAGATAGGGATTGCATGCCGGATCGGGCGAACGGTACTCTATGCGTGTTGCCTTTTCTTTCCCCGGTTTATACATGGGAACGCGAATCATCGTCGAGCGATTGCGACGCGCCCACGATACGTAGACCGGCGCCTCATAACCCGGTACCAGACGCTTATAAGAATTTATCCACTGATTGCAGATGGCGGTGATCTCCGGTGCATGGGTCATCAAACCGGCGATATAGCTTTTGGCCAATTTGGACAGATGGTATTTGTCCTTTCCGTCAAAGAAGGCGTTCTTGGTGCCTTTGAAGAGGGACTGATGGGTATGCATTCCACTGCCGTTCTGACCGAAAATAGGCTTGGGCATAAAAGTGGCATAGACGCCATTCTGTCTGGCAATCACTTTGATCGCTGTTCGATAGGTCATTACCTTGTCAGCCATCGCCAGGGCATCGTCATAACGGAGATCAATCTCATGCTGGCTCGGCGCCACTTCATGATGAGAATACTCCACACGGATCCCCATATCCTGCATGGCAAATATCGTCTGACGCCGCAGGTCGGTGGCACTGTCTATGGGAAGGCCGTCAAAGTAGCCGCCCTGATCCAGGATGTCCGTTGTCTTGTCATTGGCGAAATAGAAATATTCCAATTCCGGACCGACATAAAAGGTGTAGCCCTGATCGGCGATCTTTTTGAGGGCCCGTTTCAGGATATAGCGGGGGTCTCCTTCATAAGGCGTGCCATCAGGATTCAGGATATCGCAGATTACCCTAGCCACGGGCCGGTCGGAAGGACGCCAGGGAATCAACTGGAAAGTCGTCGGATCGGCCATGGCAATCATGTCGCTCTCTTCGATTCTGGCAAACCCCTGAATCGAAGACCCGTCAAACCCCATCCCTTCTTCCAGACCCTCTTCGAGTTCGGACGGTGTGATACTGAAAATCTTCTGCATCCCGAGCACGTCAGTAAACCAGAACTGAATGAAACTTACATTGTGGTCTTTAACCGCTTTTAAAACATCTTTCTTCGTCTTGCATGAAAACATAACTCACCCCTCTTTTAGATTTTTGGTGTTAAACGGAAATATGTAAAAATCTGTCTTATGTCGTTGCAACCCATGATTCATTCTGAAGATATTGCACTTTCTCCTACCTCCTCTTTCTTATTCCAAAGGTTCATTTTCCACGAGTAGCCAGATCCCAGTGGGACAGGCCCCGGCACAGAAACCGCAGCCGATACATCGGTCGCTATTGACGCTGTACTCGAAGGCGTCCCCGCCAAGCTCTCGCCGTGAGATCGCGCTTACAGGGCAGATCGTCTCACACAGACCGCAATCCCGGCATGCCCCGCATGAGGCGCATTGCGATGCGCAATACGCGGGATCATCAAAGGCAAGAATGCGGGGATCATAATATTCGAGCTTCACCCGCCCCGGATCTATTGGGGGGATCTTATCGAAGGTCTCATACCAACCTTTCAGCACATCATCGATGGCGATTGCAGCCAGACGTCCTGCGCCAATAGCGTCCGTCAGGAGGCCAAGTTTCACTGCATCGCCGATTGCATATACCTGGGGATCGCTGGTTTTATAGTGGTCGTCCACCACAATAAATCCCTTGTCTGTCACTATATCTTCTGGCAGGAACGAGAGATCAGGCTGATCGCCTATGGATACGATGACTGTATCTGCAGGCAATAATTGTCCATCCGTCAGCTCTACGCCTTCCTCCTTAATAACTCTTGTAAATCGGGGCCATAAGAATTTTGCACCTGCAGCTTCGGCAGCTATCCTTTCTTTTCCATACGAAGCCGGTTCCTGGATGTCGATGAGGGTTACCTCTTTGGCCCCCAGACGCGCGGCCTCGGCTGCGGCATCACAGCCTACATTGCCTGCGCCGATGACAACCACTTTTTCGCCCACCCTGGCCTTGTCCATCTTGCTTGACCTGAGGAACTCAAGCGCCGGGATGGTCCTTTCATTGCCCGGTACAAGAATCATCCGCGGCTTCTGTGCCCCTACGGCAATTACTGTGAAATCGTGTTTTTCCCTGAGTTGTAAGAAATCCTCCTTTGTCAAAGGATGGTTTAAATTAATGTGGGTAACCTGTTCACTTACCCGGTTCAATTCATGTTTCACTACCTCGTCAGGAATCCTGCTGCTTGGAATCATGTCGGTAATCTTTCCGCCGAGACGCTCACGCATCTCGTAAATGACCGGCTCATGCCCCTTCATCCAGAGCTGCCACGCAACGGATAGTCCCGATGCACCGCCACCAATAACGGCGATTTTTTTGCCTGTCCTGGGAGCAGGCGCAGGCGACGTCGCTTTCAAACTGGCTCTTCCGAGGAGTGTAATATCAACAGGCGGGAGGCTTTCTTTTTGCCGTGTACAGTGCTCCATACAGAGATTCGGACACAGATATCCGCAAACGGTTGCGGGAAAGGGTGTATAAGACAATGCCAGGTCCACGGCCTTTTCTATCAGGCCCTCGCGGATCAATTTCCAACGCTTTTGTACAGGAATGCCGGTAGGGCAGCCGGCCTGGCAGGGCGGCAGATATTTATCATTTTCCCAGACAGGAACAAAGCGGCGCAATATGCCTGTTGTGATAACCTCGATGGGGCTTCTGTCCAAATCGGACAAATCGCCAATCAGTCCGCCGAGCCCCAGTTCCTGCTCCCAGACTTCCTTGCGGAATTGATGCATACGCCTTGAGGGTCCACCGACCTTTTCATGAGGTTTGCGGGCCACGAGGAGCTGCCACTGATCACGGTCACTCGTCAGGAGTGGGTACAATTCCGAATGGTCAATGGTATCGAGGAATTCTTCCATATTGTGGATCAGCCACTGCCATTCTTCATCGTCAGGCTTTGTCAACCTGGCGTCCTGCTCGCTGTAGCCTTTATGGTAACCGCGAAAGAATATCTTCCCGCCTACCATTCCGACACAGGGGCGATGGCCGAGAACGTTATCCTTGCGGGGCGTATCATGTCCGCAGACGACGGCAATCCCGCCGGCCATAAACTCGGCAAAGAAATCCCCCACGCTTCCCAAAACCCACAGTTCGGGAGGATCAAAGCGAGGATTGTGTTTGGTCATCGTCATGCCCCGTGCACCGGTATCTCCGATAACATAAATCTTGCCCTGAGCCATGGCGTTGCCCGCGCCGTTGGTTGCATTTCCGCGAACAACAATTTCGGCACCGGCGTTGAGCCATCCCACGTCATCAGAGACAGGTCCTATTGCGTCGATATATGTGTTGGGGAATCCCATGGCGCCGAGCCGCTGCCCCGATGTTCCAAGGACCCTGACCAGGACAGGCTCCGTCCCCGCTTTCCATAATCGGCCGCCTATTCCATGCTGACCATATGCAATTACTTCTATAGAGCGATGACCGTCGGCAATAGCCTTTTGCATACGTTCTTCCAGAATCCGCGAATCGACCCGGATGCCCTTTTCCATACCGGCAATTGTAATAGTTGGTTTATCTGACATTCATTTTCCTTGATTACACAACATACCTTATACTGAGCCGCTCGGCGGCATGATGGTCCGCAATTCCGATGGCATCAGACATGCCGATAGGAAGCGAAGTGGAACGGCCCAGAGGTGCAACGATTTTTTTTAATTCCGTATCAAAGCTCAGGAAAGTCTCCACAACGCGTTCGGCTACTTTTTCTGGATCCAGTCGTCGATCCACCCGTGGATCCTGAGACGTGATCCCCTTCGGGCATATGCCTATATTGCAGATATTGCAGCGATCGCTTTCGGAGCCAAGGCACCCGGCCGCGGCCTGCATCAGATACTTCCCGGTCTGTACGCCGCTTGCCCCCAACATGATGAGGGCAGCAGCATTGGCTGCCAGGTTGCCGCTTTTGCCCACCCCGCCTGCGCCGAAAAGGGGGATCTCGTTCTGCTTCCCCAGCTTGACTAGGTTCAGGTAGGCGTCACGGATGTTGCTTGCGATGGGGTGCCCCATGTGATTCATGGAGACGTTATATGCAGCACCGGTGCCGCCGTCCTCGCCGTCAATAGCCAAACCTGCGGCATATGGATTTCGCGTCAGATTATTGAGTACCGCGAGCGCCGTGCTTGTTCCCGAAATCTTGGGATATACTGGCACCCGGAAACCCCATCCCATGTACATAGACTGGATCATTTTGGCAACGGATTCCTCGATGGAGTATTTTGTCTGGTGGGTAGGGGGACTTGGCAAACTTACTCCGGCAGGCACGCCGCGGATGGCAGCGATTAGCTTGTTGACCTTGTACCACATCAAAAGGCCGCCATCACCCGGTTTGGCTCCTTGACCGTATTTAATTTCTATGGCGCACGGGTCTTCCTTCATCTCAGGGAGGGCGTGGATAATTTCATCCCAGCCAAAATACCCGCTCGCAATCTGCAGAATCACATATTTCAGAAATCGTGACCTTAGGAGTCTCGGCGGACAGCCTCCCTCACCGGTGCACATCCGCACGGGCATTCCGAGTTCCTCATTCAGGTAGGCCACCCCCATCTGCAATCCTTCCCACATGTTAGGTGACAGAGCGCCGAATGACATGCTCCCGATAATGAGGGGATAAATCTCCCGCACCGGTGGCGTCCAGCCGTTTTCCCGGCTGACCCGAAGCATCTCTTCGGGCGGCAGAATTCGCCCCAGAAGGGTCCTCAATTCGAATTCGTGGCGACCCGCATCCAGGGCCGGATCGGTCAACATGGAAATGCGGATAAACTTGATCTGATCCAAAATAACCCCGGGAACATTGCGACGTCCGCCGCGGCGTCTGGGTACACCTCCCACATTGTTATGGAAGCGCAATTTGTCGATTTCCTCATTATGGACGGGAATTATGCAATTATTCGGACATACAAGATTGCACATTCCGCATCCGATGCAGGCATGAACCGGGTCCGTTCGCTGGTCGATGCCGTGGTAAACGCTGAAGAGATTGCCGGGCTTTTGCTCCAATCCGATATTGACCTGAATGGCCCGCTTCCTGTGAACCCCCAGCTCTATTGCACGGACGGGACAGACAGCCGTGCACCTGCCGCAAAGGTTGCATTTATCCTTGTCCCAAAGGATTATCCAGGGCAGATCTTTTACGCTTAGTGTAAATGGGGTAAGGCATCCCACTGATTCCATATCTCCACCTCTCTACGTCCCGGGCCTACGATGACGGTATCATACTTCATTGGCTGAAAATCCCGGCTTTTATCGCGTGCCGGAATTGTGGCGTCCAACCCGCACATTTCAGAAGAAAAGGCAAACATACCGGGATTTCCGCCCACAACTCCCGGGCGCAATTTCTTGCTGTCCTGCACCATAAACAGGCTCTTATCCGGTAGACAGCCCATTACACAGTTTGGACCGTCGATGATCAGGGGACGGCAACTATGCTTTATCATTCGCAGCCATGAGCCGTCAGGGTGATGCTCCAGTTCTTCGTCTTTTAAAGGGGTAATGATATTTTTATACATATCGAGTCCCATTCCTAAATGATTCTTAGTATAATGAAGGATGTGAGTAAATACTTCCGAATCCGATTGATATCCCGTATAGCCGGGGAAGTTCCGCGACATGAGAAATTCCCTGATGGGAACGAACGCCGTGTTTTCTCCGTTGGTCATGGTTGCCATCCCCTGAATAAAGAAGGGGTGGCAGGCATAGATGTTTATCGCGTAGTTCGTGTTTTGCCGTCCCTGGACAAGCATCGTACGAGCCTGCAATTCCTTTCGATTCAGCCCTAGATAATCCGCTACAGTCATGGGATCGCCGACTTCCTTTATCATGATGACATCCGGCCAAAAACTGAAGATGGCCATAGATCCGTCTTCTTCACCCATCTTTCGCAACTGCAGACGGCACATCATGAGGCGGAATTCGATCTCCGCTTTGCTCAATGAATCCCAGTCGGGAGGATACTCATAAACGCGAATCAAATAGTTGTCCCGTCTGGGTGTCCCGGCAGGGGGTTCTTTGCCGGGTCGGATGGAAAGTTTGTACTTTACCATGAAATCAAGGTCCATCATGTAACGATCCAGTGTTTTGATACCTTCGTTGGAAAATATCCCTGATAGAATGGGCTCATCTTTGAAATTCTCAAAGTCTCCGCCCAGATCCGTCATAAACAATCCCACACCGGATCCATCGTGACCTTCCTTCATTACATCAATAGCACGCAGCGGAACCATCGGTGAAAGCGGTTCCGTGCTGGTAACGGAAAACAAACGACACATAAGTATATTTTCCTCTCTCTGAACGCCCTTGCGGGCAGAAGTATCAACAATTAAGCTAAAAGTGTACCATCCTTGAAGGGGACAGTTAGTCAACACTACATTTTCAAGAAAGTCTGTGCTGAAAGTACATATGCGAGAAAGAAATATCGATCATTCATTATTGCGGAAACGTAAACCATTAAATCTTCATCAAAAAAACCACCGCCGTTCTTCGAGAGCTGGGGACACCCATAAATATATTAATGGCATGATCGGATGCAGCATCTATCAAAGACGACTTCTGAAGGATTATTCAAAAGCACAATTGTGTACTTTCAATTAAATTAGTAACAAAAATGTTTAATATGAATTTACGTCTCCTCTTTTTCTGTCGGCTGTAACTTTGGGCCGGTCTGCTTCGGGCGAAATTGCCAGGGATCAATGCCGAATTTTTGTATTTTATATTGGGTGATTCGCTTCGTCGTACCGAGCAATTTTGCCGCCTTGCTCTGATTCCCCCGCGATTCCTTTAAGGCATTGATAATAAGGATACGCTCCTGACTTTCGACAACATTTCTCAACTTGCCCCGTTCCTTCTTTTCTCCTTCCTTGGTTCTCATCTGGAGGGAGGGGGGCAAGTGGAATACTTCAATAGTATCACCGGTTGCCAGCAAGACAGCCCTTTCCACGCAGTTTACCAATTCCCTTACGTTGCCCGGCCATTGATAGGCCAGGAATGTTTCCAGCACCGGTGTAGAAATTCGTTTAACCGGCTTGCCGAGTTCGTTCGCGAATTTCAAAACAAAGTGATCGGCCAGCATGATGATATCGGTTCCCCGCTCCCGCAGGGGCGGCAGGTAAATGGGAAACACATTAAGACGATAATATAAATCGTTGCGAAACCGCCCCGAAGTTATGTCCTGCTCAAGGTCGCGATTGGTCGCGGTTATCATGCGGACATTGACGTTGATAACCTTCGATGAACCCAAAGGTTGGATCTGTTTTTCCTGAAGAACCCTCAACAACTTGACCTGAGCTGCCGCAGACAGCTCACCTACTTCATCCAGAAATATTGTACCTCCATGGGCCTCCTCGAAACGTCCCCTCCTCTGCTGCACGGCCCCTGTGAAAGCACCTTTTTCGTGGCCAAAAAGTTCGCTTTCGATCAGGGTATCAGGCATAGCGGCGCAGTTTACATAAATGAGGGGCCCGTTCTTGCGCAGACTATTCAGATAAATTGCTCGCGCGACCAATTCCTTGCCCGTACCGGTTTCTCCGTTTATCAATACGGTCGTGTTCGTATCGGCAACTTGCGCAATCATGCCGAAAACTTCCTGCATGGCCCGCGAGTTTCCGATAATGTCAACAGATGGGGCTTGTGTACGGCCGACTATTTTCTTCAGGCGGCGGTTTTCTTCTTCGAGGGCGCGCGTATGGACGGCTCTTGCAATAAGTTCGGTGACGGAAGACAGGGTAGCCAGTTCGCGATCCAGATTTTCTACACTGTGTGCAACC
>PDVH01000022.1_pt1 | contig 46046 bp, 62 predicted proteins | sample 1369781 | NCBI WGS metagenome assembly PDVH01 (sample SAMN07795378, study PRJNA414565) | Alkali sediment metagenome, whole genome shotgun sequencing project. | isolation source: glacial lake sediment | place: Bosnia and Herzegovina: Donje Bare Lake | collected 2016-06
CTAAAGAATATAAGGAAATGTGTTTCTATTTAACGAAGGAACAAAAGATCCCGACCAAGGAATACTCGGAATTACATCTTATCTTTTACCCACCGAGTAAACGACATTACGACCTCGATAATCTCCTAGCCAGCATGAAAGCTGGGTTGGACGGGATGTCTTTAGCCTTGGGAGTCAATGACAGATGCTTTAAAAAGATCACCATAGAAAGGGCTGAGGAGACGGGTGGAAGCGTTAAGATAATATTAGGGTAAACCCTAGTCTATCCTAAAACGTTTGAGGATGTGCTTAAAAAATAGGCAACTCATGCTGTGCATTTATACAGTATAATTTTCCTGTTTCATTGATGTTTCCTTGGTTGTCCTTATGGGCGGTCTATTCTCCCTTCACGTGCCGCCCACTTTTTTTATTTCTGTGTTATAGTTTTTGCAACGGAGTGAAGTCCGTGTAGTAAATTGATTTCGACAAGACCCCTTCGGGTTGTTCTGAGTGTTTAGTAAATGTCCGAGATCCATTTATTAAACAACTTCACCTTAGAACAACTCCAAGGGGTTTTTCTTTTGTAGGTTTATCCTGGACGGCTTCAAGTACACCAGCGGGATAAATACAAGCACTACTGGGGGTAAGTAGATGTAATAGTGCAAGGTCGGTGGCGAAGATAGTGCCGACTCTACGGACGACTGTCGGGTGCTGTGGCTCCAATGGAGGAAGCAGTTGAAGGACGCACTGGGTAGGCGAGGTGCGTCCACCAAAAGAGGAAGGGTAATAACTAGTATTAAGTAGTAATTAATAAATTGAAAATAAAGGAAAGAGGAACCAATGAAAATAGTAAAAATTAGATTAGATAAGATTAAGGTTGATGGCGACCTACAAGTCAGAGATAAGATCAACGAAGATGCCGTCCGAGAATATGCGGAAGTCATCCGTGAGGGTGGCAAAATGCCCCCAGTTACTGTGTTCTTTGATGGTAAGACCTATCACTTAGCAGACGGCTGGCATCGTTTCTTTGCCCACAAACAAGCCGCATTTGCGGAAATTGAAGCCGAAGTTCATGACGGCACACGCAGAGATGCAATCCTATTTGCCCTGAGTGCCAACGATAAACACGGACTACGCAGAACCAATGCCGACAAACGCAGATCTGTTCTCGTTCTTTTGGAAGATTTTGAGTGGAGCGGGTGGAACAATACCAAGATCGCAGAAGTTTGCGGTGTATCAGCGACATTCGTAGATAAGATCCGCAAGGAAATGAATACCCCAACGCCAACGACTCGTAAAGTAACTCGTGATGGCGTTGAATACGATATGGATACTTCTAAGATGGGAAAGAAGTCCAAGAAAGAGCCAGAGCCAGATCCAGAGCCAGTCATTGATGAGAAGGAACAAAAGATTGAGGAGATGGCTACTGAGTTCAAAGCCATAGCGGAAGAGAACGAAGAACTCAAGGCACAGATTGCGGTTGGTTTGATGGAAGGTACTGCCGAAGATAAGAAGAAAGCTCAAGAGATTATTGAAGAGCAAGCAGAAAAAATTAAATCACTAGAAGCACAAGTAAAAGGCTTGACTGCGTCCAGAGATGCGTATCAACTCAAGAATGCGGATCTGCTCAAGCAAGTAAATTACTGGAAGAAACAAGCCCAAAAAGCTGCATAAGTTAACGAGGGAAAGCACTTTTTCACGCTCACATTCGGTGTGCGAGTACCTCACCCGACATCAGGCGGTTTCCTGATAGTAAAGGAGAAGAAGTTGTTAGAGTTAAGACCACACCAACAAGAAGTGGTGGAGCAATTAAAACAAGGCTTCAAACAAGGACACATAAGACAACTACTGTACGCATCCACAGGCTTTGGTAAGACCGAAGTAGCGATGGAGATCATGAGGCGAGTATCCGAAGGGTACAAGAAAGCCGCCATGATTGTGGATCGGATAGTCTTAGTCGACCAGACAAGTGCCAGACTGTCTAAGTACGGCATCGAGCATGGAGTCATGCAAGCTGGTCATTGGCGTTTCCGTCCCGAAGAACGAATCCAAGTTTGCTCCGCACAGACGCTTGAGAGAAGGGATGAGTTCCCAGACATCGACCTGATTATTTTGGATGAGTGTCATATCGTCCGAAAGAAAACAGTTGAGTTTCTCAACCGCAATCCACAAATCCGTGTCATTGGATTGACCGCCACCCCATTTACTAAAGGCTTAGGAGACATCTATACCCATGTGGTAGGAGCTACTCCGACTGGCGACTTGGTAGAGAAGGGCTGGTTAGTTCCTTTGAAAGTCTTTGTGGCTAAAGAAATTGACATGACAGGAGCAGAAAAGAACTCATTTGGCGAATGGAAAGAGGCTGAGGTTTCCAAGCGAGGCATGGCAATTACAGGAGATGTAGTCAACGAATGGATCAAGAAAACCCATGAAATCTTTGGCGGCCCACGAAAGACAATCGTATTCTGCTCGGGCGTGGATCATGGCAGAGACCTAGTCAAAGGGTTTGCCGAAGCTGGCTTTCGGTTTGAATCTGTTTCCTATAAGGAAGATGATGACTACAAGCGTTTAATTATTGAGGAGTTCTCCAAGCCAGACACCGAGATCCATGGATTGATTGCTACGGACATCCTAACCAGAGGGTTTGATGTAACCGATGTATTGATCGGGGTATCTGCTAGACCATTCTCTAAGTCATTCTCATCCCATGTGCAACAAATGGGTCGAGTAATGCGTCCGCACGAAGGTAAAGAGTTTGGAGTCTGGCTCGATCACTCGGGTAATTTCTTGCGGTTTCGCAAGGATTGGGACAACCTTTATACCGAAGGAGTTAAGACTTTAGACAGCTCCGTAGAGAAGGCTAAGAAAGAACCAACCGAGCGGGAAAAGAAAGAAGCTGTCTGCCCAAAGTGCAAGGCATTATGGACATTCAAGAGCCATATCTGTGGCGAGTGCGGTTACGAGCGTCCGTTGAAGCAAGTCTTAACAATACCAGGCGAACTACAAGAACTCGCAGAATCCAATCGTAAGCTTCAGATTGACAACCGCCAGTTCTATGCGGAACTTATGTATTACGGCAAGCTCAAAGGCTACAAGGACGGCTGGGCAGCCATGAAATACAAAGAGAAGTTTGCTGTGTATCCCAACGGCATACGAGTAAACCCATCACCCACATCTGCTCAAACCATGAAATGGATTAAGAGCCGAATCATTGCCTATACCAAGTCTAAAGCGAGGGTTCAGGCATGAAGAAAGATCCGTGGGCAAAGTTTAGGGTCAACACGCCAGAGGAGCGGATTACTTACTTGGCTGGTTGGTATTTAGGAGTTGGGAGAAGAAGGGGTTGGAAGCATATTGTTGACCAGCTCAACGCAGAAGTAGATGCAGAATTAATAAAACAAAAAATAAGGAAAATACGATGAAATACCTATCAGTGTGTTCGGGGGTGGAGGCGGCCACAGTTGCTTGGCATCCCTTGGGCTGGGATCCAATCGGTTATGCCGAGATCGAGACCTTCCCATCGGCAGTTTTAAGTCATCATTACCCAACAGTTCCCAACCTAGGGGACATCACAAAATATAAGGAGTGGAACACAAATGGAACAGTTGAACTTTTGGTCGGAGGAACACCATGCCAAGCCTTCTCAGTCGCAGGACTTAGAAAAGGACTCGAAGATCCCAGAGGAAACCTCACCCTCGTCTATACTGGAATTCTTGATCGATTCAAACCCAAATGGTTTGTTTGGGAAAACGTCCCTGGTGTCCTCAGTTCAAGTGGTGGACGGGATTTTGGTTCCTTCCTCGGGGCGGTGGCAGAACTCGGGTATGGGTTCTCATACCGAGTGCTTGACGCTCAGTATTTCGGAGTCCCCCAAAGACGCAGAAGAGTCTTTGTTGTCGGATGTCTTGGAGACTGGGTCTCTGCATCCAAGGTTCTTTTTGAGTCAGACTGCCTGTCAAGGGATACTGAGGAGAGCAGAAAAACGAGGGAAAGAACTGCCTCCTCTGCTTCGTCAAGCGTTAGAGGCAACATAGAAACCTTTAACCGCCAAAGCCATTCTCAGTTTGGCGTTGATCCGTTAGCCAGCACAGTCAAGGCTAGAGATCATAAACAATTTACCGATTTGGTTGTGTATGAGACTCACCCAGCAGATTCCAGAGTAAGAGAGATGGGCGATGTTTGCCAGACTGTTACCTCTCGCTGGGGGACAGGTGGGGGTAATGTGCCAATTGCTTTACAAGATATATCTGGTAGAGATAAAGCCCAGAATGGGCGCGGCTGGAATGATGAGGGAGTTAGTTATACCCTTGATGCAGCAGCCACCCAAGGAGTTGCTTATTCCATTCGGGAAGATGCAATCGCTGGAAACTTTAGTGCCACACCTTTGACAGTAACCCCAGCCCTTCAGGCACTCCGACCCTCTGTTCAAAGCCATCATGCTCAGACTTTTATTGCCCAAAAAATGGCGGTGCGTAGGCTAACCCCTGTGGAATGCGAAAGACTGCAAGGATTCCCAGATAACTATACGAACATTCCTTGGAGAGGCAAGCCTGAATCTCCCGACAGTTTGAGATATAAGGCGATGGGTAACTCGATGGCAGTCCCTTGCATGAAATGGATTGGGAAGCGGATTGAAATGGTAGAAAAGGGAATGTTATGAATTTTGAATCGTTTGCAGAGAAGCATGGGCTAATCATCGATCACTTGGTTCACGATAAATGGACACGATGCAGGACTGTTGATAAGCCAAACAAAAAGAATGGTTCGTATATATTCGATGGGATCACGGGTGCGGTGCAGAATTGGGCAGTCCATGAGAAACCTATAAGTTTTCGTGGCAAGCATGACCCTTCACAAGTAACTCGAAAACCAAAAATTACTATCGATGTTGCCAAGAATAATTCCAAGGCAAGCGGTAAGGCAGCCTTCATCCTGAATAATGCCGTTAAAAAACCACATTCTTACTTGGAAAAGAAAGGTTTTCCAGGGGAAAAGGGATGGGTTTGGGGAGAGCTTTTGATAATCCCAATGCGAATCAATGGGGATCTGGTTGGATGTCAATTGATCGATCCAGAGGGGAATAAAAAGTTTTTAAGCGGACAGAAAACCAAGAATGCTTCTGCTATCTTTGATAACAAAGGACAGGTTATTCTGTGTGAGGGGTATGCCACGGCTTTATCAATCCGTAGGGCCTTGAAAACGATTAAAACACGCTACAAGATCGTAGTGTGCTTCTCGGCATCCAACCTATCCGAAATGGCAAAGACTTACCCTGACTCGTCGGTATCAAGGTCGCTAAACAATCCTCTCGCCCCTACTGGGTATCGCCCAATGAGGGGGAAGATTTTAACGACTACGAGCTTCGGGTAGGAGCGGAAAAGGCGGGGAGATCGTTAGCCAGCCTTATACAAAACAGAAAGCAATAATACAAAGCCCAAATAAAAAGGTGCAAATAATATCTTCTGCTTTAAGGTCATCCATGGTTTTCTCCTGTATAGCCATCCAAAATCATCTGATTCAGGATAGTTTTAGCATCTTTTTTAGATCGGTCAATATTTTTTTGTAACACGGCTTGGATTGCCTTTGGGGCATTCACCATCATTGATTCCATATTTTCAATGGCTTCATTGATGTATCTAAGCCGTGTTTTTTCTCGGCTAAATTTCATGGCATCACCACGAAGAAGCGTAATAAAATTCCCACTCTTGAGAGACAGAATCCTCAAGGATGCCATTCAATCCGCCAATCGTAGATTTGATATCGTCCCAATACCAATCATTGACTTCGGCTGAACCAAAGAAAAAGCCAGCCATTGGTGGAAGCAATTCCTCAGCTTTGGCTGGTTCGGTTAGAACCTGTTGGCACACCGACAATAAGCTCTGGAGCTGGGATCGGGTTACATAATATTCCCGACAATCATCGACTCCTGATTGCACATTTTGGACAAACCAATTATGGATGGCATTCGCTTTTCGCCAATAAACGGCTTCGCAGGCGATCTCTTTAATTCTCATTCCATTATGGTTCAAGTCTAATTTCCCAATAGCTTCGGCAATAGCCTTATCCTCAGCCCGAACCTTGAATAAATACCGCTTGGCGGTTAAATACATATCTAAACCCATTTTGTTCCCCTTATGTGTTTGCTAAATCAACTTTTTTAAATATATCCACCAATGCCAGAGCCTGATCCGTATCGATAAAAATATCGGTTTTGTTATAGACTTGGTTGATGATCTGCACGACTGTTTTGTAATCCACCACCCAGCCCTCATGGGTTCTTAGATCGGTTGGCAGGACTCCTACGAATAGATCGGTGCAAGCCAGACGATTACCCCATACATCGGTATCGCCTTCTTCTGAGCCATCATAGAAGCACATTACAAAGGGATCGCCAGACTCCCCGAGCTTGTGGCTTAAATGCCCATTGGTGATGACTACATAGCCGTTCTCGCACTTCTTGACCCATGCGGTGCATCCACCACCTGTTCCTTCTACCTCAAAGCCGTAGTCTTTTGGGGATACAGTCCACCGCCCACACTCGCTAACTGTGGGATTCTGGATAGCCGTATGGTTATCTGTAAAGCTCATATTTTCGAGATCAATCATTTTCTTGCTCCTTAGAAAAGCATTCGTCAACAAAACCATCCTTTTTACTGTTTTCGTTAACACCCTCAAAATACATTCCTTCTTCGTCATATTCGTTTCGGAAGTAAGTATCTGGATGCTGGCTCACAAACCACTTCATAAATTCAATGGGAGGACTCCAAGCCGTTTCAAAGTAAACATAAGTTTGGTTGGGATCGCTATCGTCAAAGTCCTCAACTCTGGCATCCCATTTAGTCCCCCAATTAGCCACTTGCCACGAATACCAATCCTTATGCCCATAATTAGCCACATTACGGATTTGTTGCTCGGTGAGATTGTCTGAGAAGGTTGCCATCGTATCCCTCAATTCTTTAGGGCATGGCAGTAAATCCTGAAAGGGCTTGGCATGAAGAAATTTAGACTCAGCATCCTCATACTTCGGCTCAAAAGCTTTTGCCAGCTTCTTACCGCCATCAGTCGTGGTATCAATCGTCATTCTGTTGTAGCACCAATTAGGCATGATTAGACTCCTCCTCATAGGACAAAATATCCGCACGAAAATTTGGGATCGTGTATTCCCCATTAGCTAACTCGGTTAGCAGATCAAGCAAAGCATCAGGTGAAAGATTGTCGCTTCCTTGCCATGCTTCTACTTGCTTCTTGGTGATGCGTTTTTGATTAAGCATTTTGCTTCTCCATTTCTTCTAAAAATTCAATGACTGAATCCAAGCAATCGCCAATGGTTGTTTCTGTGCCATCGTTATCCTTGGGCTGATTCTTTACTTTGTTTGGCAAAGTATTGCGGATGTCATACATATCGCACAATGCCGAGCTGATTTCGTTAGCGTTAATCACTTAATCCTCCTAACCCAATGTGTCGAGAAGGGATCGCCCAGCTCGATTTGTTGACCAATTTCAAGGGCATTGATTGACTTGCTATGCTCATATTCGTAGCCCTGTTCCTCGGTAAAAAATTCAATCGTGTGATATTCCAAAATAGACTTCTCATAATCAGCCCGATAGTTATCACCCCAAAAGCATTCAAACTGTTTGGGGGAATCAGGCTGGCGACTGTTCTCTAAAATACGCAAAGCTTCATCGATATAGGTCATGGCATCCCGAATATCTTTTTTATCCTGATGAGCTTCTAATAGGCTAAAAGCCTTAACCAATGGTTCAATTAGTTTCATATCAATACTCCGAAGGAAGCATTAGGACATCGCCAGAGATCCAAAAGCTATAAGAGCCATTGGGGCAGTCGGTATAGGAAATATTCTTTTGAAATATCCGATGATCGTCTCCATCGGTAGCCGTGATCTTGGCTTTCCCGTTATCCACATCAAGGGTAATAGCAATAAATTCATGCTTGGATGTGAGCTTATAAATCTCGGTGGAAATGATATCCAGAAACCAGAAAGCCCCAGCCGTATTGGCAAAGTATTGCACTCCATCGGTGTGTTTTAACCTTGGATTAAATAGGAAGGTTTTGTAATAATTTTCAGTCCCTCTAAACTGCGATAAGTTTTCAGATAAGTTCATAATTAGCTCCATAGAACAGGTAAGACAGGGTTTTTAGGGTCGGTTGTAAACAAAGCACCAGCTCGATTGCCCTCATCATCTGAGCTGGGATAAAGCATATTCCCATCGTCTAGGATTAAGACTACGCAACGCTCTTCCCATCCGAGCGATTCCATCTCTTCATCCATTAGATAGCGGACTCCTACAATCTTTCGATTGAGAAGCATTTTTTTTGCGGTATCGCACCATAAATCATTTGTATTTTTCATTTCGAGATCCAAATTAAATTAAACATAAGCCTGACTCTCCACAAGCCTGACCCAACTACAAGCCCTACCCACTACTTGGGCCTTCAAGCCTGACCCAAACGCAATACATTTTGAATTGTGCCATATTGCATCGATAAAAGTAAATTGTTGACTAAATTGGTATGGTATTTTTAATCTCCTGTAATTGATCGTTTATAACCCTTATATCGATTGCTTGTAATAACCCTATATTTTAGTGGGTTATTAATTTGTCAAGGGTTTTCTATGGTCTAATGCAATAGGGCTATTTTGCCCTATGCAATATATTAATTAATAGGGAATTTATATATGAAACTACTAGAAACTTGGCGTTCGCATCGCTCTGACTATCGTAGGAGAGCGATCCACAATCAAATCGAATATAACCTTGCTCGTCAAGGTCGGGATCGTTATTCGTATCTTGATCTCAGCAATATTCGGGCTATCCGCAAAACTTATCAAAACTTCGGGTTGTCTGTCGGTGAAGCGATCAGAAACGAGGATATTTCGGAGATCCTTGAATTGGCTAATGACTCGGTAAGGGTTCGGCACGATTGGATTGATTTTATTGATGATCATTTTCCCAGCTATCAGGGTGAAATTTTCCGTTGTAATGATTGCGATGTTATCGAGCATCGGGACAATTCTGCTCGGTGTTATGACGATTATTTGGTGTGTGAATCGTGTCGTGATAATTACGAGTTTGATGAGCATCAAGATACTTGGGTGAGAGAAGAGGATTTAACTGACAATGGGATTATCGGGGAGTATCACTCTTCCAGACAGATATTGGGTCATATTCCCTCAAACTATGATGATCGCAAGCCCAGAGTCTTATTAGGGCTGGAGCTAGAGATAGAAGTTAATGATGATCGCTCGGAGACTGCTCAAAAGCTCTTAAATGGGCTGGGAGAGTATCAGGGTGAGACATACGCTCTATGTGAAGGTGATGCGAGTCTGGATCATGGTTTTGAAATGGTTACGGCATACACAGGGCTTGATGTTCATCAGGAGCAATTAGAGTTTTTTAAGAATCATTCTCTCAGGGGTGCAAAGTCTCATGACACTTCTACTTGTGGGCTTCATGTGCATATTTGCAAGTCTGACATGACTACTTTACAGGGTGCAAAAATGATCCTCTTCATTAACGATCAAGCAAACCAGAAGCTAATTAAAGCGATTGCCAGAAGAGACAGCTCGTATGGTTCGATTAAAAATAAATCCGATGATAAAAGTTGGATTAAAGAGTCTCTGGAGTGTCGTGGTAAGCGATCCCAGCTTCGGAGATTAAATCGCGATCGATACGAAGCCCTTAATTTTCAGAATGACAGGACAGTTGAATTCAGATTATTTAAGGGTTCGCTTAAATACGAGACGATCATGTCGTGTCTGGAGTTCACCTATGCGACATGGTTTTTTTGTCGTGAAGCCAGCACTAAAAACCTGACAATCGATTATTTCCTGAAGTTTATTTGTGCGAATGAGAATCGTAAGGATACGAAATTTCTCAGAGCTTTTCTCAAATCTAAGGGCTTTTCAATGCCCGAGTCTAATGTTCATTTATTAAAGAAAGTTGCCTAATCATGTGCTTATTACTTACTCAATCAAAATCTTCCCCGATCCTCTCCGATGCGTGGCTTTCGGATTTCTACTCCTACAATCAGGATGGTGTCGGGGTTATGTTTGCCCATCATGGGGAGCTAATCATTAAGAAAATAATCCCTAATACTGCTCAGGAATTTATCGATTTTTATCGGGAAAATATCGCTGGGCGGGATTGTGCATTTCATTTAAGGATGCGAACCCATGGGGATATCGATCTTCTGAATTGTCATCCTTACGAAATTCTTAATCGTGCCGAGCATGGGCTGGATTTGTGGCTTATGCACAATGGCGTTTTATCTACTGGTAATCGGGCTGATGTTACTAAGTCGGACACTTGGCACTATATCCAAGATTACCTAAAACCTATGCTTTCAGGGAATCCAGATTTTGCATTTCATCCCAGCTTTAAAGCTCTTATTGAAGATCACATCGGGGGTTCGAATAAGTTTGTGATCATGGATAACGAGGGACGGCAAACTGTCATTAATGAAAGCTCTGGGGTTTATTGGGGGGGATTGTGGCTTTCTAATACCTATGCGTGGACATCCAGCAAGTCGGCTAAGAATCATCCTGTAAACCTTAAAAAGGCTAAAAAGCAGATTGCAGAAAAGCCCGAGAAAGTGGTTTATAAGTATTCCAAATACAGTGAATGGGATAGCTACTATCCAGCTCAAGCGTGGAGCTATGAGAAGCCAATAGATCATCATAGAGAAGTTGAAGTTAATCTGGATGATCTAACCTACATAATCGGGGATCATGGGATTACAGTAGATCAGGGCTTAAACTTTGTGCATGAATTCGGGATCGAGGGCTTTGTTGATTTAGTGGATTATGCGATTTCGGGCGAGCTTGATCTGGAATGGTTTACGAAAATTATTAATGATTACAAACTGGCTAGAGAATCATTCCCAGCCCTTGGGAAAGTAATCGCTTAAAACCTTCCCTATGAGGTTTTAGCCCAGCTTCGGCTGGGTTTTTTTTCGCCTAAAATTTTTTCACCTATTTTCCAGGCGGTTAAAAACAATTTTTTTAAGGGGATCTTTGGGTCAATTTTCAATCGCAAAAATAGAAGTTTTGGTAAGGTCAAAAATTTTTGGGGTGTTTTGCTGCGGGCTAAAAATAATTTTTTCCAGCATTTATAAGGGTTCTAGGGCGATCCAGAGAGTCATGCTTTTAGTTTTGATGGCAGTTGGTCGGCAAGTATTCCCCTATGAGTTGCACAATTCGGGCGATTGCCTATACTCGGGCGAAATTAGTTACTGGATTGTTCACATATGAAAACCCCGAGATTAACCAGAAAGCAGATAAGAGAAGCGATAGCTAATACTCCGATAGAAGAAATACTCCATGTGCCGAGTAGATCGCTTACGACTAAGCAGAAAACCTACTGCAAGAAAGTTGCTGAGGGAAAGCCATATAACCAAGCGTATAGAGAAGCGTATAACAGTAAGGGCAAGCCCAAGAGCATAGGAAAGGAAGTCAATGTAATGAATAAATCCCCCAGAATTGCCCATGAGATAGAAGCCCAGAAGAGGGCTATTGAGTTTGAAACAGCATATTCAGCCCGACAGTTGAAGAGCATTGTCATTTCCCAATTAACTAAAGAAGCCCTAAACCCAGCCAGCAAAGCCAGCGAGCGTATATCTGCATTGAAGGCTCTGGGTAATGTGGCGGAGCTGGGTGTGTTCGTGGAGCGTAAAGAAGTGCGGACAATCCGAGATAGCACTTCGGCAAAAGCTGATCTATTACAGAAGCTCCAGCAAGCTATTAAGGATCAGAAGCGGACAGTCGATAGCGATGCCATGAGTCTATTAGAAGAGATAAGCTCAAATAGTTTTGACGCAACGCAACAAGAAAAAGATTTAGCAGCCGAGGCCCTGGCAGCGAACCCACCCCTGGGCGACCCCCCAAACGAGCGTTCGGATGAGCGTCATATACTGCATAGTATTCCACTCAAACAATCACCAATTGAGAATGATTCTCAACAGACCCCCCCTAAAAAGGGTGAAAAGTCAATGAAATCAAACACATCCGTATCCTCCAACCGTTTGAGGATGGAAAAAGAAGGGGGTGGGGTTACTAAAAATTCTGAGGAAAGTAGTGAAGTTTCTATGGAAACACCCCCCCTTATAGATTCTGTAGAAAAGGGGTAGGGGGGTATGTTACTTACTTCAGGGAAACACAACGAAAAGACCGAATGGAACAGGCGCAAGTGGGAAAAACTCATGAAGAAATTGAAGAAGGAAAAGGAAGAACCCTTATTAGACAAGTTAGCCTTTTTGGAGAGGCGGGGTGATAAGCCTTCCTATATACGATGAGAACGGTCAAAGATATTGATAGGGATATACAGAAGGTAGTGGAGTGTTTGACTGCTTTGATTATGGAAAGAAGACTGACCGAGCAGGTCGAAGCGGGGATGCGGGCGAGTGCTGAGATTATCTCGGAAAAACTGATTGAACGGGCGAAAAGGCATGACTGAGAAACAGGCAATTGTGTATAAGATCATTGAGGAATGGTGGAAGATGTACGGCTTCGCCCCGTCTATGGAAGATGTTATGAAGCACACGGGCGATAAGGGGAAGTCGAATATTCATCGGATTTATAAGACTCTCTGCCAATTAGGGCATTGCAAGATGATTCCTAGAAAGGCTCGGAGTATCCGCCCTTCCTACCTTAGAGTGAGGGATGTCGAATGACCTTTGCCGTGATAATCGCCCTTGGGATGTTAATAAAAGAATATATTGGGAAATATGGATCTCGAAAAAATCATTGAGTCGCTAGACCCCGTAGATCAAGACGCCTTTCTTGAGGTGGCGCAGGAGTATTTAACCTCTTTGACTCGGGAAGTTGCCCAAAATGACTTCATTAAGTTCGCCCATGAAATGTGGCCAGGCTTTATAGACGGACGACATCATAAGATCATGGCAAAAAAGTTTGAAGAAATCGCCAATGGGACGTGTAAAAGATTAATTATCAATATGCCACCTAGACATACGAAGTCAGAGTTCGCTTCGTACCTCCTGCCAGCGTGGTTTTTAGGGAAGTTTCCAGGCAAAAAGATCATCCAGACCTCAAATACCGCAGAATTGGCGGTAGGTTTTGGTCGAAAAGTGCGAAATCTGGTGGGGTCGGATCAATATTCACGGATATTCCCCGATGTCACCCTCAGGTCAGACTCCAAAGCCGCGGGACGGTGGTCGACTAACGCAAACGGAGAGTACTTCGCTATCGGTGTCGGGGGTACGGTGACAGGTAAGGGTGCGGATCTGCTGATTATCGATGACCCACACTCGGAACAAGAGGCTGCTATCGCGGCTACGAACCCAGAAGTCTACGATAAAGTCTTTGAATGGTACTCCTCTGGTCCCCGTCAGCGTCTCCAGCCTGGAGGCGCCATTGTAGTCATTATGACTCGGTGGTCTAAGCGAGACTTAGTGGGGAAAATCCTTAAAAGCTCGATTGAACGAGAAGGCGAAGAGTGGGAGATTATTGAGTTCCCAGCGATCTTGCCTTCGGGGAATTCTCTCTGGCCTGAGTTCTGGCCGATTAACGAATTAATCGCCCTAAAGACCGAACTTCCCGTATCAAAGTGGAACGCCCAGTATATGCAGACCCCAACCTCGGAAGAGGGAGCGATGGTCAAGAGGGATTGGTGGCAGATCTGGGAGAAAGACGAACCGCCTCGGTGTGAATTTATCATTCAGTCTTGGGATACCGCCTTTACTAAGAATGAGCGAAGCGACTACTCCGCCTGTACGACTTGGGGAGTGTTTTATTTAAACGAGAACACCGAGGATCCGAACATTATTCTCTTAGACGCACTGAAACAACGCTTAGAATTCCCTGAATTAAAGGCAAAGGCATTAGAGATGTATAAGGAGTGGGAGCCAGACGCTTTCATCGTTGAAGCAAAAGCCGCGGGAAGTCCGTTAATTTTTGAATTAAGGAGAATGGGAATCCCAGTCTCAGAGTTTACTCCGACAAGGGGTAATGATAAGATAGCCCGTATGAATTCGGTGACAGATTTATTCTCATCTGGGAAGGTCTGGGCGCCCCCACGCAGGTGGGCAGAAGAAGTCATCGAAGAGATGGCGGCCTTTCCAAATTCAGAACACGATGACTTGGTGGACTCTTCAACCCAAGCCTTAATTAGATACAGAAAAGGTGGATTTATTAGTTTACCCAGCGATGAACCCGATGAACCAATTCACTTTAGACGCAAAGCAGCTTACTACTAGGAACTATCATGATTGAAAAAAGTCTATACCAAGCACCCGTAGGGATTGAGTCGATTCCAACCCCAGATATCGAGATTGAGATCGAAGACCCTGAGTCAGTCAAGATTGGGATTGACGGTATGGAGATTGAGATAGAGCCTGCCGAGCCAACCGACAAAGACTTTGACGCCAACCTTGCGGAGTATATGTCCGAAGGTGAGTTGACCGAGATTGCAGGTGATTTAATAGGAGACTTTGAAGACGACATCTCAGCCCGTAAGGACTGGATCCAGACTTATGTAGACGGACTCGAGCTGTTAGGTATGAAGATCGAAGAACGCACCGAACCTTGGGAAGGCGCCTGCGGTGTCTATCACCCACTACTGTCTGAAGCACTTGTAAAGTTCCAAGCCGAAACCATTATGGAGACTTTCCCTGCCGCTGGGCCGGTCAAGACTGTGATTATCGGTAAAGAGACAGTAGAGAAAAAAGACGCTGCTCAACGGGTTCAGGATGACATGAATTATCAGCTGACAGATGTCATGACCGAGTACCGCCCTGAGCATGAAAGAATGATTTGGGGATTAGGACTCTCAGGTAACGCCTTTAAGAAGGTCTACTTTGACCCCGCCCTAGACCGCCAAGTGTCGATGTTTATTCCTGCTGAGGACATCGTTGTTCCATATGGAGCATCGAGCCTAGAGCAGTCCCCCCGTGTGACTCATGTCATGAGAAAGACCGAGAACGAAGTTAAACGACTTCAGTTTGCTGGCTTTTACAGGGACGTAGAACTTCAGGAGCCTAGCGGAGCTTTGGACGAAGTCGAGAAAAAAATTGCCGAAAAGATGGGCTTTCGGGCAACGACAGACGACCGCTATAAGCTCTTAGAAATGCACGTAGACCTAGACCTTCCAGGCTACGAAGACGAAGAAGACGGAGAAAAGACAGGCATCGCCCTTCCGTATGTCGTGACGATTGAAAAGGGTACACAGACCATTCTGTCTATCCGTAGAAATTGGAGACCCGAAGATGAAACCCACCAAAAAAGGAATCATTTCGTTCATTATGGATATGTGCCAGGCTTTGGTTTTTACTGCTTTGGCCTTATCCACCTTGTCGGTGCTTTTGCTAAGTCTGGCACTTCTCTTATCCGACAACTTGTCGATGCTGGTACATTATCGAATCTGCCAGGCGGTTTCAAAACCAGAGGTTTGCGAGTTAAGGGAGACGACACCCCCATCTCGCCAGGTGAGTTTAGAGACGTAGACGTTCCTTCGGGAGCTATTAAGGACAACTTAATGACGCTTCCTTACAAGGAACCCAGCCAAGTCCTGTATTCCCTCCTTGGCACAATCGTAGAAGAAGGTCGCAGATTCGCTTCCGCTGGTGACATGAAAATCTCGGATATGTCTACCAACTCCCCAGTCGGCACGACTTTAGCGATTCTGGAGAGAACCCTCAAAGTCATGAGTGCGGTGCAGTCCCGTATTCATTACTCGATGAAGCAGGAATTAAAGCTTTTAAAAGAGATTATTCGAGATTACACCCCAGAGGAGTATGACTATGAACCTGAGGAAGGCAGCCCTCGTGCGAAACAGTCGGACTATGATTTGGTCACAGTCATTCCTGTCAGTGATCCTAATGCGGCAACGATGGCGCAAAAGATCGTACAGTACCAAGCAGTACTCCAACTGGCGCAAGGTGCGCCACAGATTTATAACCTACCCCAATTACACAGGCAGATGCTCGATGTCTTGGGGATCCGCAACCCGCAAAAACTTATCCCGCTTCAGGACGACCAAAAGCCGAAGGATCCTATCTCGGAAAACATGGATGCGTTAATGGGCAAGCCATTAAAAGCCTTTATCTACCAAGATCAAGACGCCCATATCATGGCTCATACGAACTTCCTACAGGATCCAACCACCGCGGCTGTTATTGGGCAAAACCCAATGGCAAACCAAATCACGGCTGCTTTACAAGCTCACATTGCCGAACACTTTGGCTTTAAGTACCGTCAACAGATTGAGCAACAGTTGGGTGCGCCTCTTCCATATCTCAAGGATGAGGAAGACACCATCCCTGAGGAGTACGAAGTACAGATCTCCCGTCTGGTGGCTCAAGCCTCAACCCAGCTTCTCCAGCAGAATCAGGCACAGGCCGCCCAACAGCAGGCTGCCCAGCAAATGCAGGATCCGATCATCCAAATGCAGATGCAAGAACTTGAGTTGAAGTCAAAAGAAATCGACCGCAAGATCCAAAAAGATCAAGTGGACGCTGCTCTACGACAGGAGCAATTGGATATTGACCGTGAGCGGGTCGAGATCCAAGGCGAATTGGAAGGCACGAAGTTAGGAGCCAAGATCGCCAAAGAGAAGGACGAAATGGACAGAAAAGAACAGATCGAAGGTACGAAGATGGGCATCGAAATGGCTCATAAGAAAGACCAGACAAATGTTCAAAAAGCCCAAGTCTTAGCTCAAATGATGAAAGGTAAACAATGACAGAAATTGAAATTTTAATGGGTCAGATTGACGAAAAAACTGACCAATTAAAGGGTGCTGTGGTGGTTGGCAATATGGATCACATACAGTATCAACGAGTTTGCGGAGAGATTCGAGGTCTGCTCATCGCAAAGGGTTACATATTAGACCTCAAAGACAAAATGGAGAGATTTAATGACTGAATTACTAATCGGATCGACCACCGATGATGTAAACGATGTGACCGTATTGCCCGAGACGGACGAAGAGAAGGCAAAACAGCTACCTAAACCCTCTGGATATCGCATTTTATGTGCCATCCCAGATGTGGAAAAGGCATACGAAAGCGGCATCTTGAAGACAGACGAAACTGTCCGATTTGATGAACTTTTAACAACAGTCCTATTCGTAGTTGAATTAGGACCTGATTGCTATAAAGATAATGACCGTTTTCCCAGTGGACCTTGGTGCAAAAAAGGAGACTTTGTCCTTATTCGTCCCAACGCTGGAACTCGTTTAGTGATACATGGGCGTGAATTCCGCATCATCAACGATGATTCTGTGGAAGGCATCGTAGACGACCCCCGTGGTATTAAACGTAAATAGGAGCCATAAATGTCTGAAAACAAGCAAGAAATGAAAGAATACGCCTTTCCAGATGAGGAAAAGATCGATATTGAGGTGGAAGACGACACCCCACCAGAAGATATCGGTAAGACCAAGTCTCAACCTGAGTATGTCGAAAGTCTCGAAAAAGACGAATTAGAAGAATACTCAGACGATGTAAAGCAGAAAATCGCTGGCTTTAAGAAGATTTACCATGACGAAAGACGGGAAAAGGAAAAGGCGTTGCGAGAGCAACAAGAAGCCATTGCCGTTGCCCAACGATTGTTTGAGGAGAACAAAGCCCTCAAAGGTAAAGTCAATACCAGCGAAAAGGTGGCCGTTGATTCCTTTAAGACTTCCGCAGAGCGTGAATTAGATATGGCAAAGCGGGAATACAAGGAAGCATACGAGTCTGGTGATGCTGAAAAATTAGTGGAAGCTCAGGACAAAATGACTTCCGCTAAGATGAAGATGGAAAAAGCGTCTAACTACGCTGACAACATCAATCATCGAGCTGCTTTACAAGAAGAGGAAAATGATGTAAAAATACCTCAACAGTCTGAAAAACCTGTTCGTGACCAAAAAGCTTCGGCTTGGCAAGAGCGAAACTCTTGGTTTGGTCAAGATGATGAGATGACGAGTCTCGCCCTTGGTTTGCACGAAAAGCTAGTCAAGGAAAATGGGATGGCGTATGCCACGACTGACGAGTATTACAAACGTATTGACGAAACAATGCGTAAACGATTCCCCGAGAATTTCGAGGACGTAGAAGACGAAAAGCCTCGTTCGAAACCGAGTACCGTAGTCGCTCCTGCAAGCCGTAGCACATCTTCGAAAAAGATTAGGCTAAATACCTCTCAGCTCTCAATAGCAAAGAAGTTAGGTTTGACTCCCGAGCAATACGCCCGTGAACTTTTAAAAATGGAGAATTAAGCATGACTAAGAAAGTAGATAGAGAATTAGAAACCCGTGCAACAAGTGAACGTCCTCAGCAGTGGGCGCCAGCGGAATTGCTGCCTGAACCCGACAAACAGGCTGGGTATGCGTATCGTTGGATTCGTACTTCAACGCTAAATCAGGCGGATCCCCGCAATCTCTCTGGGAAACTAAGAGAAGGTTGGGAACCTGTAGCACTTGAAGAACAACCCAAATTCCAACTGCTAGTTGATCCCAATAGTCGCTTTAAGGACAACATTGAGATTGGCGGATTGTTGCTTTGCAAAACTCCAGAAGAGTTCGTTGAACAACGTAATAAACATTACCGAATTCAAGCCGAAAGTCAGATGGACGCTGTGGACAATAATTTAATGCGCCAGAATGATCCACGGATGCCACTCTTTAATGAGAAGAAATCCACGGTAAGTTTTGGTAAAGGTAACTAAACTTAATTAGGAGTTTTAAATGGCTTATCCTACCGTAGACGGACCCTATGGGTTCCAGCCGATCAATTTGATCGGTGGTCAGGTATTTGCTGGTGCAACACGCATGATTCCTATCGCCTCAGGCTCTGGCACATCCATTTTTGTGGGTGATGTTGTGCGTCTGAACACAGGCGGTACTTTGAGCCGTGTTTCTACCACAGATTCCGCAACCGATGCTGTTGGTATTTTTATGGGTTGTCAGTTCACTAACCCAACTACTAAACAGTTATTGCAACAACAGTTCTATCCAGCTTCCACAGTGGCTAGTGATATTCTTGCTTTCGTTTGTGATGACCCTGATACTTATTTCAAAGTAGCAGTATTGTCGAACAGCACCACCATTGGTGGTTTAACTCAGACTGACGTTGGCAACAACGTATCATTCTTGGTTACTGCTGGCTCTACAACCACTGGCGACTCGAAAGAAGGTATTTTAAATAGCACCAGCACATCAACAACTACTCTGCCATTCCGCATTATTGCGGGTGTTCCAGAGACTGTTAATGCGTCTGGATCTTTCACCGAAGTGATCGTCAAGTGGAATATGGGCGTTCATACTTACTACAGTGCAACACCTGTAGCAACAGCAGCTTAAGGAGCATTTAAATGGCTATTTCACGCGCACAACTACTGAAAGAGTTGCTCCCTGGCTTGAACGCTTTGTTCGGTCTTGAGTATGCAACATATGGTGAACAACACAAAGAGATCTATGATACTGAGACCTCTGAGCGTTCGTTCGAAGAAGAAACAAAACTGTCAGGCTTCTCCGCTGCACCAGTCAAAAACGAAGGCACCGCCATCGCTTATGACAATGCACAAGAGGCATTCACAGCACGTTATAACCACGAAACCATCGCCCTTGGCTTCTCCCTAACGGAAGAGGCAATCGAGGACAACTTGTATGACAGCTTATCCGCTCGTTATACCAAAGCATTGGCTCGTGCTATGGCTTATACCAAACAGGTTAAAGCCGCTGCTGTGTTAAACAACGGTTTCACTAACTCTGCCCAGTATTACGGTGGTGACGGTGTACCTTTGTTTGCGACAAACCACCCATTGGTTTCTGGTGGCACCAACAGCAACACTCAGTCTACCGCTGCTGATTTGAACGAAACTTCCTTGGAAGCTGCCGTTATTCAGATCGCTGCTTGGACAGACGAGCGTAGCTTGCTGATCGCTGCAAAACCACGTAAGTTAATTGTTCCACCTGCACTACAGTTCGTTGCAACTCGTTTGCTCGAAACTCAATTGCGTGTTGGTACAACTGACAACGACATCAACGCTTTAGTAAACAATGGTTCGATCCCAGAAGGTTATACAGTTAATAACTACCTGACCGATCCAAATGCTTACTTCCTCTGTACTGATGTTCCAAATGGTATGAAGCATTTTGTTCGTACTCCTTTGAGCAACAGCATGGACGGTGACTTCGATACTGGTAACGTACGTTACAAGTCTCGTGAGCGTTACAGCTTCGGCTGGTCTGATCCCCTCGGTATGTGGGGTTCACAAGGCGCTTAATTGTGCTAAAAAAAGGGGAGCCAAAAACTCCCCTTTTTCTTTTATTTGTAGTAAGATTCTTTTTAAGACTAGGACAAATTTGTCCATATCAGCCCGCCTAGGGGACGATGCACCGATGATATGGGGTTATGTGCATATAAGGAGAACCTCATGGGTTTCGCTACACACCTAGGTCCTTGGTTATTAGGGACTGTTAAAAACACATCTGGCACTACTGCTGGTACTATCCGCAACACAGGTTGCACCGTAGTTGCTCAAAATGCTACTTTAGGCTTTGCCAATGGCGCAACAAATGTATTTACACTCCCAGCTGGAGCTTTAGTTCTAGACTTTGAGTTGATTACAACTACTGGATATGCTGGTGGTACAAGCCCAACAATCACATTGTCTAGCGGCGCTACTACGATTACTTCTGGTTTGACGAATCCTTCGGCAGCTGGAACTTCTGTCTTTACTATTGCCACTACTGGCGCAGCTTTTATGGCTAACGTAGGAACTACAGACGCTATCATTACTGCAACCATTGCTGGTGGATCAACATCAGGTGCATCAGTTTTAGTTGTCACATATGTGGTTCGTAATTCTGATGGCGGTCAGTTCCAAACGACCTTTAATAATTAATCTGGCGGGTTAGGGTTTTCCCTAGCCCACTTAACATCTTAGGAGATTAATTATGGCAATGCAATCAGATGTACAAGCGTCAGCACCGCTAACTGCGACTGGACAAGTCACTAATAATGCTGGTACTCCCGCTAATTTAGGGCGTATCCGTATTAAAAGCCTTTATGTAGTATCAGGAGCCGCTGCTGGTTCTGTTGTCTTTAGAGATAACGGGGCGAGTGGAGATATTCTTTTGACTCTAAATACCCCAGCCGTAGCAAATGCTGGTGCATATAGCGTCATTATTCCTGGTGAAGGTATTTTGGTTGAAACTAATCTACACGGCACTGTAAGCAATACAGCGTCTGTAGTTGTCTTTTACGGATAAAAAATGTCAGAACCAGTACAAGCTCAAGGTTCGTTTAATCTTACTGGTAGGAGGATCATGCTTGGTCTTCCTGCTTACGACTTTAAAGTCTCAGTAAAACTAGCTATTTCATTGGCTCAGTTTTGTGTAGAAGCACCTAAACATGGGGTAGAGATTCAGATCTGCAATATCTCTGGATGCTCCGTTGTTTCTCGTGTTAGAAACCTGATTGCTAAAGACTTCTTAGCCTCAGAATGCACGGATCTAATGTTTATTGATTCTGATATTACATTTGATCCACAAGATATTTTTCGACTGATGGCTTGGAATACAGACCCTAAAAAGGGGATTGTTGGTGGTATTCCTGTTGCCCGTAAAAAAGGACAAGTTTATATCTCAACCCTTGAGCAAGATGCCGATGGCGGGATTTACATGAATGCCTATGGTTTAGTTAAGGCTAAACGCATTGCTACTGCCTTTATGTTGATTCGTAGAGACGTATTTGAGACCCTCAGAGATAATCATCCTGAGTGGAAATATCACGATGACCGAGTAGAAAACGGACATCCAGATAAATTTTGCTATTCATTCTTTGACTTTAAATCTACCCTAGAAGGATATGTAGGCGAAGATTATACGTTCTGTGACCGTGCAGGCGAGCATGGCTATGAGGTATGGATTGACCCTACAATTAAGCTAGGGCATTTAGGGATGACAGAGTTTACAGGGTCTTTTGGGGAAGAATTTTTATACCCACTAATTAGATCAGTAGACTCCAAAAAGGATGTCGCATAATGGCTAAATCTCCTGCATGGACTCGCAAAGAAGGCAAGAACCCTAGTGGTGGTCTAAACGCTAAGGGTCGTGCTTCTTACAATGCAGCCAATCCTGGTAAACCTGGACTCAAGCGTCCACAGCCAGAAGGTGGTTCAAGACGGGATTCTTTCTGCGCCCGAATGAAGGGTATGAAACGTAAGTTAACTTCAGCCAAAACAGCTAACGACCCAGATAGCCGCATTAACAAGTCCCTACGGGCTTGGAACTGCAAAGAAGGCGGTTCAGTACGTGGCGGTGGATGTGAGATTCGTGGCAAGACCAAAGGAAAAATGGTATGAGTCCTGAGTTTTTAATGCTATGGAACGCAGGCTTATCATTAGCAGGAGTCCTTATTGGACTTTGGGCAAGAGAAAAGTCTGCTGAATTGGCACGTCTTAACATCCTATTAAATAAAACCCGTGAGGAGGTAGCTCGTGATAACGTTACTCAAGCAGAAATTGACAAAATTATGGCTCATATTGACCAACGCTTTAACAAGCTTGAAGTCAAAATTGACCAACTTATTCAAGGCAAAATAAATGCCTAGTACTAGTAAAAAACAACATAATTTCATGGCGGCTGTGGCTAATAATCCAAAGTTTGCAAAAAAGGTAGGCGTTAAACCATCTATTGGAGAAGAGTTTATGAAGGCAGATAAAGGACGTAAATTCAGGGCTGGCGGCTTGAAAGAAGTTGATGCTGATAGCAATCCAGGATTATCTAAATTACCAACTGAAGTGAGAAACAAAATGGGCTACATGAAAAAGGGCGGTATGGCTAAAGAGTCAAAGATGATGGTCAAAAAAGAAGTTGAGTTCATGAAGAAAAAAGGCGCTCCCGCTTCTATGATTAAGCATGAGAAAGCCGAAGCTGGCATGAAAAAAGGTGGTATGGCTCATTCTGATATTGCTAAAGACAAACCAATGATGAAGAAGGTAGCCGCTAAAGCCGTCAAAGGCCACGAAAAGCGTATGCATGGCATGGCTAAAGGTGGTGGCGTTGAGGTCAAAGGCAAAACAAAAGGCAAGATGGTTAAGATGAAATACGGTGGGAGCTGCTAATCATGAAACGCAAAGTTCGTAAATTTCAAGAAGGTGGCTTTAGTGCCGCACAAGAGGAATGGTTAGGCGGGGCTGATCGTACAGACCCATATATTTTGGCTCGGATGCGTAAAGCTGTTCCTGATACACCAAAGTCCAGTACGCCTGCAATGGATACTGGAGAGTTGCGTGATGAAACTGGCATGGTTTCTAAGATTAAACGGAATACTGAAACTGGCGACTTATACAGCACAGAAGCTCCTACACCAAGAGTTGTTGAAAAAACCACTACAACAGTTAAAACAGCACCTAAACCCACTGCTGTTCCTCAAGAACAAAAAGACCGTATGGCTGAATTAGAGAAGAAGCAAGCTCTAATCAATGTCAGTCCTGAAGACTATATTCCAGGCGTAGGCATGGTTAAGGGCATGATTAAAAAAGGTTTAACTGGCTTAATGAAGAAACGCTTAAAAACATATACTCCATCTGAGTATGAGGCGATGACTCCAAAACTTGGCAGAGAAAGCCTTAAATTAGGTATGAAAAAGGGTGGGTCTGTTAAGAAAATGGCAAGCGGTGGAAAAGTATCCTCTGCTTCTAAACGTGCCGATGGTTGTGCAATCAAAGGCAAAACTCGTGGAAGGATTATGTGATGCCTAATTATCGTAAACCTACTGATAAAGAGACCGAAAAACTTAACAAATCCCGCAAAATGATGGTTGAGGGTATTGAGGGTGAAAAAGATCTTTTGTCCAAAATTTCAACAACGATGGCTAAAGATGCTCGTGACCAAATAAGAGCTGGCAAAGCATTACGGGAAACTGTGCCTGCTTCCGCCAGAGAAGGTGAAGCATATCAGGACGCTGGATACAAAAAGGGTGGCAAAGTGAAAAAGATGCGTAAATTTGAAGAAGGTGGATCTACTTCTGAAAGAACACCAGAGCAACGTGCTTTAAGTATTGGATTTAAAAAAGGTACTCCAGACTATGAAAGCGCAGTAGAAACATTATCTGGTAAAAAAGCATCTAGCTTTTCACAGGCACACGACAAAACACAGAGAATTGGTTTAGAGCCAGGCTCAGAAGATTATCGTTTGGCTATGGACTCACAAATGCGAAATCCAGCCGAAAGAAGCAGAAATCAAGCTCTTGAAAAAGTAAAAAGTACAGCTATGGCCGCTGGAAAGAAACTCATGGATATGACTCCTCAGGGTAGATTAACCAAAGGTGTTGTCAACATGGCAAGAAGATCACCTAGAGATACTGAGGTTGGATCATCTTTTGAGCAAGAGATGGGCATGAAAAAAGGCGGTAAGGTATCCTCAGCCTCTAAGCGTGCTGATGGCTGTGCTATCCGTGGAAAGACAAGAGCGTAATGCCAATTGAGCCTATTGACCCTTCTAAAAAAGTTGGCGATGGTAAGAGTGATAAATACACTCCTCCCAAGGAAAAGTTCGGCCCTAGCGAGTTCGATAAGGCAGCAGAAAAAGTGAAACAAGATAACGAAAAAGCTAAGGCTGAAGCAAGTAAAATGGCAGAAGAGCAAAGAGCTAAAGCTAAAGCTGAAAGTCCACGCACTTATACCGAAAGGCTACAAGATATGGGCAGACTATCTAAGCCTACTGGTGGCGGTGGCGGTGGTGATTTTACTGGTATGAAGGGTTTAGATAAACCGTTTAAAGCTGGTGGTAAAGTTTCTAAAGCATTAAAAAGTGCTGGGTTTTATGCCAAAGGCACAACTAAGTCAGAACGGGAAAAGATTGTTAGCAAAGTAACAACAAAACCTCAAAGGCTAGGAATGGTTGAAAAACTATTTTCAGCTAAAAAGATGAAAGCTGGTGGCATGGCTTCTAAACGAGCAGACGGTATAGCAATTAGAGGAAGGACAAAGATATGAGACCAAGTCGTGGAATGGGGGCAATTATGCCCACTAAAATGGGTAAACCTAAACGTAAAGCTCGTAGAGATGACACTGACTTCACGGAATATAAAGAGGGCGGTACGGTTAATAAAGCTGGTAACTATACGAAACCTAGTATGCGGAAAGCTCTATTTAATAGTATTAAAGCATCGGCTACGCATGGTACAGCAGCGGGTCAATGGTCTGCTAGGAAAGCACAACTCCTAGCTAAAAAATATAAGGCGGCTGGCGGTGGCTATAAATGAGTGGTTTAGCAAAATCTCAGCGTTCTTTAAAGGCTTGGGGAGACCAGAAGTGGACAACCAAGTCAGGAAAGAAGTCGTCCGAAACAGGCGAGAGATACCTGCCAAAGAAGGCAATACAGGCGTTAAGCCCACAGGAGTACGCAGCAACAACACGAGCAAAACGGCAAGGAAAAGCACAGGGAAAGCAGTTCGTCCCCCAGCCAAAAAAAGTAAAAGCAAAAGTAAAACCATATAGGAAGATATGAGTACTTCTGGGACCACAAACTTTAATTTAGACCTAAATAACCTCATCGAAGAGGCTTTTGAGCGTTGCGGTACGGAATTACGTACGGGTTACGATATGCGGACTGCCCGCAGATCCTTAAATCTATTGACAGTTGAGTGGGCAAATCGTGGTATTAACCTCTGGACTATTGAGCAGGGGCAGGTTGCAATGGTTACTGGGCAGGCTATTTATCCCGTTTCAGTCAATACAATTGACCTTTTAGACCATGTGATCCGTCAGAATAACGGTGTTACCAGCAACCAGATTGACATTAACATTACTCGTATTTCAGAGTCTACCTACTCTACGATCCCCAATAAGCTGACTACTGGTCGTCCTATTCAGGTCTGGTTTAATCGCCAGTCAGGGCAGTCTAATACGACCTCAGTGACCTTAAACGGCACGATTGATGCCACGACTACATCTATTACTGTTAGCAACGCCAGCGCCCTTCCTATCGGTGGATTTATCAAGATTGACAACGAAACAATCAGCTATGCCAACGTAGTAGGAAATGTCCTAACCAACTGCTATCGTGGTCAGAACGGCACAACGGCTGCCAGCCATACGACAGGTGCAGCTATTTCTATACAGAACCTTCCTGCAATTAATGTTTGGCCCACACCCGATGCGGGTGGTGGTCCTTATACTTTTGTGTACTGGAGGTTGCGTAGGATTCAAGATGCTGGATCTAATGGAACGGTAGAGCCTGATATTCCCTTTCGCCTATTACCTTGTATGGTGGCTGGATTGGCTTTCTATATGGCTCAAAAGCTACCAGACGGACAGGCACGAGTGCAATTTTTAAAGCAAGAATACGAGGAGCAGTGGCTCATGGCTTCTACGGAGGACAGAGAGAAAGCCGCTTCTAGGTTCGTTCCTAGGAACACCTTCTATGCCTAATAAGTACAGTAGTGGCAAATTTGCGATTGCCGAATGTGACCGATGCGGTCAGCGGTATAAGTTAAAGGAGCTTAGAAAGTTAGTTGTAAAGCAACAGATAAAGAACATTAAGGTGTGTCCTAGCTGTTGGGATCCAGATCAACCGCAGTTGTCGTTAGGTATGTACCCAGTTGATGACCCACAGGCTGTACGGGAGCCACGCCCTGATGTAAGCTATACGGTATCTGGAACAAGTGGTTTGCAAATTAACGGAACTAACGATAATACGCTGCAAGGTGTTGGGTATCCAGAGGGCGGTAGTAGAATTTTCCAGTGGGGTTGGAACCCTGTTGGCGGGTCTAGAGATGACGGACTAACTCCTAATGATCTTGCCCCAAGCTGTTTGGTAGGAAGTGTAACGGTAACAACAACATAAGGAGTTGAAAATGTTTAAGAAAGACGCGGATGGGATTGCTAAAAAAGGCAAGACCGAAGGTAAAAATTTAGGTGATAGTGGACCTACTGCCCCAATCGAAAAGGCTAGACCTAAGATGGGTGGTAAAAGCCAAATGGATATGAAGAAAATGGGTCGTAATTTAGCTAAGGTTAAAAACCAAGGCATGATGCGTAAAAGCGCAGGAAGAGGTCGATAATGGCTAAGTTCTCTAAAAAAGTTATGGGCAAAGAAGTCGGTTCAGCCGATGTTTATGCTGCCCCACACACTATGAATGGTAAAGCTTTGAATGCAATGGCAGACTTAGATGCTAAAGCTAATCGTAGCAAAGTTAGCACCTTAAACCCAAGCATTGGTAATTTAAGCAAAGCCGCTGGAGAAATTCCCGCAAAAACTTCTGGAATTAAGATCCGTGGTACTGGCGCAGCAACCAAAGGCGTAATGGCTAGAGGCCCAATGGCATGAATTACACGCAGTTAACTTCTGCAATTAAAGGGTTTGCTGAGAACGATTTCCCAGCAACAGTAGGCTCTTTTACGTCTGCTGACCAGATTGCTAGGTTTGTCCAGCTTGCTGAGCAACGTATATACAATACGGTGCAAATGCCTGCTTTCCGTAAGAACGTTACGGGGAATGTGACTACTGCTAATAAGTACCTAGCGACTCCGTCTGACTGGCTGGCTACATTTAGCCTTGCGGTGATTAATGCGGCAAATGAGTACCACTATCTCCTTAACAAAGATGTTAACTTTATACGTGAATCCTATCCAGATACGGATGCTGCGTTCTATGCAAAACCTGAGTATTACGCTGTTTTTGACAATAACACCTTTATTTTGGGACCAACCCCAGACGCCAATTACGCTGTAGAACTGCATTATTTTTACTACCCACAGTCTATTGTTACCGCAGGTACTTCGTGGCTTGGGGATAATTTTGATTCTGTACTTTTATATGGCGCTCTTCTAGAAGCAGCCAATTTTATGAAAACAGATGCGGATACCATGACGATGTACAAAGGTCGTTATGACGGGGCAATGGCAGAACTTAAGCAGTTGGGCGATGCTAAGGATCGTCAAGATTCTTACAGAAGTGGACAAGTGAGGTACCCAGTTAAATGATTAGCGTACAAGGGCTAGGCGAGTCTAGCGGTATACAAGTATTTACAAAAGACCACGGTGGCTTTACCCCAGAGGAAGTCGCTGAACGGGCATTAGATAAGATTATTCAGGTAGGGGATCAGTCCCATCCTTTGGTTCGGGAGCAAGCTATTGCTTTTAGAAATCATATTCGGGGAGTTCTGGTCTTTTATATGAATGAAGCGGTAAAATTTGATCGTGTAACACTAGCTCACAAGCTACGGGAAGCTGGTCATCCTGAATTAATTAAACTTTTAGACGAATAGGAGTCCAAAATGGCTTTTACAGGCAACTTTATGTGTACCAGCTTCAAGGTACAGTTAATGACAGCAACGCATAACTTTACGACTGGTACTGGAAACACCTTCAAATTGGCTATGTATGACAACAGTGCATCCTTCACGGCTGCTACTACTGCTTATACGGCAACCAACGAAGTGGCTAACTCTGGTACTTATACGGCTGGTGGCGGTACATTAACCAACGTAACCCCAACTTCTTCGGGTACTACAGCCTTTACCGACTTTGCAGACTTGTCGTTTACCTCTGCAACCATTACTGCATTTGGCGCAATGATTTATAACGATACCGCAGCAGGCGATCCTTCTGTATGTATTTTAGACTTTGGTGGTGCTAAGACATCGACTAGCGGTACGTTTACCATCGTCTTCCCAACAGCAGACGCAAGTAACGCCATTATCCGCATAGCGTGATTTATCAGTGGCAACCTATTCTGGCTGGGGCAGTGGTGCTTGGAGTGCTGGACCATGGGGCGAGGACTACACTGATGTAGAAGTCCCTCTTGGGGGTTGGGGCTATGGTGGATGGGGTGAAAACCCTTGGAGTGAGAATAGCGGTGGTGTAGTAGCAGCAGGGCAAGTAGGATCAGTTACTGTACAGACCACCCAAGATGCGATAGTAAATGTAACAGGAGTTTCTGGTACAGGGCAGTTAGGCAGTGCAACAGTTACAGGATCGGCGGTTGTTAATGTAATTGGAGTAAGTGGTACGTGCCAGATAGAAGGTCCAGCTGTCGATGCTGGATCGGATGTTGGTGTAATCAGTGTAAACGGTACGGGGCAGGTAGGCTCAGTAACAATACTGGCTGGGTCTATAGTATCAGTCACAGGTGTAGCAGGAACGGTATCTGTAGGTACGGTAACGGTAGCCACAGAAATTGATGTAAATGTAACTGGATTACAAGCAACAGGCAGTGTTGGTAGCGTAACGGTTACTGGAACTGCGGTAGTTAATGTAGTAGGCGTTTTAGGAACCGTAGTACAGGGGTCAGTAACTGTTGAGGGTGCAGCAAATGCTCCAGTTTCAGGACTTCAAGCTACAGGAAGAGTTGGCAGTGTGACCGTACAAGAGGGTACGGATGTCAGCGTAACTGGGGTTTCTGGAACGACTGCCATAGGCGATGTAACAGTTGCCGCTGGTAGTTCTGTAAATTTAGTGGGTGTAGAAGCGTATATAACTACACCTAGAGTAGACGTAATTACTGGACAGAATATTAGTGTCACAGGGTTACAGGCAACAGGTAGTGTTGGAAGTATTGCAGTAGTCATTGGTGCGGTAGTAAGCGTCACAGGCGTACAGGCAGTTGGACAGGTAGGAAGCGTACTAATTTGGCAGGTAATTGATGATGGTCAAACACCGAACTGGATAGACATAAATGACTCGCAAACAGGCACTTGGAATGATATTATTGACACACAATCGCCCAATTGGGTTGAAATAGCGGCATAAAGGATAAATTATGGCATCGACTTATTCACCACTAAAAATCGAGCTTATCGGCACAGGCGACCAGTCTGGTACTTGGGGTACAACAACTAACACCAACTTAGGGACTGCGCTAGAAGAAGCCATTACTGGTTCTGCCGATGTAACCTTTGCTAGTGGAACCGTTACCCTAACACTTACAGATACTAACGCCACTCAAACAGCCCGTAATCTACGACTTAACCTAACAGGTACTTCTGGCGGTGCGCAGAACTTAGTTGTTCCAGGCATTGAGAAACTTTACCTAGTCAACAACGGATGTGCAGACGCTATTACTGTTAAGAATGCTACAGGTAGTGGAATTGCAGTTCCTGCTGGCAAAACAATGTTTGTGTTTAATACGGGTTCTAACGTAGTAGATGCGGTCACTTACCTTAGTTCTTTAACTTTAGGCTCTGCGTTGCCAGTAGCTTCTGGTGGTACTGGAGCAACTTCTAGTGCAACAGCCCCATTTGCTCTTAAGGGTGCAAACTCTGACATTACTTCATTGACTGGTTTAACTACCCCATTATCAGTAAACCAAGGTGGTACAGGAGCTTCTACTCTAGCTGGTGCAAACATTCCTGTTACCAACGTAGCAAACACATTCACAGGCTTGCAGACCTTCGCTGGTACATCTTCTAATGCAGACCTAAAGACTTCTAATATTGTTGAGACCGCTACAGTTTCAGCTACAGCTGCAACAGGCACAATTAATTACGATATTACAACTCAGTCAGTTCTGTACTACACAACCAATGCTAGTGGTAACTTTACAGTTAACTTCCGTGGTTCATCAGGTACATCTTTAAATACGATTATGGCTACTGGTGAGTCTATGTCTGTTACCTTCTTAGTCACCAATGGTGCTACGGCTTATTACAACTCCGCAGTTCAAGTGGACGGCTCTTCTGTTACTCCTAAATGGCAAGGCGGTTCTGCTCCTACTAGCGGTAATGCTAGTTCGATAGATGTTTATACTTATGTCATTTTTAAAACAGGAAGTGCAGCCTTTACTGTGTTAGCTTCTGTAACTAAATTCGCATAAGGGTATCAATGCCACGCTTATCTAAAATTGGTGCAGCATCTTTAGCAGCTTTTGGTTGGACAGGCAAAGCTGCTGTTGTTGTTACTGCTAATTATCTTGTTGTTGCTGGTGGTGGTGGAGGTAGTTTTGGTGGAGCTGGAGCTGGCGGTTATTTAACTGGAACTGCATCACTTAATCCAACTCTTTCTTATAGCGTTACTGTTGGAGCTGGCGGTGCTGGTCAAGATTCTTTTGGAACAACAGGAACAAATGGTTCTAATTCAGTATTTAACGCAATAACATCTACTGGTGGCGGTGGCGGTGGCAAAGCAACTGGAACGCTAACTGGAAACTCAGGTGGCTCTGGCGGTGGTGGTGGTAATAATGGCTCTGGCGGTGCTGGTACATCTGGTCAGGGTAATGCTGGTGGAAATGGATATACTGATAATGCCTCATACGGACTTGGTGGCGGTGGCGGTGGAGCAAGTGCTGTTGGACAATCTGTAAATAGTGGCTCTAGCACTGGTGGCAATGGCGGTGCAGGTTCTGCATCTTCTATTTCAGGCTCATCTGTAACCTACGCTGGTGGCGGAGGCGGAGGCGGTCATACAGCTGGAAGTAGAGCTGGTGGTACAGGCGGAGCTGGCGGTGGTGGCAATGGAACGATGACAGGAAATGCGTCTAATGGAACAAGTAGTTTAGGCGGTGGTGGTGGCGGTGCAGGTTCTGCAATAGGCAATGGCGGTAATGGTGGCTCAGGCGTAGTCATCATCTCCTATGTAGGCGCACAACAATTCGGTGGCGGTGTCGTTACCTCAAGCGGTGGCAACACAATTCACACATTCACGACATCGGGAACTCTTTCCCCATTGTCCTCGTTGACAGCAAATTTCTTAGTTGTTGCAGGTGGTGGTGGAGGCGGTAGAAACGCATCTGCGGCTGGTGGTGCTGGCGGTTACCGAACATCTGCTGGAACTTCAGGTGGTGGCGCATCTGCTGAAAGCGCTTTAACTCTTGACACAAATTCTATTTACACAGTTACAGTTGGCGCTGGTGGTGCAGGAGCAACAAGTAGTCAAGGAACTAATGGTAGCAATTCTGTATTCAGAACAATTACATCAACTGGTGGTGGTGGCGGTGCAGGATTTCAAGGATCAGGTAATTCAGGTGGTTCAGGTGGTGGTGGAGGAGGTTACTTTACTGGAAGCCCTGTAGGCGGTGCTGGAACTGCAAACCAAGGATACGCTGGCGGTAATGGAAGTTTTGATTCAGGCGGTAGTAGTGCAAATATGTGGGGTGGCGGTGGCGGTGGCGCTGGCGGTGTTGGTGGAAATGCAACTAATTCTGTTGGTGGAACTGCTGGCGCTGGTGTTTCATCATCTATTAATGGGTCAGCAACAACTAGAGCATTAGGTGGTGTTGGTGGTGGTGGTGCAACTGGATTTGATGGAACGCCTGGTGGTGCAAATACAGGAACAGGCGGTGGCGGTAGTGGATTCCTAAACAATGGTGCAGATGGCGGTAGCGGTGTAGTAATCATCTCCTACGCTGGCTCTACTCAACTTATGGCTGGCGGCACAGTAACAGTCGCTGGCGGTAATGTTATCCATACCTTTACATCAAGCGGATATTTAACCCCAATTGTGTTAGCAACTAATTCATTGCGTTTTAGGTCTAGTGCATCTGCTTATTTAAATAAAACATTTGCAAATAATGGCACTAGAACTACTGGCACATATTCTACTTGGTTCAAAATAGGAAAACTTCCAAGCACAGTAACCATACCTTTATTTGGATGTGGTGATACAGCAAGTGATTCTGAGTCAACTGCCATTGCTTTTTTCCCTGATTTTGGAACTGGTGTTGCTGGAACTTTGTCATTAGTAGCAAGATATAACGGCACAACAGTTTATAAACTTTTTACTAGTGCTGTTTTTCGTGACCCTTCAGCTTGGTATCATATTGTTGTTTCTTGGGATACTACTTTAGCAACCCCATCAGGAAAAATATATATTAATGGTGTTGAGCAATCTTATGGAACAAATACATGGGGAACTCAGCCACAAAATCAAAATACATATTTTTCTTCTAGTGCATATCCTTCTGTAATTGGAAAAGGTGCAAACAATGCCGATTCTGCAAAATATGCAGACTGCTACATGGCTGAGATTAACTTCATTGATGGTCAAGCCCTAACCCCAAACAGCTTCGGTACATTTAATGGTTTAGGTGTATGGCAACCTATCCGATACGGTGGCTCATACGGCACAAACGGGTTTTACTTGCCGTTTACAAACACCACCAGCACAACCACGCTGGTTGCAGACTCTTCACCCAACGGCAACAACTGGACACCCAATAACATCAGCCTTACTAGCGGTTCTACATACGACAGTATGACCGATGTGCCTACATTGACAAGTGCGACTACGGCTAATTATGCGGTGTTAAATCCGCTTTCAAATCCAAATGGACCAATATTTACTCTTTCTAATGGTAACTTAAATTATTCATGCTCTGCATCTCCTGGAAATGGTGCAAAGATGGCAGTTATTTCAACAATAGCATTACATACAGGAAAAGTTTATTGGGAAATACTTGCTACTAATACTAATGGCGGCTATGGTGTATCTAGCGAACTTACTGTATCAAGTGTTTATGGGGTTGCAAACGCAAATGTGTATTCTTCAACTCAAGCATCAACTAGCGGAATCACATATAGCGGAACAACATTTACATACACAACAAACGACATTTTAGGATTTGCTTGGGATGGAACTGCATTAACACTTGGTTGCTATAAAAATGGTTCTTTAATTGGAACATTTAGCGGATTTTCTGCAACAACTGTTTATTTCCCACAGATGCAACCAGCTTCAGCTTCAGCATCTACAACATTCTCAGCCAACTTTGGTCAGCAACCTTTTGCACAAACACCCCCAACAGGCTTTGTAGCACTAAACACATTTAACTTACCTACTCCTACTATTGGTGCTACTGCATCTAGTCAAGCTAATAAGTATATGAATATTGCTCTGTACACAGGTACAAGTTCTAGTCAATCTATTACTGGATTAGGATTTCAGCCCGATTGGACATGGATTAAAAGTCGTAGTGGTGCAACAGACCATGGGCTTTATGATGCAGTCAGGGGAGTTCAAAAACAATTAGAAAGCAATACAACAACATCAGAAACAACGGAAACCACAGGATTAACAGCGTTTGGTTCAGATGGATTTACTGTCGGTGCATTAGCCCAATTAAACACTTCTTCAGCCACTTATGTGGGCTGGAACTGGAAAGCCAACGGCACAGGAGTAACCAACACAGCAGGTTCTATTACATCTACAGTAAGTGCTAATACAACTGCTGGATTTAGTATTGTTACTTATACAGGTACTGGAAGTAACGCAACAGTAGGACATGGCTTAGGTGTAGCACCTAGTATGGTGATTGTTAAGAACAGAGGCGGTTCTTATAGTTGGCTTGTTTATCATAAATTTATGGCTACATCGTCACCAGCTACTTGGTATATGTCATTAAATAGCACAGCAGCCGCAAGCAATGGTTCAAATGTGTGGATAAATGACCCAACATCAACTGTGTTTACTGTTAGTGGTAGTTTTCCTGAAGTAAATGGTTCAGCCAATACTTATGTAGCCTACTGCTTTACACCTATTGCTGGCTATAGTGCATTTGGCTCATACACAGGTAATGGTTCTACTGATGGTCCATTTGTGTTTACTGGGTTTAGACCTAGGTTTATATTAGTAAAAAGAACTGACACATCAGGACTTAATTGGAGAATTACTGATACTTCTAGGTCAACCTATAACAAGACAATAGGAATGTTAGAACCAAGTTCATCTGCTGCTGAATATACAGATTCAGGAAACCAAGATTTTGATATTGTTTCTAATGGTTTTAAAATTAGAAATGATGCTATTGGTGTAAACGCTTCAGGTGGCACATACATATACGCCTGTTTTGCCGAAGTGCCCTACAAATTTAGTAATGCTAGGTGATGATATGGGTAGACCTAAATTAGACAGCAAAGAAAAGTTTTGGAAAAAAACTGATAAGCGTTCAGATAATGAATGCTGGGTCTTTCTTGGTGCAAAAGATAAAGATGGATATGGTCAGTTTTGGGATGGTGATAATCAAATTATGACAAGAGCCCATGTGTTTAGTGCAAAAATACACTTAGGCAACAAACCTAATAATATGTGCGTGTGCCATAAATGCGACAATCCAATCTGTGTAAACCCTAACCATTTGTTTTTTGGAACTGCTTTAGATAACCAAAATGACAAAATGACAAAAAATCGTCATGCCAAAGGCGAATCTCAAGGTCATAGCAAACTAACTAATGAGCAAATATCTAAAATTAGGTTAAGGGCTAATGATAATTACAAAGTATTATGTGAAGAATTTAACATTGTGCCATCTACTGTTTATAGAATTTGGCACAAAGAATCATGGAAACACCTTTAACGCTAACGCAAGATAGGAACTAATATGTTTATTAGACAAGACGAAATCAGACCAGACGACCGCTACTACTGGGTAACGGCAAACGAGAACGGCTCGTATTCTGCTACGCCAAAAGCACTTGAAGACCGTGAAGAGGTTGACCAAGACGGCAACCCAATGTTTGTGCAAGTTGTAGACAGAACTGACCCAGAAAACCCAGTAATGGTTAACACAACCAAGCGTCTAATTACCAAAGGTCTCAAGTCAAATCACATCGCACAGGTCAAGCAAACAGCGAACTCTATCCTTGCCCAAACCGATTGGATGGTAATTCGCAAGGCAGAGCGTAATATTGACATCCCAGCCGACACAGTCGCATACCGTGCTACCGTGGTAGCTAAAGCAACCGAACTAGAAACCGCTATCTCTGCCGTAACTAGCGTAGAGGCGCTAAAAGAACTTAACCTATCATTTCCAAACAACGGAGTAATTTAAATGGCACACTTTGCAAAAATTGAAAATGGCGTAGTTGTACAAGTCGTTGTAGCTGAAGAGGCTTTTATCGCTACTGGTGCGTTAGGCGACCCAGCATCTTGGGTGCAGACCTCTTACAACACCCGTGGCGGTGTTCACTACGGTCAAGACGGACAGCCTAGCGGTCGTGAGCCATTGCATAAAAACTATGCTGGTATCGGTTACACATGGGATGGCACAGGCTTTGCTGCTCCGCAACCATTCCCAAGCTGGTCAATGAACCAAGAGTCTTATCTATGGGAAGCACCTGTACCCTATCCAAACGATAACAAACGCTACTCATGGGATGAAGCTACGACTTCATGGGTTGAGTTAGAGACCGTATGAAAGCCACCTACGAAGCTCAACTAGTAGACGGGCAAGTACAGCCTAGACACGAGGTTGAGATAGTGTGTGCTGCGTGTGGATATGACTTAGATGCGTCTGAGTTAGAGGCAGACACTTGTGCAGATTGCAGTGCGCCTTTAAACCTAAAACAGCATATCTCCATTCATGCTACATCCGTCCCTGCTGCTGGCGGAGAGGTATTTTAAATTGAATCATGACAGACGAACTGGGGTTGTCGGCTGGTGCTAAAGGCATCAGTGAAGGAATAAAGACTGGCAGAGAAGCTGGTAAAGAGATCGGCAAGAACATCGAGGATGTTCAGAAGGAAGCGGTAGATGTTGCAAGGCAGCAAGCGAATGCAAAGATTCGTGAGCGTAGGGAAGCAGAGTTAAGGAAAGAACGGGCGATATTTAAAGCCCTTGAGGAGTACCGACACCGCAAGAAGATTTCGGACGAAGAGTACAAATTAAGGGTAGATTTTATAAAGCAGCATGGTACTAAAGAATGGCAGAAGGTCTTAGATATTAAGACCGAGATTGAGCGGTTAGAGAAGGAAGACAAAAAGTACTTTGACGCTGAGTTGGCAAAGGTTAAATGGGTGCAGTTCTGGTGCTTTATGGCTGCGGGTTGGATAGCTTATTACATAGTATGGGGGTCTAAAAGATGAATATGCAAGATATTATGAAGGCGGTGATTCCGATTCTGGTAGCCTGTATAGCGTGGCTACTCGGCCAGGTTTCTTCATTTCAGACCCGTCTTACCCAAATTGAAGGCAAGATGCCAGCCCTAATTACTACCGAGGGCGTACCAACTGATAGCCCCATCTCGGCAGAACGCAGAGCCAAAATGCGGGAAGAGCTGTACAAAGAACTCCATGACCTTCATGTGCGGGTCAAGCTCCTTGAAGAAAGAAATAAAAAATGATTACCCTATTTACTACCCTTATATCCTTTTTATCAGGCGGACTACCTAGCTTATTAGGGTTCTTCCAAGATAAGTCCGACAAGAAGCATGAGATGGAAATGGCTCGTTTGCAGACGGAACGGGAACTTCAGATGATGGAGAGAGGCTTCCAAGCCCAAGCCCATGTAGAAGAGATTAAGACCCAACAGATTGAAATGCAGACCCAAGCCCAAGAAAGGGCGTCTTTGTATGCTCACGACATCGAGATTGGCAAGGGTGCGTCCCTCTAGAGCGATGGTTAGACCAGCCATTACCTACGGTATGTTCATCATGTTTATGTTTGTAGAACTGTTTGGGTTCTGGTTTGCGTTCCATCGGGAAGTGCCGTTTGACGTAGCGCTAAACTTACTATGGGATGATGAGACCCAGATTATCTGGGCAAGTATTGTTTCTTTCTGGTTCGGGACTCAGGCGTTTTCTAAGAAATGATGTATAGCGTTTACCATATAGGGATTAGCCCAGAGTTAAACACTGGGTATATAGGAATTACAAAAAATACTAGCCAAAGGTTTTCTGAGCATGGTTATGATCGTAAAAAATCTAATAAACACTTACGAGCTGCTCTTAAAAAATATGGAGATCAAGTATTCAAAAGGGTTCTTTTGTCCAATTTAGATAAAGAATTGGCTGAACTTTGCGAAGAGATGCTAAGACCAGAACCAGGTATAGGCTGGAATATTACTAAGGGAGGGGGGATTCCTCCTAATCCAAAAGGTAAAGTGAGATCTATAGAATATTGTGCCAATATTGCTAAAGCTAAGATGGGTGACAAAAACCCCATGTTTGGTAAAAAGGTTATTTTTTCAGAAGAACACCGTAAAAAATTATCCAAATCTGCAAAAGGCAGAAAAAGTTTGCTTTGTGGTGTAAAAAGAAAAATAGTTGAATGTCCGCACTGCCACAAACTAGGTGGCGATGCGGCAATGATGCGGTGGCATTTTGATAGGTGTAGAGATGCAAGTATCTGAAAAACTTATAAAAATGCTAAAACATCACGAGGGTTATAAGCAGCGTCCTTATCGCTGTCCCGCCAAGTTGCATACGGTGGGTGTGGGTCATGTGCTGTACCCCCGTCAGGCTCAGTTAAAAATGGAAGAACGAGATGCCTACCCACTGGAATACAAGGATGACCGTACCTTTTCAATGGAGGAAGTAGATGACATTCTTAGAGACGATCTTAATCGCTTTGAGCGAGGTGTTGAACGCTTCTGTCCTGTCAAGCTCACTCAAGGTCAATTCGATGCTCTTGTATCTTTTAGCTTTAATGTTGGTCTGGGAACACTACAGCGCAGCACCCTCCGTCAGAAGGTTATTCGGGGCGAAATGGAAGAAGCGGCAGAAGAGTTCTTGAAATATACGCTGGCTGGCGGTAAAGTACTAAAAGGACTAGTAACCCGCAGGAACGATGAACGAGCCTTATTCTTGAGCTAATATGCCACTACAGAAACTACAATTTAAGCCAGGCGTCAATCGTGACCAAACTAACTATACCAACGAGGGTGGTTGGTTTGAGTGCGACAAAATACGCTTTCGTTCAGGCTATCCGCAAAAATTAGGCGGTTGGTTACGCTACGGCACGTTTACCATTATTGGTATCTGCCGTCAGATGTTTAACTGGATTACTACCCAGAGCGATAATTATCTTGCCATGGGGACTAGCAAAAAGGTCTATCTAGAGGCTGGTACTGAGATATATGACATTACCCCTCTACAGCACACTTCTACGACCCTAGGGGCTGCTGCTGGTCCGTTTACGGCTACTTCAGGCTCTTCTACGCTGACAGTATCTTATTCAACCGATACCGCTTATAACCCAGAGGTAGGCAATTATGTAACCTATTCAGGGGCTGCCAGCCTAGGTGGGAACATTACCGCTGCCGTTCTAAATGCTGAGTTTGGATACGAAATTCTAACCGTCAATACGGCTGCAAAAACCTACACAATATCCGTTACAGCTACGGCAAACGGCTCAGATACAGGTAAAGGCGGGGCAACCGTTACAGCCGAATACGACATTGATGTCGGTTATGACATAGACGTATTTGGGTATGGCTGGGGCGCTGGTGCTTGGAGTCGTTTGGGTTGGGGTTCTGGAGCAGTTACCCCAGTTGTTTTACAGCAACGGGATTGGTTCTTCAATAACTTTGACAACGACTTAGTAATGAACATCCGTAATGGTCCAATCTATTACTGGGAGCGTTCTGCTGGTATTACTTCTCGTGCAGCCTTGTTGTCCTCTACTACCCTTAACGGTATAGCACCAGCAGATGTACCAACAGAAGCTACTGAAATTCTGGTCTCTCAGAACGACAAACACCTTATTTGCTTTGGTGCTACCCCTTATGGCGGTGGAGACTTTGATCCCCTATTAATCCGTTGGGCTACCCAAGACCAGCCTAATGTTTGGACTCCACTAGTCACAAATTCAGCAGGATTTTTACGCCTATCCCGTGGATCTAAAATTGTTTGTGCCATAACAACCCGCCAAGAGATCCTAGTCTACACCGAGGGAACGCTTAATTCCTTGCAGTTCTTAGGCACGGCAGACGTATTTAGCCTTCAAGAACTTGCCGATAACATCTCTATTCTTAGTCCAAGAGCCGTATCCGTGGTCAATAACGTAGCCTATTGGATGGGTAAGGATAAATTCTATGCCTATTCTGGACGAGTAGAAACGCTTCCGTCTACTTTGAGAAATCACGTCTTTACTAACCTTAACTTTGCTCAGGCAGATCAGATTATCTCTGGCACTAACGAGGGCTGGAATGAGATTTGGTGGTTCTACCCAACGGCTAATAGTCAGGTAAATAACGCTTATGTAGTCTATAACCACCTAGAAAAGATTTGGTACTACGGCACGATCCACCGCACTGCATGGCTAGATTCTCCTGTTAGGGAATACCCTCAAGCCGTTGGCGACTATAAGCTCTATAACCACGAACTAGGTTCTAATGACGATACTTTGCCAATGGCAGCAACTATTTCGTCTTCAGACTTTGATCTTGTAGATGGGGATCAGTTCATCTTAACCAAACGGATCATCCCAGACTTAAATTTCTCTGGATCTACGGCTAATACCCCAACGGCTACTATGTATATAAAACCAAGGAACTTCCCTGGAAACGCCTATTCAAATATTGACTCTGATAACGTAATTGAGACCTCGGTTGATGTATACACCGAGCAGATATTCTTGCGGGCTAGAGCTAGGCAGATGGCGATCCAGATTGCCTCTACAGAATTAAATGTCCAATGGCAGTTAGGTAGCCCTCGTTTAGACGGTAGACCAGATGGAAGACGCTAATGGATTGCACACCGTACAACGTAAGGGCGCCAGCATTACCTTTAGCTACGCCCGAATACAACCAAGCACAACAAGACCAATTTCAGTATGCACTACGCCTCTACTTTAATCGACTGGACAACTATTTAACTGAACTAAGTGCGTGTATAAATATGAACGGATCTACCCCAGTATCAATAGTAGGAACCAACATAGACGCTTTTGGGCGTTTGCGGGTTAGCAATCCTTTTACTCTATTTGACTCTTCTCATCGGTATTCTGACAATAATCTTTGGACTACCGCCACTACTGGTACGGCTGCGGCTACTTTTGTTGCTAACGAAGGCTTGGTTAATTTAACTGTAGGCACTGCTAATGGCGATCAAGTTATTAGAGAAACCACTAAAGTCTTCTCATACCAACCAGGTAAAAGTCTGTTGATTATGAACACCTTTGTTATGGGTACGGCTAAAGCCAACCTTCGTCAGCGAGTAGGTTACTACGGGCAGGACAACGGGTTTTATGTAGAACGAGACGGTACTACTGTTTATTTTGTAGAACGTAGCCTTGTCACGGGCGCTTCTACCAACACACGGGTAGCCCAAGTAGATTGGAACCAAGACACATTAGATGGCTCTGGGTCAGCATCAAACCCCTCTGGATTAACCTTAGATATGTCTAAGTCTCAGATTCTCTATATGGACATTGAGTGGTTAGGTCTTGGTACGGTGCGTCTGGGTTTTATTATTAACGGTTCTTTTGTACCAGCTCATAACTTTGACCATGCCAACCTGACAACAACGACTTATATTACTACCGCTTCCCTACCAATGCGGTATGAAATGACCAATACAGGTATTACGGCTAGTGCCAGCACCTTAAAACAAGTTTGCTCTACGGCAATTTCAGAAGGTGGATATACCCTAGCTGGTTTGCAGCAATCTATTGGAACACCTATAACTGGCCCTACTTCACTAGCTACCGCTGGCACTTACTATCCTGTTATATCTATTAGGCTTAAAACAACTAGATTAGACGCCATCATTATTTTGACGGCTTTGTCTATTTTGGCTCTTACTAACAACGTCAATTACGAGTGGCGGGTAGTTGCTTCTGGAACAACAACGGGTGGTACTTGGACAAGTGCAGGGGCAAGCTCTGCGGTGGAATATAACCTTACTGGAACTTCATTTACTGGCGGGCGGATTCTAGCCTCTGGATATACTCAAGGTTCTAACCAAGGGTCGACCACAATTGACATCCTAAAAGAGGCACTATTTTCCTTTCAGTTAGAGAGAAACGGGTTAACTGCCACCCCCTATGAACTAACCTTAATTGCTTCGGCATCTAGCAATACGGCAACAATCCACGCATCTATGGATTGGGAAGAGATCAGTAGGTAGAATTTAATGAATAACATGATAAACTTTAACCCAAATAACCCTAAGAGGCTTGTATGGCAGGCTTAAAAACACTCGCTAAAGAACTTCAGAGCAAAGGTCGCAATGGCGACACTATCCTTGCCCATATAAATCCTCAAGAAGCAGGCATTCTAAAAGCTTTGGGCGGGTCAGGAACAATTAACCCAGATACGGGTTTACCAGAATTTATTTTTAAAAAAGTACAAAGAGCAATTGGGCAGGCAAATCCATTCAATCCTGGCAGTGCCGCTGGCAAATTAACCAATGAAATTCCAGGCGTAAAAGCCGCACGAGATATAAGTACGCAAGTATTCCAACCCGTAGAAAAAGCTGTTGTTCAACCTGTTAGTCGTGGATTAGCAGAGTTTGATAAACAAGTGGCAAAAACTATTCCTGGAGGATGGGGGACCATTGGGCAAGTGGCTCTTTCTATGGTTCCTGGCGGACAGCCTTATGCTGTTGCATTAGGAGCAGCAAGAGGATCTGGCGTAATGCGTAAAGGAGGTAGCTTTAATCTCCAAGGTGCTGTAATTGGCGGTGCTACTGCTTATGCAACATCTGAATTAGGTGAATATATGAGGGCCGCTGCCCCTGGATCCGATGCCGCTCTTAGTAGCTCAGATGTGGCTTTATTGCCTGTGTCAGAAACAGGTACAGCAGTAGGAGCTGAGGGAATTAATGCCGCTACAGGAGAATTAGGTAGTGGTTTGGTTGGTAATGCAAGTGGCTATTTAGGTAGCAATATGCCACCATCTGATGTACTTAGTAATATCTCTGGCTATGATGTTGGAGCGCCACTACCAGCACCTCAGTCCATTGGATCGCAAATTATGCGAGGCAATTTTAGTAATGTAGCTAGTAGAGGATTGGCTAATTTACAAAATATGGGTACTAGTGCAGTTGAAGGAGTTACAGATTTTGGAAAGGCAGCAATCAATCCAGAGACATATACTCAAGGAATTCCTAAGTTATTGGAAAAAGGTTATGAAGGCGCAGGAGATACTTTATCTGGAGCCAAAAATTTAATGTTTGGACCTGCAGGAACTTCTAAAGCAGCCGCAGCAGCATCAGGTGTCAATCCAATGAGTATGGGTGCATTAGCTATTTATGGAGAAACAAATCTGGCTGCTTTGGATGAGCAACGTAAATTCCTTGAAGAATCTAAACGAGCAAACGCTATCAGCCAAGCCGAATATGATGCAGCCCTTGCCGAAATTAATCGCCAAAGAGACTATGCCGATAAGGTGGTTCGTGAAAATCCATTTAATCCCAATCCAAACCGTGATGTATCTATTGGTGAAACTTTCTATGGTCGTAGCGGAGAAGGTGAAAACTTATATGACCGTATGCAAGACAATCTTTATGCAATGGGTGGGTCTGTAGACGATGAGCTGGGCGGTGATTACTCGGCTATGGGTATGGATCAAGGTAATATGCAAAAGGGTTTATTTGGAAAAGGCTACGCTGCTGGTGGTCAAATTGATATGGGTAATGGTTACAATCCTTTTGCAAATTTACCTACTATGAGCGGTTCACTTGGGGCTGTTGGTGGTCAGAGACCAGCTGGTATGCAACCTATGGGAGTATCTGATGGGTTTAATCCGTTTAGTCCAGAAAGAATAGCCGCACTAAATAATGACCCACAACATAGAGAATTCATGCGTGTTTCTACTGGTGGACGTGATGAACAAGGACGCACTATAGATGGTTTGGGTAATGTTATAGAACGTACCGCACCTAGTGGGCAGTCTTTTGGTCAAACTATGAGTGGTTTATCAAATATGTTTAATCAATCTACACCACAAATGTCATCTAGCTCAAATCAAAATCCAAATATAAATACGGGCGGTTTTGCAGGTCCTAGCCCATTCTATGGCGGTGGAGGTGGTGGCGGTATTGGCGGTGGGGGTGGTGGTTCTGGTGGTCCTTTCCCATTAGAAGGTCAATACGGAATTGTTAAAATGGCGGCTGGTGGTATGCCTCCAAGATTTTTATCAGGCGGTGGAGACGGTATGAGTGACTCCATCAAAGCCACTATTAACGACAATCAACCAGCCCGTTTAGCTGATGGTGAGTTTGTTATCCCAGCGGATGTGGTCAGCCACCTAGGCAACGGCTCTTCCAAGGCTGGTGCAAAACAACTATATTCTATGATGGATAAAGTAAGAAAAGCTCGTACTGGCAACCCTAAACAGGGCAAACAAATTAACCCACGCAAATATATGCCTGCGTAAAGGATCAATATGGCAACCAATACCTCAATATCCACACAACTAACAGACGTCCCAGAGGTCTTACGCCCGTATATTACGGGTCCTGGTGGCGTTCTTCCTACTGCACAGACCCTTTTATCTAAAGACTACGCTACTACTTATGGAGACCCGTTAAAAGCAGCTGGTTTGGCAGGATCGGGTCGAGTGGCAAGCCTTTCGCCAATGCAACAACAGGTTGGTCAACAATTGGGTGCAATGGGTACTCCTTCCCAATTTGGTGCTGGCACGGGAGCAACGCAATTAGGTGTTGGTTCTGCCGCATTAGGTCTTGGTGCGCTGGGTTCTATGTTAAGTCCAGAGCAAACCGCAGCCTATATGTCTCCTTATGCTCAGAATGTTATTGATGTCAATAAAGCAGAAGCCTTAAGAGATGCACAAAAAGGATTGTTGTCTGGCAATTTAGCCGCAGCCCGTCAGGGAACCTATGGTGGTGCTAGACAGTTATTATCTCAAACTGAGCAAGAACGCAACCTACAAACCAAGTTAGGCAATATTCAGGCGACTGGACTACAAAATGCATTTGATGCAGCACAAAAAGCTCAGATTGCTCAAGCCGCTGGTTATGGTCAGCTGGGTCAAACATACGGTAACTTAGGTCAAACTTATGGTTCCTTGGGTACAGCTCAACAAGCCTCTGACATTGACCGCATTAAGACTCAGGGTGCGTATGGCGACCTCCAGCGTGGCATTCAGCAACAGCAGTTAGATGCTCAGTATCAAGACCTAATGGCTAAACTGAACTACCCATTAACCAGCATTGAGACTATGAGTAATTTAACTCGTGGTGTACCATTAAAACAAACAGCCGAAATGGGTTCCACAACTACCCCTCCGCCTAGTTTTGCAAGTCAATTAGCTGGTATGGGATTAACAGGTCTTGGTCTTTACAATATGTTTGGGAATAAATAATGAGCATATTAGGCGCACTGAAACAGCAGACTGAGTCTATTGACGACTTAGCAAAACTCCCTCAAGTCATGATTATGCAAATGGCTCAGAAGGGTCAGATCCGTGAAGATATGCTTGCACCGATCCTTGGGCGTAAAGCAGAGATGGCAGAAGCCGTTGCTCGTATGCAAGCCCTACAAGGCGCAAATCAGCCACAACCATCCGTACTAGAACAAGTCATGGCTACTAATGCTATGGCAGAACAGCCAGAAATGGACAATATGGGGGTTGCTCAAATCCCAGTCCCAGAGCGTCAATACGCTGGCGGTGGGATTATTGCCTTTGACGAAGGCGGTGATGTTGGTGATTTAGAAAACGAGTTTATTGCCGAAGCAAGAGAAATGGATACCGGCCCATCCGTTCAAAGTTTATATGCTATGTTAAGCCGTCTTCCAAGTCGTGCGGCTAGTGCAGTTAGTGATAAGTTGCAATCGTTCTCAATGCCACAATCCTATACTGCTGAAAAACAAAAAGTCGCTATGCAAGCCGAAAGTCAGACGCCTATAGCAAAACGAGGCGGTCATAAGTATGAAGACATTGTGATTCAAGAAGCAACTCGTCAAGGCGTAGATCCTAGATTAGCGGTTCATGTACTGTACAAAGAAACAGGTAATTTAAAAGATCCTGAGAATGCTCGTTCAAAAGCTGGTGCATTAGGCGTAATGCAGTTAATGCCTGGAACAGCTAAAGAGTTAGGAGTTAATCCTTTAGATCCTATGGAAAACATCCAAGGTGGAATCTCTTATTTGAAGAAGATGTATGCCAAATACCAAGATCCATCCTTAGCAGCCGCAGCCTACAACGCAGGTCCAGGCAGAGTAGACCGTGCATTGAGATCCGAAGGCGGTTTAGGTAATCTCCCACGAGAGACTAGAAACTACATTGTTGGTCTGGCATCTGGTGGTGAGGTTAAGCACTTCCAATATGGCGGTAGCACTATGGGCGGTTTTGATGAGTTGCCTCCTGATGAAAATTTTGTTCCTCGTCCAGACCTTACTGACGTCATTGATCCAGCGACTGGTCAAAAATTGTTTAGTGGATATAGTCAGCCCTCTAAAAAGAAAGAAACCGCCAAGAAAGAGG
>PDVH01000009.1_pt1 | contig 45079 bp, 67 predicted proteins | sample 1369781 | NCBI WGS metagenome assembly PDVH01 (sample SAMN07795378, study PRJNA414565) | Alkali sediment metagenome, whole genome shotgun sequencing project. | isolation source: glacial lake sediment | place: Bosnia and Herzegovina: Donje Bare Lake | collected 2016-06
CCGTCACGCTGCCTCGCTTGCTAGAAGGGTTCATATATCCACTCGCCAGCGATCTTCGCCTCGACGTGAGACTCCATCGACGCAAGCCATATCTGGCAATCGGCGATCCTCTGCTTCGCCCTCATGGTCCACTCCTCCGTGAACTTGCCGCGGGCCTCGACCATGAGGTCCTTGAACTGCTTCAGGGCGTCCTTGCCCCAGCGCGCCAGGAGGTGCACGTCGTTCCCCTTCATGCCCACGAGCACCGGGTCGGGGTTGACCACGCAGTCGTGCCATATCTCCAGCGAGTCGAAGAGCGACTTGGAGTGGCCGATGACCTGGAGGATGCGGACGGGGATGATGCCCGCGCTGTACTTGAAGATGTTGTCGTGCTGCGAGAACAGGTAGCCGTACACGACCCGCTCCTGGGAAGACATCTTCGGGTACGGGATGCGGTTGACCTGCCCCGTGTCCTCATCCTGCACGAGGAGGGACTGCTGGCCCGTGAGGCCCAGCTCCTCCACGATCCTGACGGCCTCCGCCTCCATCTCGGGGCACGTCCCTGTGGGTGAATCGACTTTTTCCTCAATTTCGTATGTCTCGACGTTCATGGCGTTACTCCTTCAGAAAGCGCCCGCCGCGCGGGGAGGCGGCCAGGCCATCCGGGCGGCGGGCTTGTTGAGAAACTTTCAGCGCCGCGCGCGGAGGCCCACGCCCCCGACGCGCTCCATGTACTCCGTGTCCCCACAGCGCCCCAGACGGTAAATCGGGATGACCTCCATGGCCTTCTTCAGGGCTTGGTACTCGCGGAGGATTTCCTTGGCCGCCGCCTTGGCCTCGCGGAGGTTGGGGAGAATTTTCCCGCCGTTGATTCCGAAGACTATGAACTGGCTCATGCCTTCCTCCCTTCCGCGCACTTCTGGCGCAGGATTTCATCGACCGTTGGAAAGTCTCCGATCTTGATCGCGCAACCTGGGCATAGCCCGGCGAGCACTGGCGGCTTGCCTGGGATGCGCTCTTCCCTCAAAAAGAAATTGCCGTATACATGAAGGATCGAGTCACCGCGCATCCCACACTTGACGCAAACTGTCTCGCGCATCCGGTTGAAGTTACGAAGCATCCTTCGCTTCTGCCGCTTGTAGCCGGGGAATTCAGTGAGCTTCATGGTGCACCTCAGACTCCGTTGGCCTGGCAGCGCTCGCGTGCCTCCTGGCCGTACATGTCCAGCGCCTGTTGGACGTAGACTGCCGCGCTGGGTGCCGCGAGTTCCGTCGCCGCGAAGGCGAGCCGAGGCGACTTCATGATCGCCAGCAAGTCTTCCGGCTCGGCGCAGTCGCCGTTGAAGTGCCGGTAGATGGCCTCCGCTCGCTCGCCGGGCGAGACGTTGTAGCCGTACAGGCTCAGCGCCATGGCGACCTCTATCGGCCTGTAAACCTCAGTCATGTTCTTGTGCTTTCAAATGCCCCGGGGCCGTGCCCACTGCGGCGGCCCCGGGGCGGAGTAACGATTCAGTTCTTCACCGACGCCCAGACGGGGTTCGCGGGGGAGAGCAGCGAGCCGCCGGCCCGCTCCAGTTCCGTCGCGCGGTCGTAGGATGCCACGTCCTGGCTCAGCCGCGTGACCGCGTTCGCCACGCCCCAGCGGCTGAAGTCCCCCCCGGCGCAGAGGTGCTCCAGGAGGCTCCCGCTCTCGTCCCGGAGCCGCTTGTAGAAGGGGGCCGGGATGCCGAGTCGCTCGGCGATCTGCACGTGCGCCATGTCGCGCACGTCGTACTCCCCGGAGGTGGCGAGCTGGAGCCGCCCCCCCGCCATGCTCAAGGCGCGGGTGTCCACGACCATGTCCCGCGCCGTCGCCGCCTGCGACTTCACCGACTGAAGAACCTCGACCAACGTTGCTCCAGATTTCATGACGTTACTCCTTCCCACAGTGCTCGTGGACCCCGTCGTCGAAACACGAAATGCAACACAGTTCCCCGCACCCTTCGCACTCCTGGACCTCCTCGCTCCAGCCGCCGCAGGTGCCGCAGTGCCGGACGCGGAGGTCAGCGTTGAGACAGTGCTCGCAGATCCAGGGACCGTCTGCGACCTGGTATCCGGGGATGAGGTAGGGCTCGAAGTTCGTGGGGATCCCGCAGCGCTCGCAGCGTTTCGGCGCGGTGCCCGTGACTCGCGGCCTGCAGTAGTCGCAGAGCCAGAGGTCGAGTCCCGCCGCCGTGGTGACCGGCGTCAGGTGGCCGGGGATGTACCCGTCGCATATCTGGCACTTCTCCGGCCAGAGCCGCAGGCAGTCCCCGCATGCCCCGTAACCGTCCCGGAAGACGTCCCCGCGCGTCTTCAGTCCTCCATCAACGTGCCGCCGGCACAAGGGACAGCGGGTCCCTCGTGTCTCCGTGGTGTTTGGCATGGCCGCCTCCTTGAAAAAGGCCTTGGCGGCCGCGGTAGCTGTACTTCGAGAACCCCTACCGTGGGGCCGCCTGATTCGAAAATCATTATCCTCAAGTCGAGCCGCCAAGTAAAGGGAAAACTTTTTCCATAAACCCTATGAAGCATAGGGCTTACGGACAATCGCGATTTTTCCCGTGGCCTTGGGGCGCGGCACGGGGAGGAGTGCGGCAAGATTTTTCCAAGTGGAAAACAGGCGATTGACCCTGGCGCCGGTAGCGTTTGCCCGCATAGCTGTATTTCCGCTACACTGCGTTCCCCGAGTCATGGCGCCAGAGCTTCCGCACGCCCTCCGCTAGGTCGCGCTCGTCCACGATGTCGTACCGGGCGTAGACGCTCTCGGTCTTGTGGCCGGTGATGGCCATGGCGATTCTCCTCGGCACGCCCGCCCGCTCCAGGCGCCGCACGACTGTCCGGCGCAGGTCGTGGATGAGCGCGGCGGGGTAGCCGGCCTTCGTCCGCGCGTCGCCCCAGGCGAACCAGACCTGCTTGATCTGCCTGCCGCTTCGCGAGGGGAAGACCCAGGGGCACACGGCGCGGCGGGCACGCTCGACGAGGCTCACGCGCGCGCGCTGGTCCTTGAGCAGCGTCTCCAGCGGCGGGTACGCGTTGAACGGGAATTCCCTTGGGTGGCGGTTCTTCGTCTCCTCGACGCGGACGATGCCGCACTTGAAGTCCACCTGCTCCCAGCGAAGCCCCAGCGCCTCGCGGAGTCGCCAGCCGGTCATGGAGAGGAATCGAATGGCCGGAACGTAGACGGGCGCGAGGTGACGAAGAATCTCCTCGAGCTGTTCAACCTCAAGCCAGCCTTTGCGCGGCGGCGAACCCCGGAGCTTGGGGAACTTCGGCAGCACGCGCAGCTGCTCCATGTCCACCATGAGGCCCATGCCGCGGCGCAGGATGCTCAGCTCGTACTTCACGGTGCCGCGCGCGCAGCACTTGAGCCGCTCGGCCACGTACGCGAGCATCTCCTTCGTGTTGATCTCCCGCAGGAGCGATTTGCCGAAGCGCACTCGCAGCGCCCGGAGCGCCGCCTTGACGCGCTCGGTGCCCCGGCGCTCGTTGAGGATGCAGTCCTGGACCAAGACCCTTTCCAAGTCCTCGAACATGGATTCCCCCCGCGTCCCGCTCTCGCCCCTCTTGAAGATCGCGACGGCCTCATCCAAGTCCGCGGTGCCGGTGGGTTCCTCGGCGAGTACCCCGTCTCGCTCCCACTGGATCCACCATTCACCACCTCGCCGCACCAAGCGCCGCAAGGCAGTTCACTTTCCGGCCGCCTCATGGGACAAGGTATCCACGAGGGGGGCAGAGTCCAGCGAAAAATCTCGCGCTTCGGTGTTAGGATAACGTCTGGCTAACAGATATTTTGGTGGACTTCCCTAGGCGGCGCTCTGTAAGGTTAGCAGCCTGGGGGAAAACAGAGTCCCGCGGAGGCAACCATGAAAGAACTGGCGGCTGCATTGGCGATCCTGGGGTGCGTCGGCTGCGGCGGAGGCGGGGGTGGCGGAGGGAAGCAGCCGCACACGGTCTCCCTCCTTGTCACAAATCCATCCCCGCCACCCGGGTGGACCGGAGGTTACGAGGTCTATCTGCTGTACCATTCATGTGACGAGATCCCACGCGATGCTGGAGAAGATCCATGGCGCGCAATTGGTTGGGTGGGACTCGGCCAGACGGTTTACGTCGACGACGTGCCCGAGGGTCGCTATTCCTTCGTCTCCTGCCAGCGCTGGGATCAATCGACGTGCCGAAAGTGCGATGAGGTGTGCCGCCTGTCGGGGATACCGATGCTCGGGAGGATGAAGGACTGCAGGGAAATCTTGTGGAACCCCGAAGGGGAGGTGACGGTGACGTTCCTCACGTGCTCGCCACCGGAACTGCCGCTGGAAGCCGTTGACTCGCCACCTCTGAACGACGAGGCGCGCCCATGACTCCCAACGCCCAGCTCCTCGGCGGCCCGCTGGACGGCCGCGAGATAGACGTGCCGAAGGCCATCAAGGACATCGTCCTGAAGAACGGGAAGGGGAAGCTGCACCACTACCGGTGCGGACGGCGGCCGAGGCGCAGGAAGGGGAAGCGGATCATGTGGTGGGAAGGCGAGACGCCGCCACCGCGTTGAAGCTCTCGCCGGTGCCGTCGAGCGTCGCGTCGCGGTGAGTGTAATTCTGCCAGCGCAAAATTGCCACGTCTACGTAGCGAGGCTCGATCTCGACGGCGCGGCAGCGGCGGTGCAGTTGCTCAGCGGCGATGAGGGTTGTTCCGGAGCCGAGGAATAAGTCAAGCACGCCATCCCCATTCTCGCTACTATTTCTTATGGCGCGGCTTGCGATCTCAACCGGCTTCTGCGTCGGATGGTATTCATTTACTGACGCTCTATCGCAGTCCCAAACGGTGACTTCATTGGTCGCCCCAAACCATCGCGGCGCATAGCCCTTCTTGTGACAATAGTAGCACGGCTCATGCTTCTGCTTGTACTGCGCAGATAGAGCGCCGAACTGCGCCTGATTCTTGTTCCACACAATCTCACAACGGATAACGTATCCGGCAGCGGCAGCGGCAGCGGCAGCGGCAGCGGCAGCGGCAATTCCCTTTATCCCTGCGTGCCATAAGTAAAGAGCTGCATTCTCATCTGAAAAAGTCGCGGCCATCTTGCAGCATGGTGCATACAGATCAGTAGATGTATCCCCTGCAAGTTCTTCTCGTCTTGTCGTACCTCCGTCATAGGCTACCCCGTAAGGTGGATCGGTGAATACGAGTCCCGCCTTCTCACCCCCCATCACCATCGCCACGTCCTCTGCCTTCGTGCTATCCCCCGCAAGCAGCCGATGTTCCCCCAGCACCCACATATCCCCCGTCCTGCTCACGGCCTCTGGCAGCACAGCCGGCGCCTCGTCCTCCTCCACCTTCCCGCCGAAGTCTACCCTGTTCTCCTTGGCCACGTCCTCCAAGAGCTTCTTCATGGCCTCGTCTTCGACTTGGAAACTCTTGAGCAGTCCTTCCAGCGCCGCCTTGTCCGCCTCCGCCATCGCCGCCAGCGGGTCCAGACTCACGAGCAGCTTGTTCGCCTCCTCCTCGTTCACGTCCAGCACGAGTACGGGAACTTCCGCATCCCCCATCACATTCTGCCGCAAGTGGCCGTCGATCAGTTCCAGGTGGCCGTTGACTTCCCTCGCGAGCAGCGCGTCGGCAAACCCGACCTCGCGCAGGATCGCTTCGAGGCCGCGCCGCTGGGAAGTCGGGTGTTTTCTCCAGTTCCTTGGCGATGGTCGCAGCTCGCTCGCCTTGACCCGCCGCAGCTCCTTGATCCTGTCTCTGATCTCCATGCTACCTTCTACCGCCCCCGCGTCTCCCGCCGCGCTTTCCGCCGCACTTCTCGCGTTCCATGTGGATCACCTCCTTACTTCGGAACAGTAGCCTCATACGGTGTCACGTCTGGAATCACTAGCGAAGGATTAAGCAATTGCCACTGCTTGTAGACAGGCCGTACGTAGGTGCGCTGGTACTCTGCAATCGCTTCGTGGACTCTTTTATCGACGAAATGCTCGACGCAGTTGCGTAGTGAAGGGTGTAATAGCCGATCATCCCCGAACCAAGTATCGTGAGCATATCCAGCAATATGAGCATCAAGTTTTGCCTCAGTCTGTGCATTGCTTCTCCCTAACTCCAAAAGTGAACTTTGCACAGCGATGTAAGCACCGAGGGCGCTAACCGTGGCCCCGGCCATCACCGCTATTGCTGGAACTAGTTTCGCTGCTTGGTCAAAGAACTTCATGGCCTTGCTCATTTTCTCCCTGTGTCACGAGGTCGATCTCACCCTCAGCCGTCCCCTCGGCACGTGCACCGTCGCCGCGGCCTCCGCCGGGGTCGCCTCGACGATGGCTCCGTCGATAGACTCGTTGCCGCTTGAGTCTACTGCCGTCATACAAAACTCGTACGGGACGCCGTTCGTCAGTCCGGTGATCGCCACGCTGGCCGCCGGGTGCGGCACCTCGGCCGGCCAGGTCGTCCATGGGTCTGGTGCCGGCGGACCGCTGGTCGTCTGCCTGGAGTACCCGCCTCCGCCCTGGAACTCGTCCTCGTAATGCCCCATGAGCCCGCCGTCTGTCGGCGCGGCGTCGATCCATGCGGCGGCGATATGCCGCGCCTCGCCGCTGGAGTCCGGGATGTAGTTCAGACTCCCGCCACTGCAAAACCACAGGACACTCGGCTGGTGCGGAACCGCGAGGTGCGGCCAGCCGCAGCAGTAGAGCTGAAGAATCTCCGCGTCCGTGGCGGCATAGTTCACCCAGAGCACGAAACACTCAAGAGAGCAGTACCCGACGCGGTTGTTGTCGCTGATTCCGTCGAGGTAGAGCTTCGTGCCGTAGTCCCCAGCGTAGGCGCCGGTCTGAGTCGCCGTCGAGGTGTTCGCGACGAAGGCGCCGTTGCGGAATATCCGCAGGCCGTTCGCGTCCGCTCGCTTCCACGTCACGGCGACGTGGTAGACCGTCCCCTGCACCACGTCGGCGCCGGTGTCCCAGACTTGCTTCTGGACGCCGCCGCTCGTGATGGCAAAGTGCCACTGGTCGGTCGTGTCCTTCTGAAATCTCAGATAGTCCACGCTGCCGGTGTGGCCCCAGAGAGCCTGGCGGACCCCGGTGTTCATGGTGTCCAGGCGAGCCCAGGCGGCAAACGTCAGACTGGTGGCTCCGACGAGGAAATCCCCGGTGTCGTAGTATGCCTGCTTGTTTCCGAAAGTGAGCGCCATGGTTCAAGTCTGGTCGGCTACCAGGAAAGCCTCCGTGAGCCAGACGGAGGCCTCGAGGGTGTCATCGCCGTGGCCGGCGGTCGCGTCCCGCTGAATCACCCCGCGCACGCCACGGCCAGAGGTGAGCGTGGCGGTCACGATGGCCACGCTGCACTCGTTCTCCACCGCGACGCCATTCGAGGCGTCCTGTACAGCGAGCGAGTCGTCCCAGGCACTCGGATCCGCGACGGTCGTGTTGTACTGCACGTCGATCAGGTTGCAGAGCCACTGGACGAGGCTCGTGGTGTCGGCGCTCGTGGTGCCCCAATGGAAGTAAATTTTCCCGGCGGGGGTCACGTTGATGTTGCTTGGGATAGGGCGCGAGAGGCACCAGTTGATTTCCGTTGTGAGGTCGTTCGGGAAGAGCCACCCGCTCAGCGAGTGCTTGTCGTTCGCCCCGTGGAAGTGGTCCCACGTCCCGTTGGGATTCCGGTCTCGCTCCAGCCACAGCTTCAAGGGGATGACGATTTCTCCAGCCATTGCTTACACCTTCACTCTGTACTTTGCATGGTAGTGCGACATGTCGTCCTCGCTGTTGGGCGAGCATGAGAGCGTCACCAGCGTGTCTCCGGCCACCGCCTGCGTGTTGTCCGGGGCCGCCGGCGCCTCGGTATCCACCCCAGTCATGACCTGATTGAGCGTCTTGTGCACGCGAAACTCGTGCGCGGTCGTCCCGAAGCGCACGCCATACCAATTCGGCACGTCCACCCAGGAATACTCCGGCGGCTCGTCGGCCACGGCCATGGGAAGAACGAGGAAGACCCAGTGGACCTCGACGCCGCTCGTGGCGCAGGTCATCTGCACCCGCCACTGGCCGAGGTCGGGGTAGTAGTTCCCCGAGCACGACAGCGTCGGGGAGAAGTTCTCGCCGTCGTAAAGGAACTGGCTGCTGCCGTAGCCGTAGCTGTTGAGCGGCCCGTCGCCGACGTGCTGGACGGTGAAGTTCTGCCAGTTGTAGATGTCGATGAGGCACTTCGCGTGGCCGCGGTACCCGGTGGAGCGGAAACGTCGGGTGTCGCCGGTCTGCGGCCCGGTGCCGTGCGGCCAGCTCTCCGCCCACTGGCTCCAGCCATGCCACGGGACGAAGGCCCCCAGGGTGTTTCGGCCGGTGGCCATCTGCGCGCGGACGTACCGGAGGACTATCGGCCAGGACCACTCGCCCTTTATCACGAGGTCCTTGACCTCGCAGAGGCTCACGCGCGCGTACGTGGTGCCCGAGTCATCCATGCTCCGCTGGTACGCCTTCGTGATGTCCGAGCAGAGGAGCGTGTAGGTGGAGCCGGTCGGGTTTAGGCACTCCGTCTCGGCCACGCGCCAGGCTGCGCCCCCGCCGTCGGTCTGCATCAAGTACAGGTTGTCCGGGTCGTACTTCCACGATGAGCCGTTGTACCACTTGCGGAAGAGTTGCCCGCCACCGTGCGGGCAGTTGGCGCGGCCGGTGCCGAAGAGCGCAGTGTGGGTGATGTCGCTCGCCGGAAAGCACGGGATGCCGCTGTGCGCGATGCTCTGCTGGTAGTAGGCTCGGTGGTGGCGCCCGCCGTACGTGGACGTGCAGCCGCTCACGCCGTACTTCCCCGAATGACAGAGCGGCATGTCGTCCAGGCAGTTGATCTGCATGGCCGCGCAGTCGAGGTGGTTGTGCCCCGTGTAGTAGAGCGACTTCGTATTCACCTGCACCACCGCGGCAGAGGCGGGCTCCCAGGAGTTGCGGTGCCAGAAGGTGCCGGGGACGCTGAAGAACTTCGTCTTCGCCAGGCCCTCGACGAGCTTCGGGTGCTGGGAGGAGTTCTCGGCGTCGGCGGGGTTCCAGAGCGGGATCTCGAAGGCGTAGTGGTACTTGCTCACGTTCCCGTCGGCCAGTGCCGCCGCGTGGAGCGTGTCCCGGAGCCACCGCGCACATTTCCGCAGCGTCCCGCCGTAGCGAATCATCCACCCCATGGACAGGCGGTGATTGTACCTGACCTCGTGCTCGCTCCCCTGGCGGTACGTGTCGTTCCCGAGCGTCCAGTAGTGGAGGTCCCCGCGGCAGTAGGCCCAGAGCGCGAACTCGGCAATTTTCTGCGCCCACGGTTCGCTGGTCACCGGGTCATAGTCGTCGCCCAGGAGCTGGAGTGAGGCCGGGGTCTCGGTGTTCTGCACGAGGCCGTTGAGCATGCCGAGGAAGAGCATGCTGGAGGCCCACCAGGTCGTCGCACCGTACCAGGCGCCGTCGTACGTGGCGCCCTGGTCGCAGAAATAACGCAAGGTCTGCATGCGGCTCGGGGTCATGGTACCGGCGGGGCCGTACCAGAAGTCGAAGCAGGCGTTGATGATGTCCTCGGCGTCGGAGCGGAAGTCATACCCGCTGCCGTACTCCCCGGCGATTGCCAGGCCGGCGTGGAGGGCCGCGGCCTGGTCTCCGTGGCTGTGGCCGTCGATGTACTCGTTGGCGTTGTCCGGGGCGCCGGCCGCAATGTCGCGCACCCCGTCGCCAATGAGCGCTCGGTCGGCCGCGCTGAAGGTGACGATTCCCGTGCAGAGCCAATCGTAACACCACGCCTGCGCGAGGCACTGGTCGCGGCGTCCAGTGTCCTGCCAAGCAAGCCAGGAACTCCGGTTAGAGTTGAGCCACTTGCCAAAGCTGATGAGCTTGTTGTGGTATGCTGCCGTTCCCTCCACCCAGCCGGCTAGGCCGAGCAGGTAAATAACCTCGTCTACGTCGTCGCCTCGAGCGAACGTCGTCGAGTCGCTCTCGGCAGCCCAGATGTTGCAGTACGGGATGATGTCCGCGTCCCAGACGGTCTTCCAGCTCGAGGAACTGTTCGTCCAGCCGGTGATCTCTGTCTTCCTGGCACTCGTGCAGAAGCTGCGAGGGTGGTTGGGTCGTGCGGTCCAGGTGATGTTGCTCATGTCAGGATCAGAAAATTAAAATTAGATGATTGTGTCACTCCAGCATGATCGGTGAAATCTACGGTGAATGTAGTCGCTCCAGTTCGTTGCCCTTGCTGGATGTAATTCGCGCTCGTGGGCGTCACGAGTATCAGGGCGCAATGGAAAGTGTTGTAATCCGTGGTGATCGTGCATGGAGAATACCCGCTGGCTGTCCAATCGTATGAACCTCTATTCATATATCCTCCATCCGATGCAATCATGCCCCAACTCGCATGGCCCATCCACCTCGTATCCGTGTATGCCGTGATTGCCGGAGTCGTGTTGAACGTCACGGTCCCGAGGAGAATGGAGTTTGCCGGCTTCGTGCCCGTGGTGTTGATGGTGATGATCGGGCGGATGACCCGAATGGAGGCGTCGTACTCCATGACGAGGAAAACCCAGTTGACAGCGTTGGCCGTGAAGTCGCAGGCGACATTTCCCGTGCCATAAATGCGGTGGCCGAGGAGGATGGCCTCGCCGACGGCGATGTTGTGCGCAAGACCGGTTCCAGTCGTCGGGACCGCGAACCCGCTCTTGACGCTCCCCCACCACGGCGCATGCCCATACATCGTCGCGCAGAGATAAGCCTCCAGGACGCTGGAACCGATTCCCTCGGCGCCGCTGCCGTGGTGGTCGAGTTCCGTCGGGTAGACAAGCGCGTTTGCCAGGTCGCCGTAAAAATCTGCCATCACTTTACCTCATGCACTTTGAATCGGGACATCCCACGTCAAGACGAAAGTGTCAACGCCGTCCGGGGTGATCGGCACGAGCACGCAGCGCGCGAGCATGATCCCGGTGCCTATCATGGTCTCGTACCCCTCCGCCTCCGTCGAGAATAGCCGGCGCCGCGCGCCCGTGAAGAGTCCCGCCTCATAGAACGTGTGGCCGAGTCCCTGCGTCGCGAGCAGCAAGAGCTGGAAGCGGATGAAGTTGTCGTACTCGACCCGCCGCGTGACCGCGTTTCGGTAGACCTCGTTTCCCAGCGCCGAGTCCTGCGGCGAGACGGCAGTGTCGTGGGTCCCGAGACCAATCCACTCCACCGGGTGGTTCTGCTCCCCAGCCAGCTCCGCCACGGCGTCGAGGCCGCCGCTGACGAAGTGGTTCCGGGCATGGTCCACCCGGACCAGCCGGCCCCGCCTGTAAGTCTTGACCTTGACGTTCTGCACTGTCACTCCGCGTAAAACGCCAGCAGCCAGTAAACCAGCACGAGTAAATTCTCGTCCTTGTCTATCGGCGTGATTAGCGCGCGCGCCCAAAGATTCCCACCATGCAACGGTTGCGCGCCCGGCACAAGCGTGAATGGTACGTCCCATCTCCCGCCCCAAACGGGGACACCCTCAATTTGCGTTGTCGCCGGATCGTCCCACGTACCGACAACATTAGCGCCGTCGAATAACGCAACCTCTCGCAACGTGTAGCCGTTAGCGTCAGTCTCCCCCAGCCGCGCTTTGACTTCCAGCACCCCAGGACGAGGGCGAGCATTGGGGACCGCCACTCTCCAGACTTCATCTGCCAGCTCCTCGTCATCGTCCTTGACCTCGTCCACGTAGGGCGGAAGAAGCCCCTGGCCGAAGCCACAGTATCTTATCCCGCAGCCGCCGCCAAGCAGCATGCGGCCCAGCGCCCGGCGGCCGGAACGTACCACGGTGTTCGAGACCCGCTCTACGGGCCGGACTCGCTTCCCGGTCGCTGCGTCCCGCACGTCGATGAACACGTTGCCGTTTACTCTCATGCGGCCCTGTACGCCAGGCCCATGACAGGGCCGCTGACGCCTCCGTTTTCGAGCTGCCGCGCGAGGGGGCAGGAAGGGTGGAAGATTGCCACGCTGCGATAGTCCAGGGTCTCGTCGGCCAACACCTCACTCGTACTCTGAGCCCCGCCGAGGATCACGCCACTGGAAAGCTTCCGCAGTATCACGAGGCTCGTGTTCTCGCGCAGCACCATGGGGCGCCCCTTGTCTGTCATGCGGCGCCAGAAGTCGCTCCACCCGCGCTCCCCCTCGCCGAGCGCCGCCTCGACCTCGTAGTTCCAGGCCACCATGCTGATGGACTGGCAGGTGACGCTCCGGATCATGAACTCGCCGGATAGCCCAAGCGAGGGCCGGTTCACGGCGAGCATCTGCCCGCTCGCGAAGCCGTCCGTCATGCTGCCGAACTTCACCACGCAGCGCGTGCGGCCGTAGCGCCGCAGGAGCCCCTGCGCGCGCTCCATCGCCATGTCCTCGCTGTCAATGTCCTCGTCGGTCTCGACCTCGTGCCAGACTCCGGTGGTCCCCTCGCGCTCGGCCATGGCGGCAATCTCGTCCTCCGCCCGCGCGCGTACGTGCACGGGAACGACGCCCCGAAATTGGACCGTCAGGACTTGCGAGGATGTCAGCGCGGTGAATCCTTCTCCGGAGTTCTGGCTGATCTGCCGGCCGCCGACCTCGTAGAACCACTCGATGGTCTCTTGCTTCTGGTCGTTGCGGCGGATGTCGATTGTCGCGGGATTGACTGGAGTTGCACCGATCAAGAGGACCGGCTTCATGGACTCTGCGACCTTCATGGAGAGTGTAAAGGTCTTCGTGCCGCCATCCACGCCACCGTCGCCTCTAAATTTCTCCGTTCTGGTCTCAGTGGTCGGAACCTCCCCGCCGCGGAGGTCCTGCTGATTCCGGTACTGCTCCAGATCCCACGTCACCTCTAGATCGCGGTACTGCTCCCAGAACTCGTCGTCGAGCGTCACGGGTGCCACGTACTCCGTGCGGTCGAAGACGCGTAGGTATAGATCGTAGTCTATTTTCCACGTATAGCCGCTCAGGTCCCCGAGGTCGTCCAGTGCGTCGGTTACCGTGCAGTAGTCGAAGTTGAGCGCCCCGAGGACCGGCCCCTCAGCGTTTCCGGAGAACCACGTCACGCCGTCGTCCGCCAGGCGCTCGTTGGTGTCGCCGCTGTACGTAGAGAGAATCGCACGGATCACCGCCCCGAGCGTCAACCCGGCGTCGAAGTGCACGGCCACTATGTGGCGGTCGGCAAGTTGGTTCCAGTCGATGGCCTCGACTTTGTGGTATGTCGATTTGGAGGAATCTTCGTGGCATCGGGATGAGACGCGAGAGACGAGGCCGGCGAACTTCTTTACCGTGCCGCCGCTCCGCACCACGATCCTCTGGCCCGGAAGGATTCGAAGCTCGCTCGCCTCGTCCTGGAGCGTGAAGGAGCAGGAGTTGCGCTCGCCGGACTCGTCTTTGATGGTTATCGACCCGTCCCCGAGGTACTCCGTCAGGTCTTGGCCCTGAATCTCAAGCTGCACGTCCAGCCCTACAGGCGGGAGGACCTCCTCCGGCGTGGTCGGCGGAACCCCACCCCAGAGAGTGCAGCCTGCGATAGAGGTTCCCCACATGGCGTCAGATCCTTATCCAGAGGTAGACTTTGGCTTCGGTGCCGGCGGTGGTCGCGCCAATCTGGTAGACGTAGACATGGACATCCGTAGCGTCGACGCTGAGTATGGCGAGCGTGCGCACCATAGGAGTTCCGGCCCCGGCGGTCTGATAGATGCCCGCCATGATGTCCTTGGCGGCCGGGGTATAGGCGAGCCCATGCGCAATCTCGCAGGTCTTGCCGCCTCCGGCCTCCATGTCGAGTGCGGCCGACTCGACCACCTTGAACGGAAATAGCGGCTTCCAGATCGTCCCGTCGTAAAGTACCGGGTACGCCCCGCCGTCCCCGAGCGTGGCGGGATCCCAAGTCGCGCGGTCGGCCACCGTGAGGTCGCCCGCGGCCGGGGTCGCAGGCGCCGAGGCACGCGGCGGGATGTTGAGCACGGTCGAGAGTCTGACGCTCGTGGCACTCTCTATCCCAGGTTCGTCTGAGTCGGCAAACCAGCGCGGCTTGCGGTGTGTCACGCGGGCGCCGAGCGTCACAGTGCCGGCTGCTCCGGAGGCCTTGAGGCGGTAGTTCCCGGCGATGAGGGCGCCGTTGATGAGGACGGTCTTCGCGCTGTCAGGATCCCACTGCGCCCCCTGCTGCATCTCCACGGTCACCGTCGTCCCGAAGGTAAGGTTGGTGCCGATTCGATACGTGCCGTAAGGGAGCACGAGGTGCGTCACGCCGGCAGCCAGCGCGGCGGCGAACGCGGCGTAATCGTCCGTCTCCCCGTCGCCCACAGCGCCGTACTCGCTCATGGTGGGTAAGGCGTAGTTCGCGCCCATGTCTACCATGGAGTCCTCCAGGTCATTTCGGAACTTCGCCCCGTACCCGAGGATCAGCTTGTAAGTGGAGCCAACCGTGCTCTTCGTCGAGGCAGCGGTCCCCTGCTGGCCACGGATGACGGTCAGCCGGGGAGCAGAGCCGCTCTTCGCCGTGACGCGAAACCACTCCTTGTTGGGGTCGTCCTGCGGGCGCCCGGCGTACACCGTGCCGTCGTAGCAGAGCACGTTAAACTGTCCCGAGACGGCCGGATCTGGGGTCGGGGTGTAGTGCTCGTCCCCGGCGTCGATGTCTATGGCCGTGGCGGCAGCGTCATAGAGGCCGCTGACGGTGAGTTCAATGAAGTCGACAACAGGATCGAGTACAGGCATTTTAGCTACCTCTCACGCCGCCGCGCACGCGGACGATGCCAGGCGCATTCTTCACGACCGCTTCCGTTAGTACACGGCTATCGAGCATGTTGTATAGATAGATATCACCAGAACCATGCCGATCAAACAACTCATCGAACTTGCTGCGTGGAGCAACCACCTCTCCACCAGCAGCATCACCGACCATGGCCAACATGGGACTCATGATGAGACCACCAGCGGCGAAAGATTTTCCGCCTTCTTTCGCAGCCAAAGAACGCGATGCTGCGATCATGGCGACTGCGGCAGCAAGGCCAAGAGCGAGACCAACAAATGGGATGCCTGAGTAGGCTGCCACGCTCCCGGTGATCATCTCCGTCAGTTTCGCACTGATCCACTCGAAGAACATCTTCATCACACAACCGATGAAAGCACTGGATACCGCAGTCATGATCCCGGTCATCGCACTACCGAATGTGCGGGCAGTAAGTAGCGCCTGCGTGAACGCTCCGGCAGCGGCAGAACCGATGGAGGAGAAAATCTCCTTGGCCCGAATTCCTACCGTATACATGCTCATGACCATGTTGTCCTGAGCATCCGTAACTTTTTGAAGTCTTTCCCAGTATTCATCCGCGCTTTGGTTGAGCGCATCGAACGCTTCGGCTGGCCTGCCTTCTTCAAAATACGCCTTGCGCATTTCGGGCGTTTCTACCGGCCCCTGCCAATCCACCTTAGAAAATTTAACCTTCTCCGCTTCAAGGTCGGCTATAGACCATTTCAGGCTGTTGATCTTATCCTGGAGATCCAGGGCTTTGTCGCTTGTCTCCTTGAGGGAATCACTGAATACATTAGGTAATTCCGGCGCCGGAAATACACCCCGCGAAATCGATTCTTGATATGCTCTGAGGTCTGCAGCCGCCTTCTCCAACTGCAACTTGACCTCAGCGGCCGAGACTCCCATTTTCTCTGCGATGGTATTTACCAGCGCCTCGAAACCCTTCTGCGCCGCCTGAAGGTTTTGCTTCAGCGCCTCCTCTGTTTGTTCAGGGAAAAATACCCTTATCAACTCCAGGCGTTTCTGAGCTGCCTCGAAGCTCAGCATCGCAGTATTCAACTCGGTCTGTGCGTCGGCGAGAGACTGCACCTTTTTAGCTGCCGCCTCGCTCTGTTTTCCGAAGGACATTACAGCAGCAATCACGGCACCGATGCCTAGCAGGACCACACCCCATTGTCCCGACATGAAATTCACGATTGGCGCAAGCATTTTCCCGAAGGAACCGCCAACACTTTCGATGATCGGCATGATGGCTGTGAGGCGGAAGACCAGATTGCCTATCTGTGGTCCCGCCACTACAGAGATAGCCTCCCCGACTCCAAAAAACGCCATGCGAAGCTTCTTGCCGCTTAGCAGCCCGGCCTCGTTCATCTTCGCCATCGGCTGCTCGACGTTCTTCTGGATCGTCTCCTGCACCTGCACGGCAGCCTTGTTGAGCTGGTCAGTCTCGCCGATGAACTCATAAACCAGTTGTGTTACTTCTTGGCCTGGCATTTTGCTTGCCTCGCCGCTCTGCGTTCGGCTATGGTCGGCTTCGTGAGTCCCTGGAAATCAGAGACCAGTTTCCGGTAGATTTTCTCGACGGTGTCTTTTTCATTCCCAGAGATGGCGTAAAGGATGTACGCCAGCGCCCAGGAGCGCTTCGAGTGGTCTCGCCGCTCGCGCTCCTCGAACTGCCTGGCGTATTCCAGCAACTCCCATTCCGTCGTCTCCCATGCATCCTCTGGACTCAACCCGTACTCGACGACTGCGAGGCGGTAGAGTCTCGCAGCATCCCAAGGACGATCTCCAGGTTGTTTCCCAGGCCCGTCTGCTCCAAGAATTTTTTTTTGAGTTCCTCCGGGAGCTTGTCCAGCTTCTGCATGGAAAGTTTGGTCATCTCCAGCCTGAAGTTCTGCAAGTCCTCGTCGGTCACGAGATCCATGACCTGGTCGATGGTCAGCTCCTCCTCCGCGCGCGCGATTCCGGCCCAGAGAAGAATCCCCCAGTCCCGAGACTTCCAATCCTTCATAGTCGTCCACCAGGAATCGAACGTGGCGCCGTTAGTGCAGACGAGCTGTTCGATGCGCTCGCGCGCGCGCAGGCTCAGGCGCCACACGCGCGGCTTGTCCAGGTCAACGGCTATCTCGCCGCGCAACTTGTTCACCATTTGTATTACCCTCCTGAAGACACAGCCCACACGAGAATGTTGGTCGGAGTCGCGCTGTAGGTGAGTTGTACGAGTTCGTTCACGTCATCGAATCGATCCTTCGGGAAGCCTCCGATAGTCACGTCTCCGGAAGTTGCCGAGACAAGGCAGGTCACATTGTGGTCGCTGCCCTGGTTGCATGCGAGCTGAGAGTTGATCGTAACGGTGATGTCGGGGGTCGAGGTATTCTTGAACCGAAGCGTGGTCTTCCCGTCGTTCAAGAATGAGTCCCCGGCCGTGGTGGCGGCCATCCCAGCGGTCGTGTTAGCCGTGACGAGTCCCGGCTTGATAACAGTGATCGTTCCAGCCATTGCTTTGCTCCTTGTACATCAGTACGTTTTGGTTCCAATTAAGCAGCAGCAAGCGCGCCCTTGCCCTTCAGCGACACCGAGTAGTCATAGGTCGAGTCGTATGGGAAATCGTCGTCGAGGCTGTCCATCTCCGCCGTGCCTATGTACGTTCGACCAACCGGCGTGACTAGTTTGAATTCACGGGTGGCGTTGTCGAAGAACATGGCTTCCATATACAGGTACCCAGCGTCCACCTCGTCAACGAGACCCTTGATGGTCAGCGACCAGCCACGAGTGGTACCGATGAAGTCCTCCCACCCAGCGTTTCCTTTGCAGGTAATGTCGACCGTCTTCTTTTTGAAACTGATACTCGCGCTCTTCTGCCCGCCGATCTCGGTCCACGTGGGCGAGCCAGTGGTACCTGTGTTGATGTAGGCGAGCCCTGTGAGTCCTATTCCTACCGCCATGGCATTTATTTACCTCCAGGTTATGACACCTTTTGAACTTTCCATGTGAACGTCAAAACCGCGTGCTGAACTAATATCGCCCCGTCAAAATTCTTGTCCGACGCCATCGAGTCGAAACGAGTGCGCACCACGTGGTAGCCGTCGGCGCTCAGGTCCAGGTCGCTCTTCGTGATGGAGACCACGAGCGCCTCCGCCAGGTCGGTGAACTCCTTCATGCCCCGGTAATTTGTCCAGATATCGAACGGGATAGTGATGTCGCAAATCTGCTGCGTCTTCGACCCATTAGAGACTGCCTGTGGCGCCCCGAGGGACACGTACGGCATCTCTCGCTTCGGGTCCACGTAATCGAAGACTTCCGGAGTGAGGTCGGTCCCGAGCCTCGTGTATATCGCTTTTAGCAACTTGGAGATCGGAAGATGTTCAGTCATGCAACTGTCCCTCCCACTCTCGCGGCTTCTTCCGCTGCTTGCCTGAGGATGCGTTTCATGTTGTTGTCGAAGGTGATCGACTCGAAGTCATAGGCAGGCTTCAAGTGCGGCGTGGCCTTCGTCCCACGCAGGCCGATCTTCCGCCGCACGAGGAATTCCATGCTGTTGCGGTTGGCTACCGTGTCCGGCTGGACCAGCCCCTTCAGAAGCAACCACTCCAGGATCGGTCGCTTCTCCGCGCCTTCCCCGCCAGGTGGCCAGCGCCCAGGGCCGCGCCCCATGACGTAGTTGTGATAGATGCCCTCGACGAACGGAGCGTAAGGCGCGGAGGAAAACACCGACCCGCTGGTCCCGCTCGGATCTATCTGGTACCCGATCTGGTCTCTCAGGCCGCCGGAGGGTTTCACCTGCGGCGCGAACTGCTTCGCCTTCGAGGCCGTGGCGATGCACGCACGCCGGACCTCGCGCTTGATGCCTTCGCGCGTGCTGTTGATCAGCTTCTCAAGCGCTCGGCGCGCCGAGGTTGCTCCTTTGACGTTGACGCCGATCATGCGGTCACCTCCTCGCAGAGTAGCCGCAGCTCGCGGTTGCGCTCGTCCACGTTAACCACCGAGCGAATGCGGAACTCTCGCAAGTCCAGCATGACGCGCATCTCACTGGTCACGCCGGAGAGATATCGCATGCTGATCTGGTGACTCACTCCCTGTATGACCTGCGCAGCCTCATAGCGGCGCGAGCCAGAGAGCGGCATGATGCTGGCCCAGACAGGAGAACCCTCTATCTCGGTCCACGAGCCAGACTGCCCTCCCTGCAAATCTGCGGTCGCAGGAGGTTCCTCGATTGTCACCAGGTGTTTCAGCTTGCCAGCCTTCACAGCAGGAAAACCTTGTAGGGCCTTAGAAGATCAGTGACGGAAAATTTCAGTTCGTCTGAAAGAGTCAGCTCCGACAGCGGCTCGCGGTTCTCGTACCAGAGCGAGATCAAGAGTCGCATCGCGTGCTTGAGGCCGTCCGGAACCGCCGAAGACGCGCCGTACCCGGCGGTCCACTTGACGTAGAAAGCGTCATAGGAACGCAGGCCGCCGGTCGGCCAGGTGCAGCCCCAGTTCAAGTGCACGCGGCTGCCGACCATGTCCACGCGGTAGCTCGTGGCCGCGAACAGCACCTTGAGGTCAGCAGTCGTATAGGAATCTATCTCGAATCCCGTAGCCGTCTGGATCGGCGCCGGTATCAGACGGAAGTCGTTATCCGGAGGAACGGCGTCGGCGTAGCCCTCAAGCGTCTGGGTGATGAGCACGCGATTGGTGTACTGCTGCACCCAGTTGGTGGCCGCGGCGATGAGCGAGTCGATATAAATGTCGTCGTCGTCCGTGTCCACCCGCGCGTGGGTCTTGGCCTCCTCGACTGACAGCAGCTTGCCTGTCGGCGCGGTCGAGATTTTCGTACGAAGCAGGAACATCGCGAAGTCCTCGGGTCAAAAGCCTGGTGGGGCCAAGCTTGGTGACCCCACCAGGTCGAAAGGAGGCAGTAACTACGGAGTCGCTACAGGCGCATGTCGAGCGTCGGAACAGACAACCCCAGCGCAGAAGACGCCACCGGTCGTGGTGCCAGCGCTGATGGCGATGACTCGAATGAAGGGCTGGTGTCCGATGTACGAGAACACCATGCCAGCATTGTCGTGCGTCGAAGTGGTCGTCAGGACCGCGCCATTCGCGCCACTTCCAGTTGCGGACGGGACGATGTCGGCAGCCGCAACAGCCGTGTAGCTGCCGCCGACGGTATCACATTCAGTCAGGCTGAACGTGTGGGTTCCATCAGTGATCGTGCCAGAGAAAATAACGATGTCAACACGCTCGTATCCGCTGACATCTACAGCCTCTCCGGTCACGGTTCCCGTGGTACGAGCCGCAGCCGGAACGACGCTGCAGTCTGCCCACTTGGTAAGTCCACCATGCAAAGGCATTGTTTAAACCTCCAATGAATTCCAGAATGTAGTGAGAAGAAGAGCCACGCTTACGTCGCCCAGGTGCCGGTCTTGATTGCCTCGGGGAGAACGACCTGCCCGCCGACGCGCTTCGTCGAGTAGAACTCGATGTAGGGCTTGTTCGTGAACGGGTCGCGCATGAGCGTGATGCCGATGCGGTCCACGATGCAGTACCCGGCCTTGAAGTCGCCGTAATAGATGACCTTGTCGCCGGTCGTCGCGCTGACACACGTTGCGACATCATTCGCCGCAATGTATGGACTGCCGAGGAGTGTCGGCGGCTTGTCGGCCGCAAGTCCAGGCTGCCAGAGGAAGTCGGAGTACGACGTTCCGAGCGCAAGCTGGCGAATCTTCCCCAAGCTGATTCGCTTGGCAACCCAGCTTGCCCTCGAAGCATACGGCTCCTCGAGCGTGTGCTGGAGAGTGATGAGGAGCGGGGCAGTAAAAACCGCCGAGGCCGCCACGGCGGCCGAGCCGACGCTGGCGTTGGTGGCAATTCCTTCGGGCTGGCCGACTCCGGTCCCAGTGCAGAATGCAGTCGCCTCAGTCTTCGCGTACTGTTCTGCCACCTTCTTTGTAACATAACCTTCGACGTCATACGCCACGTCGTCGATCATTTTTTGCGTTACAAAAGGATCAGAATACATCTCGTGCACGGGAATCTTCTCCAGCGCGAGCGTCCCAGCCGTGGTCTGCGTGCGAGCAGTCTTCTCAGAAGTCCAGCCCGTCGCAAAGACGGTGGAGCCTTCCTTCGGAATCTCCAGGGTGTCGCCCACGGAGATGCTCTCGATGCGTGCAACCTGGCGAATCGGAGAGCTGAGAATGTTCAGCTCGATGATTTGCTGCACGCGGTTGAGCGGCATGAGGAAGCCGCCGGAAGTCGAGTCGCCCGTCGCGAGAGACTTCAACTCCTCGCTCGGCATTCGTTCCTCGCCGACCCGAAGGAACTTGCTAAAGGTCTTCTCGTCGGAGAAGCACTTCTTCAGCTCTTCCGGAAGCTCGGCCGCCTTATCACTCTTGCCGGCGGGTGGCCGCTGAAGTTCCAGGACGAACTTCTCCAGGAAGGCCACCTTCTCGTCCTGGGCCGCCTTCTCGGCGCGGAACTTGTCCCACAGCTCGTCGTGCTTGACGAAATCAGTTTCGATCTTCGCCAGCTTCTCCTGCGTGAGGCCGAGCTTGGTTCCAAGCTCCTTGCGTTCGTCGTCGCCCTTCTTGACCGCATCCTTGAACTGTGTCTCAAATGCGTTCTTCACCTTGTCGAAACTCTCTTTGAGTTCCTTCACAATCTCACTCATTGGTTTATGTCACTCGAAAATTGCTGTGAATCTCGAAGAAGATCAGTGAGTGACTGCACCGTGGATGAGTCGAGATCATCTCCTCCACAGCTATGCGGGTCGCCCATACAATCGCCGGGTCTCACCTCTTGGAGAAACTTGAGCGACTGGACTAAATCCGGGTCGTCAAGAAACCCCTGATCGACGAGACTGGCTTTGAACTGCTTTACTTCTCCGCGAAGTTCGTTGATTGATTGCACGATGGATGCGAAGTCTTTTTCAAACCCAACATCCTTCCTCTTTAGCTTGCCCATACGAACAGAGACACCAGGTTCCAATTCGATATCACCAAGAGTCTCTTGATCGAAATCTTCTTCTGCCTGCTGGTCGAAAGTGTATGATTGTGCGCTCTCGAAAATGGAATCCGATTTGTATCCGTTGGATTCCATCCACAACGTAGCTTGATCGCGACTTTCAAATGTAGGCTTCATTAGGCAAACAGAACGAAGCGCAACATCGAAATTAGCCTGTTTCACATGCGTGATTGTGGCTCGCGGATTCATCGGGAACATCACTGGTGATACCTCGTAGAGTTTCACCTCCTTGAGAATCCTTGCCTGTCCCTCGAAGTCGTGCTTGATGACGTCGTATCCAAACGACAAGCCATTGATGGCTGCACGCTTGAAGCCCTCCATTGGCCGCATGAGCGTGTGAACCCATTTCGCTTGCGGGATCTCAAGGTTGAGTTTCCCCGAGATCGCAAGCCCTTTGGGTTTATCCTCTAAATGAGCGGTGCCGATAGGCGCAGTGGGACTATGCGACCACAGCAACGGCGCTTCCCCTTCAAGCATCTTGAGGGTATGGGTGAATGCCCCTTGTCTGACTATATCTCCCCCAAGATCGAGCTTGTCATAGATCGAGGCCCAGCCGGTGAACTCCCCCTTCGCCTCGTCTACTTCCTTGAGGTCGAACTTACAGCTTTTTTGCTCCATAGCATCGGAACCTCTAAGAAGTAGGCTCCGATGCTATGTGCACTCCGGCCTTTGATTACAACTTTAGTCATCCTGATCGTTAAAGTCAAGGATCGAAACTTCTCCGCAGCTCCGACACTTAATCTCTACAGTTGGAAGTTTACCGTCAGAACTCGGCCACCAAAAAGACAGTATCCTTATTTGTCCCTTGTGAGTGAAACAATGGTTGCAGCAAAACTTCCGAGCTTCGCCTCTATTTAATTGTGTCTTCGTCTCTTGCATCTCAAATGTCGTCGTAAGCCAGAAAGCACCGACAGTTAATTACGTTCCCGAGCGAGGCGCCCATGCTGGTGTCGCCTGGGAAATCCATTTCCTCGCCAGTCACCATGAATGGTTCTTCCAGATCCCTTGATTGGTGGTCGGCCTTCCAGTGGTCGAATTCGGAATTCCGGTATTCCCCGTTGGGATTCGTCTCGCCGCGTACTCTGGTATCCCGCTGCGTGATCCAGTACTTGCGCAGCTCCAATCCCGTTGCCTTCGCGCCCTGCTCGCTCCCGAGGTTACTCATCTGCACGACCTCATTCCCGGCGATCATCTCTGCGCGGTTGGGAATGAACTGCTCGTCGTAAACGCCCTCGATTTGGTCCGCAATCTTCCCTGTGTCCTGTCCGCCCATGATTCCCTCGCGCAGGATCCTGGTGAGCTTCTCAAGCGAGGTTTCCTGTATCGCCCCCACGCGCTTGGGCACCTCTGCACGCAGGTACACGCGCATCTCCCTCGTCGCCTGCGCAACCTCTTTCTTCGCCTTCGGCTTGAGGCTCTTCTCCATCATCAGCGTGCGGTACACGAACGTGAAGAAGAACTTCGAGACATTCACATAAAGCTCACGATAAATCGTGGCGAGGCCCTCGCCCTGTGTCGCAAGGACCGAGCGAATTGCCGCCTCGGCCTTCTCCCCGGAGTTCGCCTCCACCGCCTTGCGTACCGCCTCGCGTTCCTGGCGGAAGTGCTTGCGAAGCTGCATCGTGTAAAACTGCTCGAATACTTCGCGCTGCCGTTCCATTTGCCGATAGCCCGCAATAGACTTTTCCTCATTGTCGAGCTTCCAGTATTTCACGCTTTGCTTGAGTCGCCGCGCTTTGGGTGGAGGTTTCTTTTCGGTTTCCTCGCCTTGCGCTTCTTCAGCTTGTTCTCCTGCGGCGCCACCATCTTGTTCTCCTGCGGGTTTCTCATCTTCGTTGCTTCCTTCGTCCTCTGGTTTCTCCTCGTCCTCCATGCCTGGCACAGTAGCGCCCAAGTCCTTGAAAGCGTTCTGCTGAAGCAGGAACCGAGGAACGTCCGCACTGTTGTCATCTGTGTCCTCGTCGGTGAAGGTCTCGTATCCCGTCGCCTCACGCTGCTCGTTCACGCTGAGCCAGTCCGCCGTCTGCACGCGCTCGAAAGCTGTCTTGCGCTTCTCCTGAATCACGTCCACAGCATCTTTGTCGTATTCAAACCACAGCCTCTCGTCGTACGGCTCGACCACCCAGCGGTTCCACTCGTCGCGGAAGTGGTCCATCCTCGGAAATATCGCCTGCTCGTAAAGGGCAAGGCGTGCCTCCTGCTGGTTCGAGTACGTGCGGTTCTGCGGGTCGCCGATCAATTCAGACGGCACGCCGTAGCATTGACAGATGCGGCGGTGGGTGAGGTTGGTCCCGGCCACGTAGTCAAGTTCGACGGGCGAGCTGGACAGCTTCTCGATTTTGAATTCCCCCGCATCGAGGGCGACTGGCTTCCCAGCATTCGCAGAGCCAGAAAACTTCTCTTCCCTCCACTTATCGAACTCGATACGCTGCTCGGGAGTGAGCCCGTTAGGAAAGATGAAAAGGAAGTCCGGGCACCCGCGATTCTTCAGGAGGTTCCGATTCCACTCGACGGCGTTGTTGTCCTGGTCGATCACCCTTGAGCCCACGCGCACGGGCGAGAGTCCGAAGAGCGGGTCGTCCTCTGAGTGCCCGCTCCGCAAGTGGAGAACGTCCTCGGCCTTGTAATGGATTGCCGGCTGCGTGATCTTGTAGTTGTAGGTAGTCGGCCTTCCTTCCCCGTCCGTCTTGATCCCTATCAGGTTGGACCGCAGGACCGAGACCTCTTTCATCTCGCGGGCCGTGACGCGACTCCCCTTCAGCATGGAATTGCCAGTGGTAAGCCAGTAGTTCCACCCGTCCTCGAAGAACGAACTCCATGCCTGGAAGGGATTCGGTCGCCGGTACAGTGCAAGGACCGGGTTCGCCGGGTCGTCTACCTCGGTTATGCGACTCCCGCGCCGCGCCTTCTTCTGGAGTATCCACGGGATTCCCTTGCCGCCCACCACGATGCAATTCACGCAAGCAAAGACAACCGAATTCTGCTCGTAGCCCTCCTTGATCTCAGCCGTCATATCCCAGCTCGGCATGTGCTCGTAGCCAGTTTGCCAAAGCATGATCTGGCCCGCGGCCTGCTTGCGCGACAATCGCGCTCGGAACTTGCTTATCTGCGTGAATGGGAACATCAGTAGAATTTCACACTTCCTCGGCGCGTCACTTCTGCGACAGCCGCCGAAAGCGTATCCACCTGGTCGTCATGTTCGGTTGAAGGAAACGCACACAGTTCCTGCTCCCACTCCGGCAACCACGCCACGCCCTCGGGAAAGAAAACTTGTCCGGTCTCGATGCGTGCCGCTGCCGGAATCGCGCGAGAAATCTTGTCTTTGTCCACGCTCACCTCGCGCACGGGCAGGCCCGAGCGAATCGCCGACTGGATGAGTGCGAGCTGGTATCCGACCTTCTCGATGGCGAAATACCCCGGCTTGTGCTCTTGGTAAACCCGCCAGAGAAGCGGCACCTGATCCGGACCTTCGAGCCTGCGGCGCTGACGGTCAAGGAGGAGGAGTTCATTCGCAGGCGTCACGCCCCACGTAGAGACCACGGTGAAGTCGGCCGTCGTCTTCAGCGAAGCCGCGAGGTCAACGGTCGAGAACCGCCAGCACTTGTCGCACTCGACAGCTTTGATTGTCTCGTATTCGTCTGGATTCGTGCGCAGCTTGAACGTCCCGCCGGAATTCGTGTAGTAGCGGAAGTGAGACCGCTTGAATACCACACCCTCGTCAGGCGTAGGCTTCTGCTGGTACTCAGCTGACCATGCCCTGAGGCTAACATCCTTTCGTTTCGCCTCAAGTTCAGTAAGCGGCCAGCGTTCCGGCCAGAGCGGTTCACCCGATTGACGGCCAAGAGGATCGTCAGCCTCGGCATACGCCGGAAGAACAATGACCGTCCAGATGCCAGCGCGATCCCGCAAGAGCCTTCCAGCAATATCGTCCTCATGCCATCGCGTCATAATGAGCACGCGAGAGCCACTCGGTTCGACGCGAGTCTCAAGCGTTGAGCAGTACCAGTCCCATGTCTTGTCGCGGTAAGTACGGGAACGAGCTTCCTCATCGTTTTTACATATGTCATCCATGATGACAAGATTTCCGCCCTTCCCAGTAATTGGCCCACCACAGCCTGCCGTGTCCATCCCGCCGCGCCGCCCGAGCAGATCCCAATGGTCGGCGGCGCTTGAACGCGGGTCCACCTTCAAGCCCCAGACTCGCTCGCCGTACTCTTCGAACGTGTCTCGCGCCTTGCGTCCCCACTCGGAAGCGTAGCCCGCCTCGTATGACGTGAGTATGACGCGCTGGTCAGGGTTGCGCCCGAGGAACACGCAAGGGAGGTATCGAGAGATCAACTCGCTCTTCCCGTGACGCGGCGGGCAGAATACCATGAGGTGCGTCAGCCTGCCCGCGAGTGTGTCGAGGAGCTTCCGATTGATATAGTCCAGGTGCCGCGCAAGCTTCCAGCGCCCACGAGACGCAAGACGCGCGAAGTCGGCGGGCGAGATTGCCGCCGCAACTCTGCTGATGTCGTCCTGGGTCAAGCTCTGGAAGTCCACGTTCACTGCAACTCTGCTCCTTGCGGTAGAGCACGTGCAAGCTGGAGTACGGCATCGCGCACGCGGTCATCCTTCTGCGCGATCTCCGCGATACTGCGCACCGTGATCTCCGCCTTGATCGTCGTGTCAACTATCGCGTGGATCTTGATGGTCTCCAAGCCGAGCAACCTGTCCTTGCGACTCTGCGCTGCGATAATGTCGGCATGCCGCGCCTGCGGATCGCGGATGATTCCGTCATACACGGCAATTGCGTCGAGGACCAGGCCCTTGGGATCCGGCTTGCCGTGGCGATCACGAGGCGCGTACTTCTGGCGCAATACTGCACGTGCAAGCTGTATCGTGTGATTGACGATATCAAATGTATTACCCGGGCGCTGCCTGAGTTCCCATGCAATCTCATGGTCATATAGGCCGCGCCGCAAGGCAGAGATTACAAATCGCACTGCCTCTTCGCGCTCTTTCTTGGTGCGGTACTTGCGAGTGCCCAGCCTGCTACGAAAACATTCTATGCAGTCATTGCGATAACCATCCAAGCGCGATTTGTCATGGTGATATTCACTCATCGGCTTGATTTTGTGGCACTTGCTACATTCCTTGCTATCAGTCTCTACTACCCCAGCCTCTTGCGCGTTGAGGTGCGCCAGGAACTCGTTGACTTCTCGATCTGGTATCAGTGGCAAGGCGTCACCTCGTTGTCTCCAGGATCACCGAGCCGGTTGAAGTTCCGGCGGTATTGTTTGCCTGGGTCACTTTCACCCCGAGCTTCATGTACCGTGCGCCTTGAAACGCATTGATCGACGTTCCAATCGTCCCGCCGAACGCCACGCCCGTGACGTTCCAGCCCCAGACTGCGCTGCCGACCGTGGCTGCGGCTGGCTTGGTGTCGAGCGCCGTCACGATATTCTGCTCCGCTGGCCAGAGCAGCGTCGCCTTGTCCTCGGCATAGAAGCTCGCGATGATCGCAGCCGTGCCGGCCGTCCCGATGGTCGAGGTCGTAGCGGTGAACAGCACCACGAAGCGGTTGAAGGTCGAGATGTCGATGAAGCCCGACCAGTAAATGGTGTTTGCAGTCGCCTTCATGTTGCAGATGGCGTCTGTCAGCCCGAGGTCTGCGGCGAGCCACTCCCGCGCGTAGACCGCAAGCTCGCTTGCATATTTCACGTCCATTGTGTTCTTCTATCCTTGCTCATACTGGAACGTCCATCGTGGGATAGACATCCACCCCGACGATCTTGCTCCGGTGTTTCTTCAGCGCACTGGTGACGTGGACTTCCATTTCGACCGTGCCGGGATCCGGCAAGTCCGTCGTGGTGAGTTGGTAAGCGAACTCTCCTTTGTTTGCCACCTGGTCTCCGTCGGGAGTCCCGGTGACCTCCTTCACCACGCCGCCGTTCAGTCGTAGCTGCACCTTCACCGTGGCCCCGGTGAGATCGAGAAGGGTCAGATCGTCTCCCACTCGGTCCTTGATTATCCCGGAGAGGATACCTTCAGACTTCGCGACGAAATAGTCCTTAGCCATGTTACGCGAACCTTTGGACCGTGGTCACCGTGCCGCACTTCGGACAGGTGACTTTGTGATTCTGACCGTCACGGGGAACTGCCTCTACCAATTTGGAAAGATCATTCCCGCAAGGAATGCGAGCGTCCTCCATCGGATCTTTCCCCGGCACGCGCGGCCCCTTGCAGATGTATTTCACTCCGTCAGCCATTGTCTTGGTCTCCTGTTCTGTGTGTGTTTGTTCCGCCGATCACGCCACGGTAGTCCCACTAAGCCGCGTGGTGTAGTTGCTCACGAACGCCGCGTCACTCGCCGCAAGAGTGAGCTGGATCCACAGGCCCTTCGAGGCGCCAGCGGCCAGAGAGGTGATGTCGATGTCCACGTTATCGTCCACATAGGTCGGCCCCGTCGGAGCCGTAAGACGGTTCGTGCTGGACTGATCCCCGGCGGTCTCCACCCCGATCTTCACCTTCGTGCTCGCGTCTGCCGTCAGACGCAGCAGCGCCACGTTCAAGGTCAGCGTGGCGTGCTCGTTCTTCCAGTACTCCTTCTCGTACAGCACCTTCTCTGCGACCCCGGAAACGCTGTCGTAAAAGAGGCGCCGGTTTGAAGTCTTCCCAATGGGAATCGCAACAATTACCGTCGAGCCGTTGTTCATGTAGATGGTCACGATGCCAGCGCAGGCCGCGCTGAGCACTGCCTTGAGAATGTACGCAAAGCTCTTCGTGAACGTCACCTGACCCGTTCCAGTCAGCGTCATGACATCGCTGTCGATGACGCCCGTGGCCAGACGCCCAGTGATCGTCAGCGTCTGCGTGGTGTCTGCGGCACTCGAAGAAGCCGCCTTGGGTATCGTGGCGGTCGCCTGGACGAACTCCTCGAGTTTCCCCACCGTGCTGATCGCCCCGCCGCTCGTGCCCGTGTCCGCCTCGGGCATGTTGGCTGATTGATACTTCAGAATGTCCGCCGCAGTGATAGCCATGTGTCATACCTCGAAAAGAATTGAAACCTCGCCTGGAATTTCAAAAGACACTGAGTGCTCGCGCTGAAGCTCGAACTCGATCTGCGTGAGCGTCTGAATTATTTGGTAGTACAGTATCCCCACTTGAATCCCCGTCGTGCGCGATACCTGAAGTAGCCCCATGGCCTCGTCGCTAGTCGTGCGCGCAGCCTGAATTCCCTGAACCGCAGCCAAGGCCGTGGCGTACGAGGCAGAGACTTCCTGCGTGGACTCCAGGCTGGAGGACTCGCCGATGAGGAGAAGGCCAAGAGCCTCCACCCCAGACGGCACCGCCGAGCCTATTGCCTGGAGTGCCGCGTCGCTCGTGGCGTGAGACACATAGAGCTGGCATTGCGCCTCGATGCTGGAGGGCTTCGGGACGAAGAGCACGCCCTGCGCTTCGAGGCTCGTCGTGATGGCGCGAGCGATTTCAAGCGAACCCTTGGACTCCCAGCTCGTGGAGACGGAGCAGAGAAGTTTCTTGAGTGCCTCGGTCGAGGTGGAGACCCCCATGAGGATCCCCTGCACAGCCTCGACGTTGCTCGTACGCGAGGAGGATATGGCCTGGACAGCCTCCACACTGGAGGCCACCGGGCATCCGAGCGCCTGGAGCGCTTCGTCACTGGTCGGGATAGAGGAGGAGATTCCCTGCACCGACTCGACGCTGGAGGCGATGGCAGAAGCGAGAGCCTGGAGAGCCGCGAGGCTTGAAGGCACCGAGGAGGTGGCAGCCTGAAGGGCCTCGATGCTCGTAGTCACGTCGCTGCTTACCGGGACGAGCCCGCCGGACTCCCAACTGGTGGGGATCTCTTTGGAGATTGCCTGGCTCGCCTCAAGGGATGTCGCCAACGCCGAGGAAATTGCTTGCAGCGCCTCGAGCGAGGAGGCGCGAGAGAAGTCAACGACGCCCTTGGCCTCCAGGGAGGAAGCCGCCGCAGAGGAGACCGTCTGCAGGGAACCGATCGACGTGGCGACAGAAGAGGCAATAGACTTCTGCGCCTCTACGGAACTCGTCGCGGCCGAGGAGATCGCCTGCGTGGCACCGATAGACGTGGCGCGAGAGAACGCGACGACGCCCTTGGCTTCGATGCTTGAAGGAACAGACTTCGTGACCGGGGTGAGTTCCTCGGTGCCGACGACCGTGGCCCAGTACCGAGTGGCGAAGTACCTCGGCGCGAAGTACCGCGAGGCGAAGTAATCGTGGAAGGCAACCGCGATGCTCTTCGATTCCCAGCTCGTGGCAACTGAGTTCGAGATGGCCTGCAGGGCGCCGACCGAGGAGGCGACCGAGGAGGAAATCTCTTGGAGCGACCCAATGCTTGAGGTCCGCGAGAAGGCAAGAGTCCCGAGCGCTTCGGTGCTCGTCGGCACCGCGCTCGCCACGGCCTGGAGTGCCTCGATGCTCGTCGTGCGCTCGGCCAGGACGCCGCCACCCTGGAGGGCGCTGATGCTGGTAGCGACGGAAGACTGGATGACTTGCAGCGCCGCGACGCTCGTAGGCACGGAGGCGTGCACCTCCTGGATGGCCCCGAGGCTTGAGGCAACAGAGGAGCTGACGGCCTGCGTCGCCTCGATGCTGGAGGCCCGCGCCGTCTCGAGGAGCCCCTTCGCCTCGGTGCTCGACGCGACCGAGGAAGGAACCCACTGCAGGGCCGCGAGGCTTGTGGTGACCTCGTTGGCGATGTTCGTCTCGCCGAAGGTGATTCCGTCAGCCCAGTACCGCGAGGCAAAGTAGCACGGCGCAAAGTAACGCCGAGCAAAATATCCGTTGACCTGGACGGCGCCGCTGTAGCCTGCGATGCTTGACGTGACGGAGGAGGAGACGGCCTGGGTGGCCCCGACGCTCGACGGCACGGAGGAGGAGACGCACTGGTCAGCAGCGATGCTCGACGAGACTGAGGATGATACGCCTTGCGTCGCCGCGACCGAGGAGGCCACGCTTTTCGAGATGGCCTGGGTGGACTCCACCGAGGAGGAGTGCGACAGAAGGAGAAGTCCCAGCGCACAGACGCTCGAAACCACGCTCTTGGATATTAGTCCCTGAGCAGCGATGGAACTCGTGACAGAGTTCGAGACCAGAGTGCCGCCCCACTTCAGCGCGAACTTCGACCACGCGCCTGCATCGGCCGCCAGCGTCAATTGACGATTCAATACCGCGCCCGTCGCCCCCGCGGTGGCCAGGGTCCTGCACGCCTCACATGAGGACTGGTCCGATCCGGTCGTGTTGCGGTTCTGCGCGTTGCCCGCCGTGCTCCAGTTGGCCGTCTGAAGCCACCAGGTATTGTCATCTGCACTCGCCCAGCTAAAGACCGCGCAGGCGTAATTGCTGGTGGTCGTGATGCTGGCGAGAGAGACATCATAAGGACTGGCAGGCGCGGCGAACGTTCCAACGGTTTGCGCCACGTCGAACGGGGTTGAGGTGTTGACGTTTCGGAAGACGTACATCGTCTCCGTCATTGCCAGCGACCCGGTCGTGATCGTGACCGACGGATTCGCGTCCCAGGTGCCATCGAAGATGCACCAGAACCAGCGACAATATACGTTTGTTCCGTTGTACGCTGTCAGCGCCGTCCACGTCTGCCCGCCAGTATTCGAGATCGTCGTGGTCGGCGCGCTCGTCCCACGGTACTGCGAGTGGATCAAAACCAAGTCGCCGAGCTTGCAGTCCGCAGGAGGAACAACCGCGACGGTTGGCCCGGCTTGCACGGCGGCGCTGTAGTCCTCCGGCGTGGAGCTGGCCCCCACAAGCTCAATGGTCGTCGGGGCGTTCACGGCGTTGAAGGCGACGATCAGACTCGAAGTCGTCCCCGCCACGCTGCAAGTCCAGTTAGGCTGCTGCTCCGTCCCTGCCAAACAGGCCTGCCCGCACACGCTCAGGGTCGGATAGGACGTGCTCTCGTCCTCGTTCAGCTCGGTGCCCCACGTCCCCGTGATCGTCGAGGCGGTGGCGTCCCTGCAGAGAGCCGCGAAGACGTAGCCGTCCGTCACCGTGGTGATCCGCGGCCCAGCCGGGGTCGTCGTGGAGGCAGAATTAGCGCTCGCCACCCAGCTCACGGGGTCGATGGGCTTTAAATCCTGCAGCTCATAGAGCGCCATGTCGAAGGTGTGATTCGCGACCGTCGTGGCCGTCACCTGGAACGATGAGCCGCCCACCGTCGCCACGGCATACGCAAGAACGACCCGGTGCGTGCCGCCGTACCATGCGTCGGCAGTAACCTTCCAGGTGTTGCCCTTGTTGTCGCTGACGGTCGGGATTTCACCCGAGCCCGAGCCCCGAGCCACGCTGACCACGGCCACGACCACGTTGCCTGCCGTCACGCTGGAGGCGAAGGTGCCGCTGACGGACGTGCCGCTCGTGGCTCGCTGGCAGGTGTTGTCAGTCGGATACTTCTGGAGAATCGCCGGCTGCGGGTCAGCCTCCTTGTACGCCGCTCCAAAGGCATACCATGTCACGGAGGTTATGTCCCACGTCGCGGCCTTCGTGCCGGTGGATAGGAGATACTCAAAGTTCGCCGGGATTTCCCCGGTGTCCTCGTCCTCGAATATCTGTGTGTACCCACCGCTCGGGGTAATCACGTAGGTACCGGACCCGTCGTGCGTCACGCCGCCGATAAATATGGCGCTTCCGGCCGCAGGCATGTCACCCGACGAGGCCGCCGCACTGCCGCCGGTTGCGTAGCTCGAGACCTCGTACTGGAGCAGCTTCCCGGACGCAACGCTGACCTCGGAGATCGAGGCCGTCATCATGTCGTTTGCGGTCGGCCCGTTAAATGTGACGGTTATCGGCTCGTTGGCAATAACGAGCGCTATGTGCTGGGTCTGGCGGTACCCGGTCGCGCCGCCCTGAAGAACCGAGAATGGAGTCGAGTACGAGTTGCGGCCATCGCTTACCGTTGGGGCCGCCGGAGAGTCGGCGTTATACGTCTGGCAGCAGGCAACGATGTAGTTTCCCGCCGTGACAGAGCTGGTGAAAGTAACTCCCATAGTGTCCACGTAGCCCGTGGACTGGAGCCCCTTGCTCTGTACGTACCCGATAGCCATGTCAGCTTGTCACGATCTCAGCGCCGATTCGCATGGCGCTGGGAATTGAAACGGTCACCTTGAAATAAGTGCCGATGTCGCTCGGCTCGACGTTGAACTTGATTCCCGGAGGCGGGTTGGGGTCTCCCGCCTTTGCGGTCTTCGCGCCCGAGCCTCGCCACGTGAAGAAGTAACGGTGTTGCCACTTCACGCCGCCGTCGAGCGACTGCCAGAGGTCGAAGCGAATCGAGTTGGCGGCCGACTCGTAGTCGACATCAGGGATGATTGCCTTCATGCTCACGCGCTTGACGCCAGCAGGCATGAGGAGCATTGGACTCTCGAAGTCCCCCTGGCGCGTTTGCTCTGGCAGTAGTTTGTAGGCTGGCATCTGTTACGAGTCGTCGAAGGTCACGTCCGTACGATTGTTGTTGGCATCGGTCGTGGCAGTTGCTCTATTCTTCGTATTCGCCTGATTGCGGAAGTGCCCGGTGGAGGTATGCTGCCCGTCGGTCTTGCCGCAGAGAATGGCATAAGCGCGGCGGAACCAGTTGTAGAGAGTCACGCCGGTTTCAGGGTCTTCCGAGCCAGTCAGAACAATCGGCACCTGGCCCGTGACCGTGTTAGCGAGTGGGTGTGTGGGTTCAGTCAGGATCGCAGCAGCAACATCGGCCACGGTGGCCGCAGCAGCAAATCCGGCGTCCACCACGGCATCCAGTGCCGCGAGTTCGGTGCCGGTTGCCGCGTCGTAAGCGGTGTTTGCGGCGGCGGCGGCCGTCTGCACCGAGGTCTTCATGGTCGCGGTGAGGTCGCCATTGGTCGGTGCGTTCGTGAGGTTCGTGGCGGTCGTGGCCGTGGTGGTTGTGTCTGTCAGCACTACGCCTTGAACCTTGTGGCTGCTCGGGTCGTAGCCGGTATCCGCAAAGTCCTTCAAGTCGGTTGCACTTTGAACGACACCGCCAATTTGGGTTACGTTAGCAGCGACGGTATTCGTCACGGCGGTGACGGTCGCAAGCGTGCCGGTGATGTTCCCGGTGATATTAGCGGCGAGCCCGGCAGGCATTGTTACCGCGCCGGTCAAGGTGGTCACGCCGTTGTTGACAATCGAGCCAGTGGTCAGCGCGGCTGTGATTGTCTCGGAAGCCTTGGTAACTGCGCCAGTGCCGATGGTCCCAATAGTGGTGTTCCCAAGAGTCGTCGCACCAATGTTGGCGACACCAACCGTGAGCGCATTGCCGGAGCCCGCGACGAGTTCCATGCCAGCGCCCGCCGCGTTTCCAGTGGCCTTGATAGCTGCGCGTCCAGCCGTCGAGCAGGTGACAGCCACGCCGTCGCTGACGGTGAGAGCACCCGTGACCGCAACGCCGCCCGAGAGTGCAGTCGCGCCGGTCACCGTCACCGCCGCATTCGTCCCGGCGATGAAGAGCCCGCCCGCGGCGCCAGCAACGACCTTCGGAATCGCTCCAGCACTCGCGGTGCAATAGGAGTCGTAGATCGTCTGCGGGATCACCATGTAGTCCTGCCACACCGAAAGGCACGTCGCAGGTTCCGAGAATTCCACCCGCATGAGTCCCGGCGTATTCGTGTCGGTCGTGTCGAGCGTTACCAGGTAGTGGCCCCTCTTGTCATACGTCGATGCCGTCACAGTGGCGTGGCGAATCGTCAACGCGCCGCCGTTCTTCGAGAGCATGATACCGGTCGAAGCGTGATCGAGCGCAGAGACAAGGCCCACCTCGTAGGTTACTCCGTCAGTCATGTCCACGAACGGCCCAAAACTTATCACTGCCGCCGTGTCTTCCCTAAGCCACTGGGCCATTGTCTATCTCCTTAGTCGAAATTGATGCATGGAACGAGGAGGTTGGGTACCTTCTGGCGGTTCCTCGCCCCCGAAATCGCCAGCCGTAAAGTCGTCAAAACAGCCTGTCCCAGGCGTACTAGTCCAGCTTCCGAATCCTACGTAGTGCCCATAGTTGGCGGGAGTTGATGTTATTGTCGCCGTGCACGCGCCACCGTCCCATGCCGTGATACTGGTAGGCGCTGCCGCCGTTACGTTGCCCCAGAATCGCAACACCTTGGCTGTGTACTCGTAAGTGACACCTAGGTACTGCGCCGCGTTGTATGTCCATGTGATGTACTCGGCAGTCTCTTGATCCGCTGCCCACGTCGTGTACGTAGTATATCTTGTCAAATACCCAGCTTGATATGTGGAGGCATCATAGATGGAAAACATGCAGCAAAGACTGTTGCCAGACGCATCGCCACTGAACAGCAGCCCAACAGTCTGATTAGGAGTGACTGGCATCCTAAAGCGCATCCACTTGTCACCAGTCCCGCAGGCGGTGTTGTGCCGAATCATACCCTCGCCAGTGAATATCAGGGTGCCGCTTGAAATCGAGGCATAAGATCCACTCTGTGTCCAGTTACCCAGCGTGCCTGAAAAATCTTCTGTGATTAGAGTTGCCATTACCTAAGTCTTCCGAAACAAGCAGTATTTCGTTGGCGGAATGTATGCAGTGGCTTCAATGGATGTAGAAACAGATTTCGGAATGTATTGAGTGGCTGAAATGGATGTAGAAACAGATTTCGGAATGTATTGAGTGGCTGAAATGGAAGTGACAACTGATTTATTGACCGGAGTTTCTTCGTCCCCAAGCAGATACCCTGCTGCATTCACCACTCCAGCAGAGTCCACCAGGTAGAGATACTTTCCAGCCAGTGCGGCAAATGACCCTTGGTTGGCTACAACCTGCACCTCCGTGGTTGACCAAGCACTAGGGCATTGAATCTCCCTTTGCGTACAAGTCGAGTAAGTGTTGGCGTCCCCAATCTCTACGCGAGCCCATGAATTATCACAGTACACGTCGTCCATGTAGAAGGTAGAATTTATCGGCGTGTCACCGTGAGAATTGAAGAGTCCAAGTTCGTAAATGCGTTTGAGAGGATCAGAACCGCTGCGTGTTTGTATCCCGCCGTCGTCTGTGTCAGTCCTTGAATCGCGCACAACCTGCCCGTTGAGCCACCACTTAATTTGCCCGTTCTTTGAGCCTACGGAAGATTCAAGGTACTCGAATTGCAGACAATGCCATACCTGCTTGGTCAGCGCAGTGCCCGGGTTCCACCCGCAATAGTTGCCAGAGCCAGGAGACTTCCAAGTGACATCTGGCTCGTCTTCCGTGAAGGCAATAGTATCGTCTCCCGTGTGCCAGGCCATTACCCAGTTTTCCAGGGCACTCCCAGGATTCCAAATCCTGAAAAACTTGATGTTGCCCATGGACTTGTTCATGTCATTGACCCATGTCCAGTCCGAATGGAGATAGAGCCAATACTGACAGAACCAATGATCCGCAAGCGGAGAATCTGGACCAATCACGAAGGCGTAGTAATCGCTCTGTCCCAGGTTCTTCCCAACGTTGTAGGTAGAGTTGGCGTGCCTTTGCGGCGCACCGGAATGGAGTGCGAGGTCGTTCGTCGATTCCCAAGGCCCACCGACTGTTGGATCGTTCAGAGCGCCATTTTCCCAGGTGTCCCATACCACTGGCGCAGCGGTAGACTTCGTACCAAAACCAGTCCCGGCAATCGTCAGTGTCGAGCCGTGCGTCAAGGTACCTGAAACTCCAGTTACAGAGACCGTCATGAACAGTTATCCAATCGGCTGGCTCGTGAGCTTGCGGAGAACGACCATGAACACACGCACGCTCATTCAGGCTCCTTCATCTGCCACAGCACCCACAGCGCCCTGATCCGCGCCGCGAACACGAGCGCGAGACTGCCGCCCACGCTCAGCACCTTCATCCACCAGTCAGGCAGGATGCCCATCTTCACAACCTCGTCCACGGTGGCAGCGGCGAGCGTGAGGATGCCGACCCAGACGTGGACCTTCTTGTACCAGGGCTTGGGGACGGGAGCAGGAACAGGGACAGGAACCGGGGGAGATTCGTCACTCATGCAGCCACAATCAAAGCCATCAGTAGCTTTGCTCCAAGTGACGCAAGTAAATCAAACACCCGCATCGCCGCCCGAATCGCCGCCGCATTCGAAGCCACCGCGTACCGCGCAAGGACGAGTTTCATTTCGGCACGCAACCACTTGAGGTTCTCCTGCGCGCGCACGTCTCCCGCCTGCGCCAGCGCCCAGTACGTCGCCAGCTCCTTGGCCACGGTGGCGAGCTTCTCCTGCGCCTCGGCGGAGCCCTCCTCGAGCAGCGGCCCGAACTCCTCCTGAAGGATCGCCAAAGCCTGCTGGCCCACCAGGTTCCAGTCGGTGTTACTCGGCATTGGCGAGGCCCTCCGCAATCAGCTTCGAGAACTCCTCCACCTGGCGGTTACGGATCGCCCGAGAGGCCGGGTCAAGCGTGGTGTCCACGGCGATGCCCGTCAGGGTGTAAGGCTTGAGCAGCGCCCAGCTCTCGTCGAGCGCCTCGAAGGCCTGGCGGTCCAGACTCGGGCAGCCGGTCAACGCAAGGGTAAAAAATAGTCCAGCCACGAGACAGAATCGCCTCATGTCGTCACCTCCTGGGAGCCTGGAGCCCCCTCCCCCCTGTCCCTTTGCTCGTTTGGACCACCCGACACCCCAAAACTGTTAGCTGTCTGGGCCTTTTTGAAGTTCCAGCCCCCTTCTGGCTTGACCACCCGTCTCCGGGTGAACCACGGCAGCTTCCCAGCCACTTCCGGCACCCACTTGACAAAGAGGATCCCCTCCCCATCGCATGGAAGATCCTCTACGATTAGATCCCGCAAGGTCTTACGATAGACGCGGCCGTTTCCAGTGTAGAAAATGCCGAGCTTGCGTCCTGGATCCTGCACATAGGCGAAGTCCTTTGAGCGCCTGGCGAGCTTTGCCGTGAGGATGCAGTGGTTCTCTTCGTCTCGCGTGAAGCGCCCGCGAAGGAAGAGAGTAGACAAGGCTGCGCGGTCGGTGGAGTAGTCAGTCATAGGATCGCCGGGTGACTCCTTGCGTAGTCCAGGTCGGCCTGGGAAAAGGTCATGACCTGGGTAGTGCTGCCCGTGTAGGTCCAGGTGATCCACGGCGGGTAAGGAGTCAAAGGCGTCGCAGGCCACGGGTAAACCGGCGGATTAACCGGCCACGGATATGGGTTAGCAGGTGCCGTCTCGAGCCGCCGGCCGCAGTAGGGGCAGCGCGGCTCGCAGTAAGGGCAGCACTTCGTCAGGTCAGGCCCGGCAGTCGAGCCCGTGGGGACATTCACATTGATGCTCTCGCCGTCTTCCATCAGCACCTCCAGTCGCTCTTGTAGTCCACGCCCTCGCGCATGTTGCGCAAACGCCCGCCGCGCAGCAGGTAACGACGACGCGCCAGAGGGTCTACACACCCTTTACGTGCAGTGTTTCGAGGGTCTCGGCTTGTGGCCGACGCCCCTGCCTGCTGAGTGCATGGTGCAATGTGCGCTGTCTCTGGCGCGTCCGTTTTCGTGAAGGTAGGGCCAGCGTGCCCGAGTGCTAAGGGACTTAGCTTGTTTCTTGGGTCACTTTTGGTTTCCTCGCCATTGGTGGTCAGATCCAAGCACGCTGGCGTCTGAGGAGGGTGATGAGGATTGTCTGTGGGAATAAAAAAGGCCGAGTCTTGGCACGACCCGGCCCTCGACAGGAAAGGCGAGAGTCCTTCGATACCGGCGTGAGGCGTGCCGCCCTGTACCTCAGCGGGCGAAGGATAAGTCTTTGTTTCTTGAGTCTCTTGGGCAACCACTTACATGCACCACCGTGGTTGCCTCTCCTGTCTGCGAGGCGTCGTAGCGCCTCACGTCTGGCGAGTGTAGCACCCGAATCTGTGTCCGCAAGAGATTTTCTAGTTTGTACCTGGTTTTCCGGAGATACCACGTAAGAGACAGTACGTGGCCAGATCAGCCTCGACGCACTCGAGGAGCTGGGTGGCTGCGGCAATGCGCGTGTCGATTTGCGAGACGAGTTCGATCATTGCGCCGACGAGTCGAGCTAATTGCAGAATTGCCTCATGCAAATCGGTGGATTGTGGATAAGTAGAAATTTCCAGGGACTTTAGCAGTGCGTGCAGGCGGGAGGAAGAGTCGTCGTCGGGCATGTGGAATTACTCCTCCACCTGAAATAATTCCGGCCAAGTACCCGCGAGCCAAAAAACAAAAGCCTTGATCTCTGACTGCTCCATCATGGCGTATTCCCCACCCATCATGATTTGCAGTTTCCCCAAAGTCCTGGTGAAATCCACAACGGGTACGTCATCGCAAGTTACCCTGAAGTCAACGACAGCACCACTATTCTCCGGTTTGCAAATTCGGATCTTCATGGTCGAGCGCCTTTTATATAGGGAAGGTTTTGGGACACAGGCAGAGACGAAAAAACGCAGGCTGTTAAAGATTTTTCACTCCTCGTAAGGAATTGGTTTCGGGCTGATCGGATCGTGCAGGCAGCTCTCGTGCCATTCAGCGCGTCGCTCGGCCTGCCTGCGAAGGGTCTCCTCCAGCTCGCACCTGACATGTTCATCAGTTACCGCCCAGGACCATTTGTGCATGGCCAAGACTAGCATATCCCATCTCTGGTCGGCGTCGATCTCTTCCCGCGTCTTGCCAGCGAGTACGGCAAGGATGTCCCACATCTTCTGCCAGGTCACGTCGACGTACTTCTCGGCCTCGTCGATCTTGGCTTCTTTTCTTGACAGACTCATGAATCCTCCTTCTTGTGCTCCTCTATCCACTTGGTATCGATCACCTCCATGTTCTCCGGCGTGTCCATCAGGAACGGCGTATCCTCGTTCGCGTAAGGCGATCCGACTCCGCCTATCTCCGCCGCCACCGCAAAGTCGTTAAGCGAGGCGCCGATGTCAACGAATTCCGATTCCTCGAAGAGTCGCTCGAGCGACGCCTTGATGTCGTCAGGCACGCCGCAGTAGCCTTCGGCCATGCGCTTGCCGAGTGCGACGGCCAGGCCAGTGGGACGATAGACGAGGTAAAGACGGTTGTTGGCCATGGTTACTTTTCCTCCTTGAGTTCCTCGCCCTTGCGCCAGCACTCGTCGCACACGGCGTAGTCGCCATTTCCGAATACGTGGCACAAGGGGATTAGGCTGTTGGCGCATCCCGGCTCCGAGCACTTGTTCATTCGGCCGACGGGTTGAGGATGCCAGCATTTGCAATCCTCACGATGTGGCATACCGAATCCCGAGCCGCACTCAAAGCAGCGAACCTTTTTGAGCTGAAGCCAAAGCAGTTCCTTGGGCTTCGTCGCCACGTTACGTTCCGTCCATGGGCGCTGCATTGGCTCCTGCTCGGGCTGACGTTCGACTTGTCCGTGCTTCCTCGGCGGCGGTGGGGGCACTGCCGAAGGTTCCTCGAACCAACTCAACGGGTTGAACCAGCTCATGAATCCTCCTCCTTTTCCTTACCAGAGAACCCCTCGGCGATGCACCGCGTGGCCAACACCCACCAGTCAGTGGCCAGCGGCACCCAGAGTGGCGCCCAGCAGAGCCAGCGTGGGAAGTCACTGAGGAGTTGCAGTGCGAGGCAGATCAAGATCACCACGGGAAGAAAGAACCTATAAGAAATGTGTTGGTCGCGGGTCATGATTCCACCTCGAAAAGCTCGGGCCAAGTGCGAGTGATCCAGAGGACGAGATCATTGATTTGTGCTAATCCAATCGAATCGCATTCACCTTCAAAATAGATTTGCAATCTTTTTCCTACTTTCTCAAAGCCCAAGTCTTCTGTGACATTAAAAACATTGCAGCGTTTTGTCTCCGCCTTGCGAATCAAGATCTTCACTTCACCCCCGCTTTCTCCGCTTCCTCGCGGATGATCTTGGCCGACTGGCCTTCAAAGTCAGGGACGGAATGCTGGATGCACAAAGTCCAAATTCTCGCCGCCGCCTTCTCGCTCCAGTGGGGCACCCGCGGCTTGAACCTGTCACACGCCGGGAAGTCTTCCCACGTAAACACACCGAGAGCAGGAAAAGCAAAGGGACTCCCGCAAGCTCCATACGCCCGCGCCAGTCCTGCCCTTTCCGCGAGTGCGCCTTTGCTCCAGTTGTCGCAGTCCTTGCATGTGCTCATTTCGTGAACTCCTTTCTGAACGTTTTCGATATCGCAAGCCTGCACCCGCAGTTCGCGCACTTCCATTTCTCCCAGTCCATGCTGTCGAGTTCCGGAACGCGTACCCACTCGGCGCAGCCGCAGTCGTGGCAGTTCCCGATGAGTTCCACTTCCTCCGTAGTCGCAGGCCGAGGCCTGAGCGTCTCCATCCATTCCGCCTCCTGGCGCAGCCGTCCTTTTTTGCAGTAAGGACAGCCGCAATCCTTCAGAACATGAATGTGCATCTTTAGCTCCTTTCACTTCCGCCTTCTGCCTTTCTGCCTTCTGCCTTTCTGCCTTCCCCGCCTCAGCGTGATCTTGGTACATCGCTTCTTGACCACGCGAACGACTTCATTATTTTCACCCAGCCACTTGCAATCGAAAGACTGCTTCCCTTGACGATTTTCCTCTCGCTTGTGCATGAAGCGACTGGCATCGGCGCAATCCACTCCAAAATTATCACGCGCCATATCAGGAATCTGGTCATTACTGATGACCACGGTCTGATGTGTCTCTGGCATGCGCTGAAGATACCTTGACAGATCAAGCGCCTCTTTTCGATCCACGAAGCAAAGAGTGAACCCGAGTTTGCCACTGATTACCTTCATGCCTTTGTCTCCTTTAACTCCCTGACCTCCTCTTCTGTTGCGTCATCGCTTGCGCCATATCCCAACAGCATGTCTCTCTCGATTCCGAGATCGCTACCATCCCAGCCTTCAGCTTCTTGGCCGCTGGAATAAAGCGAATGCAGCATCTTGGCATCGGCTTCCCAAGAACCGAGAATTGGTTTTTCGTAACTCACCTTTGTCTCCTTTCACTCTTGCAGTAGGGACAAAATATCCCCGGCCTCGTGCTACTCTTGTCCGTCACGTCGATCATAGAGCCGCCGCAGTCTGGACAGATACCATTTCCCGGCGGCGCGGGACGCGGAACGTAAGGCGAGGAAGGCGTGCCCACGGTGGCGACCATCGGCCTGTTGGTCTGCACCTCGGCCAGCACTCGCTCGCACGCGCCCTTGAACGTCAGCGCCTCGCTGATCCCGAGCGCCGCGAGGATGGGACGATAGAAGTCAGCCATCAGAGATTCTGCACTGCGCTTCCAGTCTCGCGCTTCGCGCTCGGCGTTGACGATTCGGGGCACGATTGCCTGCTTCTCCAGGAACCAATTGCGCTCTTGCTCACGGTAGGAATTGGCTACAGCCTCGGCCTCCTCCACTCGCTTTATCAGGTCGCCGTAGACTGGCGAGGTGGCCATGGTGGCGTCGATCTTCTTGGCGGTGGCCTCCTGCGCGACTCGCTCCGCGGCCTCCACCAGCGTTTCTTTCTCGCGTATCCCGAGTGCGGCGGCGATGCGCGCCGCCTTGCGCTTCCAGTTCTCGAGTTCGGCGTCCGCGATCTTGAGCCACCGGCCAAGGTTATTGGCCTCGTGGCGGAACGTCAGCCGTGCGCTTTCCGTGAGGCCGAGGGTATGCCGCAGGTGCCGAATTGCCTCGCGGTACCGTGCGGCTTTCTTCTGCGCGGCCGGCAGCTTTGAGGCCATCGCGGCGCAGCGCTTGGCGGCGTCGCTGAGCATTTCAAACTTGGCGTAATTCGGTTTCAGGATTCTCTTGAGTTCATCCTTGTAGCGCATCGAACATACCACATTGGCTTCTTCTTCCGTCAGCTCCTCTTCGGCCTTCTTCTCGTCGGCCATGTCACGCTCCTTTCGGTAATTTCCTCACGATAAACGGTCTTCGCACGCCCGCGCTGAAATGTTCCGCCGCTTCGAGCGCCAGCGTCAACCGATCATGCGCAGCCATTTGTTTCGTTGCGAACAGGACACCCTTCGCCAGATCGTGGCCGCACCCAACGGCCCAGAATTCTTCGTCTGGAACCGCGACCTGGAAATCCGACTCGACCACGTACAGGCCGCCGCGAAAGCCGAGAAGGAAACACCCGCCTTCCTCTTGCTCGTTTGTTTTCTTCAGGTAGCCGCCTTCACGCAAGCATGTTCGCATGGCGTCCACCAGGTAGCGGTGAATCCAGTCCAGAGGCTCCGCGCCTTCCGGGATCACCGGGATCTGAAGCTTGTAGCGCAGGAGTTGGCCCATGCGAAACGAAGTCGTGAACCCGAAGAGGCACGGACCATTCTGGAAAATCTTCTCGTCGCGGCGAATCGTCAGACTCCAGGATGCGTCGGCGCCGGCCGAGTCGGCACCCATCCAGACTTCGCCTTCGTGCACGAGCGCAGCAACGCAAGTCATCAAGTGTCTCCTTTCCTCAACTTGGGATTATCCGCCAGCGCGTGTCGACACTCCCGCACGGTCGCCAGCCAGTATCGGACGGCCTCGGCGTTGACGGGGAGGCCGTCCATGTTCGCCTCCAGCTTTTGAAGTTTGTCCACCGCCCAGGACATGATCTCGCGGCGGGTACGGCACTCCACGAGCGCCTTTGCCCACAGGTCGATGCAGACTTCGGGTAGACATTCGCTCTTCATTTCTCGCGCAGCCTTTTCGCGCTCTACTTGGCGCAAGCCGTCCAACACGTTCCAGTAACCGTCCATTTCCTCACACCTCCTTCCCCGCCGCCGCCGCTTGGAGTTTGTCAGATAGCGGCCCGGCCTCTGGTTCGTTCACTCCCCGCACCCACGGTTCCGCCTCGCCGCAGAGCTTCTCCAGCGCCGTGACGCGCTCGCGCAGTTTTTTTATCTCAACCTCGAACTCGGCGATGGTTTCGTGCTCGCTGACGACATGAGCCATGGCGCACTCACGGCAGAAGGCTGTCTCGTCAGGCTCGAAGTACCACTGCGTTTGCTTCGTGCCTTCACCAATTGGCACACCACACCTTCCACACTTCGCTTCACTCACTTCTCCACCTCCTTCCACAACTTCTTGTCGAATCCCGAGGCGTCCTCTGCTTTGACGATTCCCCCGGCGATCCACGCGGCGCGGTGAGCGCGGATTGCCGACTCCAGCGCCATGATACGCTCGCGCAGCCGCGCCACCTCGGACTCGCTTCGTTCAAGTCGTTGGTGCGCCGCCATACAAATCAATTCAGATCGAGCACCAAGATGGAAGTTGTTCTCCTGCCTGAGCTGCGCAATCTCGCACCATGGACAACCATGTTCCACCCAATTAGTGGCCATCAGTCGTCCATGTCCCTTCTCGCATTCCTTGAACTGGATGCTACAGTCCTCCATGCCTTCCGGGAGCTGCGCTTTCAACCGCGCCACCTCGGCCTCCAGCCCCGCGCACCGTTCACGCGCATCTGTTACCCACGTCCCTTGCAAGGTCTGCATCCATTTGCGTTCCGCGAACCACTTGTCAGCGCATGGCCCGCAAAGAAGCAAGTCATCGCAATGCCAAAACTTAAGGCAGTCCGCAGTCCCGCATCTCCCGCATCGTTTGTCGCTCATGCCTTCGCCTCCGATGATCGGTCATGGACCTTCGCCTTGAGCGCCTTGATCTCAGCGTGCCTGGCCTGCGCGTCGGCTTCGGCAGCACGACAGCGAGAGATTAGCTCCAGCATTTCGCCACAGGTCATATCCCAGGCGAGGTTGCGCAGTTCGTCAGGCTCTAGTGCATCCGCGTGCCGAGACATGTACTCGCGTATGTCGCATTCCAGTTTCTGCAGGTCGCTCATGCCTCCTCCTCCTTTTCCTTCTCCGCGAGGAACGTCCAGCTCTGGCCGACTCCGTTGCGCTGGCGACCGAGATTCAGTGCCGCCTCGGCCTTCTCGGCACGCGCCTTGAGTTTTCTGTTCTCAGCGGAAACCTCGTGAAATAATTTGTTCGCCTTTGGAAACGCCTTGGCTGGCCTCTCCAGGGCGTCGATGGCGGCAACAACCCTGTCCTGCGCCTGGCGAAAGATTCTCGCGCAAACTGCTTCGTCCTTGCCGCGAGCGTTGCAGAGCGCAAACTGCTTCGTAATCATCTCCGCGATCAATTCCTTCAACGTCGGCTCGCTCGGCATGGCTTCTCCTTCCGCGCCTTGCGCAGCTCCGCGTTCACAAGCTTCTCGATTTTCCTCTCCACGTCTATCCATGAATACGTCCACCCTGGTCCACTGTACGCGCCTTTCCAGTCGTCGAGCAGCTTCCACACTCTTCGCCAGTTAATTTTCACCGCCTCGCTCCTTTCTTCGCCTTCGCCCTCCGCAGCTCCGCGTTGACGAGGCGCTGGATCTCGTCGAACTGGTACTCCATCGCGTTGCTCACGGTAAAGTTCATCCACGCGCACCACTCGTAATACTTCTCTCGCACCTTCCGCCAGTTGATCCTCTCCCACTGC
>PDVH01000002.1_pt2 | contig 45014 bp, 55 predicted proteins | sample 1369781 | NCBI WGS metagenome assembly PDVH01 (sample SAMN07795378, study PRJNA414565) | Alkali sediment metagenome, whole genome shotgun sequencing project. | isolation source: glacial lake sediment | place: Bosnia and Herzegovina: Donje Bare Lake | collected 2016-06
TTGCTCTTGTATTCCTCATCATATCTCATAAGCCCGCCAAAACTTCCGGGCATGCTTATCTTTCCGTCTCCTGACATGCTCATCAAACATAAATCCCCTATAAAAAACTATCTGATTTGCCAGCCCTGCAAAAAGTTTATTTATCTGGCAATCTTATGTATAAGATGGCAGTCGAAAAAGATTTGATTGGAAAAACACTTAGAGAGATATATGATAATCCCAGTCTACGCGATTGCTGGATGGGCAAAATTGTAGTTTATGAATATATGCCGCGGCAGCACCCCGACAAGGGAATAGTTCGTGGAATTTGCAGCGACTGGGGAGAAGCTATGGACACCTGCAGCAGACTGGCAAGGCGAAAGGTGCTGGAAAATATAGTCAGAAAAGTCCTGGGAGAACGCCCCGTTTTCTATTCAGCAGGGATAAAGGATGGCTTATATGATGTGCTTATGGCTTCATGACAATTTCACAATATCCTTCATCTTTTCAAGGAAATAATCAACTTCTTCCTCTGTGTTGTAAAGGTATAGGGAGATCCTTGAACTTCCCCCTATACCCTGACTATTAAACCATGAATGCGCGCAATGCATTCCTGAACGTGTCATGACATTATACGAATCCAGCATTAATGAAACATCATGTGGGTTCATCTTTCCCACAAGGAATGAGCAAATCCCCCCCCTGAGTTTTGCATCCTCAGGCCCGATAATCTTCACACCCAGCTTCAAAAGCCCCACAGTCAGCCTTTCATTAAGCCTCTGCTCATGCGCCTCAATGTTCTTCAAACCAACCCTCTTCAAATAATTGAGAGCCTCTGCAAGCCCGACTATGCCTCCATAGTTCTGCAAGCCTCCCTCAAATCTTTCAGGTATTTTCTCGGGCTCAAAAGAAGTATAGTTCGTGTTTGTCACAGTATCTCCTCCGACAATAAATTGATTAAGCTTCTTCAGATGCTCCATCTTTCCATAGAGAATTCCCATTCCCGAAGGCCCAAGCATCTTATGTCCCGAACAAACAAGAAAATCACAATCCAAACTGCGAACATCAATCTCTTTGTGAGGAGCTGATTGCGCCGCATCAACAAGAACAAGAGCTCCATTTTCATGAGCAATCTTAGTCATTGCAGCAACATCCTGCGATGTACCGTCAACATTTGAAGTTTGCACAATCGAAACCAGTTTAACGCCCTTAATCTTCTTCCCAAAATCATTCAAACTGCCAAATTTGAATATTTCATGTTTAATTCCGCGCCGTTTAGCCAATAACCAAGGCACAAGATTGGAATTATGCTCCTTATCAGAGCATAAAACCTTATCTCCAGGTTTCAAACCCAAAGAATATGCAATAAGATTTATTCCCTCAGTAGTATTTCGAGTAAAGATTATCTCATCTTCGCTTTTAGCATTAAAAAACTTCGCTGCAGCAATTCGAGCCTTCAGAACTTCCTCTGTAACTTTCTCGCCAATTTTATGATGACTTCTCCCGCCGCATCCAGGATAAAGCTCGTAATACTCCTTCATCTTCTCAATCACAGAAGTCGGGCGAAGAGTAGTACACGCATTATCAAAATAAATAGGCGCTTTCTTCCAGTTCAGCAAAGGAAAATCTTTTCTTATTTTATCAACATTCATCTTTTTATTGCTCCTTGAACCATACTTCTGCAAGATTCTTGAGAGTTTTATAGCTTTGCGGTCCAACCAAAACCTTATCTCCAATTATAAAAGTTGGTGTTCCGTATATTCCCGCCAAACCCGCCTCATTCTGCAGTCCTTTTATTCTCGCAGAAGTAGAATTATCATTCAAGCATGCATTAAATTGAGTCATATTCAAGTCAAGCATCATCGCAATATCAACAAAACTCCCTTCATTAAGGCTATCCTGTTCAAACAGCAAATCATGATATTCCCAGTACCTGCCTTGTTCCCCAGAACAAAGAGCCCCTTCTCCAGCCTCAACGCTGTAATTATGGATTTCAAGAGGAACATCATGATAGACTAATCTGACATAATCAAAGTCTTTCAATATCTGCCTTACAACTGGCTCAGCCTCCTTTGTGTAAGGGCAGCTGTAGCATCCAAACTCATGCATTGTTACGATATCTTCCTCATTTCCTCTAACAGGATAACCAACACTGCCAACCTTCGAGACATTTACACTCCCGGTCACTCCAAAAACAGAGCATTCAGGCTGATTTGAATGCACAATGTTGAAAACACAGAAAGCTGAACTATCCGGCCCATTGCAGTTTCCATAAGCAAGATAATTATACAGCCCATATCCAGTTCCAACAACACTAAGAAGAGCCAAAATTACAAATATCCAGGACAGCAAGGCAAAATTCTTATAGAAAAAGCGGGCAAAACCAGGCCACCACATCAATTTTGCAGTAAATTTGCTTTTTATTCTAACATCAAGCCCTGTATTGCACGGCTTGAACTGGAACGTCCTGAATAAGCAATGAAAAGCTTCCTTGGCCAATATCTTGTACCTAAGGCTAAACAACCCCATAATAGCCAAAATAGGAAGTGCAATTATGCAGATTACCATAAAATGAGAATAGCAAAAGGCATTTTTAAACTATGTGAAAGTTAGATTGAGATTACTCCGAAAACTGAGGATTAAGTTCTCTATGAACCGCAGGAAGAAGTCCCTTTAAGTCATCCTCATGAACATAACCTATAAGCTCCGCGCCCTGCACCGCAAAACCATCACCTGAAACATGGGAAAGATCCCTGGAAGAATAAACTCTATACAAGCAAGCGTCTGGTGCAAGAAGATGAACCGGAAAATCTCTTTCCAATAAAATCTTTTTCCTTACTGCTTCAAATTGGTCAGCATCCACCAGTGCAATTCCAGCCGCTCCATCGCCTGCACGAGGATTTAATATCTTAAAATGATTGTCTCCCATTATGCATCTACTAATAAACCGTTTTTAAGAATTACTATACCGTTTTTACTTTAATCTCTTTATCTCATTCAAAATCTTATTCTTCTCCTTCCTGCTTCTGTAACTCTGCCCAAATCGCACAAGAATCCAGTTCAAATCCCCCCAAAGCCGCCTGGGGAAGAGGTTCTCTAAATCCGCTTCAATCTTTTGTTGTTCTTTATGCTTAGTCCAACCAAGGTAATTTGACACATAAGTTAGATGAGTATCAACCCCTATCCTTCCATGCCCCTTCTCAGCAAGAAATACATTTGCAGTCTTTCTTCCCACACCCGGAAGTTCAATCAACTTGGCAAAATCATGAGGAACTCTTCCATTATAACCAGAAACCAGCATCTTGGCACATGCAATTATGTTCTTTGCCTTCGTTTTGTAAAAATTGACCCCTTTTACAATGCCCTTCACCTCTCCCAAGTCTGCGTGTGCTAATTCTTGTACATTCTTATATCTCTTATACAACACATTTGCAACCTTGATCGTCACATCATCCCTAGTCCTAGCAGACATTATAGTTGAAATCAGCGTCTTCCAGTCCTCATCCCATCCATCAGCCGCAAGTCTAAGCTCCTTTCCCTTTTTTCTAAGCTCATTTAGCTGCTTTATTGCTGTTTTTGTATTCATCATCCCTTCAACCCCAGATATTTGTTTATGCTACCAATGTAATCCCCAACATCTCTCTCAACTTCTTCTGAAAGAGTAAAATAAACCCTAACATCGTCGACCCTTCCATACTGATGAGCAAGAACATTTTGCATTCCCTTTAGTCCCTTTAGCCTTGTAGCCAAGACAGGAAGGATTATTTTAGAATCAGACAAAACAAAAAAGGCATCCTCATCATCTCGCGGAATTTTTAGACCCTTAAGTTTTATAATCAAAAAAGCCAAATCAACGCAAGCCTCCGCGACCTTCTCAAGATAATGCTCGCATGCTGCCTTTGTTTTCAGATCTTGTTTATAAAGTTCAAAGCTCTCGGGCGTTATTCCAATTAGATAACCGAGATACTCCTCAACCTCCCCAATTTTATCCTTAATTCTGTCTAATGCTTCGTTCATAAATCACTCTCCCCTTTGAATCAATCTCATTTTTTATTTTTTCCGGCAGCACATTATACACTTGCACATCAATCTTATCATTAGCAGAAAAATGAATCCTGAATTCAGTGGCTTCTTTTTGAGTGATAGAATCAAACTCGACAGCAATATCAATATCGCTTCTAAAAGTCAACTCATTAGAAACTGCCGAACCAAAAAGGTATATTCTTTTTATTCTCGGAAAATACTCACTCTCAAGAATCTCATCCTTAATCTCACTAACCTTCTTTTTAACCTCGGTTCCCTTCTTTAACTTAAACTCCTCCTTAAAGGCAGAAAGCGCCTCAATCGCATCAAACTTCTTTTTTATATCCCTGGACAGCCTGGTTTTCTCAGAAGGTGTAAGCTTTATTCCTAAAATCTGCCTCTCAATAATCTCCAGCTCCCGCTTTCCAAATATCCTCCTTAAATCTTTATTCTTCCTAAGCAATTCAAGCATTCCCATAATCTTACCAGATAAAGTTATCACGATAGTGATAACTATTATCATAATTGTGATAACTATTTAAACCTTTTCCTTTTTAGCAACCTTATCTTTAGAACCCAAAATATAGAAGCCGATATCATTCCTTCTTATTCTTCCATTCTTACCAAACTTTAATTTATAATGTTTTTTGCAAACATACATCCAAGCCCCTTTGCCCGCACGATACATCTCAGCATGAGCATAATTATCGCATCCATTAACATCACAACAATACCTCTTATTTTTTGTTTTAAATTCCATGAACTTAGAACCAAACAAAAAAGTAAAATATAAGTTTATCTGCTCATTTAATCGTAGTGAAATCCTCATCCCATCCATCAGCCGCAAGTCGAATCTCCCTGCCCTTTTTTCTAAGCTCATTTAGCTGACGAATTGCCTTTTTTGAATCCATCCTAATAACCAAATCTCCTTTCATATTCTTTGTGAGTCATCCACTCGAGAACTATGCTAACAACAACTGCCTTCCCGCCTCGAATTGTATAAATTAATCTCCAAGCATTAGGTAAATCATATTTCCATAAGTTAGCTGCCCCATATTTAGAAACATATTCCTTTGGAATGAGCCTTTTTGGTATTTGAATCCCGCAAAAAGCATTCTTCTCTATGTTATCCATCGCCTGATTTATCAGTTTGAATAGCTCTTTTTCAGAAGAATCCCCGTTTTCCAAGTCATAAAAAGATTTCTTTACATTTTCATCAACAAATCTTGTTTCAGAAGGCAAAATCATTTTCTTCTTCCTAAATCTTTCCTCATATAATATTTAGTTGCAGATTCAGGGTAATAAATCCAACCCACCTTTCCTTCAGCATCTATTGAGATCTTCCTTGAATAAAGCAAGTAATCAATCACAACGCAAAAAGTCTGATACATCATCTTCTTGGGAAGATGCTCCCAAAGCGCTCTCTTCTTGAACTCGCCATCATGCTCTTTTATGAATGCCTCTACCATCAGCACAGTGTCTAGCCTGGGATATCTTAAAATATTCTTCTCAAAAACCATTTCAGCCATGTTATATCAAGTGATATAACAATATTTAAACCTTTCCAAAACCCTAATTTTCCCTTTCAAACCTAATTGAGCAGGTTTTAAATCCTCAAAAGAAGACTTAATCTTTGCCTTATCGCCTTCTTTTTGTCTATATAACACTAAAAACCCCAATCTTTTTAATCCCTTTTATCCATAAAGAATTATGCCGGAGATTAATCTAAAAGAGCTTGAGCAGAAATGGCGGGAATATTGGGAAAAAGAAGGAATATACAAGTTTGACCAGAGATCAAGCAATAAAATTTACTCAATAGACAATCCTCCCCCAACAGTTTCAGGAGAAATGCACATAGGGCACGCCTGTTCTTATTCACAGCAGGATTTTATTGCCAGATACAAGAGAATGAATGGCTTCAACATATTTTATCCATTCGGAACAGACGATAACGGCTTGCCGACAGAAAGATTAGTAGAAAAAACACTGAACATAAAAGCAAAAAATATGCCGCGCGGTGAATTTATCAAAATATGCATGGATTTTCTCAAAAAAGAGCTTCCAAGATTCATCCAGGACTGGAAAAACATAGGCATAAGCTGTGACTGGGACATCTATTATTCAACAATTAACGAGCATTCAAGAAGAATCTCCCAATGGTCATTCCTTGACTTGTACAAGAAAGGCAGGTTATACAGGAAAGATGCTCCTGCAATGTGGTGCCCTGAATGCAAAACAGGAGTTGCCCAAGTAGAAGCTCAGGACAAAGAAATAGACACAACATTTAACGACATAATATTCAAAACAGGAAAGGAAAATCTTACCATAGCAACCACAAGACCTGAACTTCTTCCAGCGTGCGTTGCAGTATTCTACAATCCAAGCGATAAGAGATACAAAAAGTACAAAGGAAAAATGGCAAAAGTTCCATTATTTGACTTTGAAGTCCCGATAATGGAAGATATAAGAGCAGACCCTGAAAAAGGAACAGGGCTAGTAATGTGCTGCACATTTGGAGATCAAACAGACATGGAATGGCAAAAAGCCCATAACTTGCCAATAAAAATGGCAATCTCCCCAGAAGGATTAATGACTGATTTAGCAGGAGAATTCAAAGGAATGAAAATAAAAGAAGCGAGAAAAATAATAATCCAAAAGCTCAAGGACGCAGGTCTTCTAACAGCACAAAAGCCAATAAAACACGCTGTAAATGTCCATGAACGCTGCGGAACTGAAATAGAATTCATAAAATCAAAGCAATGGTTTGTCAAATATTTAGATTTGAAAAAAGATATGCTAAAGTGGGGCAAAGAACTGACATGGCACCCTGATTTCATGAAGCACAGGTATGACAATTGGGTAAAGGGACTGCAGTGGGATTGGTTAATATCAAATCAAAGATATTTCGGAGTATCTTTCCCGGTCTGGTATTGCAAAAAGTGCGATGAGCCAATTCTTGCAGATGAAAAATCCCTGCCCGTAGACCCAATGAAGGATAAGCCTCCTGTTTCTGCCTGCCCAAAATGCAAATCAACAGAAATAATCCCAGAAACAGATATCCTTAACACCTGGTTTACATCCTCAATGACTCCGCAAATAGCAATTAAGCTGATGCCGGATGCAGTTCAAAAGAAATTATTCCCAATGGATTTAAGGCCGCAAGCTCATGAGATTATCACATTCTGGCTTTTTAACACAATGGTAAAATCCCATCTCCACTTCGGCAAAAACCCATGGAAGCATGCTGCGATATCAGGATTTGTAACATTGCAGGGCGAAAAAATGTCAAAATCAAAAGGGAATATAATCAGACCGCAGGAGGTAATGGAAAAATATGGCTCAGATGCCATAAGATACTGGGCAGCATCATCAAAATTAGGAGAAGACTTTGATTATCAAGAAAAAGATGTTGTTACAGGAAAAAAGTTTATTACAAAAATTCTTAATGCGGCAAACTTTGTTTTCATGAGCCTGAAATATGAGGCAAAACAGCCAAAGCTGCATGAAACAGACAGGTTATTCCTCGCCCAATTAAACAAATTAATAAAAGAATCAACTGAGGCTTTTGAAGATTACAGCTATTCAAAAGCAAAATTAGCAGCAGACCAGTTCTTCTGGCAGGTTTTCTGCGACAATTATCTCGAAATAGTAAAACACAGGGTTTACAACGGCACGGAAGAAGAAAAAGCTTCAGCATTTTACACACTCTATCAGGCATTCCTGACAATCCTTAAGCTAATGGCGCCAATAACACCATTCATTACCGAAGAAATCTATCAAACGCACTTCAGAAAGAATGAAAAGAAGAAATCCATTCATCTTGAAGAATGGCCAATTCCAATAAAAATAAAAGAATCCAAGGAAGATGAGGCTGTCTGGGCTAAGCTTATCGAAATAATAGGTTTTGTGCGTCAGCAAAAATCAAAAGCCCAGAAATCAATGAAAGCAGAAATAAATCTTACAATTCCAAAAGACGCCCAAAAAATTCTGAAAGACGTTATAACAGACATAAAATCAGTTACATCAGCAAAAATAATCAAAGAAGGCGATTTGAAGATAGAATTTGCCTAAGTTTATACATAATTAATCTTTATGAACTTGTCAATATCCTTCCAGTAAGGCGCAAGCATGTCTGCCTTCAGCTTGGGCCCGAGATAATGCTCCAAATAGGTGACTTTCTGAAGCAAAGCTATTTTTTCCTTCGTATGCCTGAAAGCAACAACCTTGTCATTCGGGTCGTGCATCACAAGCATAGGCATCTCGCTCGCTCTCGGCAGATAAAATGCCGGATTTAGCTCCTCAAACTTGCTCATCTTCTTCTTGAAATTCTTGAAAGTGTATCTGTAGCAGTTCTTGTATGCATCTCTTACAAACTCGCTCATTTTTTCTATGTCCTGCTCATCTCCTTCGCCATTATGAACTTTAAAGTCCCATATCGGCGCCTGCAGTATTATATGGCTTGCCATTCCTGACTTTGCAGCCAATCCAAGAGCTATAGCCCCGCCAAAACCGCTGCTCACAAGAATCTTTTTGTTTATCCTGAATGACTGCTTCTTCCCATCCCAAAGGCTTTTTATCATGCCCTCATCAAGCCCCTTCATAAAACTCATCATGTCATCAACAGGATTCTTTGAAAGAAACTTTCCCGTACTCTGGTAACTTCCCCTGTATCTCGGCACAAACACATGATATCCTTTCTCATAAAAGAATGCAATCAAATCTCCAAAATCATTCCCGCTTGGAAAATTCGGCAGGATTATCACTGCGTCTGCAAGCCTGTCCTGCAGTACAAACTCAACGAATATTCCGCCGAAATATCCCCTCAATATCGGCTTTTTCATATCATAGCTAAAAACTTCATCTTAAAATACTTATCGCAACTCTCAAAACCTAAACTTTATAACTCTCATTTTGATACTATTTGCATATCAAGAGGATTACTGGCAAAACATATCAAGGAAAGGTGACTTGTCAGGAAACCTTGGTTTTCATACAAATGGAAATATCAGATAAGCAAAAAACAGCGCTTCAAGAACTTGTAACAAGGCTTGAGAGCATAAAGGGGAGGCACACAGAGTTAGTTAGTGTAATGATACCTGCAGGTTTTAACAAGGATTCTGTAGTCAGGCAATTAGAAGCAGAGCGCTCAACGGCAGAAAACATAAAATCAAAGCAGACAAGAACAGCAGTGATTGATTCTCTTGACACAATAATCCGGGAGTTAAAAAATATTAAGGCAACTCCGCCAAACGGGCTTGCTGCTTTTGCCGGAAACATCTCAGAAAAAGAAGGTGTCCAGGACATTCAATCATGGCTCTATGAGCCTCCAAAGCCTCTAAACGTAAGATTATACAGATGTGACCAAAGATTTATTGTAGAGCCATTGAAAGAAATGCTTGCCATAGAAGATGTCTACGGAATACTTGCCATAGACAGGCAGCAGGCAACAATCGGGCTATTAGAAGGAAAACAGATAAAAGTTTTGAGAACTTTCACTTCCGGAGTTCCAAGCAAAATCAGGGCGGGAGGACAGAGCTCGCAAAGATTCCACAGAATTACAGAGGGATTGGCAAAAGAATTCTTCAGAAGAGTTGCAGATGGCATGAAAGAGCTGCTTTTTGATATGCCCAAGCTTAGGGGGATAATGGTTGGAGGCCCAATACCAACAAAAGAAGAATTCCTCGAGACAGGCGAATTAGTCACAAAACTAAAAGAAAAGGTAATTGCAGTAAAGGATGTTGGCTATGTGGATGAACATGGTCTTAAATTGATTGTTGAAGCCTCCCAGGAGGACATCTCAAATCAGGAGCTGATAAAGGAAAAGAATATGGTTAATAAATTCTTTGAGACTCTTGGAAAAACAAAGGAAAAAACTGTTTATGGAGAAGAAAGGGCCAAGCTTGCCCTCCAAAGAGGCGCAGCAGGCACAATCCTGCTCTCGAAAGCACTTCCAAAAGAAAAGATAAAAGAGTATGAAGCTGCCGCAGAGAACATAGGAGCAGAAGTGCAGATAATATCGACTGAAAGCCCTGAAGGAGAACAATTCCTTAATCTGACAAAGGGCGTCGCTGCCATTTTAAGATTCGGGCTCGAATAAAATAAACGGGTATAACAATGTTAGTTGTTAAAACAAAAGTAAAAGAAAGTAAAATTCATGGAAGAGGATTATTTGCAGACCAAAACATCAAAAAAGGTCAGATCCTATGGAGATATAATTCCCTCATCGATAGAAAAATCCCAAGAAAAAAGCTTTTACAATTGCCCTTTCTTATTCAAAGGTCTATTAAATATTACTCTTATCTGAATAATAAAGATGAGTTTGTTTTATGTGGAGATAACGCCAAGTATATTAACAGTTCGGACAACCCAAATACTTTAGATATTGCAACATTTTGGGACAAGATAATTGGGAGCGAAGGCATCTCAATAGCTGCAAGAGACATCAAAAAAGGAGAAGAAATTACAAGCAGATATCTTCATTTCAGCAAAAAAGGGAAAGCAAAGTATATAGCTTAAGTTATTATTATCCCTCAAATGCAATAACACAAATTCAAAAACTCTTTTTGTATTACAATAAACGATTTAAATGAACTTAATCAGTAAATAATATGGAAAAAACAGGCGAAAAGAAAAAAAAGAGGGAAGAAGTAATTCAGGAAGCAAAGAAGTTTTTTGACGCCTACAAGAAGGAAATAAGGCAGTCTGCCGAAAAAGTCATCAAGATAGACCACGGAATGCTCGCAGAGTTCAATCCTGAACTGGCAGAAAGCGTTATAGACTCGCCCGAAGACACAATTTCTGCGATGGAGGAAGCCCTCGAAGAGACATTTTCCAATCTTGCCAAGAATTCAAGGATAAGATTTGACAATTTCCCAAAAAGCCTCTACACAAGAATAAGAGAGATAAGAGCAAAGCATCTTGACCAGTTGTTATGGATAGACGGCATAGTAAGGCAGGCTTCAGATGTTAGGCCTCAGGTTGTAAATGCAAAATTCGAATGCCCGAACTGCGGGGCAATTCTCTCTGTTCTCCAGATAGACAAGAAGTTCCACGAGCCATCAAAATGCACCTGCATGTGGAAAGGGCAGTTCAGGCTGCTTTCAAAGGAAATGGTAGACGTCCAAAGGCTTATAATAGAAGAATCAACAGATTCGCTTGAAGGGGGAGAGCAGCCAAAAAGGATACCCGTATTTCTTAAGGAAGACCTTGTAGAGCCAAAAATGGAGGAGCGCGCAACGCCTGGAAGCAAGATAAAAATTTACGGAGTTTTGAAAGAAGTTCCTGTTCCTCTTCAGACAGGCGCAATCTCTACAAGATTTGACATTGCAATAGAAGCAAACAATGTCATCCCTCTTGAAGAATCATTCGAGGACTTGAACATTTCAGAGGAAGAAACAAAACAAATTCTGGAGCTTGCTGCAGACCCTCAGCTCTACAGAAGATTATCACAAAGCATTGCCCCGAGCGTTTACGGATTTGACAACATAAAAGAATCTCTTATTTTGCAGCTTTTCGGCGGAGTAAAAAAGATAAAGTCAGATGGCGGGCAGGCAAGAGGAGATATCCATATCCTTCTCGTCGGCGATCCAGGAGTTGCAAAATCTGTTATGCTTAAGGTCATATCTACGATAGCCCCAAAGGGAAGATATGTTTCTGGAAAAGCAGCAACATCAGCAGGGCTTACCGCATCTGTAGTAAAAGATGAATTCCTGAAAGGCTGGGCCCTTGAAGCCGGAGCAATGGTTCTCGCAAATAAGGGGCTTGTCTGCATTGACGAGATAGAAAAAATGACAGAGCAGGACAGAAGTGCAATGCACGAGGCGATGGAGCAGCAATGTTATCATCATGACACAATCATAACCCTCGCCGACGGAAGCGAACATAAAATAGGCGAGTTTGTTGAAAGTTTGCTGGAAAAAAACAAGGATAGAATTATAGAAGGAAATAATTGTTTAATCCTGCCCTATAAAGGCCTGGAAGTCCTAACTACAGATTTCAATAACATATACAAAACAAAAGTTGACAGAATCAGCAAACATAAGGCATTTGATAAGTTTATTAAAATAAAATTTTCCAACGGCAGAGAAATAACTGTAACGCCAGAACACCCCGTGTTTACAGCCAAGAATGGAGAAATAATAACAAAGAGAGCAGATTCTATCAGCATAGGAGACCCCATACCAATACCCTTATCAATCCCTATAAACGGAAAAGAGCAATTATTTAATGCAGAAGTTAGAAATGAGCGGGCAAAGACGCACATAACAATCCCAAACAAAAATGGCCCTGAATTATTCAGAATCCTGGGATATTTCATATCAGAAGGTTCAAGAGAAATAAACAGAAGGAAAATTATCGGAATAAATTTCACAAATAAGGATAAAAGGCTTCTTGACGAGTTCGAAGAACTAATGATGAAAGTATTTGCTCTCCGCCCTTACAAACAAGCCAGAATAGATGAAAATGGAACAAGATGGATGTATAGATATGCATCTTCAGAGCTTGCAAAATTCCTGACAGCAATCGCCCCGGAGACGATGAAAACATCAGGAAATAAGCAAATTCCCCAATTTGCAATGAAAGGAAGGAAATCAGATATCGCACAAATGCTCTCAACACTATTCGAAGGAGATGGCTACGTCTCCGTTAAGAATAGAACAATTAGAATAGGCTATAAAACAAAAAGCAGAAGACTGGCAGAACAAATCCAAGACCTGCTTCTTAGATTTGCCATACGAAGCAGCATAACTGCAGATAGGGAATATTTCAGGGTTGGAATAACAGAATATGACAACATAAATAGTTTTATGCAAAGCATAGGTTTTGCAACCCCTGAAAAGAATACGATTATTGCCCGATATCTGCAGGAAAAGTCAATCAGAAGGTTCGTAAAAAACAGGCTGCCATATGAATTCAATGATAAAATTATAGGGATAATAAAAGAAGAGGGCATATCTAAAGTTGGAAAATATAATGCCTGCGATATTATCTATGACCATCAAAAAAGAGAAGACAAGTTTGCATTTTCCATTCAATTTATCAAAGAGCTTATAAAACAAATAAGAAAAGAAGAAAATAAAAAATATCTTTCGCAATTTACTGCAGACATCGGATGGGAGAACGTCTCAGGAATAGAAGTAATAAATAATGAGGCAGAAAATTGGGTTTATGACATAACAATAGAACCAAACCATGCATTTGTTTCACAGGCAGCAATCCTTCATAACACAGTCAGCATTGCAAAGGCAAATATTCATGCGACATTGAGGGCAGAAACAACAGTTCTTGCGGCAGGAAACCCAAAATTAGGGAGATTTGACCCCTACACACCAATACCCCAGCAAATTGATATTTCCCCGGCCCTATTAAGCAGGTTTGACGTCATTTTCATAATAAGGGATTTGCCAAATCGTTCGCAGGATGAAGCAATAGCAACTCACGTTTTGGAGGAGCACGCCCAAGGCGTAGTAAGAGACATTATCGAGCCAAGGCTTCTAAGAAAATATATCTCCTATGCCAAGCAAAAAATAAAGCCAAAGCTCACTGAAGAGGCAATTGAAGAGATAAAATCCTTCTATGTCAATCTCAGAAACCAGTCCATAAGGACGGAGGCAGACATAAAGCCAATCCCTATAACCGCCCGTCAGTTGGAGGGCATAATCCGCCTCTCAGAAGCCTGCGCAAGAATGCGCCTCAGCGATAAAGTCAAGAAGGAAGACGCAAAGAAAGCCATAGAACTTCTAAAAATGTCCCTGACACAAGTCGGCTATGATGAGGACACAAAATCATTTGATATAGACAAAATGACAACAGGCATTACCTCTTCAAAAAGAAGCAAAATTCTTCTCGTGAGAGACATGATTTTTAACCTTGAGTCGAGAGTTGGCAAGATGATTCCGCTCGAAGACTTGGAAAAAGAGCTCGCAGGAAAAATGAAGCCGGAAGAGCTTGATGAGGCTCTTTCACAGCTGAAAAAGTCTGGGGAAATCTTTGCTCCAAACAACAAGCACATCCAAAGAACTACAAGATAAACTCAACTAAACAAAAACTTAAAAGCCCAAAAAAGCAAAAACTAATATGCCCGAACAACAAGAATTCAAGAGAAATATTGCCTATAAGATGCGCATCGGCGATATATTGTCAGGAAAGATAATTCTTGAAGGAGAAAGATTCAAATTTCTCGAATCAGGAGGCAGGCAGGTAATCAGGGTTAATGTTATGGCAAATGTCATTGACAAATATGTTCAGGATGGAGAGAAAAAATTTGCATCTGTTACTTTAGATGATGGAAATGGACAGATAAAACTCAAGGCATTTGGCGATGATATAGAGAAATTTTCTCAGTTAAACCAAGGAGATACGGTCATGGTGATTGGGCTTATAAGAACCTGGAATAATGAAACGTATATAACGCCAGAAATAATAAAAAAGAAGGAGCCCGCATATCTCCTTGTCAGAAAGCTCGAAATAGAAAAAGAGCTTCCAAAATCCATAGGCAAAGAGCAGTTAACAGAGCTCAAAGATAAAATTCTTCAGATGGTCAAGGACGGGGAAGCTGACGGCGGAGCAAGCATCGAGCAGGTAATCCTAAACCTTAAAGAAGCCCCCGAGATAATCAACCAGGAAATAAAGAAACTTCTTGAGGACGGCGTAGTCTATGAGCCCCGTCCCGGCAAAATCAGATATCTCGGATAAAAAAGTTTTATAGAATTATCTCAGCTTCTTAAGAGCAAGATAAACAGCTGCAACTATCAGCAGGCTGAATATGATTATCACAAGAAGTTTGTCATCAAAGTTTTTTACTCCAGCTTCTATAACAAGAAACGCTCCTGCAGGAAGGGTGATTATCTGAATGAGCAGAATACTAACAAACAGCCCAATAACAATCAAGACAAAACCAATAACCGCAAAAACAAAGAAAGTGCTTCTGTTGTAGGCATTCATAGAGTCCTCAAACTGCTTATTGCACATGTTGCACTCTTTCAATGCAGAAGTGCACCCCTTATCATTATAATCATAAACAGGAATCCCATTATCCTGTGTGCATTTATCCGTTGCGTCCTGCAAAGCCTTCGAGAATGTGCAATTCCCGCACTGCTCATTTCCAACACCATACTTGACAGGATAAGGCCCCGCTCCCCCGACTCCCCTGCAAAAGTCCTCATACTTTGGAGGCTCGTAGGCATAGCTGACAATAAGATTGAACAAAGTGATAACCATTATTGCAATAAAGGCCCCAAGAAGTATTGTAAGTGCAAAACTCCTGCCGGTCATCTTTTTGCCTCTATCCCTGGCCATAAATAAGCACAGATAATCATCTTTATAAATCTCGCTTTATCCCCCATACTATGGAAAGCTACGAAAACATGCTGGGCGAAGCATACAAGAAGGTAAAGGTAGTCAAGACAGGAGGAGAACGATTCGAAATACCAAAAGTGGAAGGGCAGATAGAAGGAAAAAACACCATAATAACAAACATCGCCCAAATCGCAGGTTATCTCAGGCGCCCGGTAGACCATTTGGCCAAATTCCTCCAGAAAGAGCTTGCAACCCCTGGAAAAATGGAAGGAGATAGATTAATTCTCATAACAAAGCTGAATTCAGCCAAAGTTAATGACAAAGTCCAGCAATACGCAAAGGAATTTGTCATTTGCCCAGAATGCCATAAGCCGGACACCGAAATAGTAGCAGAAAAGAGCATAAAGTTCAAGCACTGCCTTGCCTGCGGAGCAAAATCCCCAATCCGCTACCATTTTTAAAATGATTCCAGATAATATTAAAAAATTGCCTAAAGAAGGAAAGAATATTTTCTTAGCCACCTCATCAAAGAATGCAGTCCCAAACCCGGTTACCGTCGAATCCTGCGGGTTGGCTGATGATAAAATCCTGATTGCAGACTGCCATCTTGGAAAAACGCTTGCAAATCTTAAGGAAAACGATAAAGTTTCAGTCTTGGCGACAGACAACAAAGAATACTTTCAAATCAAAGGAACAGCAGAATATCAAACAAAGGGTAAACATTTCGACAAGATATCAAAAGACTTGGAGGGCACAGGGTATACTGCCAAAGGGATTGTTATAGTGTCCTGCAGTGAGATTTACGACTTACAAAATTATGTGAGAATAATTTAACATGTTCATAAAAATCCACAAGTCCCAAAACATCAGGCCGGTTGTTGCAATCTGCGATTCTGAGCTCATAGGAAAGAAATTCGAAGAAGGCAAAAGACAATTAGATCTAAGAGAAAACTTCTACAGGGGCGAAGAGATGTCAAAAGAAAATACTGTAAAGCTCATTAGAAGGCAAACTGTAGAAGACGCTTCTTTCAACATTGTAGGCAAAGAATCAATAGCAACTGCGATAGAAGCAGGCATAATCCAAAAGGAGGGCGTGCACAAGATAAGGGGAATTCCTTTCTCGCTCGTTCTGCTCTAGCAATGGAAATCATATACATAGAAAATCCCAGAAAAATCAGGCAAAACAAAGAGGCAATTGAAAAAAAGATAGAAATCAAGATAACCCAAAAAGGAAAGCAATTGGAATTGGAAGGCGAGCCCTTCGAAGAATATCAAGCAAGAATCATTATAGAAGCCCTTGACTTCGGCTTTTCTCTTAAAGAAGCTCTAAGACTGACTGATGAAAGCATATTATTCAGAAAAATTCCCATAAAGCAGTTCACAAAACGAAAAGACCTTGAAGAAGTCAGAGGAAGAGTGATAGGAACAGAGGGAAAAACAAAACGCACTGTTGAAGAAGTTTCTGGCAGTTCGGTAGTTCTCCACAACAACCTGGTTGGCATAATCGGCCCCGCAGAAGGCATAGAAGAAGCAACAACTGCAGTCACAAACCTCATAAAAGGCTCAAAGCAGGCCAATGTCTACAGATTTTTGGAAAGAATGAACGCTGCAAAGAAAGATAAGCCAGACCTAGGCCTAAAGAATACAAAAAAAACCAAAGAAAAAGAGGCCGAAGATGAAGAATCCGAAGAAGATTTTGAGGAAGAATCAGAAGATTAGAAAAGATTAATTCTCACAACAATAACTTTTAAATAACATCTTAAAGTTTAATTCTTAAGTCCCTATAGCACAACCGGTAGTGCGCATGACTGTTAATCATGAGGTTCGAGGTTCGAGTCCTCGTAGGGACGTTATATTCATACAGCACAATTCTGCCCGTTAGAAAATCCAAAAAGATCGTCCATCCTGCGCAAAGCCCTGTAATCTGCCCATTGCGTCCCCAACCTTCTCTGTAGATGCGGAGGATATGCACTGAAATCCAGATTTGGCTCGCCTTTAAGCATCCTAGCACTCTCAGGAGGATCTGCATAAAAACAATTTATATCCAAATTCAAAGAATCGCTAACTGCCTTAGGCAGATCCCCGTGCCCAATGAGCCTAGCAACACTCTCATGAAAACGATTAGCACTCACCTGGTCATCGTGCGTCCTGGAGTACTCATAAACTAGTGTCCCAGACGAAACAGCACGAACATCAGTAACATAAACCCCGTCCCTCTCATTAGTACTAATAAGAAACCTGGCATCTCCTCTTCGCAGGGGGGTAATCCTTACACGCCTTACGCCCCGCTCCTCAAGTTCAGAAGCATCAATCATCGCGCGGCCCTCACTGCTCATGCCCCTTACACTTAAAACACCTATTTAAACATTTTGCCGTCGATAAAACCCATACCCCAAAACAAAACCCTTAATAACCAAGAATAATTCACCGCTTCATGAAAACCCAAAAAACAGTCTTAATCGGGCTTTCAGGAGGCGTAGATTCTGCAGTCTCAGCACTTTTGCTCAAAAAGAAAGGCTGTAAAGTCATAGGGATGTTCATGCAAACTTTCAGAGAGGAAGGTGCAAAAAACTCAAACAGTCCCTGCAGGAGCAAATCAAAGTTCACAGATGAAAAAATGGCAAAAATAATCGCAAAAATGCTGAAAATCAGGTTCATTTCAAGAGATTATAAAAAAGAATACAAAAAAGAGGTCATAGAACCAATGATTAAAGACTACAAAGCAGGACTGACGCCAAATCCGGACATAGTTTGCAACAAGTTAATCAAATTTCCATATCTTTTGAAAGAAGCAGAGAAACTAAAAGCTGATTTCATAGCCACGGGGCACTATGCCAAAATTCAGAAAACAAATAGGGGATACTCCTTGCTCCAGGCAAAAGACAAAACAAAAGACCAGTCATACTTTCTCTGCGATTTAAACCAGGAAATTCTTGCAAAAACCATTTTTCCCGTCGGCAATTTAACAAAGGAAGAAGTAAGAAAAATAGCAAAAAAGAATAAATTTCCCAACTGGAACAAGCCGGGGACTACAGGAATCTGCTTCCTTGGCAAAACTCCAAACATAAAATCATTTCTTGAAAACAGAATAAAACAAAAAAAAGGAAAAATTATCGGCCCGGAAGGAAAATTTCTGGGCTATCATCCAGGAATTGCATACTTCACCATAGGGCAAAAAGTCCAGGAGCATCTAGGCATGTTTATAATCAAGCCAAAAGAGCACGCCCAGGACAGATATTACATTGCAGGCAAGAAAAAAGGCAATATTCTTGTTGCAGCCCCTGAAAATCATCCAGTTTTAAAGAAAAGGCAAGTCATAATAAACGACTTTCATCAAATCAATCCAAACAATCCTGTTCCAAACTCAGGGTTAGCAGCCAGAATCAGGCACTTGGGGCAATTCCATAAGGGAAAACTAACAAAAACAGGAAAAATCTTCAAATTTGCCTTCAAAAATCCAGTCGAAGCCCTCGCAGAAGGGCAGTCCCTGGCAATCTACAAAAACTCAGAACTCATAGGCGCAGGACAAATCAGATTCTAACCATTTCTCGTCGGAAAAGAAATGACCATCATGGGATTGTCCAAAAGGCGAGGCTTTCTGAATGAAGTCTAAATCTTGTCAAGTTCGTGGCTCAGAAAGGATTTTAAACGCAAAAAACAGGTAAAAATCATGCCTGAACAACCAAGGAAACAAGAAGCAGGGATAGAACGATTTGTGTTAAAAACTCAAGGATGGATAACATTCGCTTTATTTGTATGCTTTATTGGTATGCTTGGTTTGTCCTTGTGGATTGTTTTCAAATCAAATGGCGATATTGAAAATGTAACTAACTCGTTTTTGCCCATAGTCACTGGATGGATTGGTGTAGTGTTGGGCTTTTATTTCAGCAGGGAAATTAGTGGGATGATTGAAAATAGGCTTAAATCGGTAAAGTCAGAAGCAGACGAGACTATGAAATCACAAGAGAATAAAATTGCTGAGCTCGAAAAGAAAAGAATAGATGAGGTGGAAGAAACCAAGCGAGAGTTTAAAGAAATTCTTGATAAAAAAAGTAAACAGATAAAAGAGTTAAAGAATATGAGCGAAAGATTATTAAGCAGAGTTAATCTTTATAGAGATATAGCTATAAAAAGGAACAAAGGGAGACACAATCATGGCAGGAATTAAAAAGGTGGAACAAAAAGATGAAGAAAAAAAAATCAGAGATGAAGCCAACAAATTGTTGTCTGAAATTCACCTCTCAGATAAAGAAGAGGAAGAAAAATTAAAGAAGCTCTTTGATAATCTTGAAAATGGAGAGTTAAAGCAATCTTTAGACAATTTAAAAAGAATGATTGAAAAAGACAGAGCCAGAATAGGACGTCTTTAATTTTTCAAGCTTTTCAAAAGCATATTTTCCCATCTATTCCCCTTAACTCCAATCCCGCATCTCTCGGCAGGAGTTTTCTTATCCTTAACTCCTCTCCTTACAAAGTTGTGAAAAACCTTGAAACCATCTGCATAGTCTTGAACATTCTTTATGCCTCTTCTTACTTTCTGGAATTCCTTTTGATGTGAATGATGGCTCTCTATTGCATTGTTATTAACTTGCTTTCTTCTTCCCAAGATTGAAGTGTGCTTGACTTTTCTTTCATTTCCCCAATTTCTAAACGTCTTGCGAACACCATCCTGGTAACTTTTTAGTTTATCAGTGACTATCTGGTAAGGGATTGACTTGCTTTGTTTCCATGCCTCTGTAAAGACTTTCTGGGCATCCTTGCTGTTCCTGCTTCTTCCAGAGCATCTTGAGGCAAGAAGGAATTTGCTATCATTGTCCATGACATTCCAGACATAGTCAAATTCTTTGTTCTTATTTTTCTTGTCTCTGCCCCTCTTTGTCAAAACAAGAGTTTCATCAGCATTCCAGATGCCAGAAGTTTGTGGCTGCAATGTTTTGGAATATTCGTTCATAACTTTTGTAAATCTCATTATCCATGTTCTTATTGTTTCATGGCTCAAATCAAAATTGTAAAACTGCTTGAAAGTATCTTTGATGTCTCTGAGGCTCATGCCCTTGAAATAGCAATCCATAGCCAAGCAGACAAACTTGGCATTTCCTTTGATGTATTTGATTGGTTCTAAGACAAATCTTTTCTTACAAGCTTTGCAGCAATAAAGTTGCTTGTTTCCAACTTTTGTCTCTCTTGTTCCTCTCTTGAATATCTGTTCCCCAAAGCAATAAGGACATACATTCTCATTCCTTTCTATTGTAACTTCAAATTGATTTGTTAATCTCTCTGCATTTTGTTGTATAGCTAATTTGAGTTTCTCAAGCAAGATTACAGCTTGAATATGTTTGCAATATAATCCTTTTCCAAGGCAATTCTGCTTGAAATCCTCACATTCACAATAATAGCTATCGATATGAGTTACTCTGTATTTCTTCTCTGAATTGAATTGAGAAGGAACAAGATAAGTAAATTCATCCAAACTTTGTGGCTTGTCTTTCTCAAGGATGGCTCTGGCTCGTTCTCTCCTATTCTCAGATTGTTGTTGTAATGTTTGTATCATCTTAGTTATTACCTAATTATATTAGGGAATAGCTAATATATAAATGTTTCGGTGGCTTTAAATATATGGATATCCATGGATATCCATGATGAATATCAACCAAACCAATGCCAAGAAGCTTGTTTTGCAAGCAGGATATGAAAAAATCTACACTGAGAAAGTTGCTTCCAATGGTGGAAATTCTGCTAAGATTAATTGTAAAAAAGAATTCAGAGGCAAGGAAGTCATAGTTTTTATTTTGAAGGACAGGAGTGGGCATGGAACTTGAAGATGAATTAAGGCTCAGAATAAAATGCTTTGAGTTTAAGAAAGAACAATTGGAAAAGGCATATAAAGAGAAGCATCCAGATGATTTTGACAAAAAGAAGATGGAAAGACATATCAATTCCAAAATGAGAGCAGATATACATGGAATGATAGCTTGCAATATCAATCCAACTGCCAAAATAATTAGTTCTGATAAAAACAATTAAGTTTAAATACTAAGTATCTTAGCCATTTACTATGGCAGAAGCATTACCCAAATGGGTGTGGAGAAGATATGCATTACTCTGGAAGAAGTTTAAGGAAAAACCATTCACATTCAAGCAAGCCTTGAAGGAATTGAAGCCTCTTGGCGAGAATGTAATAAGTGTAATGTTTAACGAACTAAGAAAAGCGGGCTGGATGTCTGTTGCTCTTGGCATGGCAGACAGCAGAGAACGAGTTTATACTCTTGTCAATCCAACTTTGGCAGTGGAGAACACCAAATGATTTTACAAAGCATAAAAACAGAACATACTGATAACAAGACGGGCTTAGTAGTCAAGAGAATAACAACCTCGGAATGGCAGCATCTTAATCATAAGATGGCTATTGGAAATTTTATGTTTGGCTGTGAGAAACAAAGAATAAGGTTTGGCAAACCTATCCACAATTCTCCATTTCAAATTCATCATATTACATATGACAATAAACTTCGCCATTGGAGACTTGATGCAATCTCTCCCAGTCAGGCTCATGCTCAAACACAAAACAGATTATTCTTACCATTCCAACAAAGAACTGAGGGACAATGGGCTAACTTGATATTTCAAGAAGCTGAAAATGATTTTCAAACCTTGGCTACCAAAGGTTTGACTTTTGTTCCTTACTCTATCCCTTTGAATGCATCATTGGAAGAATGGAAAACAAGACGTTCGAATGCCGTATCTGTTCTTAATACAAGCCAGACATTAGTTCCTGTTTTTTGCTCGAAGCATCAAACATCATCATTTGAAGAAATATTCAATTACGAGTTTGAACACTCCAAGCTTATAGGAATTCAGTGTTATTGTCTTACAGATGCTGATACTGCCCTCAATCTTGCAAAGGTAAAGCAGAGAAATATGAGACTACAAACTGGAGACGATGCTCCATTATTAATTGCATTGAGTTACGGAAAAGTTCAAAGAAGTTTTGAAAATGTTTCTGGCAGTTTTGCCCATGCCTGCTTAGGATTTGATATTTTCTCTGAAAGACAAATCTCTTTAGCTAATATGCCTGAAAAAGTTGCAGAAAAGATAATAAACACTCCACCAGAAGAAATGATGAGATACGATGCTTCGCTTGGTGGGTTTAACTTAACTGCCGAACAACAACTGGAAGGCATGAACTTAACGAGAGCCTTTTTGGAGAATATAACTCTCTCAGAAGGATTGACAGCACATCAGGCAATTCAATGGGCAAGTCATATTGAACAACAAAGAGATTTTGATACATTAAATACTCACATCTTGGAAACAGCAAATAATCCCGAGGCAACACTTCAATTCATCAAGAATGAAAAAGAAAAATGGGCAGTATATTGGAGAATGAAGTTTCCAGAAATTCACACATGAAAGTCCATGGATGAAGAAAAATTCAAAGAAAGGAACAGAAAAATTTGGAAGAAGACAATGAGAAAAGTAGTTGTGCATGCTACTGGCGGCGAACATACTCCGCAAGGAATAATTCTAAAACGCATGTTTAAGAGAAGTGATGAAAAAACTGCCAAAAAGCCACGAAATTGACAGCTTAATCAAGCCACGACTTCTTGACAATCCCGACCATCATAAAACTTATAAACCGCCTGAAATAAAATCATCAATGACAGACCAAGATCAGAGCTATTATCGGGAGGCGTATGAACAAGTGTCAGATGCTTATGACAGAGCGCAACACATGCCCAATGCAGACCCAGCCCTGCTTGATTTCAGAAAGTATATAACCCCGCAAGGGATTATATTCCCGAACATAATAGTAGAATGCGCCTTCAGAGAAAAAGTCGGCTGCAAATCAACAGACAGCCCGCAGCAGATGGTATTAAGATATTCAACAGCGCTTAATCAAACATTTGAAAGAAGGCACCCCGAATCTCCAGGCGAACTCGAAAGAGGTCTTGCAGGTTGATTAATAAGCAATCTTTTTATATCCACAATCCTTTAAAAAAGCATGAACTTCGACAAGGCAATAGAAGAGAGGCACTCCTCAAGGACATTCAAGCCAAAAAAGGTGCATTTTGGAGACATTCTCGAAGCAATTGACGCAGCCATAAAGGGCCCATTCGCAGGCAATCACAACAACCTCAAGTTTATAATTGTTGAAGATGAAAAAACAATAAAGGCGCTTGCAAAACATGCTTCCCAAACCTGGATTGAAGAAGCAGCGGCTGTTATTGTAGTTTGTGCAGACCCTGCAAATCTTGAAAATCAATATGGAGAAATAGGAAAAGATTACAGCAAACAACAGGCAGGCGCAGCAATCAATACTCTTATCCTAAAACTCGCAGATTTGGAAATAAACAGCTGCTGGGTGGGGGCATTCAGCTACGAAATAATAAAAGAAATACTGAAAATCCCGCAGAACATCAGGATAGAAGCCATGATTCCCGTCGGCTATGAAAAAGGAAAAGCAAAAAAAGAGCGTAAATTGGAGTTGGAATCTGTTCTAAGATGGGAAAACTGGAATGAAAAGAAACGCCCCGCCATCTTCAAGGAAGCCCCAGTCTACAAAGAGTAAGAATAAAATGTCAACAAACTCCGAAATTGCGGTGATATTCTACGAAATAGCAGATATTCTTGAGATGCAGCAAGTCCCCTGGAAGCCAATAGCCTACAGAAATGCCGCCCGAACCGTTGAATCGCTGAAAGAAGACGCAAAAGATATCTACAAAAAAGGAAAAATCGAGGCGCTTGAAGCCCTTCCGAATATCGGCGAAGCCCTGGCAAAAAAGATTGAAGAGTACATAAAAACAGGCAGGATAACTGAATATGAAAAACTCCTCAGAACAATCCCAAAACATCTAAGAGAACTGATGAAAATTCCAGGTCTTGGAGCCAAAAGGATACAAAAACTCCACGAACTGCTTAAAATAACAGATGTAAAACAGCTAGAAAAGGCTGCAAAAGAGCACAAGATTGCAAAAATAGAAGGCTTTGGACAAAAATCAGAGCAGGATATACTTGGGGCAATACAACTGGCGCAGCAATCCCAAAACAGGATACCCCTCAAAGAAGCAGAGCAGGCTGCAAACAGCATAATCAAGCAGCTGAAAAAGCTAAAACTCGCGAAAGAAATAGAGCCGGCAGGCTCCGTCAGAAGAAAAAAACCATTTGTCCGTGATTTGGATATCCTTGCCTCGTCAAAAACGCCCGAAAAAGTTACGGCTGCATTTGCAAAGCTCCCGGACGTCCAAAAAGTTCTTGGAAAAGGCGCCACAAAAGCCACTGTAATCTTAAAATCGGGAATCCAGGCTGACATCAGGGCTATAAAACCAGAATCCTGGGGGGCAGCCTCCCTTTATTTCATCGGCTCAAAGAACTACAACATAATGCTAAGAAAGATAGCCATAAAAAAGGGCCTGAAGCTTAGCGAATACGGCCTATTCAACAAAAAAACGGGCAAAATGCTGCCGAGCAGCACAGAACAAGCAATCCTGAAAAAGCTTGGGGCTAAATTCCTAATCCCCGAAGAAAGAGAAATATAAGAAAAGTCTTAAAAAGACTGAAAACTTAAGATATAGAGGTGAAAGGAGGTAGAAAAATGGCAAAAGGAGACGGAATAGGCATTATCATGTGGATAGTCAACGTACTTGTCAGCTTAGCTGTAGGTTTTGGATTGATATCCATGACTCTTAGCATACCTTTCATTCCAAGCATAATCACAGTAATTGCAGGCTGGATAGTTGTTATTGGTATAATCATAGGAGTCATAATGGCGCTAGTTAAAGCTGCAAAATAAGCGGCACTTCATTTTTATTATTTTATTTTTTATTTTATCCAGAAAAAGCCAAGATATTCTCTCAGGACAATAGCCAGCTGAGCTCTTTGGCTGCAGCAAAATAATCTCTCTTCGGCACCCAGACTTCATAATCATTCTGCCTGCCCCCTGCCCTTAGTTCATAATGAATGCCCCTGGACTGTATCCACTTAAACAATTGGCGCTTCCAGGGCGGCCCACTTCGTTCTTCTTTGGATACGTTCACTGAATGAGTTCCCCCAGAGATTTTAATAGTAAGCCGTCTGCATTCCTCGGCCTCCCCAGCCAAATTCTTTCTTGCCATAAAATCCTCTCAAAGAACAGGTTTATTAACATTTGTATAATTAAAAACAATAAAAAAAATAGAAAGGAAGCAAATATGGATAGAAGGAAGGGATATTTAACGAAGTTTTTCCCCAAACATTCTCTCAAGTTGCCCGATAGCAGAATTATAGTCTTTTCCACTTCTGACAAAAATTTCACGACATCTTTTTTTCCGCCTAAATTGACAGTCTATTTCATTATTTGTAAGCCAAATTAAAAATTCTCTGTCCTTTTTTTCAAGTTTGCGGGCATAATTAGTCTTACTAAGGTTGTATACACAATCTGCCAGCCTTACTCTGGACTCAAATGGCAAAACAATCCTATAGACAAAACCATCAATCTTAACCTCTAATGGTTTGTATGCCTCTTTTTTCATGCATCACAAAAAAACACCCTGCTTTATTAACATTTCCATACAAAAAACAAAAAAGGGAAAAGAAAAACAAAACAAAAATGTTTTCCCCTTTATTTTGAAATACGCCTTTACCTGAAGACTTCTATGCCCAAATCGGACATTTCCGAGGAAGTCTGGGCTGCCCTCTCAGCTTCTAATGAGCGTCGTCCCATGACATATGGAGACTTGACTCCAGTCATTATTGTTATGACTCTCACCTTGTTCTGAAATTCCTTGTTAACTCTTGCCCCGATGATAACTTGCGCATCAGTGCTTATATTTTCAGTCACAAGCTCTCCAACACCGGCGAATTCCTCAAGCTTGAAGTCTGGTCCGCAGGTTATGTGAATCAATGCTCCCGTAGCTCCCTTGTAGTCTACATCAAGCAAAGGATGTGTCAAGGCTTGCTTTACAGCTTCCTCAACTCTTGCAGTTGTGTCAGATTCTCCGACTCCAATGACTGCGACATCTCCGTTTTTCATGATAGCCGAAACGTCCGCATAGTCCAGGTTAATCAACGATGGCAGGGTGATAGTTTCAACTATACCCTTAATCATTGTAGAGACCAGCTCATTGGCTACTGCGAAAGCCTGCTCCATTGGCAGGTTTCCGGCAATGTCTACAAGTCTGTTGTTGTCAATTACGATTATCGTATCTGCAACTTCCGTCAACTCCTGCAATCCAAACTCTGCCTTCTCAATTCTGGCCTTCTCGCATTCGAAAGGCATTGTAACAACCCCTATGACTACTGCTCCAGATTCCTTGGCAAGTTGTGCCACGACTGGTGCAGAGCCGGTTCCTGTTCCACCGCCCATTCCTGCAAGAACGAATACCATGTCTGCCCCGCCTGTTGCTCTCTTAAGGTCAGACACGCTTTCCTTTGCCGCCTCCCTACCCTTGTTAGGATATCCCCCGCATCCAAGCCCTCTCGTAAGCTCCTTACCGATCAGAATCTTCTCATCGGCTTTGGTAATACTCAAGTGCAAGGCGTCAGTGTTTATCCCGAAGATAGTAGCGCCATTTATGCCTTTGTTGAAAAGCCACGTTATTGTGTTGCATCCAGCTCCACCGCAGCCAAAAACCTTGATGTTCGCCTTTCCGGCCCTTAACTCGTCAAAATTGATGCTGTGTGTCTCTGCGTTCTTCAGTGCCTCTTTTGCAAAATCTAAAACCATTTATTTTACACCCCCTTTCATATAGTTTTGTTAGCTTTTTCAGTGAGAATTAGTTTAAATATTTGATTGTTGGCGAGAATACAATTAAATTTCAGCCAACTTTCAGATTTCCATAGGCTTTGAACAAATTTTCCTTGAATTTGCCAAGAAATTCAGAAGGAATATTCGCGCCAGCAGCCATCATATGCCCGCCAGCCTCTGAATTTGGAAGCCCTTCAATCGCATTCTTAAGTAGTGCCACACAATCAATCTTCCTGTCCTGCCTTCTTGCAGATATTCTGGAAATAGCGCCATTATCAGCCACAACAATATAAGTCTCAGTCCTATCACGAGTGCTGATTGCATTAATAAGCATCGAATTTATTGAAAAATGTGGCTTATATAGATAATAATGCAAATCCCACATCTCTTCATGCTTCTTTTCAAACTCATTTAAGTGAAAATCAAGCTCTTTCTGGACTTCAGAAGCATGCGCATCAAGAACATCCAAGTCCTCAATCTTTCCTGCTTTCACAAGAATATCATAAACTTCTTTCTCCTTTCCCTTGAAATAAATCAAAGCATAGCCGAGATTCATTACATATTTCCAGAAATATCCCGTTTTAGAAGCCTCTCCAAGCCCAAAATCCTCAAACACCCTGGAGGCATCGGAATTATGATATAAATCTACCCTGTCGGCGGCAGTTCCAATAGCTGCAATCCATCCCTCAATTTTCTGTATTTTGGAAAAAAGATAATAGCACATGTAAGAAGCAGGAAATTCATCCCTGGACTTCATGAACGTAATTTTGTCAGAATTCAAATCACTTAAAAAAAGATGATGGTCAATAATCAGTACTTCCGCAAACTTGGTTAGTTCATTAAGGCTGGAAATCTCCCTCTCCCCAATTGACAAATCCGTAAAAATAACCTTGTTTATCTTTCTTGCCTTAAGCTCCGGGACAACGGGCTTAAGAAGCTCCGGCTTGTATCCTATAAAATTCACATATTCCAAATTACCCATAACCTTCGAGGCAATAACAGCACTTGCAATCCCATCAGCGTCATTATGACTAATCAGCGCAATCTTGTCTTTATCAGTCAATTTGGACACAAAATCAAAGAATTTCTTCTCGCTTCCCGCCAAAAAACTAATTTGTTCCATAAGTTATCAAATTTTCTCCAAGACTTCAGCCTTTAAGCCTAATTGCATGCACAACTTGACAAATCTCTGGGCATCTTCCGCAGTTCCAGCAACTCCCGCACCATAATGCATCGGAATTGCAACGGTTGGAGAAATCAAAGAAGCAACTTCTGCCGCCTCTTCTGCAGTCATTGTATATGTGCCCGAAACAGGGAGCATTGCAACAAATTTATTTCCGTCTTTGCCGTAGCCCGAAAGCTTCGACATCTCTGGAATCTTGTCAGAATCTCCCGCATGATAAATTATAACGTCACCCATCTTCACAATAAATCCCATCCAGCCCTCGCTTTTAGGATGAAATTCCTTGTCAACATTATAAGCAGGAACAGCAACAATTTTCACATCCCCAAAAGTCAATTCATCGCCAACTTCTATTATCTGCATCTCCACGTCTTCAACTCTTGTGATTTTGCTCTGCGCGTCCGCAGGAACAACCACAATTGTGCCCTTCTTGGCCAGCTTTTGCATGTCTTTTATCGAACAATGGTCGTAATGACTGTGTGTAATGAGTATCAAATCCACCTTTTCGCTCCCAGCCGCATCTGAAATGTTATACGGATCTATCGCAATCTTCTTCTCATTGTTTATCAAGAAGCCAGAATGCCCCAAATAGGCTATTTTTATTCCGCCAATCTCCATTTTCACACGAGACACTTTAGCATTATAAAGTTAATTGTACCAAAGAACAATTAATTTGTTCTTCAAGTTATAGATTTCGCAATACTCAGCATCTTCGCATCATTGCCCTTAGAGCACATAACCTGCAAGCCCACCGGAATCTTGTCAATCGCGCCCGCTGGCACGCTAACAGCGCAAATCTCTGCGAGATTTGCTGGAATTGTAAGCGCATCATAGGCATAAATCTCCTCTGGCTTCATTTTAGCTCCTTCTCCTATCTTCCAGGGCATTCCCGGGCAGGTAGGCAAAACAACACAATCAACATCCCTGAACACTCTCTCAAACTCTTCCTTTATTATCTCCTTCACTTCAAGCGCTTTCTTGTAATAAGCTCCTGAAAATTCAGCCTTTGTTATCTCGCTTCCTCCAAGAATTCTCCTAAGAACTTCTTCCCCGCATGAATCCTCAATTTTCCTGCCATATCTCCTCCCATCTAATCTTCTTGTAGCAGAGAAAAACTCGCTGTAGACAAGAGGATAATATGTCTGCACAGCCAAATCAACATGTTCAATCTTAACCTCTTTGATTGTCCAGCCCTCTTTCTTGGCAATGTCATCAATCTTTGCATCAACAAGCCTCTGAATCTTGCTGTCAACGCCTTTAATCTTCAAAACTCCAATCTTAATCTTTGAAACTTTCTCCAATTTTATCGGCTTTGACTCAATTGTCATTGTATCCAGAGAGTCTTTGCCTTTTATAACATCAAGAACAAGCGCAGCATCTTCTATGTTCGAAGCAAGAGGTCCAATCTGGTCAAGAGACATAGACAAATCAATCAGTCCATACCTTGAAACCATCCCATAAGAAGGTTTTACCCCAACAACTCCGCAGAAAGACGCTGGATTTCTTATGCTTCCGCCCGTATCGCTTCCAAGCGTCACATCACAGAAGCCCGCAGCAACAGCAGCCGCGCTTCCGGAGCTTGAGCCGCCCGGAATTCTTCCAGGCGCAGCAGGATTTTGACAAGGCCCGAATGCCGAAGTCTCGCCACTAGAGCCAGATGCAAACTCATCGCAATTCAGCATTCCAATTATAACTCCGTCTTCAGCTTTTATCTTCTCAATAACTGTTGCGTCATATGTTGCCTTATAATCCTCAAGTGTCTTTGAAGCACAATTAGCAATAAGTCCTTTTACATTTATACTGCTCTTTATCCCAAAAACATATCCATAAAGCCTTCCCTTCTTTGCCTTCGCATCAACTGCCTTTGCCTCAGACAAAGCATTTTCATTAACGTGCAGGAATATATTCAGCTTTGGATTCTCTTTCTTTATCTTCTCAAGATATTTTTTTACTTTCTCTTCAACTTTTGTCATTTTATTTTATCCTTTCTATTTTAGTTTCTTTCTAGCCAGGGGTTCTTTCTTTTCTAAAGAAAGAAGGCCTACCACTCAATTTTCTTGAATGGCTTCTTCATGAACATTATCTCCCCCTGCAGTTCGTAAAAATCAATAGTTTCATTAGCTTGGTCATTGAAATATCTGATTTGATAGTCCTTGCCAGTTTTATCAAAAACTTCTATTGCCATTTCCTTTGTAGTTCCGTGGTCTATAAGTACATAATGAGCGTCAACTTCATATTCAACGCCATCAACCTTGATTTTATCCCCTTTCTTCAGTTTTGAAATATCTCTGGACGCCTTGACAACAATATCTCGCTTAACCTCGTCATCACTGCCCTCAAACTTTTCTTCTATCTCATCAAGTTCTTTGTTAAGTTCCTTTTCAGATATTCCCTTTGAAACCCCCTCCTCAGTTTTTGCCTTATTTGTCATATTACTCATTTCCGTTACCATTTTGCCTTCTCCGCGATTATGCAGTCTTCATCCTTGTTAGGTGCATGTCGAGAATCCTCAGTTGATTCTCGAGCACTCTCAGAATCTTTGATTCTGAAGTTGTCAAACACCCTTTTCCTGAAATCAGCATCCTGTTTAGAAGGCTCCCTCTCTTCCCTGAACCCCCCAACTTCCTTTTTGCCCGCCTTTTCCTTGAATTTTACCTTTTCAAGGGATTTGGCAAAATTGGCAAGTATCTTTTTGGCCTGTCCCCTTATCTCTTCTCTTTTCTCCCCATCCATGCCATTCACTGTCAAAAATCATTTATAAAGTTATTTGATAAACTTCACTCTTAAAGAAGGATAATCTATTATTGCAGCCCTCCCAAGAGCAGCCTCTCCCGGATTAACAACAAGCGAGCCTCCAAGCCTCTTTTTTCCCTGATATTCATGCATATGCCCGCACAAAACTAGAGAAGGGCTGTACTTCTTCATAGCCTCGTTAAAGAAGCCCTGCCCAGTGCTCTGCCCGTTCATCGGATTTTTCCTTCCGGCACGAATAATATCAAAAGCCCTTTTTGGAGGATAGTGCAAAACAAAAATTTTCTCGCCAATAACTTTGCGCAAAATTCCAAAGAATTTATTTTTGCTTCCGGCCCTTCTCTTCACTCTTCGTGCCAGTTTTACTGGGTCATTCGAATCTGAAAACTTTTTCCTGTCAAAATACGCGTCAATATCCATATACCCGCCGCATCCGATAAAATTAGCTCCCATGTACCTCATTTTTCCATAGTTTATATCCTTAAATCTCCCCGATTTCTTCAGCCTTTTTACTATCGCTGCCTTGCTCTTCTCAACACCAAACCTTTTTCTGTCAGAAGGATGCTTATACCATCCATCCTCCGCATTCCCAAAAATAGAAATAACAGGTTTCCCAAGTTTTATCAGTTCAGTCAGCACTTTCTTCCCAGCCGCTTCATCTTCCCTGTTTAGTTTATCAAACTTCCTCTTTCCAAGAATTTCCTCAACAGTCCGAACCTCCCCGCCTTTCTTTAAAATAGCAATCTGTTTCATTACAACAGGCCTCCATATATCCAGCCCTGCATAATCTCCAAGCCCAACAATTATATCAAAATCCTCTTTTCTTATCTTTTTCTTCAACTTTCCAGGAAATTTCCCGTGAAAATCGCCTATTGCAAGAATTTTCATACTCAAACTATCAAAACCATTCTTATAAATCTAATCACGCAGAAACTCTTGCATCTTGCCTAGATTCTCTGGGAGGATATTCTGCAACTCTTTCCGGAAATTTCAGAGCATAGAAAGCCCTGAATCTCAAAGAAAGATTGTGTGCCTTATAATCACCCGACAGTTCTGATTCGGTAGGACATCTTCTGAGTTTAATTCCAAGAAGCCAGCACTCTGTCCTGACCCACCCTATCTCTGTTCGAATATAGTCGCTCACAAATTCTGGTTTTGGCAAAATCCCCTCAAAATAATCTAAACCCCTGGGAGAAAGCCTTTTAATTTCGGCAAGAATAGGAATATCAGCCTCATCCCTTATTAAGGCAAGCTCCTCGGGCGTCAGAATCCTCCTGGACTCATCCGGACTGGGCAACCTCAAAAAATTCATAAAAACACAAGGAAAAGTAACTATTTATTTCTTTTTCTTAGCCTTCTTTTCTTCTTTCTTCTCAGGAGCATCAACTTTTATGTGAAGTTCCTTCATCTGCTGTGCAGTTATCTCAGAGGGGGCATCAAGCATCGCCTCCCTGCCGTCCGAATTCTTAGGAAATGGAATTGCTTCCCTTATCGACTCCAAATTGAGCATTAACTGCATCAGTCTGTCAATCCCAAGAGCAATTCCCCCATGAGGAGGCGCAAATCTCAGAGCATCAAGCAGGAATTTGAACTTTTTATCCTGCTCTTCCTTGCTTATCTGCAAAATCTCGAAAACTTTCTGCTGTACAGCAGAATCATGTATTCTTATGCTCCCCCCGCCTATCTCAACACCATTCAAAACTAGGTCATAGGCAACACTTCTTGCAGTTTCAGGCTTCTTCTTCCAATCTTCCATGTTTGGAGAAGTAAATGGATGGTGATTTGCCACGTATTTCTTTGCTTCCTTATCATATTGGAACAACGGGAAATCAACAACCCAAAGGAACGCAAATTCATTAGGATTATTCTTGTCCTTTCTCATGTCCGGCTTGTCGCTGTTATGCTTTTTCATCGCTTCTTCATATGTCATTCTCGCGAAAGGAGTCTTTATCTCAACATTGAGAACTTCTTTCCAGACTTTCTTTATCAGCCCTTCCATCACTTTGATTATATCCTCCTGATTTATGAAAGACATCTCTACATCAAGCTGGGTAAACTCAGGCTGCCTGTCTTTTCTTAAGTCTTCATCTCTCAAGCAGCGCGCAATCTGATAATATTTCTCCATTCCGGCAACCATAAGCAGCTGCTTGAATAGTTGAGGTGACTCTGGCAATGCCCAGAACTTCCCGGCTTCCATTCTCGATGGAACTAGAAAGTTTCTTGCTCCCCCAGGAGTGTATTTCACAAGCATTGGAGTCTCAAATTCGTGAAAACCTAAAGAATCAAGGTATTCTCGCATAACTTTGAACATCTTCGCCCTCGCAAAAAGATTATCCTTCATCTTCTGCCTCCTCAAGTCCAAGTATCTATACTTTAACCTTACTTCTTCTCCAACATCGCTCTTATCAAGCTCAAAAGGCAATGGAGGAGACAAATTAAGAATCCCAATCTTGTCTATCTGCAGCTCAATCTTACCAGTCGGAATCTTCTCGTTTACTGTTCCCTTTGGTCTAAGCCCGACAGAACCTTCAATCTCAATAACAGACTCCTTAGTCAGCTTCTTTGCAACCTCAAAAACAACTGGCTTCTCTTTTGCAGAAATCACACTCTGTAAAGTCCCTGTAACATCTCTTATATCCAGGAATATAAGCTTCCCATGCTCTCTTATAGTATCAACCCAGCCCTTAATCAGGACTTTCTTGTCCTTATCCTTCTCATTCAGACTCCCAATAACACTTCTTTCCATATTCATTATTCCCTTTCTGCCTTTTTAATAGTTTCTTTCCAGGATTTCTTTGCTTTTTCATTTCACAAACTCCACATTATCCATCTTTTCAAACTCCTTGTCCCCTGTAAGAAACTTTATGCCAAGCTTTAAAGCCATAACATAGCTTATGCAATCAGTCATTGAAACATTTCTGTCCTTCCACTTTAGCCTAAATTGCATAGCTTCCTCAATCCATTCCGGCTTAACAGAAGCAATATGCTGAGCATACCTATCCAAATGTTTCTTGGCATTCTTATCTTTATCTCTAAATAAACTATAGCACAACTCCGCAAAAATAAAATTATTTATCACAAAACCAGAATCTAGATAATCTAGATAGTTTTCATTACCATTAATAATTTCCATTATTGCATATGTATCAAACATATACTCAAATGTCATATAATTCCTTATCCATCTCTTTTATTATCTTTGCTATAGGCTTAGAAAATTTATGCGCGCCAAAAGTTTCTCTTAAAGTATTCCCTTTTTTTATCAGAATAACTCTAACCTCGTCCCCTTTGCTAAATCCCTCGCCTTTTATAATTTCATTAGGAACTATAATGCCGAAAGAATTCCCCCATATGCGTATCTTGGTCACTAACTCGGCCATGTATAAACCGTATATACAAAACTATTTAAACATTCCTATTTCGCCAGTCTTCCAAGAACCTTAAAAATCCTTTATTTTGAATGGGGCTGAGAAAGCTACTCATTAACAAGCTTTCTCAGGATTTCCATCGCCTTTCTCTTGTCGACATTCTGTCCGAGCCTGCCTATAACAAGCCCCATGTAGGCATTAGCTCTTAAACCAGGCTTTTCCTTCACAATTTCGGCTATCTGCGCCTCAAGTTCATCCGAGCTTACCTTTTCAACTTTAAGAGCATCATCCACAGAAATTCCGGACGCAATCTTCAAAAGAATGCTTTTTACATCGCCCTCGCCTATCCTGTTCTCCTTCAAAGCCTCAAGCACCTTCTCAAGAACCGCCTCATTCAAAACAGACTTTACTTCTTCCAATTTCTTTTTTAACTTGGAAGCAAACTCATTAGGCCAAAGAGTAATCATTTTCGCAACAAGATTTGCGTCCTTTTCATAAACTCTAATCAAAACCCCAAACTCATCAAGATTCTCCAAAACAAGATTAATCAATTCCTCGCTGACCCCCTTCTTTTTTAATTCGTCCCTGACTTCATGCCTCATCTTTGGCAGATTTTTTTTCAGGGCGTTTATTCTGTCGCGATATATCTTAAGCAAAGGCAAATCAGTTTCAGGATACATTCTTGCCTGCCCGGGCATTGGTCTCAGGAATTCTGTGCTTCCGTCTTCTTTAGCTCCACGAACTTCCCCTTCCTTTTTCTTTTTCTTTACATCTTCCTGTTGTCTTACAATTTCCTTGTTTACTGTTTCAATCATCATTCTCGGGTCCTGGAAGCCCTTTATCTCAACTCTGTCATGCCCCTTTATCGAAACATTCAAATCCTGTCTTATTGTTCCTATCCCTCTTTTTACTCTACATGCTCGGATAATCTCGCCAAGCTTCAAAGCAGTCTCTTTTATTTTCCCAGGAGAATCCATATCGGGCTTTGTTGTTATTTCCACAAGCGGGATTCCAAGCCTGTCAAGCCTGTAAACAACATGCCTCTCTCCGCGTTCAATTTCCCTTGCAGCATCTTCCTCAAGAGCAATTGCCTCTATTCCAACCTTCCCAAAAGAAGTTTCAACATAACCATCATGCCCAATCAGCACAGTCCTCTGAAATCCGGAAGTATTAGAGCCGTTAATCACAGTTTTTCTCATTATTTGAGCAATGGGATAAATCTCGCAATTCAAAAGCAAAGCAATCTTGACTGCCTCATCAAGAGCATTTTGGTTTATCTGATGGGGAGGCTCTTCATCAAGCTCCACAAGACAGCAGTTATCATTATAGCCCTCATAAACAAATTCCCTGTCGAATGAAGCCTCATGTTTGGCTGCAATATCCACTTCCCCAGTCTCTCCAGCAACTGCATGCAACTTTCGTTTCACAACAAAATCAGGCTTCTCGCTCCTCAAAAATCCGGGACACGCACAAAACAGCTTTCCAGTATCAAGCTGCTGATGTATCTCCAGCCCTGCTTTCAACCCTATTTTTGCATAATCATAGTCCATACAAAACAAAAGATTCAACTCTTTTTAAGATTTGTCTTGTCAGCACTCAGACTCTCTAATTGTGTCCTTAAGCCTCATAAACTGTTCAAATTTCTCAACAAAAGAAAGGTTTGGTCTATCACACCCGGGAATATTTGCGCAAAGCGTAGACTTTACATCATCATAATTTACCGGACTGCCTGCACGCTCGCTATGTTTTGCAAGAGCAAGAACATCAGACCAGTCCTTTTCTCTTCCTCTTACTATCTTCGTGGCAATCAAATCCTCAGGTCTTTTTACTTTAAGATTAATTGTCTTGCCTGGACAAAAAGCCACTGGAACAATAACTCCTCTCTCCATAAAAGGAAAGTAAAATCTGCCCTCGAATTCCTTTATATCAGCACCCCACCTGTCATTCGTATCTTCAGGGCCCTTGTACAGATTAAAAGAAACTACCTTTTCAGGACTGGGTTCGTTATCCAGCCCAAGATTAAAAATTGGTCTGGAAAGCCCCTTTCTTTGCAAGGCAATTGCAACCAGATGACCCCCGGTAGGGGATATAAACGAGGCTCTTGCCTCCCCCGCTATTTTGTCAATAGCACCAAATATTTTATTTGCAAATGCAACTTTTTCGCTATCAGAATGATAATCTCCACTGCCATTTCTGGGATCCAGGGTTATATCCACATCGTCGGTGGCCCTAAGATGGTCCTGCAGCCTGCATTCAGGAGACTCTACAAGGCCCGTTAAGGTTGTGCCCCCCTTGCACAAATAATTGGCTATGTGTGCCTGGGTTCCGACACCTCCAACGAGCATATATTTGATTCCCGCGCCAGCAAAAGCCGAGTGAGCCCTATCCAAAAGGGTAATAAACTCCTCATCAGCCAAATTGTACAATGGTCTTTTCATAGTAGATTGAGCAACTCAAATAGCTATTTAAATCTTACTACTTGTAACCCCTATATAGTTACAATAAAATAGAAATCAGCAAATATTAATATTTCCTTTATCCGCCTCAAGACGAGAGCTTATTTCGCCGGCAAAGCTTTCAAGCATCTTTTCCTTAATGTCCTTCTTCCAGCCATAGTGCCCAAGCACCCATCCCAACTTCACAAGAGCCGTTTCTGCAAGCATATCTTCAAGGAAAATAACTCCTGCATCAATTAACTCGCGTCCATTTGAATAAACGAGAGGGTCAAGCCTCCCGTATATCGTCTGGGCGGCAGCACATATAACAAATCCCTCATGTGCAAGCTTCTTTATTTTTGGCATCCAGTTATGAACTGCTTCACTCGGAGGCAAATGCCCCAAACCCCCTACTTCAATCACAATACCCTTATGTTTTAGGGCATAAAAATCAAGTATGGAAGAGTCCTGCCCTGGATAAAACTTAACCAAAGCAACTTTATCGCTATAACTAACATCCAATTCAACCTTTTTCTTCTCATCTCTCTTGTTGTGTGAAGACAAAATCTCTATCTTATCTGCCCAAACCTTCGCAATAGGACTCGTATTTATCGGCTTAAATGCATCCCTCCTCGAAGAATGCATCTTTCTCACTTTTGTGCCTCTAAGAGCATAGCAAAAATCGTCATTTGTTGAAGCATGCCCGACAATCATCACTTCAGCGATATTCGAGGTAGCCAAATTTGCAGCGCACTGCAAGTTCAACCTCGCATCGCTGCTTGCCCTGTCAATGCTTCTCTGCGAATACGTTAAAACGACAGGCTTGTTCAGATTTCTCAAGAAAAATGACAAAGCAGCGGCCGTATAACCGAGAAAATCAGTGCCATGCGTTATTATTACTCCTTTTATTGAATCATCATTAAGCATTTTCTCAGCGCTCTGTGCAATTTTTATCCAATGCTCACTCGTCATGCTCTCGCTTGCAGTCATAAAAGGAACATCAATCTTGGCAACATTCACAATTTTGAATATTTCAGGATAAAACTTCGCAAACTCATTCGCGTCAGTAAGCCAATGCACCCCGCCTGTTCTTGCATCAAGCTTCGCCGCTATAGTCCCTCCTGTAATTATCAACCCCACAGAAGGCAATTCCTTTGATTTCGGAATCTCAAACTTTACTTTCTCCTCCCTAAACCTTTTAACAACCTTAACTCCAAGAATGTTTTCCTTGTTTATGCCAATGTTATACCCGCTCTTTAGTTTAAGCATCACGACAGAACTATCGGGGCTCTCAAGAACTGTTCCCTCAATTTCATCCAAGGCAAGCCTGAACTTTACTTCATCACCGGGCTCAAGATTCATCTCAACCATAAATACCAAAAATTAACTGGATTTTTAATTGTTTCCCAATGCATTCTAAAAGGGCTTATATCCGGGTCCATATCCTGCGCCTGTTCCAGGCTGTCCCGCCTGAAAAGGCCTTTGCCCAGGCTGAAACGGCTTCTGTCCTGACTGTACGGGCGCCGCAGGAGGATTAACATGACTCTCTGTAACAAGAGGCTTCCTGTGAATCAGGGTATATGCTATAATCCCTATAATTGTAAGGATAGCCAAGAATATAACAATAATCAGCACATAAAAAATAGTGTCAGAGCCTTGCAGTATGCAAGTCTTGCTCTCGAGAGGTTTTCCTGTAAGACTCCCGCAATTGTTTGTTTCTGTGCATGTTCTGCTCTGCATCTTTGTGTCAGCAGGACAGGTTAAAGGATCCCATTGTGTGCACTCCCAAACACATTTCTTGGAGGGAGTATAACCCGCGCCAGTCAGATTTGAAAGCGGCTCATAGCAGCTTTCATTTGGTGCCGGTTTGCCAGTCAAATCATAACAATAATTAATATCCGAACATTCCCTGCTTCTAGTGTTATTTATGCATGCCCCCCAATCCTCGCACTGCCAATCAGGCACGCATGTAGCATTGTCCGCGCCAGGCTCAACAAACTCCATAACAGCCGAGTGTCTAAGCCCGGCTACCACAAATCTATAATCAACAATATCGCACGAATAACCCTCATCTTCCCCAGGGCAGTCAAGAAGAATCTCGTCATCATCATCGCATAGCTGGCTTACTCCTGAAACAGACGTATCATTTGTATCTTTTATGCAAACCTGCGTTGAAAAATCATTGAGCTTGTCTACATACACTGTCTTATTTATTCCGAGCCCGTTTACGATAACGTACCCTTTAGTCGGACTGCTTCCATGCTGCTTCTGCACAAAGATTGTTCCCAAATCAAGAGCTCTTGAAAAGTTCCAATTGAAATCAAAAATACTTTCGTTATTACTTCTGTCAAGAATGGAAACTTTTCTAATTCCGCCCGTATAATTGCGGGAATAGTTAACTACTTCGTCATTTATCCTCAAATCCACAGAAACTCCGTGCACGCCGATGCTTTCTCTCGTCCCCAACAAACCCGTCTGATTTAAGCCACAAAAGACACTAACATTCTGAGGTTTTCCCTCTGTTGTGCCGCATGAATTCGAATCAACATAATACGTAACAAAAAAGTCATTTTGACAAGAGGTATTAAAAGCTGTCCAGTTAGGATTGCAGGGAGGATTATTTGCCACGCAAGCCCCGTCCACGCATCTTCCGCCATAAGGGCCAATATTTGAACAATTGTAGATTACAAACCACACTCCACTGATATCGCAAATCGACTCGTTCAGCATCTCGCCATTTACACAATTATCATTAAAGTACGCCTGTCCTCTGCTCGCAAGCCCTTGAACCCCATAATCTGTTCCGAAATCAGAGTCATAACAAATGCCCTGAATCCCGACATAGCCGGACAAAAAGGAGGCAGTAATATATGCATTATACTTTTGGATAGCTGTCCCGTCTCTGCTATAAACTGTAAAATTATATTCGCTTGCAGGTAACTGGCTCTTTACCGGAAGAATAACATAATTCCCGCTTGTATCATAAACCCTGTTGAAATAAAGCCCGGAACCGGCTCTCAAAACAACCTGCCCAGAGCTCCCAACCCTGACAATTTTCTCTACGATAAAACTCAAATTGCCAATAAGACAACTATCCCCCTCTTTCTTATCCTGGCAGACATACTGCTGCGTTACCTCATTTCTGAATCTTGTCATATTGCTGCCCCCATCAGAATAGATGCTATTAACAGATAATAGATAAGACTCCCCCACGCTCCCCGTTCCCCCAGAAACAATGAATAATCTATTTGCCCCATTGCTCTTGTCAAACATCAAAGATTCATTGTCTGAGGTTAGAAGAAGCTCATTTGAACTCCTCCCAATACCTGTATATTGCAAAGGAGTATGCTCCGCGTATAATGGATAGATGACCGCCTGCCCATCCCTGACATTCGCATCAATTTGTATACGACGCGCCGACGCAGAAAAGTCAAATCCTGTCGGCCCATTCATTATAACATCTCCTGTAAGAGTCTGATTTCTAGGAGAATAAAGCCCGACAAGAAGGATAGAAGCAATTACGGCAATAAAAAGAGCAATTCCAAACAGCCCTGACAGCATATAATTCCCGTCAGACTTAACTTCTCTAACAACCCTCTTCTTCATCATATTATATCCTCTTTTCACCATTTAAAGTTTATTATTCTTGCTTTCTTTCCAAGGTTTCTTTCTTAAAGAAAGCCTCCACATCAGCTCAAAATACTTCCTATAAGAATCTGCAACCTCCTTTTCCTTTATCACTATTGCCATCGGGCTCTTCTTCCACAATATTATAGCTACCTTGTCCTTGTATATATTAATGGCAAGCGGATTGGCATACTTCTGCGGCAGATACCTTATCTCAGAAAGAGGTATCGATTTCCCCAGATTCCCCGAGGCAATAATCCTAGCCCTTACCTTCTTTTTTACCCTGTCCTTATCGTACCACTTGAAATAGAAAGGCAAAACCTCAAATGCAGAATGCGAAGCCCCAATTATGAGAACTTCCTTATTGTCCTCAAGCTGGTCCTGAAACACAGTCTTCAGCCCTTCTGTCCCCTTATAAAAATTAGTTTCCTGCCTTTCCTTCGTCCCCGAATACATATCTCTCAGCAGAGGCAGCCCCTCCATAAGCTCAGACTCCTTCTCTTTCAGAATGTCAACAAACTTCTCAGGATTTACAGCCTCAAAAAGTCGCCTGTTATTCTTGACAATGTAGCCAATTATGCCTTTTTTAATCAGTCTCTCTGTTATGTCATACACATTTCTCCTGTGTATGCCCGTTTTTCTTGATATAGTGCCAGCAAGAGACGCTCCATTCTTCAAAAGAGCAAGATAAACCTTTATTTCGTGCTCCGTTAAACCAAAATCTTTCAAAGTATTCTCAATATCCATCCTAAAAATAGTTTCTCTGTTTCCAGGGAAACTCTCCTTTTCTAAAGAGAGTAAGCCTGCCTATTAAAACCTTACTATTGTGGTGATAATCCTTACCACATTAGTTTATTTTTGTCTCAGCCCTTAAACAATTAACTAAATTGACATGGAGGACGAACAATTTCATGAGAGTATCAAAAAAATGATATTGATGAATGAGATTGTGAGCTAAACAAAATGGCAGAAAATGAATCACTTGAAAGACAAGTTATAGAATTAGTAGCTGCAGACAGGCTTTACGTGCCCGTATCCAGCATAGATGGAAAGCTGAAAAGAATGAAGCCTAAGCTGGCAAAAGCTATAGTCTTGCCAAATGGGGAGGATTCTTTCAAAGGCGAGCGAGTTTACGCAAGAGTAGAAAGCGAAAACGAGCAGAAAGCCCGCGGAATGAAAGAAGGAATTGAACTCTTCTGCAAGAGATATCCCCAATACGGAAAAATTCTTACTGGGATGATAGAAGAAGAGAGAGAAGTGAGAGAAACCCACCTTTACTTTGGCATGAAAGATGGAAAAAGGCTTACTGCAGACGACTATCTTGGTGTAATGGCAAATCTTGGATTTGGCCCTGTATCTGCAAAGAACTTGTATCATGAATTGATAGAAGTAAGCAGGGACATAAAGAGAAAGCGCCAGGAAAACGAAAGAAGCATAATGCTTGGCACAACTCTATAAAAGGGGATGTTAAGCATTATTGCTTTCTTTTTTATTTTTTAATTTTATCACAATAATCAATTTAAATGCAAAACAAAGCTTATTGTTATGGGAATTATTGAAGTTATTTCAAGGCATTTTGACCCTGAAAAAGTTAATCTTCATGCGCGCATTGAAAAAGACGGGCTTATCTGGCCAAATAATTACACTGAAATAAGAGAAGGCCTGTCAGAAAAACAAAAAATTATTACCTTAATACACGAACTCTTGCACCTTGATGCTAGATATAAAAACCCCTTAGTAAAAAAAGGTTCAAAAGAATTCTGGAAAAGCTTTATGAAAATGCCCATATCAGACCCCGCAAAAGCTTATCCTTTTCATTCACTTCCAGCAAACATTATCCAAAGGAAATTGGAGATAAGTGTAGAAAATGAAGCATTACAAATTTACAATTGCCAGCCAAGATTAGTTGAATATCTAAAACATCAGTTAAAACTGCAATCCTATTCTTGGGTGCAAAAAATTATTGACAAAGCAAGAGGACAGCAATATATATTTGAGGTATAAAATATTGCTCTCAGAATCAGCATTAAATCATTATTGTTCTTAATTTCAATGCTTCCTCATAGCTCTTGAATAGACAGTCCAGACATTTCTCTGGTCTCTGTTAAGCAGCTCCCCAATCTCGCTGAATCTCATTCCCTTCCCCTTAAGATGAACGATTGCCGATTCAAGCACAGTTCTCTTCCTGTCCTGGAATATTGTTATAGGCAGCATAATACTGGTCTTCTTAACTTTTGGAGCTTCCTTCTGCTTCTTTATCGCCTTATTGCATGCAGTCCATACAGTTCTGTCATCTCTTGATAACGCAACCGCAATCTCATGATAACTCATTGACAGACTCTCCTTCATGTATCTGCACAACGCCTCAAGAGCTCCAACATCCTTCGAAAATATTGTAACAGGAACATTCTCTACGCCCTTTATCTCCATCTGCTCCCTCTGGGCTCTTGCCACTTCTCCAAGCTCTTTGATTATCAAGTCTATTGAATCTGCGCTTATTGAGCTGTAGTTTTCCTTAAGCTCCTCCTTGATTATTACAAGCTCTCCAATCAGCTGCTTCGTGTTGTCCTTCCTGCGCTTCTTTCTTCTTCCGGCAACTGCGAGCCCAACAACGAGTATCTTTAGCGTCCAAGCGCCAAGACTAGAAGTTGAATAAGTCTGTGAAGTCAGTTCACTTCCGGCAAGCTTAAGGCAGAAGTATATTTGCTCCTGCGCCGTATTCCCGTCGTTAATTGTGAAATTCCCTCTCGTTAAATTAGCAAAGCCTATTGCAGTATAAGCAGAAGATGTCATTGTTGTGCCATCGCACTCAACAGGAGGGCTTCCACCCGTTGCTACGCCAACGCTAAAGTTCCCGGCATAAATGTACTTTGTATTATCAGTCTCTCCCCTTAAGTTTGTAGTATTAAGCTGCACATTCCCAACTGCAATGTTCTGGTTTCCAGTATTATTCATCAAAATTGGATCGTTATTTGAAGTTTGGTTTATTCCTCCAGGCAGCAAGGTTGGCCAAGTCAGATTAGCAGGGGCAAAAACAAATCCAGTCAGAGCATTGACTGTAAAGTAAGTTGAAGAATTTAGTGCATTCGCATTGCTTGAATCGTTAATTGACACTGTTACATTCCAGCTTCCCGCAGCATCAAACCAATACATCAGGACATTACATGTATAATTGGCGCTATTCCCCGAAGAAGCAGTCTTCGCGCAGCTATAATTTGCCCTCAAGGCTTCGCCAGCTCTTGTAAAGTTAACCCCTGCAGAACTATCATTCAAGTTAGCGGCCCCATCCAAATCCAAGGCTGTAAAGTTCACAACAACAAGAGTGCTGTTTGGTCCCTCATTCAAATTGACTGCTGAAATGCTGCTAACAAAAGATATCTGAGGAGCATTATTTGCACTAGAGATTATTGTTATATTATTCGAGTTCAAAGTGCTTCCGTCTCCATATCCATCATTCGGAGTTACAGCGCAAGTCCAGTTCTGCCCGGCAGCAAGCTGCTGGGAAACAATCATGTCCGTTCTATTGTTATAAAATGCCCGTATTTGCTGAGCTGAGAGAGAAACATTATAAATTCTGAAGTCATCCAATGTTCCGTTATAGTAAAGAGTCCATGGCTGATGCCATCCTATTCTTGTTCCGCCTAACCCTGTTAAAGGGGATGTGGCAGAGCCGATACTTCCAGTATTTCCGGATACATCCTGTCCATCAACATATATTTTAAAATTAGAGGGAGTTACGCTTTGCCCCGATGTTGAATTAAATACTCCAACAATAAAATGCCAGTTCCCGTCGTTAATTGTCGCATTGCCATTCAGTCCAATCCAGATAGCATTTGAGTCAACTCCTATAGATGGCACTCCTGCAGACGAGCCCGGACAATAGCTTCCAAGAGCCCCGCAAGGCGCACCAATTGCCATAGTTATGCTTAATCCCGCTCCACTCCCCCTGTCATTGAATATTATGGCCTGACTCGTAGTTGTTTTTATCCAGGTAGCGATAGTATATTGTGTTACACCGTTTTGTACAAGAGACGTGTTTATCCAGGCATTTACTCCGTTGAAGTTATATGCTCCCTTCCCGTCATACCCGCCAGTTGAATTCCAAACAGCATTAATAACCTTTCCATTATTCCCGTATGTATAGTCTCTTGTCCAGGTTGAATTCGAACCGCCCTCAAAAGGCATTGTTAAAACACTAAGCAACATGCCATTTTTAGTCCACGCAAAAATATTTTTAACAGAGTCCCCATTAGCGTCAAAAGTATTCTGCGGATAACAGGTGAGATTTTCAGCAGTCGTGTTTGTTCCAAGCGTTGAATTAATAATAGGATTAGTTTGTGTTGGAAGAATATTCAGAGTTATATTTCTTATTTCTGTCCAATTGAAATTTCCGGCATTATCATAAGCTGTTGCATTGAAGAAATAAAGATGCCCTGTTAATCCGCTGAAGTTTACATAAAGCGGACTTGTAGTTGAATTACTTGAGTTTACAAGTGAGTATGTTGAGTTATACAGGAAGATTGTAACATTCTTTAATCCTGAACCAGAATCACTTGCCGTAACATTAATTTCTAAATAATTTCTATCCACAGTTATACCTGAACTTGTAGGAGATGTGAAGTTTATTG
>PDVH01000020.1_pt2 | contig 44543 bp, 46 predicted proteins | sample 1369781 | NCBI WGS metagenome assembly PDVH01 (sample SAMN07795378, study PRJNA414565) | Alkali sediment metagenome, whole genome shotgun sequencing project. | isolation source: glacial lake sediment | place: Bosnia and Herzegovina: Donje Bare Lake | collected 2016-06
GGATGTGCTCCCGGTCAAAAAATAACTCAGAAGAATGTGTCTTCGTCCCAGACACCGCCCGTACCAGCCCCTGCAATGCCGCCATAGACATTGTCGTAGTTCTCTATGAGTCTTCCGTCATTACATATTACGCATTTGTCAAACAGGGAGGCGAATTCGCCGTGGAGGAGATATCTGTCACCAACCTTGCAGCTTTTTTTATCCGAATAGGCCATACAAACCATCCTTTTCCTACCCTTCGACAGACTCAGGGTGACATTTAGTGGGAATGACAATAAAGAACTATATCCCGGATCAAGCCCGGGATGACAAACGGTGGGATGGATTCCCCTGTATCAAGTACAGGGCTGGCTTATCAGGTCCGGAATGACTGCTTATTCCAATATGCTACTCTGCGGGATCTGGAAGAGACTTTTCAGAACCATTTCAAAGTAATCAGGCAGATATCTGTTCCAGAGCTTGATCGGTAATTCGCCCAGTTGAACCTGTGGTGAAGAGGGAAACGTAAACGAATATTCCATGATGTACTCAATATTCTTTGCGAGGTGACCGCGATATTGCTGGCGTAAGCGCTGCTCGATGATCCTATCCTCATGCATGCAACGGCCAATTTCGCTCTCGAGCATTTCCTCATAATCAGAAACAATAATTTCCATATGAATATTTTCTTCACCGGAACGCACAAATTCGGAAAACGCCGTATTTGACTCTTCAGGGCTCAATCCCCGGATCTGCATGATATCGGTGATCTTCTTGCTTAAAGGCTGGATAAGTATCTCTTTGACCGGCGGCTTATAACATACGATCAGATTAGTGGCGTTGTACTTGCCGGTGTGTCTTTCTTTTTCAACAATCTCGCAGTCCTCCATATATTCAAGCAAGGTAAACAATCGTTCCTGCTCTGAATCCTCAATAATCACCTTCATCCCCGCCACGTCATTAATGACCAAATCTCCGGCATATTGAATATCCCTCTTTTGTCTTAGATCTTCAAGCAACCGGTTCTCAGCTTTTTGGAATTCCTCGTTCATTTCATCCTGGGGTGTCACAAGTTGGTGTCGGAGGATACCAAGCATCCGGGCGCGGTCGTCCGCAAGTAAATCAGCATGTCTCCTTATGGCATCGAACATCCAATCAATAATCCTGCGGGCAGATTTCTCAGCTAATCTGTGTACGCGCTTTATTCTGTTCGATCCTATATATTCGTCAACCACACCGCGGCGAACAAAGAATAGTGTGGCATGAAACGGGGTCTCCCGATAATAACGCCCCGGATCAGCGCTATAGCTATTGATTAACTCATCGATCCGCGCATTCCGGTAAGGAGGATTGGCGACGATCATATCTTTCAGGTCGCTCTTTAGGAAAGCAGGCTTGGAGTATAAATCAGACTGGTGTAATTCTCGGAAAACTTTTTCGGAAAATATTTTCAGGTAGCGGGAAACGTACACATTGTTGAAATGAACCAGACGGGTAATTAAATCCGCATCGGTGGGATATGCCTCGGAATACATCCAGCGCTTGATAATATCTCTCAATTCATTCCGATGTAAGTAGCTGCTAATCGTAATCATGCTCTTATCTTATCCCGCGTACCGTAAGCCTTCTTCAGTTTGCTTCTGTTTTTTTTGTTTACAACAGTATAGTACCGTGCTAAGTGCCCTTTTTAAATCAACAAGTTACATTAATACTGGGATTAAATTTAATATATAAAAGAGATATTGACAATGCTTTTTTTCCAAGGAGCTGTCACGTAATAACTGTTGCGTTAAGGCGCTCAGATTTGGGTCAGATTTGGCTGATCTGATTGAGCAAAACCGTAGGAATAGCAGCGCTATTTCGAGGATTTTGCGACTGAGGATCGGGCAAAGATGACCTGAAGATGAGATGCATGAATGTAATAGTTATTCCTTAACAGCTCCTAAGGTGGTGAATATGAATAAACGTCTCATTATTTTATCGGGTCCGTCTTGCGTGGGGAAATCGCCTTTGATCAAAGCCGCGAGGAGGGTTTATCCGGAAATATCTTTTCAGACGCCCATTCCTTACACCAGTCGGTCCCCCCGCTCAATTGAAACAGAAGGCATCGACTACTATTTTCGTTCCGAGGAGGAAGTCAGATCCTTTCCTCCGGATCGCTACATCGTAGGGCAGACGCGCACGATCTGGCAGGCTGTCGATCTTCAGGAAATACAAAAGCTGTTTGCCAATCATGATCTTATAATTTTTGAAATATACCCCACCCTCGGCAAATTATTTCTGAATCATCCGCTTGTAAAGAAAACATCTGCTGGATTCGACATAATTACTGTCTTTATCAGTCCCGCAACTGAGGATGAAATTATTGCCCTGCAAAAAAACATGGGATTCACAACACCTGAAGAAGCGACAGCCGCCATTATGCTGCCCAAGCACATCGGTCGTATGCAGCAGCAGGGTAAACTTCTTACGCCGGAAGTTCTAGGAGATCTGAAAATTCGCGCATCGAGGGCCTATGATGAGATTAGAATGGGTGAAAACTATACACATTGGATTATCAATCATGATGGTGAGGATTCAAACAACTGGCGCTATACACCGCCCATCGGTGAGGCGGGGTCAACTCTGAAGCGCTTTATGGAGATACTTCTTAAATAATGTAGTTGTTGCGGCCCTTCTTACGAAAGAGCCAGCAAATAATCCTTGACGCTGATAGGTAAAATGGTTAGCTTTAAACGCTGTTTTTGTCATCCCCGTGAAAATGGAGAACCATAAATGTGAAGCTCCCCGCCCATAGGGCGAGGCTTCCCGGAAAGGAAGCTATGCTTACATTGCAGCCCTTATCCCCGCCTACAAGGCGGGGCTTGCGGGATGTGCTCCCGGTCATGGATTCCGTGTCATGCACGGAATGACAAGGAGTAATCTGGATTTCTGCTGCGGTTTATCCCCGCGAAGGCAGGGTCGGAAATGACAAAGAATGGTATAATAAAAAGTGGTGAGGTCGATACATGACGCAAAATGATGTTTATGAACTTTTAGCCACACATCTGGATAACCTCCCTGGTGGGTTCCCGCGTACGGAAAGCGGCGTCGAGATGCGGATTCTTAAACGACTGTTCACCGAAGGAGAAGCCGCCCTGGCGCCCCATCTGCGCATGAGGCCGGAGCCTGTGGAGAGAATCGCGAAAAGGGCCAATCTTCCGCCCGATGACCCGATGAACTCGCGGAAAAGCTCTACCAGATGTCCCGCAAGGGTTTGATCTTCCGCGCCGACCTGCCGGAAGGCCAGCGCTATATGGCTATGCAGTATGTCGTCGGGATATGGGAGTACCATGTCAATGACCTGAACGAAGGTCTTATCAGGGATATGAATGAATATATCCCCTATTTGCTTGAGAGCGCAGCCAAGCTTAAGACCCACCAACTGAGGACCATACCGATCGGGGCCAGCCTGGAAGGTGAGGGAACGGTAATGCCCTACGAACAGGCACGTAAGTTGATTGAAGAGCAGAGCAAGATTGTTGTTGCACCATGTATATGCCGGAAAGAGCATGCCATGATCGGGGAAGGCTGTGGAAAGCTGGCCGAGGCTTGCCTGATCTTTTCCAGTGCCGCCTACTTTTATGAAAGCAACCAACTCGGGAGGTCAATAAGCCGAGAAGAGGCCTTGAATATTCTGGAGACGGCCGAAGCGGAGGCCCTGGTGCTGCAACCAACCAATGCCCAGAAAGTTCACAGTATGTGCCTCTGCTGCGGGGATTGCTGCCAGATACTTAAAAGTCTCAAGCGGCTCCCCCACCCCGCTTCCCTCGTACATGCCAATTATTATGTCCTGATCCGCAAGGAAGACTGTATAGGTTGTGAAATCTGTACAGAGAGGTGCCAGATGGAGGCCATTCGAATGCAGGATGATGTTGCCGAGGTAGATCTTGACCGCTGCATAGGGTGTGGCCTCTGTGTTACTACCTGCAGTGGTGAAGCCATCGATATTATCCGCAAAGATGAAAAGGATTGTTATACCCCCCCTGACAACGTGGTGGAAACATATATGCGTATTGCCCAGGAAAGGGGACTGCTTAAATAGAATATGAACGTAGTCATAATTAACGGCAGTCCTCAGAAAAAGGGAACGGTCGCGACACTTCTCCGTGCAGTCGAGGAAGGAGTATCCGAAAAACATAAGGTAGAGTGGATTAACGTATACGATCTGAAAATGAAACCTTGTATTGCCTGCATGAAGTGCCGGCCCGATAAGGCGTGCGCCCTGCCGAGTGATGATGCCCATTCTGTGGGACAGAAGATGAAAAAAGCTGATGGGCTTATAATCGGTACGCCAACGCACTGGGGTAATATGAGCGCTCAGTTGAAGACTCTGTTCGATCGAAACGTGCCGGTCTTCCTCGGAGATCAAGGCGGCGTCCCCTTCCCTCGTCAGAAAGGCAAACCTGCCATAATCGTTACCGCTTGCAGTACACCGTGGCCTTTTAATCTTTTCTCTGCAGGCAGTCGGGGGGCAGCGAGTGCCGTATGGTCCATACTCCGCTATGGGGGATACAGACTTGTGGGCCAAGTTGTGAAGCCGAATACCAGGAGAAACCCACATATGCCTCAAAGCCTTCTGGAGAAGGCGAAGAAACTGGGACGGAGATTTTAGAAATTTTTATATTTTTGAAAAATTGTGTTTGCATCGTTACGAGGAGCTTTGGCTCCGTGGCAATCTCAGATATAACTAAGAAAATAGAGAACCTTGATCCATGGCAATAGAAGACCTTTCAAAATTAAAAATAGATAAGACACTTAAGACAGGCCCTCCAATATCGCGAGCACGGCTCAAGTATTTTATCATAGCGATTATTTTGATAGCCTTAACAGGCGTACTCTATTTCACGGGAATAATTGTACCTGCAACCTCAGTTGAGGTAGTCAGCGTATCGCAAATCTATCCTTCCCAGACATTTACCCTATTGAACGCGAGTGGTTACGTGGTAGCACAGCGTAAAGCTGCCGTAGCTTCAAAGATTACGGGCAGACTCGTTGCTCTCTATGTATCCGAAGGAAGCCAGGTAAAGAAGGGGCAGGTCATTGCACGCCTGGAAAACGAAGACACCGAGGCTGCCCGCGAGCAGGCCAAGGCCAGTCTTAGCGTGGCTAACGCGAACCTGGAGCAAGCACGATCTGAATTGAAGGATGCTACCCTCACCTATAACAGAAACAAACGACTGATCGCTAATGGAGCAATATCGCAAGTCGAATATGAAAACTCTGAAATCCGCCACAACAGGGCAAAAGCCGTCGTTGATTCGGCGGAAGCAACCATAAAGGTGAATTCCGCGGCCCTCAAAAGCGCAACTGTTGCCGAGGATTATGCCATAATCAGATCGCCGTTCGATGCGGTCGTACTGACAAAAAACGCCGACATTGGCGATATAGTTACTCCCCTCGGGGCTGCTGCGAACGCCAAGGCAGCTGTGGTGACTATCGCAGACATGACCTCTCTAGAAGTAGAAGCGGATGTATCCGAATCCAACCTTTCACTTATAAAATCAGGTCAACCCTGCCAGATCCAGCTTGATGCCCTTCCCGAATCGCGCTTTAACGGAGTTGTTAAAACAATCGTACCGACAGCGGATAGAAGCAAGGCATCGATAATGGTTAAAGTCGCTTTTATTGATAATGACCCGAGCATACTCCCGGAGATGAGCGCCAAGGTTGCCTTTCTCTCCCGTCCCGTAAAGCCGGAAGAAATGAAGCCACGCACTGCATTGGACCGAAATGCTGTTATCAACCGCAACAACAGAAACGTCGCCTATCTTGTTAAGGAGGATAAAGCTGTAGAAACAACGGTCAGTGTCGGGGAGCAGTTCGGAGACATGATTGAGATTTTAAGCGGCCTGAAATCAGGCGATAAGGTAGTATTAAAGCCCCTTGATAAGTTGAAAAACGGATCAAAGATTAAAGTGGCTGAGAAGTAATGGAAGATATATCACCGGTCGTCGAGATTTCACATATAAACAAATCCTACCGCCGCGATCATTATGTTTTGCAGGTCCTCAATGACATTACGTTTAATATTGGCGACGGACAATTTCTGGCACTCATGGGTCCTTCCGGGTCGGGGAAAACCACACTTCTCAATTTGATTGCCGGTATCGACAAGGCAGACAGCGGCACAATCCGTGTTGCCGGAGTGGATATTTCATCTTTGTCCGAAACCGAACTCGCCGGATGGCGTGCCACTCATGTAGGCTTCATATTCCAGTTCTATAACCTCATTCCTGTTCTGACGGCCGTTGAAAACGTAGAACTGCCGCTGCACCTGACGGGGCTTTCAAGGAAAGAACGGCTTGAACACGCGGAAATGGCACTCAGTGTGGTCAATCTGGCTGATCGAAAGGATCATTATCCCGGACAGCTCTCCGGCGGTGAGCAGCAACGTGTGGCCATCGCCCGCGCCGTGGTGACAGATCCGACGATTCTGGTAGCCGATGAACCGACAGGAGATCTGGACAGGGCCTCGGCAGAAGATGTCCTCGACCTGATGCAGTATCTCAATGAACGATTCGGTAAATCCATAATCATGGTTACCCATGACCCCCGTGCAGCCAAGAGGGCAAAAGTTATCCGGCATCTGGAAAAGGGTTTTCTGATCGATGCTAATTCTAAAACTCCTCTTTAGAAATGCCTTTCGCCACAGATTGCGAACGGGACTCACAATCATGGGTATAGCTATTGCCATCCTTGCATTTGGCATGCTGCGTACGATGGTCAGTGCCTGGTATGCCGGCGTGGAGGCATCATCAGCCGGGCGCCTTGTAACCAGGAATGCCATATCCCTTATTTTTCCCCTTCCCATCTCCTACAAAGATAAAATCCGGCAGGTAAGCGGGGTGAAGATAGTATCATACGGCAACTGGTTCGGTGGCCTCTACATCGATGAGAAAAATTTCTTCGCAAACTTCGCCGTCGAGCCCATGAGTTATCTTGAGCTCTATCCTGAATTTATCCTTTCGCCCGATGAGGCAGCATCCTTCCTGCGGGATCGGAAGGGTTTCATCGCAGGTCAGAAGCTGGTCGATAAATATGGATGGAAGATGGGCACTACCGTTACCCTGAAGGGTACTATTTTCCCAGGCAACTGGGATTTTGTACTCCGGGGGATCTATCATGGAAAAGATAAGACTGTAGACGAGATGCAGTTTATGTTTCACTGGGATTACCTCAATGAAACCATGAAAAAGACCATACCCCGGCGTGCCGATCAGGTTGGCTTTTATATGATTGGAGTAGCGCATCCAGACCTGGCATCCGATGTTGCCGTCTCTATTGACAGCTTATTTAAAAACTCTCTGGCGGAGACACTCACGGAGACGGAAAAAGCCTTCGCGTTGACCTTCGTCTCCATGACGGAAGCTATTGTAACCGCAATAAAGGTAGTTTCTTTCGTCGTAATTATTATCATCCTGGCTGTTTTAGCAAACACGATGATCATGACCACCAGGGAGAGGATCGGGGAGTACGCCGTCCTGAAGACACTCGGGTTCGGTGGCTGGCACATTGCAGCAATGATTTTCGGTGAATCCCTCGTGATTACAACACTCGGATGCGCCCTCGGAATTGCGGCAACCTTCCCTGCGGCAAAAATATTCGGTGACACTCTGGTTTTATTCTTCCCCATTTTTTACGTTGAGCCTAAGACTCTCATCTTCGATCTTGCCGCTGCCACTGCCGTTGGTCTCATAGCGGCCATTCTCCCCACCCACAGGGCCATCATGATCCGTATTGCCGATGGCCTAAGGAGGATCGGCTGAATGGCAATTCCCTTTTCCTATAACATACGCAACCTCATGACAAGACGCCTAACTACGATTCTCACAGCAGGCGGCATGGCCCTTGTTGTTTTCGTCTTTGCAGCCATCCTGATGCTGGCAGAGGGGCTGCAGAAGACACTGGTGGATACAGGCTCTTACGACAACGTTGTCATAATCCGCAAAGGCTCTTCCGCCGAGGTCCAGAGTGGGATAGAAAGGGAGAAGGCGTCCGTTGTGGAAACCCAGCCTGAGATAGCTATCGGTATGGACGGCCGGAAGATGGTTGCCAAAGAACTTGTCGTTCTTATTAGTCTTAACAAGCGTGTGACAGGCAAACCCTCTAATGTAGTAATGAGGGGTATCGGAGCGAACTCCGTACCCCTCAGGCCGCAGGTAAAACTTATCGAGGGACGCCTTCCACGGTTCGGTTCATCGGAGATAATTGTAGGCAAAAGCATCTACAGGGGTTTCCAGAATACAGATATCAATAACAATATCTACAGCGGATTGCGAAACTGGAGAGTAGTGGGGATTTTTGATGCGGGGGCAACCGGGTTCAGCTCCGAAATATGGGGTGATGTGGATCAGTGCATGCAGGCATTCCGCAGACCCGTATATTCATCTGTCATTTTTAAATTACGCAACTCCAAGGAACTTGATATAGTCACGGCACGCATTGAAAGCGATCCGCGTCTTTCCCTAGAAGCAAGGCGGGAAACCAAATATTACAGAGACCAGTCGGAAATGATGGCGAAGTTTCTCCGTATCTTTGGCTGGTCTCTCACGATAATTTTCTCCCTAGGAGCCATTATTGGCGCCATGATAACCATGTACGCAGCGGTTGCTACCCGTACGGGTGAAATAGGAATGCTTCGTGCCCTTGGTTTTAGAAGACGAAGTATTATGATGGCTTTCCTTATGGAATCCCTTATCCTTGGCTTTACCGGCGGTTGCGCAGGTCTCTTCTTTGCCTCCTTTATGCAACTTATAACCATATCAACAATGAATTTTCAAACCTTCTCGGAACTTGCTTTCACTTTTACCCTCACCTTTGACATCATTTATAAAGCTATATTATTCTCCATTATCATGGGATTCATCGGCGGCGTTCTGCCCGCCATAAGGGCCTCGCGCATGTACATCGTCGATGCTTTACGAACCGTTTGATGTTTGTGAAACATGGAACAGAAGGAAAATAACATACCGCCTGCCATAACGTGTAAGCGATGCGGGAAATGCTGCCTTACTGCATACGTTCCCGCCACGAATGAAGATATGGAAAGGTGGAGGAGTGAAGACAGGCAGGAAATACTTCGTGCCATGGAACATTCAAAATCCATATGGGCAGGGGATATTGTCGTATCGTCAGAAGATGGAAATACCTTCGTCACCTGCCCTTTTCTCCGATGGGAAGGAATATATTATGCCTGCACTATTTACGAAGACAGGCCAAAGGTATGCAGTGAATACAAACCCGGCTCATCCGAACTATGCCTGCAATTCAAAAAGCCGGGATAAATGTTTCATGAACATGGATCATCCTCAAAAGAGTTGCCTGCGTATTTAAGGATTCAAGGAGTCGAGTGAAATATATAGAAAAACAATCGATCCCTTGAACTATCGAATCCTCTTTGCGACTAAATTAGGAGAAGAAACTTTTATGAATATTTTCATCTGGCGGCACAGCAAGAAATTTTCCAGTTGGTCAATGTTCAATGAACCTCATATATACGATGACAATTATATGCAGGCAGAGGTAATTGTACTGGCCAATTCTGAAGATGAAGCCCTGGACCTTTTAAAAAAAGACGACAAATGGGATATTGAAGAATTAAAAAGAATTAAACCAATAACTGTTGCTTTAGACCAACCTCGCATAGTGAGCAAATCAGTTTATTTTGGATGAGGTGCTCGTATGATAAAAACAGCGAATATTCATTTTTGTCAGGAATCAGTTGACATTTAATAGTTTTTTAAATAGAAATAACAAAATTTCTCAATCGTTATTTTTATGATATATTAATAGTTTAAGTATATGTAAATGCAAAATGAGCGATAGAAGCATGATTCGTCAAAAAATAGAAAAGAATGGTTTGATATTAATCGCAATTGTAATGGTAATAATCTACTGGGTGCTTGATTCCCTGATATCTGAACAAGTACTCACACGTTCACTGATTGTGGTTTTTGTGGTTATATATGGAATTTTTACGCAGACATTAATCAATTCACGTAAAGCAGCTCTCGAAGAAAAAGAGAGGACTCAGCAGATACTGATTCAGACGGAAAGTCTAGCTGCTATCGGGCAGCTTGTTGCCGGAATCGCTCATGAGCTTAATAATCCCTTATCAAGTGCGTCAAGCCTGATTCAAACAGATATCGAATTAATCAATGAACAGCAGGAAAAGAGGGATATTGATGACGAAGTATTAAAGGATCTCGAATTTTCATTAAAGGAACTTAAACGAGCGGAGACCATCGTTAAAAGCGTTTTGGGCTTGTCACGCCAGACGCAGACCTATGTTGAAGATGTCGATATTAACGCGGTGATAGAAGATGCCTTGAGAGTATTACACAATCAATATAGACACACCGAGGTGGTCATCGAAAAAGATTACGAAGACAATCTGCCGAGAATAAATGGTAACTTCGCAAATCTCGGTCAGGTATTTATCAATATAATCAAGAACGGTCTTCAAGCGTTACCCGACGGCAAGGGAACCATATTCCTGAAAACAAGATATAAAGGAGATACAGACATTGTTACAATAGAGTGCCGTGACACCGGGGTGGGAATCCCAACAGAAGTCATTAAAGATATCTTTAAGCCATTTTTTACTACCAAAGACGTTGGTACTGGAACAGGGTTGGGGCTATATATGTCTCATGAAATTATAAAGAAGCATGAGGGGCTTATTTCGGTGAGCAGTAAACAGGGTCAGGGCACTACTTTTACAATAGACCTGCCAGCTAAAGCGAGGGTATCATGATTAAGATCTTAATCGTAGATGATGAAGAGGGCGTCCGGATATCTTTAAAAAAAGTTCTCCATAGGGATGGTTACGACATTCTCCTGGCCGAGAATGGCATAGAGGCCATCGATATCGTTCGAAAACATACGAATGAAATTGAAACAGTAATATCCGATTTCAAGATGCCGGGTTTGGACGGCTTGGAAACGCTCACGGAAATTGGTAAACTTAATCCTGAAATTATCCGGATTATTCTTACCGGTTATGCAACCCTGGACCGTGCCATCGAAAGCGTTAACTCAGGGATTGACGGTTTTTTAACGAAACCCTTTGACAATAAAGAAATCAGACAGAAGATCAAGGAATTTCATGTCAAAAAGAGATTAAAACAATTCGTTCCGTCCCAGGTTCTCAACGAACTGCAGAAATCCAGTGAGAACCTGGCACCCAGAAACCAAAAAATAACCGTTCTTTTCACTGATATCCGAGGTTTCTCAAAAATATCCGAATCGCTGTCACCACTCGATCTATCTGATCTTCTGAACCTGAATTATTTTTACCCTCTTGATAACATTATTTTTAAGCATAATGGCACCCTCGATAAACATATCGGTGACAGCATTATGGGGATATTCGGAGCACCGATCACCCAGGATAATGATGCCAAGAGAGCGGTCGCATGCGCAATCGAGATGCGAAATAAAGTAGCTGAAATAAACCTGGAAACGATTAAAAAAAATATTAAGATTCCCGTAGGTTTTGGGATAAGTACAGGTGATTCTATGGTAGGAATTTTTGGCTCTGCAATCCGGAAAGAATATACGGCACTTGGCAGACCGGTCAATTTAGCTGCCAGACTGGAACGCATTGCCAAAGAAAATCAGATCCTCATCTGCAGTAATACATACGAAGTCGTAAAGGATTTTTTCAAGGTTGAAAAGATAGACAATATAAGACTCAAGGGAATGCAGGGAGAAATGTCCATCTACAATGTCATTGACGTGCTTTAGATCGTCATTTCAAAAAATTCATTCTGAATCTGTTTATCGTAACGTTCTGTGTAGCACCCCCCGTCGCCGCTGTCCAGCCAAAGTAAAAGGAATTAAAATTCTGATGATAAGTCGGACTTAATACGAATGATCGGTTCAAAGTAGGCGTATCAGATGGAGCCACAGCATTATAATTTATTTTTGTATTTGCATAGTCCGACAATTCATTAAATGTTGGACAAGTAATGTCATCTACCAAACACTGCTTTATCCACACATTTATTGTATAATCATAATTACCAGCCACATTTGGCGTTGTACTGCGTGATACTTCGATCCGGAAGGCATAAATATTAGTCGGTGAGTTGCTTAATAACCACTGATAATTTGTGTACCATAATGAGTAGGCATCGTAGTAACTCGAATCGGCACCGTCAGTAGGCCTTCTCGAGTTTCTTGGATCTGTCTCAATGGGACTGACTCCTCCGGCGTTATGCCTGTTATCATCATAGGTATTACTTCCGACAGTAGCGGGCAAGTGACACAAGCTAATTGTATTATCACCCCAAAAAACATAGGCTATATGGTTTCTTGAATCAAGTCCGTCACGCCTGCTGCCCGAAGCGCATACATCTGCTGAACCGAAGTTTGGGAAAACATCAAATTCAACGGCTACCTTTGGCGGTTGAATGCCCCTACCCCCTTTGCTATCCAAGAAACTGGTCCCGGCAAAATCGACACGTGAATCGCCGGCATAACCCAACAGCTCACCCCTGTCACTATCGCCCCCCACAGAGTTGAGATCATTTCTTATGCCATTCATATCAACACCATCACCGTTAAAGAACGCAAAGGTAAAACCATCGCCGGAAGAACCTGAAGCAAATTGAAATACAAAAAAGGCCCGGAAACCTGTCCCAAAATCGCATTTGCCATTCTGACAATTTCCCTGAGTAGTACTCCCTCCATACCAGATTGCGCCAAAGCTTCCCGTCATACTGTGTCCTAAAGTAACATTGGCCGCACTGGTGTCGGTTGTGATGAAACCTGCTTGCGACTGAACAGGCGAAAAAGCCTGTAAATCTTTCGGGAAGCTGATATCCGCTTGCGAGCCGAAACCAGTTTTAGTGATACTTATTGTCCTTCTTGCCTCAAACGTGGTCCCTTCATTGACGATGCCTGTTGAAACTATAGAGTTTCCAGCTATAGCTAATCTAAACTTATCATTATTGGCCAAAGTAAAATTTCTACCACCCGTGTTCTCCAAATTTTTAATTAAGGCGTAATCTTTCCCCGCCATGGCAAGGAAGTAGGCTTTATTTAAGTTATTTGCGCCCAACTCACCTAACGCAGAGGATGAAGTCATGTAGAGTGCCCCGACAGCCAATGCGGCAATCGTGGTCATGGCAATAACGACATATGCAATTACATTTCCCTTTTGATTTGCAAAGGACATGGATTATCCTCCCGTTTCCAGGTAAAGATTAACTCGATCGGTAAAATTCATCGGGGAATTCTCGGCACCCACCAACTGAAGCATTATTTCAATTATCGATGTAGAGGCTGAGTAAGATGAAGCCGGTGAATTATAAGAATCATGATAAGTTAAATTAAATGAGGTCACCTGACTAACCAATGTATCATCATCTATTAAAAGAGGACTGCTGCCACCAGCCCAGGATATTATATGTGTGGATCCGTCTGAGCTTCGCGTGTATGTAATGGATGGTGGTGTTAGCGTAACGGAAGTGACCGACATAATATTACTGATCTCTTTTTTGAGTCTCGTCATGGCTATCTGGCTTTGCTGTGTGGTCATTGCATTTTTTTTGATAAATACATAACCTTTGCTTATTTCCACCAGACCGACACCGGCTATGACGGCAATAATAGTCATTACAACAATGGAAACGATTATCTCTATCAGTGTAAAGCCCTTTTGATTAATCGAGACCTTTGAAAATATGTGTTTTGCGTCATTCCGAGAAGCGAAGAGACGAGTAATCTTTTTTGCGATCATCGGTTTTAAGATTTCTCCTTTCAGTCGATATGACAAACTAATCATCTTCATGCCTTCTTTTTGAACAACTGGAGCATGAAGGTTTAGTTTGAAATAAATAAGGCCGTCAGAGTTCCTCCCTGATCGTTTTTGATCGTTACTTTAAGAATTTGTTGACTAACACTGGGAGCCTCTGTACCAGACACAAATTGGATAAAGTTATTGTACACGACATCGTACGTCCCGTAGTTTTTATTGTTTATATTGGTTTGTAAATTACTTAGAGTAAGCACGGCGCCATTCTCAACAGTCTCTGTCCATGTTGCGGTACCATCACTTTTTATGCCGCTTAGTGGCCAGTCAGGTTCATTCAAACTGCTACTTGTACCTGCCGTCGTGCATTTATAATAGTGCCCATTTCTGATCGTCGGAACAACATAATTGCCGACTGCGTATGTCGTTCCACTCCTCCATTTGGGGTAGCGGTTATAGTCAGCGGTTATATTTGCCATAACCATATGAAGATTCGATGATGCCCTTATCGATTTCACAGGATCGCTACTCTTTATAAGAGAAGCGGAAATAAAAGTGATTATCATAGCGCCCAAAATCGCCACAAGAACAACCGTAACTATGATTTCGATCAGAGTGAACCCTGTCTTATTAATTTTCTTTCTGCCTGTCATGGAATAAATCCTGTATTCCTGGTGATGCTGACAGTGCTAGTTTGGGTACCCTGAGTAAGGGCAATGGATATATTTGATGAGCCCGGGCTGCCCCAATCATCAAATATTATTACCAGACCGACACCTGAAGTTAGCGTTACTCCCGCTGGTAGACCATGCGTAGGTGAAAGAGGAACCTCACCTGGAAGATTGACAGATACCCTGACACCGTCATCTCCGCGCCTGTAGAGCGCATACGACGTTGCATTAGTTATTTCGAATTCCCAGCGGGGATTGCTATTTGGTTGTAATGTATCGCTCATGGCCTTGATCTGCGCAAAGCGGAGGTTTGCCTTTAAGCCGTCAGTTTCAGCCATTAATTCATTAGAGTCCGCTGTCGTGTATCGGCTTATGATAACCGCAGACAAAATAAAAAGTACAACCAGGACAACCACAATTTCGATCATGGTAAATCCGTTACTTTGGCGTATCGACATGAATAATCCCTTTAAATGTTCTTAGATATTCTGAAAAAAAGCAAATATCAAGGAAATTTTCCATCAGGCAGGGGCATGCGGGTAAAGTATTCGCGTGCTGTACTTACAGAAATCGATGCTATACTAAAAAAATTAAGGGGAATAACATCGATTCCCCTTCTATCTTCACTCAATTTATACCATACAATAAACGGCAGTTGAGCACCGTTCACGGAGCCACAAGTTGCTTAAGTGATCGTGTACAGCCAAGTTGCGGGAGAATCAGCATCTACTTGAGGCGTTCGTGTAAACGTAATTGTTTTTCCCTGATGAGAGAAGCCAGTCCCGGACACAACGGCCGCTCCGCCATTCCAGTCAGGACCCAATATCGTATCAATAGGTTGAATAGTTTTAGTGGCGCTTACTACCACAGCGGTTCCTCCAGGTCCTGGATATAGACCAGACTGGTCATTCAATTTCCATTCCGCCAGTTTCAAACGCTCACGTGTATTCAACTCCATATTCGCCGCGCTGACTGTCTTTTGTAATGCTTCCGCTCGCATATCGATATATTTAGGTATAGCAACCGCCGCGAGAATTCCCAGAATAACCAAAACTGCGATGATCTCAATGAGCGTGAAACCCTTCTGGTTTCTGATTTGTGTTTTAATTTTCATTTAAAAACCTCCCGACATTTTTACAATTTTAATAGACCGTAAATATATTATACATCAATTATCTGTTCTTTGAATTTGTATTAAGCATCTCCCATGCCATAATCTCTGCTACTTATATAAATTCGCCATTCACAGAAATAACAAATAGATAACTATTCGTTATTACGCAGATATACTATCAAAACAATTCTGGCCAAAATTCGTTTTTGGGAGTGGCTATACATTTATTTAAACGGTTAAACTTCACCGATTGATGGATTATCTACAATTATTGTAGATTTTTTTAAGGGATTCAGTATCGATGCTGTGTTTTTTGATTCTGTGCCAGAGACTCCTCTGGTTAATTCCAAGCAGCTCTGCTGCCTTGACTTGAACGCCGCCTGTTCGGGTCAGGGCTTCGATTATTAAACCCTTTTCGATTTCATCCAGACGGTCATCAACTGAAAGCGAATCTAATGATAACTGCCCACCTAAATAAGAGTCTATGGTCATGGCGCCGGTAATATGTGCGGACAGATGATCAGGCTCAATTGTCCCTGTCTCTGTCAAGACAGTCGCACGTTCAATTGTATTCTGCAGCTCTCTTACGTTGCCCGGCCATGAATAACCTGTAATATTCTGAAGGGCCTGAGGTGAAATTTGCACCTGTTTTGGATTTTTTTCCAAAAAATAATCAACAAGGTAGGGGATGTCTTCTTTTCGATCTCTCAAAGGCGGTAGCACAATCGAAAAGACATTAATGCGATAATAGAGATCCTCCCGGAATTGACCCTGTCTGACCATTTCAAAAAGGTTCTTATTAGTTGCAATGATGAAGCGAACATCTACCTTGATCGTCCGGTTACCCCCAACCCTCTCAAACTCCTTTTCCTGGAGTACGCGCAATAACTTTTCCTGTGTCGTAAGTGGCATATCTCCAATCTCATCTAAAAATATAGTTCCACCGGTAGCCAGTTCAAATTTACCACTTTTTTGAGACGTCGCCCCCGTGAATGCTCCTTTTTCGTGACCGAATAATTCGCTTTCCAGAAGATTTTCAGGAATGGCCACACAATTAATTTTCACAAAGGGTTTATCCTTGCGGATGCTATGTTCGCAAATACTAGCCGCAACAAGTTCTTTTCCTGTTCCACTTTCACCTAAGATGAGGACTGTCGAATCTGTCGGTGATACTTTCATTATCTGAGTAAACAATCCCCGCATGATCCTGCTTTGACCTATAATGCCGGGAAAAAGCTCCCTTGCCTCAACTCTGCCCAAGATTGAAGTTATTTGATCAAATACTTTCGTGAATCGTTCAATGTCGTCCTTCGCCTTAACCTCTTCCCCTGTATGTTTCGGGAAAACAGGCATACTTTCCGCCGTCTCAACAAATCTGGTAACCGGCTTTAAGACAACCCAAATAATCAAAAGGCTTATCAGGTACGTTAAAACAACCACGATCCCCCCCCACAGTATAAACGACCAAGATTGATTGTATGAATGGATCAAACGGCCGGTCAGTATTACCCACAGGAGAGAGAGCCCACTTAAAGTAAATGGAATAATGATATATAAGCTGATTGGAATATACTTTTTTTTCATCTTTCAGTGCTGGGCAATTTTTGTTAAGTCCCACATAGGGAGAAATATAGCAAGGGCAAAAAATCCAACAACCGCGGCAAGACCGACTACCAGAACAGGACCGATGAGGTCGGATAATCGCTTAACGGAATAACTAACTTCATCATCGTAATGAATAGTTACTTGTTTGAGCATTTCTTCAATGTTGCCGGTTTCTTCACCTATGGCCACCATATCTACAACCATGGGAGGGAAGTATTTTGCTGAACTGAGAGGTACGGCTATACCACGGCCCTCCTTCATCTGAACCCTGACCCGATCAAATTCACTGGAGATCGCTTTATTGCCTATAACGCCGGATAAAACCTTCATGCCAGTCATGACGGGGACGCCGCTAGACTGCAAAATCCCAAAAATACTGGCAAAGCGGGACATGGCAGCTTTCACAAACAAAGGACCAATAATGGGCAGACGCAGGATTATCGTATCTTTTACATACTGTCCCTGTTCTGTCTTTAAATATATTCTCAGCCCAACGATCAGGGCAATGACACCACCTATTAACAGGTACCAATAGTCTGATAAAAATTCATAAAGCATCAGTGCAATCTTGGTCGGCAGGGGAAGAACTATACCGGCCTTAGAAAACATTGCTACAAATTTTGGAATAACAAAGGTCAATAGTACAAAGAAGGCAAGCACAAGGGCGATAGTTACAATAATAGGATACTGTAAGGCCGATTTAATATCAGATTTGATTCTTGCCTCATGTTCAATGATATAGATCAATCGTTCTAGAGACTCCGGGATGGAACCACTCATCTCACCAGCGCTTATTATGCTGCAGTATAACGGCGAGAATATTGTGCCGTGTTTTTCCATGGCGGCAGTGAGTGTGGACCCTTGCTTGATACTCTGAGACATTGAAGTGATGGCTTTTTTCAAATTACGATCCTGCGTTTGTGCCTCCAACACTTGAAAAGCCCTTACTATAGGCACTCCCGCCTTAAACAATGCACGAAACTGTTTAGTAAAAATGATCAGATCCGTAATCTTCACAGGGCTCATTTTTTGGCGAATTCTCAGCCATTTTTCATAGCGAAACCCCGAACTTTTCTCTTTTACCTTAGAAGGGATATATCCCCTCTCAGCCAGTATGTTGGCGGCCTTATCGGCCGATTCAGCCTCAATATCGCCCGTTATGATTGCCCCCTGTTCATCTATAGCCTGATACGTATACTTAGGCATGTCCGGAGTTCCTTATTCCCTGACCTCTAAACCCTGATCCTTGAATTACATCATTACTGCTGAACTTGCCTCCTCAAGGGTGGTGATACCCCTGAGTACCTTATTGCCGGCATCATATTTCAAGGTTTTCAAATTACCCGCATCTATTGCTTTACGTGTGATATCATGAGCCGACTTTTTTTTCATAATCATATCCTGAATTATCTCATCGTTAACAAGCACCTCAAATAAACCTGTTCGCCCCTTGTAACCGGTGTTCAAACATTGATTGCACCCTCTGCCCCGCTGAAAATTTGCAAAATCCCAATTTTCAAGGCCCCATGAGGCGAGTATTTTTTCCGGCGGATTAGAAGGTTCTCTGCAATAAGGACAAACGGTGCGAACTAATCGTTGAGCAATAGACACCAGAAGTGTAGAGGACAGAAGAAAAGGTTCAATCCCCATGTCAATAAACCTTGTTATGGCCCCTACTGCGTCATTAGTATGTACAGTGCTTAAAACCCGATGACCTGTCTGTGCTGCCTGCACAGCAATAGCTGCTGTCTCAGAATCACGGATTATTTCTCCCACCATAATGATATCCGGGTCCTGACGAAGTATGGATCTGAGACCACCGGCAAAAGTCATTCCCGCTTTCCGGTTAAGCTGAATCTGTCTAATATTTTCAATCCGGTATTCAACGGGATCTTCAAGGGTCATAATATTGATGTCCGGCTGATTGAGTTCGTTCAATATGGCATAGATGCTCGTACTTTTCCCCGATCCGGTTGGTCCGGTACATAAAATCATCCCATAAGGTTTTTTTATGATAGACTTAATCTTTTCAATGTCCGCCTTGACCATTCCGAGACGATCCAGGGAATAGACACCGGCGCTCGTGTCCAGAAGTCGCATAACTATGTTCTCACCATGAATGGTCGGTATGGAAGATGCACGGACATTTATTTCTTTCTTCTCCAGCTTAAGGGTGAATCGCCCATCCTGCGGCACTCTTGTTACCGTAATATCCATATTTGCCAGTATTTTTATCCTGGCGACAATTGGTAAAAACAGAGTTTTGGGGGGAGACGGCACTTCATGGAGTTTGCCGTCTATGCGGAACCGTACCTGGATGCTGTTCTTCTGGGGACTGATATGGACATCACTGGCACCTTCGCGAACGGCCTGAGCAAAGATAGAGTTAGCAAGTCTAATAATGGGCGCCTCCCCAGCCATATTCTGAAGTGAAGCTAACTGAATGTCTGCAGCGTCTTCCTCATCCTTTTCCTTAACAGGTTCTGCTTCAATATCCATACTTTCCAGAACACTTCCGAAACCGGACTGAATACCATACAGACTGCTGATCAACTGGTTTAACTCACGTTCTGTACAAACTACAGCTTCCACTTCGCAATTCGTCAGCATTTCTATGACATCCAGGGCATTTATGTCTAGAGGATCCGTCATTGCAATTTTCAAAAGACGTCGCTTTCTCATTAAAGGTGCAACCTGATACTTCTGTGCATAGTCTATAGGGATTAACTTTGAAAGTTCAACGTCAAAAGGAAATCTATCGGGATGGTATTTCCTGAGTCTCAACTGCCTGCCCAAAACATCAACGATCTGTTGTTCACTTATAATTCCCTGCCGAACAAGATACTGCCCAAGTTTTAGGCCGGCCTTCTCCTGATCGGCAAGGGCTTTTTTGAGCTGCCCACTCGTCAGCAGATGCTCATCGATGAGCATCTCTCCCAATTTCTTTTTTGTTATCACTTTTCCCAACCTCTGACCGCCTTCTCCTACCTTGCAAAGTAAATCGTATCATCCTCCAATATCGCCAAAACTTTTGCACTTGATGCAAGCGGCTGTGGCAGCTTTTTTACTACATCCAGTGCTGATTCCATATCAGGATAGCCATCCTTCAAGAAAATGGCAAATACCAGTCCCTCTTTTCTATTCCAGTATGGAAGAAACCTAAGAGACGGTGATGAGAATTCATAATTCTTGTATAATTCATAAATCTCATCAATGTTTTCACTGTTCGCAATTTGTACCCACAATTTCCCTGGTTGTAATGGTTTTGATTCAGCGGGAATAGCAGGGAGTTTAATTGCCTCGCCGGCATTCACACGATTGAGATCCTTAATATGCGGATTGGCAAGAGCAACCGCTTTTAACTGCACACTGTTAAAAGCTCCATAAAAGTCATAGAGCACCCACCATACAGTTCTGCCTTTTTTTAGAGTTAACTCTCCCAGAAAATCAGGTATTTTTTTCTGTCTTTGTATTTCATTTTGTGCTGTTGCCACTTCCTTTACAGGTGGTTTTGTGCCGTGATCTGAATCAATAGACTCGGTTTGTCCCGATGAAGATATTTCCTGAGTTTTTATTGTGCTTAACGATTCATTTTCCGGCCTGATTCCCAGTCTTTTCTCAGGGGAAAAACCCGCCATAGCTATAATACCGAATATAACGGCTAAGGTTGATGCTGTCACCCATTTAAGGATTTTCCTTCGACCGGCAGGAATCCTCTGTGCACAGGAACGAACAAGAAACCAACCTGCTTTAGGTCTATTCTGAATGATCATTGCCAACATGATTTGATGACAGAGGGTTACAATCTTTCTTGGATAACCTTTCGTTGCCAGATACAAAGCCCACAGTCCAGGATATGTAAATAGTGAAACAGCCCTATCCGTATCGCTTGCCTTCGCTATGCGAAATTTCACCATACCCCTGGTCTCTCGAAAATTAAGAGGCTTCAGGAGGTAATAGAAATTGATCCTGTCGGCAAAATTTATATGTCTTTTAAAAACCTGTTCAAATTCACTCTGAGCAAATATAACTATCTGGAGTAATTTATACTCATTTGTCTCGTAGTTGAGAAATTCACGCAGTATCTCGAGGCAGTAGTCCGGAAGTTTTTGTCCCTCATCTATGATGAGAACAACAATCTTACCCTCATCGACACCTTTGCCAAAAAGATAATTCTTGATATTTTCCTTGAGCTGCCATTCAGTGATATTGATATCCGCACCGGATAATCCAAAAGTCACTGCCACAGTTAATAAAAATTCAAGTGCATTCGTAAAGGATGGATCCATGATCAGATGGGTTTCCATCTGGTTTCTGTCTTCCTCCGACGAGGCAAATTTAAGGATCAGCTGCCGGCAGAGAGTGGTTTTCCCTGTTCCCACATCACCAATAACGACACTCAATCCGCGGCGTAAACGTATGGCAAGTTCCAGTTTCTGAAGGCAACCCACATGCTTGACAGACTGGAAGAAAAATTCCGGTTCCGGTGAGTTGGAAAAAGGCTCCTTTTTTAAGTTTAGAATCCTGAAATAATCCATTTCCTAATTAATTTTCCACTTCCTCACTCATCTGTTTCAGGAGTTTCGTCTACCTTTTTATCTGATACTGTCGGTACAACGGCCACGGTAGGAACCGGCAATATCCTCGGAGTTATAAAAATGAGAACTTCCTCTTTGGTTTCACTTGTCCCCACTGCCTTGAAAAGCCATCCAAGCCCAAGGATATCTTTCATCCCCGGTATTCCGCTTTCAGAATCCTGGACTGTGTCCTTTGTCAATCCGGAGATAACTATAGTTTCTCCATCCCTGACGATCAGATTGGTACTTGTCTCCTTTTTGAAAATGCCCGGGTTACCCAAGACTGTGCGTGAGGGGTTAATTTCATTCTTCTTCACAACTACTTTCATCTTGAGATTCTTATCATCGATTACATGAGGTGTAATTTCGAGACGGAGAACAACGTCCTCAAAACTTACCGTGTTAGTCACAATACCGCCGCTCACCTGCTGTGTAACATAGGGAACCCGCTCCCCATTTTCCGTATACGCAGTTTGATTATCCAGAGTTGTAATAGACGGACTGGAGAGTATATTCAATTTCCCATCGTTCTGAAGGGCGTTTAGCTGCATCTCTAGGATATTGCCGCCAAGCGTACCGAACATGAGTCCTAAAGAACCTGCACCTCCAGCTGACGCAATCGCTGTAGCAGTTGCTGGAAAATTTACACCGAACCCCTGACCGCTCAAACCAGTTGAACCAAATACAGGTGTATATCCACCGGATATAGGATTAGATATTGCGCTTCCAACAGTCGTGGTTCCTCCCGGCGTTACCCAGAGATTGTGATCGCCCAATGCAGGATTGTACATGCCACCCCACTGGACACCGAGGTTTCTCGCGGTACTTTTCGTTGTCTCGACAATGTTGGCTTTAATCAAAATTTGATGCGTCGGCTTATCAATCTGGTCAATAATCGGCAAAATCTTTTCCAAATCGTCCCGAATAGCCTGAAGAATCAGACCACGAGTATACTCATCAACTCTGATTGATCCCCGCGGCTTGCCATCCTTATCCTTGGTCAGTAAATCCTGCATATTTTCTCTGAGTGCTTTTGTATCCGCATAGTCAACAGGAATGAATACCGTTATGAGTGGCTCCACCAATCTTTCATCCTTATCCTGAGTTTTTCGCTTCAGATCCTGTTCCTTGTCTGCTACAGTCATTACTCTGATAATGTTGCCTTCCCACTCATATGCCAGACCCTGGTTCTTAAGAATACTGTTGAAAGCCCGATCCCAGGGTGTATCTTTAAAATCGACGCTTACTTCTCCTTTTATATCATCTTTAATCAAAATATTTTGATTTACAATCCGCGCCAGGGATCTCAATACTATCTTAACATCTGATTGACGTATTTTCAGGCTGACCGGATTATTGGGTAGGATTATTCCTTTTACACGTTCCTTCTGTGCTTTTAAACGTGCCTCTTCCTCTTTCACTAACTCCCGAATGTTTTCGCGGGACCTGGGAGCCGGTGAGTACCCTGTGCTTGTCTTCGCCATTGTATCCCATTTTTCAAAAAAAGGGTCTTTCTTCGCCATCTTATTATCGGCGCAACCGGCGATAAACACCCCCAGGGAAAAAATAATGGTAAGCTGTTTAATTATTCTCCGACAATTTTTATCGGTCAAGGTAAATCCCCCCTCCCATGCTGACGTTATTCCTGCAAAGGAACATCAAATTTTACTCCGTTCTTTATGTTGACAATCACGACTTTGTCCGGATAAATATTTTTCAGGACATATCCCTCTATTTCTAAAGGATCACCGGATTCATACTCTGCACCATTGATTATGGCGACCTTTCTTCTATCGACCTTCAGAAAACCAGAATAACCAAAAAATATTTTTTGCGATGTTCTCATACCTGTTTTAGCTGGTTCTTTGAACCTTACCCATTCCCTGAAAGATTTGCTGTCATAAAACGGATCGTGTATCCACCCCGCTTCAGCACGACTCACTATATAGTCATCAGCAGCGGATGAACCTTTTGGTATCTTCGCAGTAATATCAGTCTTAAATACTTCAAGTTCCGCGGATTTTTTCCCTATGTCGATCATGACCGGTTTAGTGCGTGGTGCAATAAAAAAGTCGTACACAGCATACAACACTGCAACAACCATTATGGAAAGTATTATTATCTGTCGTTTTGTCAGTTTTGGCATTTCAACCTCTGACCTCAATCAACTGATCCCTAAGCAAGGGCAAGCCAAATCTTCATTTTGAATTCCATCGTATCCTCATTCTGCTGGATCTGAATTTCTTGAATACGCTCCAGGTAGGGCACTTCCCCCAGACCTATCAGGAATTTACGGAAATTAAAATAATTACCTCTGATAACTGCATTAACCTGAAGAAGCCTGGACTCACTAGATAAGGAATTCAAATCAGGAGAAGCTGAGACCATATCAAGATTGGCCTTTCTTGCTATCTCTCTGAAAGTCGCAGGAATCGCATTCAACTGTGTTCGTAAAAGTGCGCTCCTCGCGGGTAAAGGTAAAACCTTCGAATCTCCGGTCTGAGTTCTCTTCTGCAAATCTTGATAAATGGGGTAAAGGCTTTTTTGTTCCTCGAGCTGAAACTGAATACTCTTGACCTGCTGATCTAAACGTGCCAAAGAAAACTGTTTCGGAATTATTCCGACAAGAACAATGAAAAGAATGCCGGACAGGCCTATCAGTGCATAGGTGATGGTGCGCTTAGGAGTTATTGCGTATATTTTTTCCATAGCTGGATTCTAACCTATTTGCATATCGATAACAAAGTAAAGGACTTCACTCTTTTTAAAAGGCTCGATGTTATTTTTCTGGATACTGACCTGGCGGAATATTGGCGATGATTCCAACTTCATTAAGTATCCAGCCAACGATGACTCAAGTGTCCTCCGGTCACCGAAAACAATACCCTCAATCACCACATGTTTTAATTCTTCCTTAGTAGTTTCCTTTTTTGACTCTTTTGCAGATCCCTTGCCCGATGGAACAGTACCCACGTGGGCCCTCAGATTAATGAGGCGAATGTTTGCCGGAGTCAGTAAAGACAATTCAGAGATAACGGCCATTCCAAGATATCTATCACTGTATTCCCTATAAACCTGTTCCCGCTTTGCAGCGCTCGCAGCAATCTGCGATATCAAATTCTGATCGATACGGGGGAAATTTTGCGACAACTGTTTTTCAAGTCCTGCTATCTGGGCTTCTTTCGCACGGACTTCCTGAATCTGATAGAGATAAAAACCTGAAGAAAGGAAAACGGCAACAAGAAATACCGCAATGATGATACGATTAGCGCGGACGATGCTGGTTAACTTCTCCTTGTCTTTAAATCTAAATAGAAGATTCGGCGTATAAGCATTATCAGATAGGGCAAGCCCCAAGGCTGGAGTTAAAGCAATTCTATCGGAAACAGGAATCCCTTCCATGCTTTTTACTACAAACGGTAGCTTTAGTGTGAGAGGATCCGGCAGGTCACTTTCTATACCAAGCTGATCACCTATATATTCTATGATGCGCTTTGAAATATCCATAGCACTTGATATGTAAATTTTATCAACCCTGTCATAATTAAGATTCACCCTGAAATATTCGAAAGTTCTTTCTGCCTGCCTTACTATCCTTTCCAATGCAGGTAATATGAAGTCAAATTTTTCTTCGTCTTTGAGGTCAAAGCCAACATCCTGCTCCGTTAAAGGTGGAGAGTCAGCACTGAGGCTGAAGAGGATTTTCTTTGCCTGTTCCATGTTTATTTGTGATCTCTTTCCTGCCATTTCTGATGTCTCATGCTTTGCCTCCATGAGTCGTTCCATCAATGTTTCCACCATACTGTTGATTCCTGCTTTTATGCCCCTGGTCATAATAAGCTTTCCCTTGGCATAAATATCAATACGTGAAAAATCATTACCGATAAAAAGGCCTGCAACTGTGGCTTCAACAGCAGAAGGAATCCATCCGGCTTTGAATATGTTTTGAATCGCAAACGGTGTGATAGATATTCCGGTTAAAGGTAGCCCTATTTGGGAAAACAGTCCTTTTATCTCATCAATTTCTTCCTTTGGCGCCGTATAAACCATGGTCAACCATTTGCTTACATCCTGTTCAATAACCTCTCCCTGAATTTCGAAATCAAAGACTGTATCTTTCTCATCAAAAGGGGTTTCTTTTTTAATCGTCCAATAAACAGCATTCTCAATTCGTTTCTTTGCTACTTTCGGGATATGGATATGGCGTACATTTACCCGTGCTGCAGACATAATAGCCCATAAATTAGCATTTCTATGGACTCCACAAAATTCGTTGATTTCGGATTTTAAAAAATTGATAAATTCAGGTGATTTCTTGGCATGGATAAACGGAATGCTTTTGTAAGCAAGCATTTCCCAATGGTTATCAGCCAATTTTGCCACTTTTACCAATCTTAGGTATTTATGACCGATGTCGATACCGATATTGACTGATTTCCGGACAGGGGCAATTTTAGGGGAATTGAATTTGAATCGTTTTTTCGGCGGATCAATTTTAGATGTATTTATAGACTCAATACTAACATCATTTTTTTTATTACGAATGATATCAAGTAGTCTTTCTGTAGAAGTAATATCTTTCAAACGGGACAATATAGGACTCCTTTTTTGTTAATTCGATACTCCTTCAAATTGTATCACGATGCAGGCTGGTCCGTTTTTTATCATTTTCTCTTATTCTTAGTATTTCGGTAATTATCCAGTTGATGTTTAGCCAAATCCATATATTCAAGGGGAAAATGTTTCAAAATCCTTAAACCATACTTGATTTCCGGTGGTTCGGGAATAATTCCTTTATGAATATAATCCCTGATCGTTTTGGACGAAACGCCGAGCTGTTCTGCAGCATCAACAATTGTATAATGTGTTTTCCCCTTTACTATAATCATAGGTACTCCCCTGAGGTCACTATTTTCTTTAATTTAGAAATGTAGCTTGGGTGCGAACGTATCATACCCTTCGAACCCAGTCAATACTTTTTTTTAATTTTGTTAATAAAATTAAACTTCTGCTGGCAGGCTATAGCCGTCAAAGAAAATTTTTCATACACATCTATTGGTGGGGGTGGCGAGTTAAGATATGCTTTCTGGGGATTAGATAATATAGATACGAATGACCGAGCTTCAAACTGTCCTATATTATGACACGATCAGCACTCAATAATCGGATTTCATTCTTATACGCTTTTTTTACAAATAAAAAAAGGAGAACACCTTCCCGGTGATCTCCTTATAATTTTTTGGAGGCGGCATCCGGACTCGAACCGGAGTATAACGGTTTTGCAGACCGCTGCCTTAGCCACTTGGCTATGCCGCCAAATAAATGGAGCGGGCGAACGGATTTGAACCGTCGACGTCTACCTTGGCAAGGTAGCACTCTACCACTGAGTTACGCCCGCTCATGGATTTGAGTTTGTATATCAAAGTCCGTTTGTTTGTCAACAGAAAAACGTCGTCTAATTTCACTTCGCAAGGATGCCGCCACTCTTTTCCACTAACCATTTTACAGATTCCAAATATGCTGACATTCCATGGAAAAAAATATCGTTGTGATTGGCACCGGGAATTTTCAGAAATTTCTTATCCTGAGACGGGCAGGCCTCAAACAGGAGGCGTCCCTCTGAAAAGGAGATTATATGATCATACTCAGCATGAATAATAAGTGTAGGTTTATCGAAGATACTGATTTTGTCTATATTACGAAATCCTTGTTCTTCTTTGATGCCTATAGCTTCCATATCAATTCCGAGTAGTCGAAGAAGTGGACCGGCATGAGCAAAACCACTTTCAATAATAATGCCGTCAATTTCATCTTTGTAATGAGACGCCAATTCCAAAGCTGAAGCGCTGCCAAGCGATCTGCCCATTACTATGAATGGACCAGTGTATCGTTTATCTCGGAGCCATTTTTTCAAGTAATCAAAAATCATATGACAGTCACGTATCATAGTTGTGACAGTCGGTCTGCCGGTAGATAGACCATAGCCGCGATAATCGACAGGAAGAAAATTTATACCCATATCGGCATATAGAGTCCCCATGTCATTATAATCCGCCACAATCTCTCCATTACCGTGAAAGAAAAGCATGTTAGAGGCCTTCATTCCGGCTGAGTGAATCCGGGCGCCAACAACAATGCCTTCTCCCACCGGGATTAGTATCGATTCAACAGACCCGCTGGATATTGACGGGCCCCGCTCGGGGCGCGGATAAAACAGAGACCTGGTGATTGATGGGTTATCGAAGGCTGAATAGTCTATCTTGGATATATCAATCGAACCCATCCAATCTACCTTCTGACGATCTCTCTGTAGAACTTCACAAAGTAATCCATACCTGAACAAATAGATAGTGCAAGGGCAAGATAAAGTATCACCGTACCTATGACATGGGCATCCACACCAAGAAATGGATAATGAATCATTAGGGCAGATACAGCAAAGATTTGACACAGGGTCTTTTGCTTGCCGAGCTTGCTGGCCTGAATAACGAGGCCCTCCGAGGAGGCTATAGCCCGGATTCCATCGACAGTAAAATCCCTGATAATGATTACAGCAACAATCCATGCGGGGATACGTCCTATGGGAATCATGAGAATCATCGCTGTATTAACGATAAGTTTATCTGCAATGGGGTCCAAAAATTTTCCCATCACCGTGACAATCTCGTACTTTCTGGCCAGATATCCATCAAGGACATCCGTAAGCGCGGCTATTACGAATAAAATCGCGATTGCAAGGCTCCCGTTCCGGCCCGGAGAAAGGAGCAGAAAAAATAATGCCGGTATAATAGCAATCCTGAACAAGGTTATTCTATTCGGAAAGTTCAAAAACGCCCCCTTTTCCATCGTAAATGGAAACCGGTCAAATGATTTTTTTAAGAGACCAATCATATCCAAATGTTCATCTCTATTTTTTAGGAACTTTTTTCCAGTCCGCTAAGAACATATCTATTCCCTTATCCGTCAGAGGATGTTTAGCAAGCTGTTCGATTACCTTAAATGGGATGGTTGTAATATCAGCACCCATGAGAGCAGCTTCGAGGACATGGCGCGGATGTCTTACACTCGCTACGATAACTTCCGTCTCAAATCCGTAATTATCATAAATCGCAATGATCTGTTCCACTATTTCCATACCGTCATGACAAACATCATCAAGCCTGCCTACAAACGGGCTTACATATGCGGCACCGGCCTTAGCTGCCATTAACGCCTGAATAGGTGAAAAAATCAGGGTCTGATTAACCTTGATTCCCACATCAGCGAAAATTTTTGTGGCTTTTAATCCCTCTGTGGTAATGGGGACCTTAATGACGGCATTTTCGCCCAATTTTACCAGTTTTTCCCCTTCACGAACCATTTCACGTACTTCCGTACTAACTACTTCCAAACTCACCGGCCCATCAACAACCTCAATTATCTCCTTCACAACTTCTTCAAATCCCTTTTGCTCCTTTGCGATCAGTGACGGATTGGTGGTTACTCCATCAACCATTCCAAGGGCTATACCATCCTTAATTTCTTTAATATTAGCCGAATCTATAAAAAATTTCATAAAGCCTCCCGCGTCGCTTTAATCGGGTTTTCTATTATATATTTTTCAAAACAGTTTTGACTACAAAAATATATCGTCTGCCCTTCGATTGATGCCTTATAAGCTTGACTCATAGGCACGTATGTATGACAATACGGATCTTCTACGAGATCTTCACTTTTTATGGCGGTTGCCTGATGTTCCTGTTGGTCTCGGTTTATGGTAACCGGTGAGAAGAAAATCCATTTAATAAGTTTAAAACTGAAGTAGATTAGGGCACAAATAATTAAAAAACGTATTACATTAAACATAATTATCCATTTACTCGGCTGAGATAAATCCCGCTTTCGTCATCAAGCCTGTCCATTAACCCGCGTATAGAAACGCCGAAGGCCGGGTGAATCGCATATGACGCTATTTCGCAGAGAGGTCCAAGGGCAAATCGTCTTTTGTGAAGCAGAAGATGAGGAATTACCAAGTCTTCCTCCTGAATTACCTCCTGTCCGTAAAGAAGAATATCCAGGTCTATTACCCTCGGTCCCCATTTCGGTCCTCTTATCCTTCCCATGCTGTCCTCCACCTTATGCAGGGCTTTTAAAAGCTCATGTGGAGTTAATGCCGTTCTTATCTCGGCGACAGCATTGACAAACCAATCCTGCTCGATAAATCCGACAGGCTCTGTCTGATAAAGGGATGACCTTCTCAAGACCTTTATGCCGCTTACTGAAGATAAACGACGAACCGCTTCCAAACATCGTTCGGCAGGATTATCCAGATTTGAGCCAACTCCAATAAAACAAATAACTCCGCTAACGTCTTCAGGCAATTCCCATTACACCTAAAGTTACCTTCCCCTGATCCCTAATACATCCTGCATATCATATAAACCGTTATTCTGTTCTACAAGCCATTTTGCCGCCAGTATTGCCCCCCGTGCAAAATTGTCCCGACTATGAGCGCGATGGATAAATTCCAGTCTCTCACCGATACCGCCGAACATGACCATATGCTCGCCCACTATATCTCCGGCCCTCAAGGTCTGAATACCAATTTCCGTCTTGCTTCTTTCACCAATCATTCCTCTCCTGGCGTAAATGCCTGCATGTTCCAGATCACGACCCAGTTTTTCAGCTATGATCTGAGCCATCTTCAATGCAGTCCCGCTTGGGGCGTCCTTTTTTAAATGGTGATGCGCTTCCATGATCTCCACATCATAATCATCCCCCAATATTCCTGCCACATAGTCGAGAACCTTGAACATTACATTTACCCCTATACTCATATTAGGTGACTGGACACAGCGGGTCCTTGCAGCAAGCTCTTTAATTCTTACCATTTCATTCGCAGTAAGTCCTGTGCTGCCGATAACAATAGCGCGGCTCTTCTCCGCGGCAATCTCAAGATGGTTCAAGGAAGACTCATGATGGGTAAAATCAATGACCACATCACCCTTATCAATACACGCTGTCAGGCAATCGTCAACAGCAACCCCTATCTTGCCGAGACCGAGTTTCTCACCTATGTCCTTTCCGATAAGGTCATGGCCTTTCTGCTCCACAGCTCCCACTAGTTTTATGCCTCCATCAGCAGATAGAAGTGCTATTATCCTGCCTCCCATCCTGCCACCGGCGCCAGTAACAATTGCCCTGATCATCTAAATTCTCCTATAGATGTTTTCTCCAAATCATATTATGAGATAAGCCCGTAATTTTTCATGGCACTCTTCAGTTTTTCATAGTTACTGTCAGACATTTTATATAATGGAAGACGCACATCGTATGAAATTTTCCCCATCATAGCCAGGGCAGCTTTAACCGGTACCGGATTGGTTTCAAGAAACAGCGCATCAATCAAAGGAACCATTTTATTATGCAGTTGTCTTGCTTTCCTGATATCACTACCCGCAAAAGCATCTACCATGGATGCCATATCGGCAGGTGCCACATTGGAAATAACGGAAATAACCCCTTTACCGCCAAGCAGCAATAATGGCAGTGTAAAAAAATCATCTCCGGAAAGGACGTCAAAGTCTTTACCACAAAGACTGATCACATCTTGCATCTGTTTCAGAGAACCGGATGCCTCTTTAATTCCGACAATATTGCTGATTTTGGAAAGTCTTGCGACTGTCTCCGGCATAAGGTTGACCCCTGTCCTGCCTGGAATATTGTATGGGACAATCGGAATCGGAACACTTTCCGCAATGATCTTAAAATGCTGATAAAGTCCTTCCTGGGTCGGTCTGTTGTAATACGGACATACCATCAACGCCCCATCAGCACCTGCCTCATAGGCATGCTTCGTTAAACGGAGGGCTTCATCCGTACTATTGGAACCGGTTCCGGCAATGACCGGTACCCGTTTTTTTACAGCATCTATAGTGATCTCAATTACTCTGTCATGTTCCTCATGTGACAGGGTTGAGGACTCTCCAGTCGTTCCGCACGGAACTATCCCATCCGTCCCGTTAGCGATCTGAAATTCAATCAACCTCCTCAACGTCTCCTCATCTACCTTTCCGTTCTTGAAAGGTGTAACAATTGCTATAATTGCTCCGCTAAACATATTTACTCCTTATCCCTCAATATATCACTAAATGCTTTTATTCACGATGGGGTATGCGACTTTAAGAATTCCGGTAACTCTTCTCCCCTGGTTAAATCGTTGTACGCTTCTCTTTTTCTGATGATAAAAAACCGATCATCATTGACAAGTACTTCCGGTATCCTTCCTCTTGAATTATAATTGGATGACATGGAAAATCCATACGCACCGGCACTCATAACCGCCATCAATTCCCCTCTCTCAAATCTGAAAATCTTTCTCTCCTTTGCCAGATAGTCACCAGACTCACAAATGGGACCAACCACATCAGCAACAATTTCACCCCTCTCTTTCCGAATCACCGGTTGAATCTGATGGTATGAATCATATAAGCTGGGACGGATTAAATCGTTCATTCCTGCATCGATAATGATGAAGTTTTTCCCCATGTTGCTTTTTGTATAAAGCACCTCTGTCACCATTATACCGGCATTGCCTACAATAACCCTCCCCGGTTCAAAGATAAAAGTACAATTTATATCTTTCGCTGCATCAATAATTGCCTTTGCATACTCTGAGGGATGGGGAACCTCTTCCTGGTCATAGGTTATACCGAGGCCGCCTCCCAGATCGACATACCTGATCTCTATATCATCTTCTCTGAGAAATTTAATCAGTTTTTTTAGACGTTCGAGGGTATCTGTAAAGGGAGAAAGCTTAGTCACCTGTGAACCGATATGACAGCTCACCCCTTTAATATCGATATTAGCCAATTTCTTTGCCCTCCGGTATTCCTCCCTCGATCTGCCGATATCAATCCCGAATTTGTTTTCTTTAAGACCCGTTGATATGTGAGGATGGGTTTCAGGATCCACATCAGGGTTGACTCGTAATGCAATACCAGCCGTCTTCCCCAGCGTTGCAGCACAGGTATTGATTACATGAAGTTCCTGGGATGACTCAACGTTAAACATCAGAATATCTGATTTGAGTGCATATTCGATTTCATCGACTCTCTTCCCCACTCCGGAATAAACGACCTTCTGCGTATCCACTCCTGCTTGCAGAGCTCGATATAGTTCTCCCCCGGACACAATATCCATGCCGCCGCCCTCATTAATAAAAATCCTGAGTACTGCAATATTTGAATTTGATTTAACAGAAAAGCAGATCATGTGTGGGACTTCAGCAAACGCCTCATCGAAGACACGGAAATGATGTCTCAGAGTCCTGTGACTGTAAAGATAAAACGGTGTCCCCATATCCCTGGCAATGTCACTGACAGAAACTTCCTCGCACCAAAGTCTGCCTTCTTTGTAATGAAAATAATTCACTTCCCTCTGCCCTTGTTAAAATGAATATGTATTCATAAATTATTTATTTCGCAACCTTTCTTTATCATGAGGCAGATCAGGGGAGATTTTGACTTCCTCAATATTAGATGCATCACTGCAAAGTCCATTTATATCGCACACAATAATACGATATGTGTAAACATGCCCGGTGTTGATGCGCCGATCCAGATAGCTTACAATATTTCCTTCTTCCCTGGTCAGTAAAGGATCATTTGCATAAACATCTGCTATGATATTATATTCACGGGGACAATCCGGACACACAGCTCCTTCCGTCTGGAACTCGCTTCTCTGGATCTTGAAATTCCGAATGCCACCTTTTACTTCCGGGAGGCTCCAGCGGAGAATAACCCCCGCTTCGACTATTTTTGCTCTGAGGTCAGAAATAGCTCGTGGCGAAGGAACACCAGGGGGCCGCGGATCACCTTTTTTCCCGCAGCCCTCAATGCCTCCCCCGAGAAGCATACAAAAACAGAAAAAGATGCATAGAAATCTGCCTGCCTTTATCATTTCTTTCTGCCTTCAATATCTCTTATCCGCATCAAAACCGCTTTCCTGGAAGTACCGCCGGGGCTTTTTTTTGAATTCACGGCATTTTCCAATTTAAGATATGAGTAAACGTCTTCCCCGAAGCTCTTGTGGAACTGGCGCAATTCTCTCAATGTAAGAACATGTATGTCCTTACCTTTCCTAATACAATATGCGACAAGTCGACCGATGATTTCATGGGCTGCACGGAATGGAACACCTTTCATAACGAGATATTCAGCAATGTCAGTTGCCGTCAAAAACCCGCGGGAGGCATCATTTAACATTTTATCCCTGTTGAAACTCAGATGCCCGACCATCTCACCGAGAATATGAATGCATCCCTTCAGGGTATCAACCGTATCAAAAAGCGGCTCCTTGTCCTCCTGGAGATCCCTGTTATACGTCATGGGAAGTCCCTTCATGACCGTAAGAAGCGAAACAAGATTCCCGTATACGCGCCCTGTCTTCCCCCGAATAAGTTCAGCTACGTCGGGATTCTTCTTTTGCGGCATAATGCTGCTTCCTGTGGTAAAAGCATCAGATATCTCCACAAATTGAAACTCATCCGTTGACCAGATGATGAGATCTTCGCAGAATCGGCTCATATGCATCATGATAAGAGAAGCAGCAAAGATGAACTCTGCAACAAAGTCCCGGTCCGAAACGGCATCCATGCTGTTTTTAGATATTTCACGAAATTTCAGCAGGTTCGCGACATATGCCCTATCGATGGGTAATCCGGTTCCCGCCAGGGCAGCAGAACCCAGTGGCATAATGTTCACGCGCGTATAACATTCCCGTAATCGCTGTTCATCCCGATCCAGCATATCCCAGTAAGCAATAAGATAATGGGCCAACAACACAGGCTGCGCCTTTTGCAGGTGAGTATATCCCGGCATTATGGTGCCATCTTCCTTATTGGCCAGTCCAACGAGCAATACTTTAAGCCGAGCCACCATTTTAATGATCTGCTCGATTTCCTCTCTGAGATACAAGCGGATATCCAGCGAGACCTGGTCATTTCTGCTTCTTGCTGTATGGAGTTTTTCACCCGTTGCGCCTACCCTCTTTATCAGGGCCTTTTCTATAGCCATGTGGATATCTTCATCTCCAGGTTTAAAGATAAATTTCCCTTTTTCGATATCCGCCAGGATTTTCTTCAATCCGGTGATGATAAGCCTCTCATCTTCTCTTGAAATGAGCTTCCGCCTTGCCAACATTTTTGTATGGGCAATACTCCCCTCAATGTCGTAGCGATAGAGGCGTTTATCAAAGTGAATAGAAGAGGTGAATTCCTCCACCATTTTATTTGTCGGTTCGCAAAATCGCCCACCCCATGGTTTCTTTTGTTTATCTGACATCGGCCCCCATCCTAAACTCTTGCTCTTTCCATCAATGCCTGAATTTTCATTCTCAAAGCATTAAGTCTTATAAAGCCTGTAGCGTCCTTCTGATCGTAAACCCTGTCCTTCTCAAAGGTAACAAACTCCTCGCTGTAAAGTGAGCACGGCGATTTTCGACCGATAACAATACAATTCCCCTTATATAATTTCAGGCGCGCAGTGCCCGTAACATTTTCCTGTGTTTCATCTATGAACTTCTGCAGCACCTTCATCTCCGGAGCATACCAGAAACCACTATAGACGAGTTGCGCATATTTTGGAATCAGCGAATCTCTCATCAACATCACTTCGCGGTCCATCGTAATTGACTCCACCGCGCGATGGGCGGCCCAGAGCACTGTACCACCCGGGGTTTCATAGACACCTCTTGATTTCATTCCAACATAACGATTTTCTACCGTGTCCACCCTGCCAATACCATTGGCGCCTGCCATGTCATTCATGTTATGGAGAAGCCTTGCCGGACTCATCTTTGCCCCGTTGATCGCTATGGGATTCCCTTTCTCGAAATCTATTTCTACATACTTGGCAGTATCCGGAGCTCTCTCCGGGGATACCGTTAATACAAACATTTCTTCTTTCGGCTCCATCCAAGGATCTTCAAGGATTCCGCCCTCGTGAGAAATGTGCAAAAGATTCCGATCGCTGCTGTAAGGTTTCTCTTTTGTTGAAGTGACCGGGATTTTGTGTTTCCGGGCATAATCGATCATCGATCCTCTCGAATCAAAGGACCATTTTGGGTCTCTCCATGCCGAGATAATCCTTATATCAGGGTTCAATGCATTGTATGTCAATTCAAACCGCACCTGATCATTTCCCTTTCCCGTAGCGCCATGAGACACTGCATCAGCCTTTTCCGCATTGGCAATCTCAATCTGCCTTTTTGCAATGAGCGGTCTCGCCAGCGAGGTACCCATCAGATACGTACCCTCATAGATAGCATTGGCACGCATCGCGGGGAATACAAAGTCCCTGACGAATTCCTCCTCTAAATTGTCAATGTAAATCTTACTCGCACCTGTACTCAGCGCCTTTTCTCTTAAGCCATCCAGTTCCTCTCCCTGGCCGATATCAGCAGCGAAGGCAATTACTTCGCACTTGTACGTCTCAATCAACCATCTCAGAATAACAGATGTGTCCAGTCCCCCTGAATAAGCCAATACTACTTTTTTCACCTTATCAGCCAAGGCATTATCCTCCTATCAATATTTCCATAATTGCCTTTTGCACATGAAGACGATTTTCTGCCTGATCGATCACTACAGATCTGGGCCCATCGATGACATCATCCGTTATCTCCTCACCGCGGTGAGCCGGAAGGCAGTGCATCACGATAACATCTTTCTGCGCCTGAGCAAGCAATTCTTGATTGACCTGATACGCTTTGAATATTTTCGTTCTCTCTTCCTTTTCGGCCTCCTGGCCCATGCTCGTCCACACATCCGTGTAAATGACATCAGCATCTTTAACTGCATCAATGGGATTGCGATGAATAGTAATTACGCGCTTAGCCTCTTTCATCCCCCTGACTAATATATCCGCATCGGGCGCATATTTCTCCGGACAAGCCAGGCTTAGCTGAAAAGGCAAGCGTGCTGCGGCATCTATCCATGAGTTTGCGACATTGTTACCATCCCCGACGTATGCGATTTTTAGTCCTTCATAGCTTCCTTTCTTTTCAATAACAGTGAAGAGATCGCATAATATCTGGCATGGATGCTGCTGGTCCGTTAAACCATTTATAACGGGAATAGTCGAATATCTTGCAAACTCCTGAACAAACTTTTGGGAATAGGTCCTGATCACAACGGCATCCAGATACCTGGACATAACCCTCGCAGTATCAGCAATATTCTCACCCCTGCCAAGCTGGGTATCGCGATTGCTTAAAAATAATGCCATTCCCCCTAACTGGTAAATACCGACCTCAAAAGAAATCCTGGTTCTCGTCGATGATTTTTCAAAAATCATCCCGAGTGCTTTTCCTGAAAGAGGAGTATAGGGAATACCGTCTTTGAGCATTTTTTTGAGCTTATGGGCTCTTTCGAATACGACCTCGAAATCAACACGATCAAGATCATAAACGCTTAACAGGTCCTTTTTCATTTTCTGCTTAGCACCCCACCCAGAATGTCTATGGCAGTATCAACATCCCCTTCTGTTATGATAAATGGTGGTACAAACCGAAGAACATTTCCACCGGTACAATTGATCAAAAGCCCTTTATCCATGCATTGCTTAACAATATCCGCTCCTTCAATGTTCAGTTCCACGCCGATGATCAGACCCTTTGCTCTTACATCTTTGATCACGGCGTACATGCTTTTCAATTCGTGAAGACTTCTCACAAAATAAGCCCCTACCCCCCTTACGTTTTCAAGAATTCCATCATGCAGGATGGTTTCCAAGGTCGCCAGACCTGCCGCCATCGCAAGGGGATTTCCGCCGAACGTTGACGCATGGTTACCCGGCTGAAAGGCGGAAGCAACATTATCCGTGGCCATCATTACACCTATCGGAAATCCATTGCCGACGGCTTTTGCCAGCGTTACGATATCAGGCTTTATCTTATATTGTTCATAAGCGAAGAGGGTTCCTGTCCTTCCCATCCCTACCTGAATTTCGTCGAGAATCATCAGGATCCCCCGGTCATCACAAATTTTCCTGACTTTACTTAAATATTCATCATCGGGAATTTTTATGCCCCCTTCCCCCTGGATAGGCTCAAGCATGATTCCACATGTCTTTTCCGTAATTGCATTATTAAGGGCAGGAATGTCGTTGAATGGGACATAACTGAATCCCTCCAGCAGCGGTGAAAAGCCCACTTGAAACTTCGGTTGTCCCGTAGCCGTCACCGTTGCAAGGGTGCGCCCATGAAATGAGTCTTTCATGGTAATCAATTCATACTTTCCACCCGCCATGTTCTCATAAGCATACTTTCGGGCAATTTTTATCGCTGCCTCATTTGCCTCCGCACCGCTGTTGCAGAAAAAGACCTTGTCGGCAAAGGAGTTTTCTACCAGCATCCGTGCCAAATGAATCTGTGGTTCTATATAATAGAGATTGGATACATGGGTAAGAATCTCCGTCTGCTTTTTTATTGCCGCGATTACCTTTGGATGCGAATGTCCCAAGCTGCAAACGGCAATCCCTGCAACGAAATCAAGATATTCTTTTCCATTGCTATCCCATACCTTCGCACCTGAACCTCTCACCAACACTATGGGAAAGCGTTTGTACGTTGCCATGATACATTTATCCGAAAGTGCTATTAATTCATCTGTTGTCATTCTATACCGACCTTACCTGTGTTTTAATAAAATAAATATTGGATCCGACTCTCAAAATAATTAAATCTAATGACTCGAAGTGAAAAAATGTTCTGAAAGTGCGAATCTAGATTTTTTCGATAACAATTCTCAGCGATGCGTAACGATTGCAAATTCAACTGTGTGAGCTCAAAGAGCGAGTTTTGAATTTGCAGTGAAGCGAGCCTTAGAATTGTCGAAAAAATGTTTTGAGTACTGAAGAATATTTTTTACAACTATTCATAGGTCACTACAGCACTATTTCTGTCCCTATACCCATATCGGTAAAAATCTCAAGAAGTATGGCATGCTTCAAGCGTCCATCAACGATATGTGCTTTCTTTACTCCTCCATTGAGTGCCTTGAGACAACACTTTACCTTAGGATACATGCCCCCTTTGATAACTCCGGTGTCAATCATATTGACGACATCTCTGTCACTCATGGTATTGATCAAACGGCCTTTCGCATCGATAACACCCTCTACATCAGTCAATAAGACTAGCTTCTCCGCCTTGAGGGCAGCTGCCACTTCACCGGCAACAATGTCAGCATTGATATTGTATGTTTCACCGTTGTCTCCCAAACCGGTTGGAGCAATCACGGGGATGAAACCATCATTTTCAAGGGATACTATAAGTTCTGCATTGATATTCTTAACCTTCCCGACCAGACCGATATCGATAATCTCTGGAGGCGTATCCTTTGCCTTTTCTTCGCTTAAATAATACTTTTCTGCCCGGATTAGACTTCCGTCCTTTCCGCTCAGGCCCACTGCCTTGCCGCCATGTTGATTTATAAGCCCCACAATCTCCTTGTTAACCTTGCCGACGAGAACCATCTCTACAATATCCATCGTCTCTTCGTCAGTCACCCTCATGCCTTGAACAAACTTGGAATCCTTACCCAGTTTCTTCAAAAAATCACCAATCTGCGGGCCTCCTCCATGAACAACCACAGGATGAATACCTATGTATTTCATCATAACCACATCTTTGGCGAATAAATCCTTCAACTCCTCATCGACCATGGCGTGGCCGCCGTATTTGATGACAATTGTTTTGTTATAAAACCGGCGTATATACGGAAGCGCCTCCAGAAGAATTTCAGCCCGTTCAATGGATTTTTCTACATAGTCCATATTAGTCTCCGCTTAGAGGATATACCTGCTCAAGTCCTCATCCTCGACGATGTTCTCCAGTTTCTCCTTTACATAATTCGCATCAATGACTTCTTCCTTCCCTGCCATATCGGGGGCATTGAAGGAAATATCATCTAGAAGGGTTTCCATAATGGTATAAAGACGCCTGGCCCCAATGTTCTCTGTTCTTTCGTTAACAACCGCCGCCACTTCCGCTATCTCCGCAATTGCATCGTCCGTGAAAGACAGCTTAACCCCTTCCGTAGCTATCATCTCAATGTACTGCTTGATCAGTGCATTATGTGGTTCCGTCAGGATCCTGATGAATTCATCTTTACCAAGGGAATCCATCTCAACCCTGATGGGAAAACGCCCCTGAAGCTCCGGAATCAGATCAGACGGTTTCGAGGAACTGAACGCTCCTGCTGAGATAAAAAGTATATGGTCGGTTTTAACCATTCCATACCGTGTATTTACAGTGGAACCTTCCACAATCGGCAGTAGATCCCTCTGAACACCTTCCCTTGAAACATCCGGACCATGAGTCCCATCACTTCCAACGATCTTATCGATCTCATCCAAAAATATGATTCCCGATTGTTCCACACGTTCAATAGCCGCTTTCGTAACTTTGTCCATGTCGACCAGTCTCTGGGCTTCCTCATTTTTAAGTATTTCCAGCGCTTCGGGAATTTTTACACGTGTCTTTTTCTTCTTCTGTGGAAATATATTCCCAAACATCTCTTTGATATTCAATCCCATGTCTTCGATACCAGAAGAAGTAAATACCTCTATCATCGGACCACTGCGTGATTCCTGTATCTCCAGATCCACGTATCGATTATCCAACTTCCCTTCATGGAGGAGTCTGCGCATTTTTTCACGGGTGTTATCAAATTGTTGAGGCTGCTCAGCTTCATGCAGTTCCAAATGTCTGTCTGAAATTAGTTCTTCCACCTTCTTCTCAACGGGTTTCGGTGGAAGTAAAATATCAAGAAGCCTATCTTCCGCAATCTCTGCCGCTTTAGGCTTTATATTTTCCTGTTCCTCTGATTTAACCATATTCACTGCCAGCTCAACGAGATCACGAACCATGGACTCTACATCTCTCCCAACGTAACCGACCTCGGTAAACTTTGATGCTTCTATCTTTAAAAATGGAGAATTATCCAACTTCGCAAGTCTCCGTGCAATCTCTGTCTTTCCCACACCTGTTGGACCAATCATAATGATGTTTTTGGGGGATATTTCTTCTCCAAGTTCTTTTGTTACATTCTGACGCCTCCACCGGTTTCTGAGTGCAATTGCTACTGCCCTCTTGGCATCACCCTGGCCGATGATATATTTATCTAATTGTTCAACAATCTCTCTTGGTGTTAATTGCTTAGACGACATACATTATCCTTTTAATCCTTTCGATTTTGCATTTTTCCTGTCGTCTGCGTCCTGATGTATATCCAGCTCTTCGACTGTAATGTTATCATTCGTATAAATGCAGATTTCTGATGCAATTTTAAGAGCCTCCTTCGCTATCTCTGTTGCTGTCAAATCCGAATACCTGACAAGGGCGCGTGCTGCCGCCAGTGCATAAGGACCTCCTGATCCTATAGCCATCACCTCATCGTCAGATTCAATGACATCGCCGTTTCCTGATACGATCAAAAAATGTTCTTTACTAACAGCAATCATTAATGCCTCCAGATGCCTCAAGATCCTGTCGGTCCTCCAGTCCTTCGTGAGTTCAACAGCCGCCCTCAATAAATTACCTTTATACTGCTCCAGCTTCTGGTCAAACCTGTCAAAGAGGGTGAATGCATCGGCTGTTGTACCTGCGAAACCGACAATAACCTGATTATTATACAACCTGCGAACCTTCCTGGCGCCATGTTTCATGACTGTTACATCAATTGTTACCTGACCGTCACCGGCAACTGTAACCTTTCCCTTATGCCTGATGGCCAATATGGTGGTTCCCCTTATGTTCATGACCAGTTTAAAACCTCCCTCAATAAGTCTTGTGAATTACTTTACCTTGATAGAATTTTCTCCTACCTGATGAACTTCCCTTTTTTCTGAATTAACACCTCCGGCCTTGGGATGTGCTTTATCGTATACTTCCAGCAGTCTACCTACACTGACAGAAGTGTATTTTTGTGTTGTAGAAAGGCTCTCATGACCAAGGAATTCCTGAATGGCCCTCAGGTCAGCACCAGCTTCCATCATATGCGTGGCAAAAGTATGCCGCAGCGTATGTGGGCTGATTTTTCTCCCCAATCCACTGGAAAGGACCAATTTGTCCAGGATTCTTGCCACGCTCCTCGTACTTAACCTGGTCCCTTCCCTGCTGATAAAGATCGGACCACCATAATCATTTTTTACATTTGTCCTCGGAATTTCGCACCTTTTTTCAAGATAGGTTCTTACGGCAACAATTGCTTTATCACCGACGGGAACTATCCTCTCTTTCTTTCCCTTCCCTCTGACCTTCATCAACCCCTGATCATAATCGATATCTCTCATGTTCAGACCTACAAGCTCGCTGAGACGAATGCCTGATGAATAGAACAACTCTATGATGGCCCTGTCTCTTATACCTACGGCATCTGAACGACTTTTTGCGTTGAGCAGAGTAAACATTTCATCCACGGAAAGAAATGCAGGAATATATTTTTCCGTCTTAGGTGCCTGAACCATCTCGGCCGGATTAACCTTTAATTTTCCTTTACGCTGGAGATAATTAAAAAAAGTCCTTAGTGCGCTCACTTTTCTTGATATAGTTATCTTCTTGAGCCTTTCACGATAGAGTGATCCAAGAAAGGCCCTTATTATAATATAGTCAATGTCGATCATGTTATCAGTATCATTTCTTTTTGCAGAAATATTGTTAGTGTCAAGAAACTGTTTGAACTGCCTCACATCGGCAAGATAATTTCTCCTCGTATTTGGCGAGAGGTTCCTCTCGACATCCATGTGAACTCCAAAATCTTCGATTTCCTTTTCCATATCTCTTAAAAAATAAGAGCCACGACATTTTCAAATTTAAGCACTTCCGTACTCTCTCGTGGCAAAAAGCAAAACGAAATACAGTTAATTATGAACCAAAAACACATCCCGTATACTGCAGACTATCATTTCTTCTTTGATCTTATCTATGAAATATATGGATCACCTCACATCTTATACTTTCCAAAATCCTCAGGAGAAAGATTTTCAAGAAATTCTTTTATTTTTTCGTCTTTTAAATTATCGAGATCTGTTATCTTCTTGCCAAAATCGACATTTCTCGATTTTTCGATGACTTTTTCGTCAACAAATATCTGGGCCTTAGCCCTTAATGCTAATGCAATCGCATCACTCGGCCGTGAATCAACCACCATTGTTTCATTATCCTTAAGCAAATGGATATTGGCAAAAAAAGTGTTATTTCTGAGATCATGAATCTCAACCTTGACTACTTCAACGCCAAGAGTCTTCAAAAGCTCATATATAAGATCGTGCGTCATAGGCCTGGAAAAAGTAATTTTTTCCAGTTCTGTTGCAATAGCGCTGGCTTCAAAAAGGCCGATCCATATAGGAATAGCCTTTTTCTCATCGAGATCCTTTAAAATTACAATAGGAGTATTAGTCAGCGGATCTATCGTTAATCCAGCGACCTTCATCTTAATTAACATTCAATAACCCCCTCTTTCGTGAGTTCTCCCCTTAGGGAATGGAGATATGCATCGGTTATAGTAACAGAAACGATTTTACCGATCAGTTCATAATTCCCTCTAAAGTTCACAATTTTATTTGTCTTCGTCCTCCCTACCACATCTTTCTGGGAGTTTTTACTTATTGTTTCAACAAGAATCTCTTCATTTTTACCTATCATGGCTCTATTTCTCTCGATGCTATGTCTCTCTTGAAGAGCCTGAACAATTCGCAGTCTGTCATGCTTAACACATTCACTAACCTTGTCACCAAGTCCTGCCGCAGTAGTCCCCACACGTTCCGAGTACTTGAAGGAAAATATATTATCAAACCTGATTTCCCCCATCATGTCAATCGTTGCCTGAAAATCCCTATCCGTTTCACCGGGAAATCCCACGATAATGTCCGAAGTAATGCTGATGTCAGGGCACACGGTTCTGAGTTTATCCACTCTGTCAAAATAATCAGAACTCGTATAATACCTGTTCATCATTCTGAGAATCCGGTCAGATCCCGACTGTACCGGAAGATGAATATGTTCGCATAATTTATCAACTGCTGAAAAACAATTCACCAGCTTATCGGAAAGATCTTTAGGGTGCGAGGTTGTAAATCTTATTCTCTCTATACCACTAATCATCCCAATTTCCTGCACCAAATCTGCAAAATCATGTCCACTGCCATTAGTTCCACAATAGGAATTGACATTCTGGCCAAGGAGAATAACCTCTCTAATGCCATTAGCAGTGAGTGTTTTAACTTCATCGACAATATCGCAGAAGTTTCTACTCTCTTCATGACCACGGACGTAGGGAACAACGCAGTAAGAACAGAAATTATTGCAGCCCTGCATTATGGTTACATAGGAACTTACTTTTCCATTTCTTGACTGTGCCGGAATACTGAGCGACTTTACAGATTCGTAAAATTCCGTTTTGATGACCGGCACTCCTGTCTTTTCTATCGTGTCTATAAATTCAGGGAGCTGATATATGTTATGTGTTCCAAAAACCAGATTCAGGTAAGGCACTTTTTCAATGAACTTTGCCCCCCACTGCTGAGCGAGGCACCCACCCACTCCGATAATGAGTTCAGGCTTTTCTCTCTTTAATTTTCTTAATCTACCCAGCTGACTGTACACCTTTTGTGCAGCCTTCTCTCTAATACTGCATGTATTGATGATTATCAGATCAGCCTTCCTAATATCGTCCACACTTTCATATCCGGATTTTTCCATCAATGTCACGATCTTTTCAGAATCATGGACATTCATCTGACAGCCAAACG
>PDVH01000023.1_pt1 | contig 42347 bp, 32 predicted proteins | sample 1369781 | NCBI WGS metagenome assembly PDVH01 (sample SAMN07795378, study PRJNA414565) | Alkali sediment metagenome, whole genome shotgun sequencing project. | isolation source: glacial lake sediment | place: Bosnia and Herzegovina: Donje Bare Lake | collected 2016-06
TACTGCTTACATGAAGAAAACACACCCTATGGATCTTTCCCCCATAAAAGGCATGACAACTTCCGACATGACGAGCTATCTCGAGTTTCTACTCTGGCATTACCGGGTCGTCGACGCTTTCTGGTTTCTGTTTGTATCGGACGAGTTCGATCTACAGACCGCCGAAAAGCTAAATGAGAGGGTCTGGAAAAAAGTATCCGGCATGGCGGCTAAGGATCTCCTGAAGCGTTTTCATATTAAGGAGAAAGGATTGCGCGGTTTCGTGGAGGCACAGAGACTTTTCCCGTGGGCTATGATTATCGGATATGAAATCGATGAAAAAGCAGATGAGGTCATTATTTCTGTGCCTCACTGTGTACCCCAGGAAGCAAGGGTCGCAAAGGGTCTGCCTGAATTCTCTTGCAAAGAGATGCACCGCAGCGAGTTTGATAATTTTGCCAGAATCGTTGATGACCGCATTCGTGTAGAATGTCTTTTTGCGCCGCCAGATCAGCATCCTGATCATACCTTCTGCAAGTGGAGATTTACAATAGCAGATAGACATTAAAATATTCCCTTGCTTATGACGCTATGCCACAAATGCAAAAAAGAAATTAGTGTTCCCAAGACAGTGGGACGGAAAGACATCTGTCCTCTGTGCCAGGCGGATCTTCGCTGCTGTCTCAACTGCGGCTACTACGACCTGAATTATTACAATCAGTGCCGTGAGTCTCAGGCGGAAAGGGTCCTTGACAAGGATAGAAGTAACTTCTGTGATTATTTCAAGTACAAAGATAGTGCATTCCAGCAAACAATAGGCGATAAAGATTCGATTCGGAAGAAGCTTGATGATATTTTTAAATAGGGTCAGTACCCTGTCTACGCCTTACCATGGGATCAAAAACAGCGTTGCACTAAAAATTATCGCGGCCTATTGACATAAGTCAATGACTATCTCGCCTTGTTGTGTAATGCTTGATCATCGTTTGGTTCTTTCTCTGAACCGGATAACAAAAGTCTTAAAGGAGATTGATTATGTTTTGCTACCAATGTGAACAAACCGCAAAAGGTGAGGCATGTACCAAGGCAGGCGTCTGCGGCAAACCAGCAGACGTTGCCGCATTGCAGGACTTATTGACATATGCCCTGACAGGGCTTTCTCTCGTCGCCGTCGAAGGGAGGAAGGTTGGCATTAAGGACCACGATATTGATAAGTTTATCTGTGGGGCACTTTTTTCCACCCTAACCAATGTAAGTTTTGATCCCGACCGTTTTGCCGCTCTGCTTCGGCAATGCGCTCAATACAGAGATGCCCTCCTCGTAAAGGTCAAAGATGCCGGCGGCAATATCCATTTTGCACACGATTCTGTCAGTTTCAAGCCTGCCGGTACCACCGAAAAAATGGTCGTCCAAGGCGAGAAAGTAGGATTGAAATCCTATCCTGCCGTTAGTGAAGATGTTCTCTCCCTCAAGCACATAGCCCTCTTCGGCATGCGCGGAATTGCGGCTTATGCAGATCACGCTGAGATTCTTGGAAAGGATGATCCTGCGGTGTATGCGTTTATGCAGGAAGGACTTGCCCAGCTTGTGAATGAAAAGATCACGCTGGACGAAGGAATCAATCTGGTTCTTAAGTGCGGCGAGATGAATCTCAGGGCAATGGAACTCCTTGATGCCGCACACACCAGTACCTACGGCCACCCTGTTCCGACCAAAGTGCCACTCGGCTCAAAGAAAGGAAAGGCTATCCTTGTTTCAGGGCACGACCTTAAGGATCTGGAAGAACTCCTGAAGCAGACTATGAAAAAGGGCATCTATGTATACACCCATGGAGAGATGCTACCTTCCCACGGCTATCCGGGCCTGAAAAAGTATGAGCATTTCTATGGTCACTATGGTACGGCCTGGCAGAATCAGGCTAAAGAATTTGCCGAATTTCCCGGGGCTATTCTTATGACCACAAACTGCATCCAGAGGCCGCAGTCCTCATATCTTTCGAATATCCTTACTTCCGGACAGGTAGGTTGGCCCGGAGTTAAACACATCACAAACCGGGATTTCACAGAAGTGATCAAGAGGGCGCTGGCGCTGCCCGGCTTCGCCACTGATACAAGCGCCGGATCTGTCACTGTAGGATTTGGCAGGAATGCTATATTGAGCGTTGCCGATAAGGTAATTGAAGCCGTCAAGAATAAGAATATCCGCCATTTCTTCCTTGTCGCCGGCTGCGATGGTGCAAAGCCAGGGCGAAACTACTATACCAAGTTTGTCGAGCTCATTCCGAAGGATTGTGTCGTCCTCACACTGGCTTGCGGCAAGTTCCGCTTTTTCGATAAGGACCTCGGCGACATTGGCGGGATTCCAAGACTTCTCGATGTTGGACAGTGCAACGATGCCTATTCAGCGATTCAGGTTGCTCTTGCCCTTTCCAAGGCTTTCGGCGTTGGCGTAAACGAGCTGCCGCTCTCTATGGTGCTTTCGTGGTACGAGCAGAAAGCCGTCGCCATTCTCCTTACGCTGCTCGCTCTCGGCATAAAGAACATTCGTCTGGGTCCGTCGCTTCCGGCATTTACCTCACCCAATGTTCTCGATTTTCTGGTGAAGACATTCAACATACAGCCCATCACAACACCAGAGGCGGATTTGAAGGCCATGCTAGGCTAAGATATAACCCTGACTGACGGGACAGGCGAAACACCTGTCCTGTCAAAATTATCTTTATTTCCCATGTTGCCCCGCCGACGCATGCGTAGATTGTCCAGGAAACGCAAAGTGTTCTCTGCTTTGCTGAACCCCGCCGCATGAACATCCAGCCAGGCATAAGCAGAGGCATTTGGACATGGACTACAGGAGAAATCAGGCCAACGAGGCTACCTGTTCATGACGGAAACAATTTACAAGGTGATCATTGACCATCCCTACGGCCTGCATGAAGGCATAGCAGATAGTCGGACCCGCAAACTTAAACCCGTACCGCTGCAAATCCCTACAGAGCTCCTTTGATTCGGCCGTCTGTGCCGGAACATCTTCCTGTGATTTCCATTTATTCTGCTTCGGCCAGCCGCCAACGAATCTCCAGACATATTCGTCAAAACTGCCGAACTCCTTTTGCAGGGCAAGGAACAATTTGGCATTCCTGATGGTAGCCTCAATCTTCAACCGATTTCGTATGATATTCTCATTGGCAAGCAACTCCCTGACCTTGCTTTGCGTATAAGCTGCAATGGCGGCGGGGTCAAAGCCGTCGAAAGCAGCATGGTAGTTCACCCGTTTTTTCAAGACAGTTTCCCAGCTCAGGCCTGCCTGCATACCCTCCAGGATGAGGAACTCAAAGAGGGCTCTATCATTATGCATCGGCACACCCCATTCATGATCATGATAGTCTATCAGGGCCGCAGTGTTAGCCCACTCACAACGGTGAATTTTCACAGGCATCCTCCGTGCCATCAGACCGGACTCTAATATCCTATCGGATGAACCGACCTTGCAAATCACTGTTAAGGAGAACTTATCTGTTTGTCAATAGTGAATCATATTAGCGGGCGAAATGCAAATAGCGGCACGAATCTAACGGCGATTTCACATCTATAAAAATATGTTGTAGAAGAATGAGAAAGGGGGTAAATAGACGGACAACCTGAAAGAGGAAGGACATACTTTCTCCCTCCCGTCGAAATGAAATTAGCAACATAAGCAACCAAGATTTCTCTCTGAGTTTACCCTGAGTAAACCCGAGGTCTCAAAATAATAGGAAGCTTCTATGTCCACCTTGACAATCAAAGAACTGCTATCCAGAAAGGAAAACGACCGGCGTTTCATGGAAAACGTCCGGGCGATGAAAAAGCTCCCCGCTTTTGAGGGCAAATTCGCCCCCTTCCCCACTTGGATTCACCCGAGCATTCAATCCATCCTTAAAGCAAGAGGTATCTATCAACTCTACAGCCACCAGGCAGAAGCTGTGAATCTGGTAGGAAAAGGCCGTGATGTGGTGCTCATCACCCCGACAGCAAGCGGGAAGACCATGTGCTATAATATTCCCGTCCTGAACAAAATCATTCAGGAGCCGGAAACGCGGGCCATGTATATATTTCCTACCAAGGCCCTCGCCCAGGACCAGATGCACGAGGTGCACAGTCTGATCACCGATTTGCGTGCGGACATAAAGACATATACATATGACGGTGACACGCCTGACGATGCCCGCCAGGCCATCCGCAAACAGGGACATGTCGTCGTAACAAATCCGGACATGCTCCACGCAGGAATACTCCCGCACCATACGAAATGGCAAAAGCTTTTTGCCAACCTCAGATATATCGTCATCGACGAGCTTCATGTCTACAGGGGGGTGTTCGGTTCCCATTTTACGAACGTTATCAGACGCCTTGTCAGGATTTGCCGCTTTTACGGCCAGGAACCAGTCTTTATTTGCTGTTCGGCAACCGTGGCAAACCCCAAAGAGCACGCTGAGCGTCTTCTTGAGCGGCCTGTGGAACTGATCGATAAGAGCGGCGCTCCCACTGCATCCAAGACTTTCATTCTATACAACCCCCCTATCGTGAATCGCGAACTAGGAATACGTCAATCTGCCATGACACCCGCTAGGAAACTTGCGGCGGAACTCATAACAAATGCAATCCAGACCATCGTATTTACCACAAGCCGCCTGAATGTCGAGATACTCACGAAGTACCTAAAGGATCAATTTGCAAAGGGTAAAGCTGTCGATACACACTTTGTCACCGGCTACCGGGGCGGTTACCTGCCTAATCTGCGCAGAGAGATAGAACGCGGACTCCGCGACCACGAGGTCATGGGCGTTGTCTGTACTAACGCCCTGGAACTAGGAATCGACATCGGGGATTTGGAATCATGTATCATGGTAGGATATCCTGGCTCTATCGCGAGCACGTGGCAGCAGGCCGGAAGGGCCGGAAGGCGGATGGGTCATAGCCTTGCTGTTCTCATTGCCCGGAGTAACCCGATGGATCAGTTTATCGTGGAAAACCCGGAGTACTTCTTCTCTAGGTCACCGGAGCACTGCCGCATCAATCCAGAAAATCTCCTCATACTCCTTCACCACCTGAAGAGTGCCGCCTTTGAACTTCCTTTCGAGAAAGGCGAAAGATTCGGGAGCGAAAACCTGGAAGAACTCCTCAACTACCTAGCAGAAAAAGGTGTTCTGCACAGGGTCGATGACCGTTGGCACTGGACGGCAGAAAGCTATCCCGCAGATGAAGTAAGCCTCCGGAGCATCAATCCCGAAAATGTAGTGGTAGTTGACGCGACGGAAACAGGGGCACATAAAGTAATCGCCGAGATAGACTGGGACAGCGCCTTTTCCATGGTTCATGACAATGCCATCTACATGGTAGAATCGCAGCAGTATTATGTGGACAAGTTGGATCTTGAACGAAAGACTGCCTTTGTCCACAAGGTCGATTTAGATTACTACACCGATGCCATGACATATACAAACGTCCGGGTCATCGATAGCTTTGCCAAGAAGCACCGGCAAAAGATCATCGTTGAACATGGCGAAGTGCAGGTCGTGCGGAAGGTTGTTGGTTATAAGAAGATCAAGTTTTACACCTCGGAAAACCTCGGTTACGGGGATGTGATGCTCCCGGAGAAAGATATGCACACGACAAGCTACTGGTTTACTATCCCCAGAGATATGCTGAACGTGCTCTCTTACACCCAGTCGGAAATCATTGACGGCTTATCTGGCCTCGCTTACAGCCTCCATCATCTTGCATCGATGCTCCTTATGTCCGATGCGCACGATATTGACAGATGCATCGGTGACAAGAGCGGTGAATGGTTCGTTCGCCATGCAGCCGGATCGCGTTTCATTACAACTTCACCTCAAAGCGCCAGAGATGCATCGGGCGTGATGGCGGACGCCTTTGACCCGACGGTGTTTATCTTTGATGCCTATCCAGGAGGGATTGGTTTTTCAGACCTCCTGTATGACGAGCATGACCGCCTTATGGCCTCGGCACTTAATTTGATTCGCAGCTGTCCCTGCAGGCACGGCTGCCCAAGCTGTGTGGGACCCACCCTTGAGGTTGGCCCTGTTGCCAAACAAACGGTTCTTGCCATTCTTGATTTGATTATCTGATACATGAGCACAATCAAACGGCTTAAACGACTAACAGGTGAGGATTCACCAAAACATAAGAAACCCCCAAGGGCTGATGAGATCAGCGAACTTCGGAGGCGCATCGAAGCCATAACGTCACGGCGGCCCATAGGGCATGAGAAGACTGCCTCCACGCTTTACGAGAGCCGCACCCCGCTTCATGAAGTGATCAGGGGTGAAGAGATTGTCAGTGCCTTCGGAAAATTCTTTATCGTCCATGGGCACCATGAAGGTTCTTCGAAGCACGGCAGCCGCCGCATCAGAGAAATCTCGGCCCTTGACATGAAGGCCGCGGCTATTCTCGCTAACAACGACTTTATCGCTTCTTGTGGCTGTAAAGACGCCCTATTTCTCGATACAGAAACTACGGGACTAGCAGGTGGAACAGGCACGTTCGCCTTTCTCATCGGTGTCGGCTGGTTTGAAGATGACACGTTACGTACGCAACAGCTTTTTGCCCGTGACTTTTCCGAAGAACGAGCGTGCCTTAATTTTCTTCTCGAAATGGCCCGAGAAAAGAGTTTTCTTGTAACCTACAACGGTAAGGCATTCGATGTAGGCCTCCTATCGACGCGTTTTATCCTTAACCGTCTGCCTGATGGTCTCACTGCCATGCCCCATCTAGATCTTCTTCACCCGGCCCGCCGCCTTTTCGGGCATCGCCTGGAAAACAATCGACTGTCTACCATGGAAAAGGATATCATCGGACTTCATCGCCATGGTGACATACCGGGAAGCGAGATTCCCCAGCGCTATTTCGACTGGCTGAGATATCGCGATCCTCGCCTGCTGCAAGACGTATTTGAGCACAACCGTCTTGATGTAATTTCTATGGCGGCTCTTGCGGTTTACCTTGCCGAAACCTTATCACCTAAACCCGACATGGCAACGATAGAACATCTTGACCTATTAGCAGCGGCGCGCCTGCTCCTTGACCGTGGCAACTTGCCCAACGCCCGGACGATCCTGGAGGCGCTGATAAAGTCACATGAGACTCACGTCGCTTTTGAGGCCAGGAAAAGCCTTTCACTTATCCATAAACGCCATGGTCGCTGGAATGACGCAATCGAGATTTGGGAGACAATACTGCTTAACGACCCCGGTAATTTTTTTGCCGTAGATGAGCTGGCCAAGTACCTTGAGCACAGGCAACGTAATTTCAGAAAGGCTATCAAAATAATAAGCAAGGCTCTCAACATCCATCATTCTATGACGGCTTTCGAAAGGGATGCATTGCTTTACCGTCTCAAGCGTCTTAGAAACCGATCAGGCATTGTTAATAACGAATAGAACGATAACGGTTCAAAATTCGGTATCTTTATGAGCAATTATTGTTGACAAATAAATGACAAGTGCTTAAATTACGTGAAATTTTGATCAGAGCTTCTTGCGGACGTGCTTTATAACTGAAGCAATCTCAAAATATGATATGTTGCGGGGTGTAAGATTGAGTAAGTTGATTAACACCTACAGGTGTAAGAAAAAGGGGCATTTAATATCAGAAGCTTGCCAGGATGTGACCTGCGAATGGCGGCTTAAGAATGAAACTTTTCTAAATTGCACATGGGTTGCCTGCAATTACGGACCTTTTACTCTTGAAGAAGTAGGTGAAATGATGGGGGTAACTCGTGAGAGAATAAGGCAAATAGAGGCCAAAGCACTCAAGAAGCTACAACATAAGAAAAGAAGAGAACAATTGAAAGATTTCGCGTCACCGGACAGTGAATGGGATTTTATATAAGCTTTCGAAGTTTCCTCATCGATTTATCATATCATAGAGGTCTTTACCGACCTTAAAGAAGGGCACTTTTCTCGCGGGAAGGTTTATCACATCAGAGGTTTTCGGATTTCTGCCCCTGATTTCTCTCCTCTTTCTGACCGTGAAATTTCCGAAGCCACGTATGCTATATCCTTTGGAGGATAATGCCCTATTTCTTCCTGAACCTTTTTAACCAGCTCTCTTTTTGTCATAATGCAGCGCTTCAATAATGATTCGATATAGGTGAGAGATAAAGAATACCGTTGAATTGTTCTCTCTTGCCAAGCATCTCATGCTCAAGGGCTATAAACATCTCACGAAACAGATAATCCCAGAATCTTGATCCTTTCTTCTTTGGGTATACAACCTCAGGCTTTCCCTTTATCCCCGACATTTCACCAGCAAGCGTCACGGCATAACCCATATCACCCAAGTAGTCGACAAGTCCTAATTTCTGAGCCTGTCTTCCCGTAAAAATCCTCCCGTCAGCGATTTTTCTCAGATTCTCTTTTGGGATATTCCTATCCCGGGCCACCATATCGAGAAACTGATCGTATATGTCATCAACCAGTTCCTGTATTAGCGCCCTTTCTTCAGCCGTCATTTCCCTTACGGGGGAGCCTATGTCCTTAAACTTTCCGCTCTTGACAGCTGATGCCTTAAGACCGAGCTTTTTTAAGAGCTCCTCAACATTGGCAAAGTGCATGACAGCAGAAATACTGCCTGTCATAGTTCCTGGATTGGCTACAATTTTATCTGTTGCACAGGCAACCATATAACCTCCAGATGCTGCAAGAGAACCCATGGAAGTTATAACTTTCTTCTTCTTTTTCAGGTCAGTCACCGCCGCATATATCTCTTGTGACGAAGCGACTCCACCTCCTGGCGAATCAATTCTCAAAACTACTGCTTTTATGGCGTCGTCTTTTCCAAATTGATTCAACTGTTCAACAACATCACGCGTATCCCCAATGAACCCCTCGACTCTTACGATGCCTACCTTATTGTCAAGAGCAAATGAATGCTTTTCTTCCGTCGACGAACCTAAAACATAGACGAGCAGAAAGAATACTGTTACAATAAGAAACAGAAGGAATATTCCAAATATGACAGGGTGTCTTCTCACGGCTTGACATCATCCCTTGTCATTTTCTGCCATTTTCATGTCAGCCAACACTTTTCCAAGATTTGAACCGACATTTTCTTTGTTGTTTAGGTACTGCGTGACCGAAGAAGGCCCCTCAGTTGCCGATTCATAGTCCTTTATACTCAGCCTGATTCTTCTGTTCTGTAAATCCACGCTCTTAACGATTGCCGATACTACGTCGCCAACTGCATATATCTCTGATGCGGATTTAACCCTTTTGTGACTCAATTCCGAAATATGAACCAGGCCTTCCACGCCTTCTTCCAATTCTACAAAAATACCGAAGTCCGTTACATTGGTCACCTTTCCATTAATTATTGACCCTGTAGAATAAATGAAATTTCTCTCATCCCAGGGGTTCTTGTCCACCTGCTTTATTCCCAGGGAAAATTTTTCGTTTGCAACGTCAATATTCAAGACCATTGCCTCAACTTCCTGGCCCTTCTTGTACAATTCCGAAGGATGTTTTATATTCTGCTTCCAGGAAATGTCGGATACGTGGACAAGACCATCTATGCCTTCCTCAATACCAACAAAAAAACCAAAATTAGTGATATTACGTATGACTCCTTTTACGATACTACCCTCGGGGTACTTCTGCTTGAGCGCCTCCCATGGATTCTCAGTTGTCTGTTTTAGTCCCAGCGAAATGCGCTTTAACTCGGGATTTACATCCAGAACCATAACATTTACAGTTTCACCCATGGATAATACCTTGGATGGATGTTTAATCTCTCTTGTCCAGAACATCTCCGTTATATGCACGAGGCCTTCCACACCTGGTTCCATTTCTATGAAGACGCCATAATCCGTGAGATTAACTACTTTACCCTCAATCACAGATCCCACGGCATATTTCTTCTCAATCATCTCCCAGGGATTGTCCATCAATTGCTTAAGACCCAGGGAAACCCGCTCCTTCTCCCTGTCGAAAGAAAGGACTTTCACTTTTATCTTATCGCCTTTTGAAAAATTATCGGACGGTCGAGTAATTCTTCCCCATGAAATGTCCGTAACATGGAGGAGCCCATCAATCCCACCTAAGTCAATGAAAAGTCCGTAATCGGTTATATTTTTTATAACTCCTTCCATGATATTTCCTTCTTCGATACCTTCAAGGGTCTCCCTCTTTGCCGCAATTCTTTCCTGCTCCAAAATAGATCTTCTGGAGAGCACAACATTGTTTCTCTTCCTGTCATACTTGAGAACATTAAACAGCAATGTCTGCCCCACGTATTTGTCGAGGTCTCTTACTGGACGTACATCCACCTGAGAACCCGGGAGGAACGCAAATATTCCAATATCCACGGAGAGTCCACCTTTAACTCTCTCTATTACGGTACCCTTTACGGGAATATTATGTTCACACGCATTCTTAACATCATCCCATACTTTAATCTTTACAGCCTTGTCTCTCGACAAGACCAGATTACCATCAGCATCCCTTCTGTCTACTAAGACCTCCAGTTCATCACCAACAACAAAAGAAATATGCCCTTCCTCATCCTTCAATTCCCTTGCCGGGATATAACCTTCCGTTTTCCAGCCAACATCAACCATGAGGACGTCACTGTTTATCTGAACCACCTTTCCTGTTACGATCTGTCCAAGCTGGACACTCTGTAGACTCTGCTCATATAATTCTCTAAATCCGATATCCTCTTCCTTGCCGGCGGCCTTTTTAGGAACTGCTTTTTCTGCTGATGCTTTCTCGTCAACCTTCCCGCCATCAACATGCTCTTTAGATATTGAGTTATTGCTGTTAACCATTAAACCGTTACCCCCTGGATTTTATAAAAACTTTCATAAGACGAAATCAAGTAACATACTGATTATGAAATATCAAGCTAATTCAAAATTTCTCGCTTCAGTTTAGTTTGCACAGAATATCCTGTCAATTTAGTGCAGTTAAAATCCAAGCTGCATCAGCTATTTGTGTGACCGACTCAACTCGCATGGACATTTAATTATAGAAATCATCTTCTCAACAACCTCTAAGACAGTCATCCTCGTAGAGTCGACAATAATTGCATCTTCAGAAGCCTTCAAAGGGGCTATGTCTCTTTCCTGATCCTGATGGTCCCTGGCAACCAAGTCAGCTGCAATTCTCTTATAGTCTGAACTGCCGCCCTGCACGCGCAGTTCACTATAGCGCCTTCTAATCCTTTCTTCCACGTCCGCATCCAGGTAGAACTTATAATCGGCATTTGGAAAAACCACTGTCCCCATATCCCTACCTTCGGCCACAACACCGCCCTCTTCGCCAACATCGCGCTGAATTGACAGCAGCCTATCCCTGACTGCGGAAACTGCCGAAACCGTTGACGCAACAAGACCTACCTGCTCACTCCTTATGCTCTTCGTTACATTTTCACCATCGATAAAGACACTCAAGTTGCCATCTATGTCTTTAACATTTATCTTTATGCGAGAACATAAGTCGGCAAGTTCCTTTTCATCGTCGGGTAAAATCCCTTCTTGGAGAACCTTATAGGCAAATGCCCTGTAGAGTGCGCCCGTATCCAGATAAATATATGACAATTTTCTTGCAAGGGCTTTGCTAACTGTACTTTTTCCCGCACCGGCAGGACCGTCGATCGTGACAATGAACTGTTTCTTCATAGTTAATTACCTTTACAAATGCTTCTAAGCCCTTCTAGAAGACGAACGCATAAAACGTGACTTGCTTTGACACACCTGCGCTATAGCATATTGGTCAACCCTTAACAATATTAAATACTAACATATGTCAACTGCGATCGCCTTCACATCTCCATGACTACAAATAAACGATGACTTGATTATGATTGCCAAAAGAGTTAAAACAAAAATAACCTTCTGATGTATGCCCCGAGAGAAAAGCGCCTATAATCAAATGATACTATCTTTAAGAGGTTAAACTATTGTATCGATTTTGCATCGTCCGAGGCAAGGGCACTGGAATCATCCCTGCCATTATTGTGTTTCTCATCTTTCAGGCTGCTGGCTTAGCGCATGCTTCTTTTACTCTTGAAGATGAAAGAAAACTCGGAAAAGAATTCTATGAGAGGCTAGACAAGAGTGGTGTCTTGATGCATGACCAGAAAATAGACACCTACATCAGTCAGTTGGGAAATAAAGTGCTTACCCAAAGTGACAAGGCTCCTTTTGAATTTCGATTCTCAGTGATCAAGAGTTCGGCAATAAATGCCTTTGCCACGCCCGGCGGTTATGTATATGTTAATAGAGGCTTAATCACCTTGGTTGAAACGGAGAGTGAGTTAGCTTCCGTACTTGCACATGAAATAGCGCATATAAATAAAAGGCATGTAGCAAGTATCATAGAAAAATCGCAGAAGGTAGGTATGGCTACCCTCGCCGCAGTTCTTGCCGGTGCATTTCTTGGAGGCGGGGGGGATCTCTCTGCCGCTGTCGCCAGCTTCTCTTTGGCTACTGCTACAACCCTCAGTCTAAAATATAGTCGCGAACACGAGGAAGAGGCGGATAGGCTGGGTATGTCCTACCTGGTCAGTGCAGGATACGATGGCAAGGCCATGCTGGATTTTTTGAAGTTGATGAGGAGGTATGACTTTTACTCCAGCAATATACCCTCATATTTCCTCACCCATCCGGGTACCGATGAAAGGATCAACTATGTAGATGCCCTTCTTCAGATTTCATATACCCAAAAGGGACACGAAAGTATTATCGGGAATCTAAAAAGAGTGCAAACCATCCTTATGTTTGGAGAAAAGAACCTCGATTCTAGTCTTAATTATTTTCAGAATGATCTGCAAAAAAACCCAAATAACGTCGATTCCCTTTACGGGATTGCAGTAACACAGGAAAAGCTTGGACGAACTGATGAATCCCTTATCAATTTTCGTAAAGCCATAAGCCTGTCGCCCGATGATCAGGATATAACCAGGGATGTAGGAATTCTTTACTTCAAGCTCGGTCGATCTACAGACGCAATCGTCTTCCTTCGCAAGGCACTGAGCCTTAAAGAAGACGATCTCGATACTTTGCTCTACCTGGGCAGGTCTTACGAATTGCAGGGTGATTACACAGCAGCCTTGAGTCTTTATAAGAAAATCGAAAAGAAAAATATGACTGATGCAGATATATACTACAGTATTGCTATGGCGTACGGCAAGACAAACAATCCTGGCGATTCTCACTACTATTTCGGCGTTTATTTCAAGAAGAAAAAGAAGATGGATAGCGCCCTGTTCCACTTCAAGGAAGCCTTGAAGTATTTCCCCGCAAATGCCGAAAGATCTCAGGAGATAGAAAAGGAACTAAAGTCAATAAAACGGTAAGGGTCTGAAGAATATTTATTCAGGACATGTCAATCTGGTTCGGCGTCAGTTCCTTCCTTGCATAGTCCAGATGAATCCGTTCCTTGATAAACAGTTCAAAGAGGTCTTTATCAATATGATTATCCTTAACCATATATCCCATTATTTTAATCGCTTCCGATAGAGTCTTTTCCTTCTTGTACGGTCTGTCCTTTGCGGTTAATGCATCGAAGACATCCGCAAGTGCAATGATTCGAGCCTGGAGGGGAATCTCATTTCCCCTTAATCCAAAGGGATAACCGGCGCCATCCATCCTCTCATGATGGGAAGAGGCATAATAGGAAACGTGCCTCAGTTTCTTAGGAAACGGGAGTTGACAGAGCATCTTATGGGTAACAGTAACGTGATTTTTGATGATCTCTTTCTCCTTGTCAGTAAGAGTACCTATGGGAATGCTCAGATTGTATACCTCATCATCGCTGAGCAAATTTAGCAGATCTCCGCCCAGATTCCATTTCCTACCTGCTATATTCTTCAGTCGGTCCAGCATCTTTTCATCCATTAATTTTGTTCCAGTATTAATATCTGTAAGGAATTCGTAGTCTGCATCCAAATCCATTTCTTCTTTAGCAGCGGTGTCAATCGTCTTCTCCACACCATTCCTATTTCTCTTTGTATTTCCGTTTTTGAGCTTTTCAATCTCACTGTCCCTTCTCAGGATCTCAAACCTTTCTTTTAATGCTTCCATCCTGTTATATATTGTTTCAAGTTTTTTCCCCTTATCGACAACATATTCTGGCGTAGTTATCTTGCCAACGTCATGAAGCCAGGCGGAGATGCGGAGTTCCTTCAATTCATCTTCATCAAAGGAGATACCCCCATATGGGCCCTCCGCGCTCCTATTTATCTTGTCTGCAATGGCCATAGTCAGTTCTGAAACGCGACGAACATGACCGCCCGTGTAAGGAGATTTCTCATCAATCGCAGTAGCAATCGTTCTGATGAAAGATTCTAACAGGTTTTCAAGATCATGTATTAGGCGACTATTGGAAATGGCAACAGCCGCCTGAGACGCTAATGACTCTGTCATTTTCTGATTTTCTATTGAAAATGAGATGACTTCCGTCTCCCCTTCAATTTGGGCATTCAATAACTGCAAAACACCGATAATGTCATTTTCATGATTTCGCATGGGAACCACGAGCATGGACTTCGAGCGGTATCCCGTTTCTGCATCGAATCTCCTGGTGCCCTCAAAATTGAACCCCTCTGCGTGATAGACGTCTGAAATGTTGACTACCTGACCTGTAATGGCGGCATATGCAGAAACATTGGCATGATTGGACTTACCATCGAGATTCTTTAACCTTACAGACGGCCAAGTAATTTTTCCGCCCGTTCCCCCCATTCGGACATTTAAAGAAGTGTTCTGCACAATGGCGAAGTGGAGTTCCTCCTCATCGTCAGACATGATATACAAAGTGCCGCCATCAGCATTTGTGAACTTTCTCGCCTCATCAACAATCATTTCCAAAAGCTTGTCCAGGTTCTTTTCTGCCGATAGAGCCGTCCCTATCTGATTTAACCGCCTGATCTGATCAATCTGTTTTTCCAAGAATTCTTTAACTTCCGGCGCGAGTTTGCTCAATAATATATTGACTTGGTCGTTTTCGTTTTCACAAACAGGTCTTGCTTTCTTATCCTTGTCCATATGACACCCTCGAAAAAATTCAAATGCTCAGTGGAAGATGTATGCCTTAGAAAAATACAATATTCGAAGCGCGCCTTTCAAGAATTTCAGGATAGACTCATCGGGAAACGAGGCATAAAAAATACTCTGCATAGTTTGATATAAGCTCGGGGAGGGAATAATTAGAAGCGACACAGGCGCACTTTGCCATAAGTCCTTTTGTGGTATTCATCTTACCGCATCATCTATCTCAATCGGACAACAGGTACATCTTTCTTGAGTTTCTCTCTGAAGTATTCCATCTCTTCCCGCGAATACGCTTCATACTTCAGAAATTGTTTATCAAGAGTTCTTGTGGGAATAAACTGCTGCAATATGTAGCGGCTGGCATTTCTAAGTAGCTTTCCCATCTCCAAAAGATCATCTTCGTGTAGCAGTTTCTTGGGGATGGTTGTGCGAAACTCATAAGGCACGCCTGCTTTCATGATCATTTGTATACTCTGTCTGATTTTATCCTCATCAATCTTTGACTTTGTCACTGTCTTATACTTATGGAGCGGCCCCTTTATATCCATGGCAATATAGTCCACAAGTCGACCACTGATTAGTTTTTCCAGCACATCAGGATAGGAACCGTTCGTATCTAATTTAATTAAATACCCGATTTTTCTAACACACTTTATAAAGTCGATCAAGTCATGATGTATTGTCGGCTCGCCTCCTGTAATTGTCACGGCATCAAGCTTGCCCTTACGTCTTTCTAAGAAAGAAAATACTACTTCCTCCGAGATACATTCCCTATAGAGATCTGGATCCACTAATTCCGGATTATAACAGTAGGGACACCTGAAGTTACAACCCTGCGTAAATGCGATTGCACTTATTTCCCCGGGATATTCGATCAATGATACCTTCTGCAACCCGCCAATCTGCATCTTCTAAAAACTGAAAACCCTCCTCCCTCTATATTCTTCCTGTTTTCCCAAGTTCCATTGTTTAACAGGTCGCAGATAACCGACCACACGTGAATATATCTCACAGGCTTCCATACAAATGGGACATGTCTCTTTCTCGCCGCTTAAATAACCATGCGAGGGACAAACACTAAATGTGGGCGTGAACGTAACATAGGGCAAGTGATACTCAGTGCATACCTTGCGCACAAATGTCTTTACCGCTGATGCATCATCAATCCTTTCTCCTGCATATGTGTGGAAAACGGTTCCCCCCGTGTACCTCGCCTGTATTTCATCTTGTAAATCAAGGGCTTCAAATATATCGTCCGTAAAGTTCACAGGCAGCTGCGTCGAGTTAGTGTAAAAGGGTTCACCGTTGTTCTGCGCATATATATCCTGATTGGCGCAGATGATGTCTGCATATTTTGCCTTATCAATTTTTGCAAGGCGGTATGAAGTGCCTTCGGCAGGAGTCGATTCAAGATTATAGTTGTTTCCCGTTTCCTTCTGGAATTCTATGAGCCTCTTTCTCATGAAATCCAATGTCTTCAAAGTAAATTTCTGCCCTTCCTCAGATGCTATATTCTTACCCAAAAAATTGACACAGGCTTCATTCATACCGACAAGCCCAATTGTTGAAAAGTGATTCTTCCAATATTCGCCAAAGCGTTTCTTTATATCTCTCAGATAATATTTTGTGTAAGGATAGAGGTTTCCCTCAGTAAATTTTTCCAGGACCTTTCTCTTGGTCTCCAAACTCTCCTTGGCAATGATCATGAGCTTTTCCAGACGTTCCATAAATTCGTCTTCTGTCTTAGACAGGTAGCCGATTCTCGGCATATTCACCGTAATCACGCCAATAGAACCCGTTAATGGATTTGAGCCGAATAGACCCCCTCCCCTTTTCTCCAATTCCCTGTTATCAATACGAAGTCTGCAGCACATGCTCCTCGCATCCTCCGGGTTCATGTCTGAGTTTATGAAATTCGAAAAATAGGGCACCCCGTACTTGGCCGTCATTTCCCATAAGTCGTCAAGATTAGGATCCTCCCATTTGAAATCCTTTGTTATGTTATATGTTGGTATGGGAAAAGTAAAAACCCTGCCCTTGGCATCTCCGTCAGCCATGACCCGAAGGAAGGCCTTATTGAAGAGGTTCATCTCCTCCTGAAAATCCTTGTACGTCTCTTTCTGTGGTTTGCCTCCAATAATCACATTTTGATCGGCGTAATACTTCGGCACTGTCACATCCAAGGTGACGTTTGTAAACGGGGTTTGGAAACCTACCCTCGTCGGGACGTTAATATTAAATATAAATTCCTGTAGTGCTTGCCTTATCTCACTATAACTTAAACCGTCGTACCTTATGAAAGGCGCCAGAAGGGTATCAAAATTGGAGAAAGCCTGAGCGCCTGCCGCCTCCCCCTGAAGGGTATAGAAGAAATTAACGACCTGCCCGAGGGCACTGCGAAGGTGCTTAGCAGGCTTGCTCTCAACCTTACCGGAGACCCCCCTAAATCCCTCCATAAGAAGATCATAAAGATCCCACCCGACGCAGTATACAGAAAGAAGACTCAAATCATGGATATGAAAATCGCCATCCGTGTGTGCTTTTCTGATTTCCGGAGAATAAATCTCATTCAACCAGTAGACCTTACTCACTTCGGAAGATATATAGTTATTCAAACCCTGCAAAGAATAATCCATGTTGCTGTTTTCATTAATCTTCCAGTCTTTCTTCTTAAGATACTGATCGACTAAATCAACCTCCATTTTATTGGTAATTTCCCTTAATCTGGCGTGCTGATCCCTATAGATTATATAAGCTTTAGCGGTTCGACGATAAGGAGAAGATAAAAGAACCTCTTCAACTATGTCCTGAAACTCTTCCACTGTCATTACCTTGTCGTCGAAGATTTTCTCCGCTAAGTTAAGGACTTTTATCGTGAGTTTTCTCGCTAAGGCTTTATCAAACTCACCTGTTGCGGCCCCAGCCTTCTCAATGGCATTGGTTATCTTTTCTGCATTAAATTTTACTAGCCGGCCATCCCTCTTTCTTATCTTTTCATGCATAAGATGCCCCCTCCTTGGCTCCGCAATGAAATTCTTGTTTTAGTGCAATTCTTCTACCCAATATATTGGGGTAGGAGGTGATCATACTACTATATATAGATATAATCAAGACAAAAAATAGTTTTTTTTCTATCTTGATCTATCCCTTTTCTCCCTCGCCAAGTGCTCGCAATTCTGTGATATTACGTGCTCAGATTCCTGAAAATATCGTCCCTCCACAAGGAAACTGCAATAAATCACGGCGGGTCAAGAGACTCATGGCATCTCCCGTTATCCGACATCAGCCTTCTTTAAAGATTTGCTTCTTGATTAAGAAGCTACATGACACTGTCAGCTTCCGGGGTAAGATGGGGATACAGGAACACTCTCGGCAATAATGAGATTTTTTTGACAATCTCTTGCCAACATTCAATCGAGCTTCACAACGATATGCGGGAAAGGAATATCATAAACAGGTGTGCAATGAACTTTCTCCCACGGAGACATTAGTGACTATCCTGCGGAATCCGTCTTTATGCCTCCAATGCTTTCTTAAGTAGTGTTTTTGAATTACGAAACATGGCTAAACTTTCTGCCTCAGCCAGACCTGCACCCATGGCAATTTTCCTGGCCATGACACCATTAACAAGATCATGAGGGGAGTGGGTGTCGCTATTCAGAATTAGACGGGCTTTCGCTTGGCGGGCCATTTTGGCGACATGTCCATTTGTCAAACTGTGTCCCTTCCTGGTAGTAATTTCGAGGCATATTGAATTTTTTGCCGCCTCCATTGCCTCTTCTTCAGTTATCAGGCCTGGATGCGCGAGTATATCAATGGGAGCTTTTAGGGCAGCCATGTTGGTACCTTCCATAACCGGCTCAACAATGGTTTCGCCGTGCACCACAATCATCTTCGCTCCCGCCTGTCTCGCCTCCACGGCAAGATCGTAAATGTATACAGTAGGAACGTGGGTAAGCTCTATACCTGGTATGACCTGTATTGCAAAGGCATCTGTTAACTTCTGACATACCTTAATAAGCCGGGAAATAATAAAATCGAAATTGGAATGGTCACCGTGATCGGTTATGGCAAGGGCACTGTATCCCGCGACCTTGGCCCTCCTTGCCAGTTCTGATGGAATCAGCTCACCGTCACTGAAAATCGAATGAGTATGCAGGTCTATCACAGGGCGTTACCTCACTGGTAGGTTAAGCAACAGCTGTCATTTCACTTGGTCAGCTGACAGGCTTTAACTAGCAGATTTCTGAGATAAGGTCAATGAACGATATAAGTATCAAATAGAAACTATGAGGATTAAAATGAGAAACGTATAATTGTTTCCTCCGCATGCGCTATGCTCTTGCGTATGAGCCGTACAATCTTTTTCTTGACAAACATCTTCAAATCCATGTTAGTCTCTGCCATCAAATAAAGACTTAATTCCCATCTTCGCTTATGTTTAAGATTATAGATCGATACATCCTCAAGGAAATAGCCTATCCATTTTTCCTCATTCTCTTTGTTCTCACATTTGTCCTTCTTATGGGTAAAATCATACAGCTCATGGACCTCATGGTCAATAAAGGCGTCAGTTTCATCGATATATCAAAGCTTTTTTTGCTGTTAACACCGTCATTTCTAATATTGACCATTCCCATATCTCTACTGATATCGATACTGATTGGATTGGGGAGGCTTTCCGGTGACAACGAATTAACCATTCTAAAGGCGTCAGGCATGAGCCTATACAAACTCCTAGGCCCTGTTGCTCTTGCTTCATTAATAGCCTTTATCATAACGGCTGTCACGAGTCTTTTTTTAGTGCCCCACAGCAAATATGCGACGAAAAATTTGCTCTTTAACGTCGCAAAGAAAAAAGCGAGCGTTGGCATTAAAGAAAAAGTGTTCAACGACGATTTCAAAGGAATCCTTCTTTACGCAGAAAGTATTCCTGTTCACGGCGATTACATGGAAGGAGTCATCATCTCAGATACAAGAATCAGCAAGGAACCTAGCACCATTATAGCGGAGAAAGCTTTTCTTGTATCCGACCCCTCACTAATGACAATAACCCTGCGACTGGAAAACGGCAGCACCCATACGGTTGACAAAATGTTGAAGAACTATCGAAAAATGAATTTCAGTTCATATGACGTAAATCTCGATATTGAGTCGTCTATCGCTGAAGCAAGAAACGTTAACGTGAAGGACAGTAACGAGATGACTGTCTGGGAACTGGCTCAGAAGCTTAAAACGGCTGGTTCGGAAGATGCAGTTTTCAGAGAAATGGCTATTGAATATTATAAGACGATCACAACTCCTCTTTCATGCATAGTCTTCGGCATTCTGGGAATTCCTTTGAGTATCAGGGCACACAGGGCTGTAAGATCAAGGGGGTTTGCTCTCGGCCTTATCATAGTATTTATTTATTACATCATACGTCTTGGCGGCGAGGCCCTCGTAGAAACAGGAAGACTCTCACCTCTTATTGGAACGTGGTCTCCCAATATCATATTCTGTATTGTTGGATTTTATCTTTTAATCAGGGCGGCAAATGACAGGCCTCTTCGCCTAGAGATACCCATCGGAGCCTATTTGAAGCAGCTGATGAGCAAGTGTGCAAAGAGAATTGATTCATGACTATTTTAGATCGATACGTAACTAAAGAGTTTGTCAGGTTGTTTATCCTTGTCCTAGCGCTGTTCACGTCACTCTTCCTGATTGTTGAATTTTTTGAACGCATAAGAATGTTTTTGAGCAACAATGCCTCCTTCATGCAGATCCTATCATATTTCTTTTTCATGATTCCCATGATGATTTCACAGACTATTCCCGCCACGGTACTGCTCACCGCTCTCTTAACTTTCAGCACCCTTGCCAGAAATTCCGAGGTCCTGGCCATGAAAGCAAACGGCATCAGCCTCTATAGGATGTCCCTGCCCGTGTTTATTCTATCTTTGCTGATATGTATATTGGCCTTCCTCAATAGTGAACTTGTTACACCATACTGCAACCAAAAGGCCAGCAACATTGTATATGTGGAAGTGCAGAAGCGCGAACCCCTGGGAACATTTAAACAGAACCAACTCTGGTACAGAGGACAAAGCGGCATATACAATTTCCGGATTTTTGATCCTAAAACAAATATTATTCAGGGAATTACGATAAATTATTTCGATAAGAACTTTACGCTGACGGCGCGTATCGACGCAGAAAAAGCGGAATGGAAAGATAACAGGTGGGTATTTTACAATCTCTTGATAACGCGCTTTGGAGGCGAATTCCCCTCACTAGAGTGGGTTTCCTCTAAGGTGATAGACCTCCCGGAGAAACCAGCGGATTTCAACCTCGTTCAAAAAAAAGCTGAACAGATGGGATTTATTGAACTAAAAAACTACATCAGGAAGCTTCAGGCTGAGGGGTACGATGCGACACGATATTTAGTTGATATGCACGGCAAGATCGCATTTACACTCGTCATCATCATTCTTATTACGATTGGTATTTCCTTTTCACTCATAAGGACCGAGCGAAGCGGCGGCGTCATGCAGAGCATCGGCGTTGGCATTATCATAGGATTCTCCTATTGGATTGTCCACGCCTTCTCCATGTCCATTGGCCGCTCCGGGTCAATACCGCCCTTTCTTTCCGCATGGTTTGCAAATATTGTCTTCGGAGTCGCATCAGTTATCATGTTCTTACGCGTTAAGACCTGATGCCCGTCCTTTATTCCCGCTTTCCTAGTAGCGGTAATAATCGGGCTTGAAGGGTCCCGCTATGGGAACATCAAGATAATCGGCCTGTTCTTTTGTCAATCTTGATAGCTTGGCCCCTAGTCTTCTTAAATGAAGTCTTGCTACCTCTTCATCGATCTTTTTCGGCATGGTGTGTACGCCAACTTTATATTTCCCGGATGCAAGTTCAATTTGAGCAAGGCACTGATTGGTAAAACTGGTGCTCATGACAAAGCTTGGATGACCCGTAGCACAGCCGAGGTTTACCAATCTTCCTTCCGCAAGGACAATAATTGAACGACCGGACTTGAGCGTCCACTTATCGACCTGGGGCTTTATGTTTTCCCTTTTGCAACCTTTGCTTTTCTCCAAATATTGCATATCTATTTCGTTATCAAAGTGGCCTATATTGCATATAATGGCCTCATTTTTCATTCTGTTCATATGCCTGCCGGTGATCACCTTGCAGCAGCCCGTGGCCGTAATAAAAATATCGCCCTTCGAGACAACATCGTCGAGCGTCTTCACATCATAACCTTCCATGGCTGCCTGAAGAGCGCTAATCGGATCTATTTCGGTGATGACCACACGTGCTCCAAAACCCCTCATTGACTGCGCGCATCCCTTGCCAACATCTCCATATCCGCAGATGATAACCATCTTGCCCGCAACCATGACGTCAGTTGCCCGCTTAATACCATCGGCTAACGATTCCCTGCAGCCGTACAGATTATCAAATTTTGACTTCGTGACCGCATCATTGACATTGATGGCCGGAAACATTAGTTCCCCCGCTTGCGCCATCTGGTAAAGTCTGTGAACACCCGTTGTCGTTTCTTCAGACACGCCAATAATTCCCGAAGCAACCTTTTGCCAATGTTTCGGATTCCGGTGCACGGAGTACTTCATACGCTCTACAATGATCTGTAATTCTCTATTCTCGTATTTTCGCTCGAGCAGTGTAGTATCCTTTTCATATTTGACGCCCTGATGAATATAGAGCGTTGCGTCTCCCCCGTCATCGACAATCAGATTGGGGCCGGAATCGTCAGGCCATGTCAGAGCCTGTTCCGTGCACCACCAGTACTCTTCCAGCGTTTCCCCCTTCCAAGCAAAAACAGCCGCAGATCCTGCCTTTGCAATTGCCGCGGCCGCGTGATCCTGGGTCGAGAAAATATTGCATGATGCCCATCTGATGTCCGCGCCAAGCTCTTTGAGCGTCTCTATAAGCATGGCTGTCTGGATTGTCATGTGCAGGCTGCCAGCGATCTTCAATCCCTTCAGTGGCTTTTTAGGACCATATTTCGCCCTTACGGCCATGAGTCCGGGCATTTCATTCTCGGCAAGTTCAATCTCTTTCCGCCCCCAGTCGGCAAGACCGATGTCTGCTATTTTGTACGGTAAATTTTTGATAAGTTTCAGATATGTCATGAAATCCTCCACCCCGGGTCTTAGGCTTGACAACTTTATGTTTATACCGATGCAGCCTCTCTCAAGGCTTCGACCATGTCGGTCTTTTCCCAGACATAGTCATCAAGGAAAAATGTCTGTTGTTATTATTAAATCTAATTCAACTCGTCAATTTTATCCTTCCTTCTCGCACGCTCCGACGGCGTCACGATGCCGACAGAAATAATATATGTTAAGGCTTCTTCAACAGACATATGCACCTCAACCAATTCATCTTCGGGTACAATAATAAGGTATCCCGATGTCGGGTTGGGCGTCGTCGGCAAGAAAACACTGATATAGTTCTGCCCCGGCTCCTTCTTAAACTCCAAATTTGGCTTGCCTGTCACAAAACCAATTGTATATAAACCTTTTCTAGGAAATTCTACCAGTACAACACGCTTGAAACTGCTTCTCCTGTCCATAACCATGGTATCGGAGAATCGTTTGATAGCCTGATAAATATTCCTTACAAACGGTATCCTATAAAGAAGGTCTTCTCCAGATTGGACTATTTTATTGCCTACGTAACTCGCTGTGATGAGGCCGCAGAGGAAAATCAAAATCACAGTTACAATAGTTCCCAGGCCGGGAATGTGGATACCGAGTAACGTGTCAGGATGATATCTTAACGGGATAATCCTAAGCAGATTATCCATGATATCTATGAGAAAGAAAAGGATATAAAGTGTCAATCCTATGGGGACAATAACAGCAAGGCCTGTCAAAAAAATCTGCTTCAGTTTCTTCTTCAATGGTTGGTGACCTTCATGCCATTTTAAAAGTACGCTTACTTAACAAAAAGTTGGACTGTTTTCAACTGCTATTTAAAAAGGGGTTAGGTGCAACCACACCAAAACCCCTCATAAAAATCAGATCTGGAATTGTTGTCTATTCAGTAAAGCTCTTGTGAATACTACTTCTCTTTCTTGACCCTGTTCTTATCGTCCAAAAAAATACATTTAGGACGCCACTTCTTTGGTAAAGGTTCGTCAACGGCAGCGTAGCTCGCAACAATAACAATGTCACCCTTGGAAGCTTTCCATGCCGCGGCTCCATTTAGACATATGACACCGGAATCCTGCTTGCCCTCTATTACGTAAGTGGAAAACCTCTCCCCGTTGGAGACGTTATATATGTCAACTCTTTCATAGGGCACTATATCCGCAGCATTCATAAGTCTCATATCAATTGTGATGCTACCTTCATAATGGAGGTTAGCATCAGTAACTGTCGCCCTGTGCAGCTTTGATTTGAGCATAAACCTTTGCATGTTGTGTCCACCTTCCTCCAGGAAAACTGAACTTCATCATTCTAAGTAAACATTATATGTCAAGCTGAGTCCCGAATACATAGTTGTCTATCAGTCTCGTCTTATTAATTCTGACAGCAAGGGCCAAAACAGCCTCTCCCTCAATACGTCCAATATCCTTAATGGTAGTTGTATCGCATATTTTAGCATAATCGATATTCGTATAGGAATGCCTCTCTATGTACTTTCTCACCTGCTCCAGGATTGCGTTGACATCCTTTTGCCCCCCATCATACATCTCTTTTGCTATCTTTAAGGAACGGCTCAGACTCAGAGCCGCCTCCCTTTCCTCTATTGTCAAATAGACATTCCGCGAGCTCATAGCAAGACCATCAGGCTCTCTGACTATCGGCATACCGACAATGTCGAGATCCATATTAAGGTCCAAAACCATTCTCTTAATTGCTATAAGCTGCTGGAAATCCTTCCTGCCGAAGATTGCATAGTGCGGTTTGACAATATTGAAAAGTTTTGCACAGACCGTTGTGACGCCGCGGAAATGCCCGGGCCGGGAACTCCCACAGAGGTTCTGCGTAACGTTCTCAACATTAACATAGGTCTGATAAAGTTCAGGATACATCTCCTTATCTTCTGGATAGAAGATCACATCAACGCCTACACCGGCAGCCAGGTCTTTATCTCTCTCAAAATCTCTCGGATATTTTTCAAAATCTTCGCTCGGACCGAATTGCGTCGGGTTGACGTAGATGCTTATAGCCAGGCAGTTCCCCCGCTGTCTTCCTTCTCTCATCAGGCTCAAATGGCCATCGTGAAAATAGCCCATTGTAGGAACGAAGGATATTTTCTGTCCTGCGTTTCTGGCGGATTCGCAGAATACCTGCATTTCACTGATGGAACTAATAATCTTCATCTCTATCCCGCATGCATAAAAAAGCCTCTACGTCAGAGACGTGAGGCTTCATATATAATCCGCGTAGCATGCCCTTCATTTTACCCCCCGTCTCAGTCCGCAACCGGATCCAAGCGGCCGAATGTCCCTAACAAAATAACAGGTTCGTGTCAAGGCATTTTTATTGAATAGAGGGAGTTAGACAATCGACCAATTTCTTCAGCCGTTAGCGTCTCACCCCTTCTTGCACCATCGACACCTGCGTCCTTGATTGCTCCTGCCACATCAATATCCGAATAACCCATCAAATGCAGCTCCCTAAGATTGTTTAACACTGTTTTCCTTCTTTTGGCAAAAACTGTTTTCACAATCTTGAAGAAAAAATCATGATCCATCAAATTCAGTTGAGGTATTTCCCTGATCACCATTTTAAGCACGGAGGACATTACCCTAGGCTGGGGATAGAAACAGTGACGGGGGATCACCATTTCGCGGGAACATTGAAGATACATAGAAACCAGAACCGTTGGCACCCCGTAAGACTTTGTCCCGGGTTTCGCTATAAGCCTGTCTGCCAGTTCCTTTTGAAACATGAGAATCATGGACGATATGTGATCCCGGTAAGCCAACAATCGGAATAATATCTGTGAGGAAATGTTGTAGGGAATATTCCCTATAACTTTAATCTTCCGCGATGGCAATTCACCGATGGCCGAGGAAAAATCGTATTCAAGGACGTCTGTCCGGACAATGTCCACATGATGGTAAGTTGCCATTCTTTCTCTCAAGATACCGACCATTTTCGGATCTATGTCTAGCGCAATTACTTTCCTTGCCATCTTCGCTATGGACTCCGTCATGAGACCCACACCTGCACCTATCTCAACGATGACGTCATCTTCCTGGATGTCCGATATTCTGATTATCTTGTTTATTGCATTTCTATCCTCAAGAAAAGACTGGCCCAAGCGTTTGATCGGCCGGATTCCATGATTTCTGAGAATTTTTCTTACTGTAGTCATAATTCTCTTTTCCGGCACTCGTGAGACTCTCTATCTATGCACCTTACTTTAATAAAGAATCCAGAGGCCATCTGGAAACAGCGTTTAGGTCTAAAGAGTCCCTTAGTCCTCTTGTCAATAGATGTTCGCCGACGACGGCAATCATAGCCGCATTATCCGTACAAAAAACGGGGGGCGGAATGTAGACATGAATATCCTTAAGCCTGCATTCATGGGTAAATCTTTCTCTGAGGCGGCTATTTGCAGCAACCCCACCGCATACGACTATTCTTGATATGGAATAAATCTCAGCAGCCTTAAGAGTCTTTTCTACGAGGACATCAATGATAGCTTCCTGGTAACTGGCAGCAACATCCCGCAGCTCATCCTCAGTGAAGGGGTATTCTCTCTTCTTTATGTGGACTAGGAGAGACGTTTTGAGGCCGCTGAAGCTGAAATCCAGGCTATCTCTCATGGCCCTGGGGAATTCAATCCACTTCCGGTTTCCTTCCCTTGCCAGCCTGTCGATAATGACACCTCCCGGATAGCCGATATTCAAGAGTTTGGCCGCTTTGTCAAATGCCTCTCCCGCAGCATCGTCCCTGGTTTGGCCCAGCAGGGCAAAATCCTGAAAATCTCTCATAAGGTATATGTTTGTATGCCCACCCGACACTACAAGGGCTATGAAGGGGAATTCGGGATGCTCTTCGCTGAGGAAGATTGATGCTACGTGACCCTCGAGGTGGTTCACTCCTATAAATGGTATATTTAAAGCGAATGCAATGGCCTTAGCCACTGACAAACCCACAAGCAGCGACCCAACCAGCCCGGGTCCCCTGGTTACCGCTATGCCTTCAATATCGTTTAGTGTTACGGAAGCGCCATTAAGCGCTTCATATATGACCGGTATGATCATTTCCATGTGTTTACGGGATGCGATCTCCGGTACCACGCCACCGTATATCTTGTGCAGATCCACCTGGGAAGCAATGACGTTGGAACGAAGAAATTTCCCGTTCTGGAGCACTGCAGCAGCCGTCTCATCGCATGATGTCTCTATTCCCAAAATATACATCTCTTCCTCCCCAAGCAAATTTCCTTTTTACAATTAGTTCGGAATTATATATAGAAATGGGAAACCTTTGTAAATAGCTTTTGAGCAATACGGAAAATTCTCAGGAATCGCGCATTATGGAAATTAGTACAGACTTTTTGGTATTGGGCAGTGGTATCGCAGGATTAAGCTTTGCAATCAAGGCGGCTGATCTCGGTACTGTGGCCATAGTGACGAAGAAAGAAAAATCCGATTCAAATACAAACCTGGCTCAAGGCGGGATAGCAGCGGTTTATGATAAAGCGGACCGCTTTGAATACCACATAAGTGATACCATTTCAGCTGGGGCCGGTCTTTGCAAAAAAGAAGTCGTCACGTTTGTCGTGATTGACGGCCCCGAAAGGATAAAAGAACTTCTAGACTGGGGGGTGGAATTTACAAGGACCGGAAAAGATGAAGCCGGCATATACGATCTGGGACGAGAAGGCGGACATTCCATGAGACGCGTCCTGCATGCGCGGGATTTGACCGGTCAGGAAATAGAACGTGCCCTCCACGAAAAGGCCAGCTTAAAGAGGAATATAGAAATTTTCGAAAACCACATTGGAATTGATCTTATATTGGAATCAGCCGTCCTAGGCGGGAAGAAGGGCTCCCGCCAGAAGTGTCTCGGGGCTTATATACTGGATACTGAACGCGATCAAGTCCATACCTTCAAGGCGAAATTCATTATTCTGGCCACTGGCGGTTCCGGAAAAGTATATCTTATTACAACAAATCCTGACATTGCCACAGGAGACGGCATTGCCATGGCCTACAGGGCGGGCGCTCTAATAGCCAATATGGAGTTCATCCAATTTCATCCCACCTGTCTATACCACCCCGAAGCGAAATCCTATCTCATCAGTGAAGCCCTCAGGGGAGAGGGTGGTATTTTGAGGTTAAAAGATGGCTCCACTTTCATGGAGAAATATCATCCCATGAAGAGCCTTGCACCCAGAGACATTGTAGCCAAATCCATCGATACGGAATTGAAAAAATCCGGCGATGAGTACGTTTTGCTCGACATGACACACAAAGACAGAGATTTTATAATTAGCAGATTTCCCAATATCTACAACAGGTGTCTCGATTTCGGTATTGATATCACAAGAGATCCGATCCCTGTCGTTCCTGCAGCTCATTACCAGTGCGGGGGCGTGTCGGTAAACAATCACGGGGAAACTAATATCGAAAGGCTCTTTGCTTGCGGTGAGGTCGCATGTACAGGGCTTCATGGCGCAAACCGCCTTGCAAGCAACTCGCTTTTGGAAGCAGTAGTATTTGCTCATCGGTCATTCATCAGAATCGCAGAAACATTTTCTACCACGAAAGATGATCCGATTTCTATCCCCCCCTGGGATCCTCGAGGGGCAACGGAAAGTGACGAATCTATAGTCGTAGCACACAATTGGGATGAGGTTCGAAGATCTATGGGAAATTATGTAGGTATTGTTCGATCAAATAAGAGACTCGAACGTGCTCAACGGCGAATCGACCTTATCAGCAGTGAAATAGATGAATACTACAGAAATTTCATCGTCACTAGGGACTTGATCGAACTCCGTAATATTGCAACGGTGGCAAAGCTAATTATCCGATGCGCCAGAATCAGAAAAGAAAGCAGGGGGCTTCACTACAACATAGACTATCCGGAAAAAGATGACGCCTTATGGTTGAAAGATACAGTTATTTCCAAGGACCAACTGACATGCAATGAAATACAGTGAGTATATATTTAGAATGCCATTTATGGCTTTGCTAAGATTAACCGAAAACCCTCTTGAAAATAGCATCAATATGCCTCAGGAAATTCTCGATTCTGAATGTGTCTTCAATATCCTTTGCGTTCATGAACGACATCACCTCGTTATCTTCCAAGAGCAATCGCCGAAAGTCCGTACCCTCATCCCATGACCTTATGGCATTTCTCTGCACAACTCCATAGGCATCTTCTCTTGACATCCCTCGTTCAATGAGTTTCAACAGCACCATCTGGGAAAAAATGACCCCTTTAGTCATGTTGAGATTTGCAAGCATCCTGTCCGGATAGATGACAAGGTTTTGCACCAACTCAGTAAATCTATCAAGCATGAAATCTAGGACAGTCGTAGCGTCCGGAGCAATGACCCTCTCTACGGAAGAGTGACTAATGTCCCGCTCGTGCCAAAGGGCGACGTCCTCCAGCGAAGCCAGCGCGTATGACCTCATCAGACGAGCCAGTCCGGACAGGTTCTCAGACAAAACAGGATTCCGCTTGTGAGGCATGGCCGATGAGCCTTTCTGTCCGGGCGCGAAATATTCTTCCACCTCTCTGACTTCTGTTCTCTGCAGCAATCTGATCTCCTGGGAGAATTTATCGATGGAAGACGCGACTATGGCCAAAGTGGTAAAAAATTCGGCGTGTCTATCCCTCTGAACAATCTGCGATGATATAGGCGCAGGTTTCAGGCCCAGCTTCTGACATACATATTCCTCAATTGAAGGATCGATGAAGGAGAATGTTCCGACGGCGCCGGAAATCTTACCATAGCTGATCGTATCTTTTGCCCGGACCAGGCGTGTCAAATTCCTCTCCATTTCCTGGTACCACAGAGTCATTTTCAGACCGAAAGTTATGGGTTCAGCATGAATCCCGTGAGACCTCCCTATCATTAATGTATTTCTGTACTCTGTCGCTTTGCCCTTCAAGACCGACAAAAGCATGTTCACATCATCAATGAGTATCTGTGATGCATCTCTGAGTAGCACGGCAAGTGATGTATCAAGGACGTCCGATGAGGTAAGACCCATATGAATAAACCTGCCGTCTTTTCCCACCTTCTCCGTCAAAGAACTCAAGAAGGCTATCACATCATGTTTGGTCGTCTTTTCTATCTCTTCTATCCTGGCTATATCAACGCCGGCTCTTTCCTTTATATTCTTGAGAGACTTATCGGGAATATCCCCCTTTTTGGCCATTGCTTCACACGCCAATATCTCTATATCGAGCCATGTCTGATATCTATTTTCAGGGCGCCATATGCCATTCATTTTGTCTCTTGAATATCTCGGGATCAATTTTCTCCTCCTTACGTCTGTAGTGTTCTTCGTGAATTAGTCACACTGCATTCGAAATATAGAACAAATTGGCTGAAAAATAAATCAAAAAAGCTGTATATATTACACTATATAACGTATAATAAATTGTACGGAAATGAGCCATTACGATCATGGTTCATAATAAGATCATGCTGGTGGATCATAACGCATAATCACACCTTCGGGGCGGGTGAAGGCCAAGTTATCAACGGGTTCTTTTCCACAGTTCCATGCCGTTGCTGTGGAACGTCTGAGTATAGCTTAACAATACATCTGCTGAATTCATAGGCGAATTTTCGCGAGGAGAGTGAAAATGGATATTTCTGATTTTAGAAGACCGGATTTCGACATAGACCGCATTTTTTTGAACCGGTGGTCGCCACGAAGCATGTCAGGTGATGAGATCAGCCGAGACGCCTTATTCTCTCTTTTCGACGCTGCACGGTGGGCTCCGTCATCAAATAACAACCAGCCTTGGCGGTTTATTTACGCGTGTAGGAACACAGATCACTGGCCCATCTTTTTCGATCTTCTGACTGACCAAAATAAAATCTGGGCAAGAAATGCCGCCGTATTGATAGTCGTCGTTTCTAAGAAGACCTTTGATTACAATGAAAAGCCTGCGCGGACTCACTCATACGATGCCGGCGCAGCCTGGGAAAATTTAGCACTTCAAGGTTCATTGAAGGCATTGGTCGTCCATGGCATGCAGGGTTTTGATTATGACAGGGCAAAAAAGGCGCTCAATATTCCCGACGTCTTTCAGGTGGAGGCGATGATTGCCGTTGGCAAGCCCGGGAAAAAGGAGGATCTCCCAGAGGGCCTCCAAGAAAGGGAAGCGCCCTCAACAAGAAAGACCCTTTCTGAAATTGTGATGGAAGGAAGTTTCACGCTTGATAAGAATATTGCATGACCTCAATCATTCGTCTGATGATATTCATATTTACTTGTCGCAAGGATGAGAAACAGGACGTGATACTTCTCCCAAAAAACGAATCTTGAATTTAAAGCGCTTAAATGTTAGAAAATGCTAATTATTAAAGCTTGCTCATAGAATCGGAGCTTATGAAACAGGAGATACTAATATGAAATATAAACTAAGGTTGTCGATATGTCTTGTTCTTTTACTTATGGCATACGCCTCACTTGCAGCTAAAGGGGAAAAGACAGTTGCGGTTCTGCCTTTTGCCGTTCATAGCGCGGAAAGTATTGACTATGTAAAACAGGGCATTTGGGACATGCTTTCTTCCCGAATCGCTGTCACTGACAAGATAGAGGTCATCAGCAAAGACTCCGTTCTTCAAGCCCTTAAAGGAAAGGAGGGGAAGGATCTGGTACTTCAAGATATTTATGGCCTCGGGAAAAAAATGAACGCCGATTTTGTCGTATATGGAAGCATCACAAAGATTGGCAACAGTATAAGCATCGATGGAAGGCTTATCGACGTAGCTGCGAACAAGTCAACGGTAAGCCTCTTTACCCAGAGCCAGGGCTTAGATGAGGTCATAGTCAAGATCAATGACTTTGCCCGCAACATAGACAACCATATTCTCGGCACGGTTCCCCCGTCTTTTGCCACGTCACAGACATCAACGCAGGTGCAAACGACACAGCAGCAGACGCCACAAGATTCCCGTGAATATGATATTATTGGAGGCATGAAGAAGAGCAAGAAAGGCACCTTCACCGCTGTTATTAACCCTGACTTCATAACCTCCGCCAGGCCCCTCGATAGAAAAGGTTTCTGGATGAGTCAGAAATTTTCGACCGAATTTAGGGGCATGGATATTGGTGATGTAACGGGTGACGGTCTTAATAAAGTAGTCATTATCGACACACATAACGTCATGATATACCATAAAAAAGACAACGATTTTATCTTGCTTCAAAAGATACCGGGAAGATCATCTGAAAATTATCTTTCCATTGATGTGGCTGACATCAATCGAAACGGCGCGAAAGAAATCATTGTCACCAGCATGACGCGAAATATGGTTGATTCCTTTATTATTGAATACAGAGATGGAAAATTCGTCAAGATCGCTTCAAAGCTGCCCTGGTTTATGAGGGTCATTGAAACTGCGTCCGGGCCTCTCCTTCTTGGTCAGCGCAGGGGCATAGACAAACCTTTCAACAATCCCATCCACGAGATAATCTGGGAAGACGGGCAGTACAAGGAGGGGAGAAAAATGAAGATCCCCGTAGGACTTTCCGTCTACGGTCTGACGATAGACAATCTGGGAACCGGGGGGAGTGAAAAGATAATAGCCCTTGATGATTATGATTATCTTAACATATATGAACAAACAGACAAAGCTCTCATGAGCCTCAAGAGCCTTGGAAGAGTTCCTGAGCGAGTCTGGAAGAGTGATGATGCCTATGGGGGAAGCAACACCGCTATCGTAAATGATAATCTGAAGCCAGATGATGAAAATAGAATTACCTTCATTAATTCGAGAATTTTGACGATGGACGGAAAAGATGGCAAGAAAGAGATTATTATAGTGAAAAACCTGTCATCCGTGGGAAGAGTGTTCAAGAATGTAAAAGTTTTCACATCAAGTGAGATATACGATCTTGAATGGGATGGTCTAGGTCTTGTTGAGAACTGGAGAACAAGAAAGATCAGCGGCTACGTGGCGGACTATCAATTAAAGGACATAGATAATGACGGGCAGAAGGAGATTGTCCTTGCCCTCGTGCTGTCCGTGGGCGCATCTATGTCGGATCAAAGCGTGATTGTCTCCTATAAGATGAGTCCTCAGCAGAATCCATAACGGGCATTGACAATTCTGTCAGTATTTTATATTAATATTGATAATTGATATTACCTTTCACACTGTTTCATTAAGTAAGACAGTTTATGTATTTTAGGCGGTGTAGCTCAGACGGTTAGAGCATACGGCTCATATCCGTAGTGTCCGGGGTTCGATTCCCTGCACCGCCACCACTTGAATTAGACAAGAGCCTGGTACTAAACCAGGCTTTTGTTTATCCGCACTGAAAGAGGCATTAGGGGCAGCAAGTTCCGTATGTGAATATCATGCTATAATAAACAGATTTCTCATGAAGAAGCAATTTACTCCCAACCCGTGGATCAAAAATCCGCACGTGCAGACGATTTTGGGCTCCCTGAACATGCGAGCTCGCGGTCGCAATGCGATGCTGGAATGTGCAAAGGAAACGATTATTGACGGGGGAAATGGCGTACGATTGCTGGGCTATCAGTCCTTGCAATCCCTTGAAAAATCCAGAGGCCTTGTCACGTTGATACACGGATGGGAAGGAAGTTCTGACTCGACATACGTACTTTCCACAGGGAGACATCTGTACAACAAGGGTTATGACATATTTCGGCTTAATCTGAGAGATCACGGCAACAGCCACCATTTGAATGAAGGTCTTTTTCATGGAGCTCTCATAGAAGAGACATTTCAAGCCATTTACAACATCTCTCGTTTATCTGAAAACAGTTCATATTGCGTCATTGGCTTTTCCTTGGGTGGAAATTTTGCACTTCGCATAGCAGTGAAACACTCTTCATCGAAAATCCCGAATCTTAGACAGGTTATTTCCGTCAGTCCCGCCCTTGATCCTTATAAAGCCACCTTATCAATCGATGCAAGTCTTGCCATCTACCAATATTACTTCCTCAAAAAATGGAAAAATTCGCTTAGAATAAAGCAACAACTTTTCCCTGATAGATATGATTTTCAGGACATCTTAAAGATGCAGACGTGCATGGCCCTTACTGAGGCAATCATGCCCTACTATCCAGATTTCAAGAGTTACACCGAATACTTTAGTCAGTACACCTTGCGAGACGATTTTTTCAGCAAGCTGGCCGTTCCTGTTACCATCATTGCCTCTGAAGATGATCCCATAGTCTCGATCGATGACGTCCATGAGTTGAAGGAAAACAGATATCTTAGTCTTTCTCTTCAGGCATATGGGGGACATTGCGGCTTCATTGAATTTTCGCCCCTCAAATGCTGGTATGAGGAGGAGATTGAACGAATCTTAAGCGGGTCGGAAGAAACGTAATGAACATTATAAATGCTGAACGCCTTTCGAATAAGGACCAATTTATCTCTTTAGTAATAGAGAGGCTGGGCACGTGTTCCATTGATTTTACAGAACAGATGAGTTTTATTAAAAGAACCAGAGATGATCGAGAGGTTCACTCAGCCGCAGGTGTTTTGCTACTTTTGCATTACACGGGCGATGACCCTGCAGCATTAAGTAATAACGGTGAATTCATTTTCCAGCTTATTAAACGTTCTTCAAGCGTTTCGCAACCCGGCGACCTCAGTTGCCCGGGGGGCTTGTTACACGGCTTTCTGGACCCCATTTTGACGCCCTTAATCTCAACGGGAATAATTCCCGTTTTTACAGGTGATCCACTGAGATACGCCAGAATGAGGGACAGCGAGACCTTCAGGATTATCAGGCTGTTTCTCGTTAATGCTTTGAGGGAATCATGGGAAGAGACCGGGCTCAGTCCCTGGAATATATTTTTTTTGGGACCCCTTCCGTCGTATTCTCTGCTGCTATTCAGGCGGACAATTTTCCCCATCATGGGATTTGTAAAAAAGGCATGGCATTTTCGTCCTAATCCGGAGGTAGAGCGCATTGTAGAAATACCGCTGAAGTCTTTTCTCGATGAGGACAATTACGGCCTTTACAATGTAGAAACTTCAAGTGAATTAAAGACAGTTAGAGAAAGACCAAAGGAATTCCCCTGTCTTATCGCCCGGGACAGTCAGGACAATGAAGAGGTTCTCTGGGGTGCTACCTTCTACATCATAATGAATTTCTTGAAGACTGTCTTTAACCTTGAAATCCCGAAGATGAGTTCCAAGAGGATCATAAACAGAATCCTTGGACCTGAATACTTAACAGGTCATCAAAATAAGCATTAAGACTGATGAACTCTTTTCTATTGACAAGAAACAATCAAGCAGTTACTAACGACCCCGGGAAAAGGAAAAATGCCTATACTCAGGGCAGTGTTCCCAGGCTGCCTCATCGGTAAAGCTGCCTCTTTGATTTTATGATAACAAGAAGAGCATCAGAAATCCTTCCTTTCATTGTCATGGATGTCCTTGAAAAAGCCCAGGAGATGCAACGGAGAGGGGAAGATATCATTCATCTGGAAGTTGGTGAGCCCGACTTTGATACCCCGGAGTGCATCAGAGAGGCGGGTTGCAGGGCTATGAGAAGCGGGAAAACGCATTACACCCATAGCCTCGGTCTCTTGGAACTGCGAGAGGCAATCTGCGATCATTACTTCGATAAATATAAAGTGGGAATCTCGCCTGATCAGATTATGGTAACTTCCGGTACGTCTCCCGCTATGCTGGTCCTTTTCGCTACGATATTGAATGCCGGTGACGAAATTATCATTTCAGACCCCCATTATGCCTGCTATCCGAACTTCATAAGGTTCTTCGAAGGCATACCGGTCGCTGTCAATGTTTATGAAGAAGAAGGTTTTCAGTATACTTCTGAGGCAATAAAAGAAAAAATAAACCGGTCTACCAAAGGAATCATGATAAATTCGCCCTCCAACCCGACGGGCAACCTCCTCAGCCCGGCAAGAATGGCGGAAATTGCGTCACTGGGTGTTCCCGTTATCTCTGATGAAATTTACCACGGCCTTGTGTATGAAGAAAAAGAGCACAGCATCCTTGAATTCACCGACAATGCCTTTGTATTTAACGGTTTTTCCAAGGCGTACGCCATGACAGGATGGCGACTCGGCTATTTGATCGCCCCCAAACCCTATATAAGACCCATGCAGAAGTTGTTGCAGAATCTTTTCATATCCGCCAACTCCTTCGTCCAATGGGCTGGTGTCACTGCCTTGCGCGAGGCAGGAGGCGAAGTCGAACGTATGAGAAACATTTACAATGAAAGAAGAAAGTTCTTAATCAAGCGACTTCGAGAAATGGGACTCGGTGTCAAAGTGGAACCCACCGGTGCCTTTTACGTCCTCGGAAACATAAAGTCTTTGTCAAAGGACTCATACAAGATGGCCTTTGAAATTCTCGAAAAAGCCCGCGTCGGTGTCACCCCGGGCATTGACTTTGGCAATAACTGTGAGGGGTATTTGCGCTTTTCTTACGCAAACTCTCTTGAAAACATCGACGAAGGCATGAAGCGTCTTGAAAAGTATCTGAAGGAGACATATAGCCATTGAAGACGACAAGTCCAATCAATGCCTTCATATTTGACTTTGATGGCACCCTGGCAAAACTGAATATCGATTTCCCTCTTATGCGGCAGGCTGTTCTCGACCTTATAGGGGCCTACGCCGTCCCCATGAATGGATTGAACAATTTGTACGTCCTGGAAATGATCAACGCCGCTCAGAAATTAATTTCTGAGAAACATCCAAACAAAGAGGAAGACTTTGTAAAGCAGGCAATCAAGCTAATTACAAGAATCGAAATTGAAGCTGCAAAAAAAGGGGAACTAATAGGCGGGACGAGAGATATGCTCGTCGAGCTGAAAAAACGCGAGATCAAGGCTGGGGTTGTAACCAGAAACTGTCAAGCAGCTGTAAGTACGGTCTTTCCCGATGTCTTCGATTATTGCAACACCGTCATAACAAGAGAAATGACCCGTAATGTCAAGCCCCACCCCGAACACCTTCTCGTCGCCCTTCAATCGCTGGGCGTTGCGCCGGAATCGTCATCCATGGTCGGAGATCATCCGATGGATATCAAAATCGGTAAGCAGGTAGGCACATTAACAATAGGCGTTCTCACTGGATACTCAACATCCGATGAACTCATAAGAGCCGGAGCGGATATCATTATCGACAAAGCAGCAGATATCATTGGTCTCCTGCCTCAAGCATTTTTCCCTCCGTCAGAATAGCTCTTCAAGTTCGCCCTGCAACTAAAAGTTACACCAAGAATTCATGTACTTGATGTTTTGCGGCATTCTTTTCTTGACATAATCATGACTTATCGATTATTTTTAAGCATTAAAAGAGAGATTTCTTTATGGGAGTCCGTCTTTAACTTAATCATAAGGGTTGGCCTATATGACTGTGACAAATAGTCAAGAAATTCTTGAAGCATGGAAGAAGATATATCCTGAAAAGTTTGCCAGTGAGAATGAGATATTCAGCCGTATCCGACGTGGTCAACATATATTCGTCACATCGGGCTGCGGTGAACCGCAGTATCTCATTGCCGCTATGACGAAGTATGTAGAATCCCACCCCAAGGCATTTTTTGATGCAGAGATCATACAAATCTACTCCCTTGGTATAGCTCCTTACACGGATGAAAAATTCAAGAGCAATTTTCGCCATAATTCTTTTTTTATAGGCAACAATACAAGGGATCCTGTGAACAAGGGGGCAGCGGACTATACCCCTATATCTCTTTCAGATATCCCGGCTTTGATAACGGCTGGCATGGTGCAAATCGACATCGCCCTCATACAGACGTCATTACCCGACGAGCATGGTTTTCTTAGCCTCGGGGTAAGCGTGGACGTGGTCAAGACGGCAGCAGAAAAGGCCTCTTTGGTGATTGCTCAGGTCAATTCTTACATGCCCCGTGCCCATGGAGACGGTTTTATCAATATCAAAGATGTGAACTTTATTATACCCCATGATGCGCCGATCCTCGAAATCCAGAGATCATTTTCCGAAGAGAAGACGATGTCGCTAGAGCGGATAGGATTTTATGTTTCGCGCCTCGTCCCGGATGGTGACACGCTTCAGGTTGGATATGGAAGCATTCCTAATGCGATCATGGCACATCTTTACAATAAGAAGAATTTAGGCATCCATACGGAGCTCCTGACGGAAGGTATCGTAAGCTTAAACCAGGCCGGCGTCATCGACAACTCAAAAAAAACCCTGAACCGGGGAAAGACAGTAGCCACATTCTGCATGGCCAAGAAGGAAACCTACGAATATATTCATGACAACCCATCCATTGTTTTTAGAACTGTTGACTACACGAACAATCCCATGGTTATCGCCCGAAATGACAACATGGTCGCTATCAACAGCGCCCTTGAAATCGACCTTACAGGACAGGCTACGTCCGAATCAATCGGCAGCATGTTCTACAGCGGCATAGGCGGCTTTCATGACTTCATGAGAGGGGCCCTGCTCGCGAAGAACGGAAAGACGATCCTGGCGATGAAATCAACGGCGGCCAACGACTCCATATCAAGAATTGTGCCGACGCTCAGTCCTCAGGCAGGTGTAACCCTCAGTCGGGCTGATGTCCGCTATGTTGTAACTGAGCACGGCATCGCCTACCTCCATGGGAAAAACATCCGGGAACGGGCGATGTCGCTGATCTCTATTGCCCATCCAAAATTCCGACCCTGGCTCATTGAAGAGGCGAAGAAGCGAGGACTTATCTATCAGGATCAGGCGTACATACCCGGCGAGAGAGGCAGATACCCGGAAGCCTTGGAAACATACAGAACCACAAAGACAGGTTTACAGATCTTTTTGAGATCCGTAAAAATTACTGACGAACCGCTTGTCAAAGATTTCTTTTATTCACTTTCCGACAGAAGCCTCCACCGCAGATTTATGTCATGGCGTACAGACATACCACATGAACGGTTACAGGATTTCGTTATCATTGACTACTCAAAGGAAATTTCCATCCTGGCAATCATCGGTTCTCGGGAAAATGAAATGATCGTAGGATTGGGCCAATATGGGATTGACGAAGCTACGCACACAGCCGAATGTGCCGTTGCCGTGCGGGATGACTATCAGAAAAAGGGCATTGGCACCGAGCTATTATCCTATCTGACTTATCTTGCAAAGAGGGAAGGCTTGCTGGGCTTTACGGCTGAAGTGCTCGTGGAAAATAATGCCATGCTGCAGGTCTTCGAGAAGGGTGGGTTTGACATCACGAGACAAGTTGAAGCCGGTGTGTATCATCTGAAGATGGTTTTCAGGATTCCTGAGGTTGTACGTGAAATATAGCAAGCGCTTTGCCGAACCAGGCATGGATGGGAGACAGACGCCAAGTGGGAATCGGAAGATACGGACGCGCCTTCAGTTTAATTGGTCTTTAATAAAATTTATATGAGGTATGACAAATGTACAGGCTGGTAGTTACATCAATGCAACCCAATGCAGGTAAAACGAGTATCATCATCGGTTTGGCAAAGGCGCTACATAAGAAAATCGGCTATATTAAACCATTCGGCGACAGGCTGCTCTATCGTAAAAAGAGACTGTGGGATTATGATTCCGCACTCATGAATAACATTTTCTCTCTGGGAGAAGATCCTGCGGAGATGAGCATCGGATTTGATCACTCCAGGCTATGGTATACATTTGACAAGGAAACCATCACGCAAAAAGTCCGTGATCTCCAGGAAAGTATCAGTAAAGACATTGATATCCTGTTTGCTGAGGGAGGAAAAGAACTCTCATACGGGGTTTCTGTTTACCTCGACGCTCTATCCATAGCAAAATCATTGAGCGGGGAACTCGTCATAGTAATCAGTGGAAAAGAAGATACTATTATCGACGATATCGTCTTTTTGAAAAACCACGTCAATCTAAACGCAGTCAACCTTAAGGGAATTATCATTAACAAGGTGCCCAACCTGGATGATTTCGTAAATATCCACCTTACCAAGATAAAATTGTTAAATATCAATGTACTCGGGATAATCCCTTATTATGAGGAGCTGCCGCGATTTACAGTTAATTTTCTGGCTGATCGTCTGTTCGCAAAGATCATTACAGGCGAATCTTTTCTTAATCGCCAGGTGAAAAGCATTATCATAGGCTCCATGTCAGCCAGTGCTGCAATAAAAAGTCCTGTATTTCATGAAGAGAATAAAGTCGTCATAACGAGCGGTGACCGCTATGACATGATTGCCGCGGCTCTGGAAGGCGACACCGCCGCTGTAATACTCACCTGCAATATCGAGCCAACCCCGGAGATCATCTCAAAGGCATCGGAACGCAAGATCCCTCTGCTACTTGTATCGCCGGATACATATCAGATTGCAAAGCAGATAGATTTCATGGAACCGTTGCTTCAGAAAGATGACACAGACAAGATACTTCTCCTCGAACAAATGATCAGGAAACATGTTAACCTGCAGGAGTTCCAAGGGTCATAGGGAACGCCGCTATGATCAATCCTGAGGTTTTCAGAGAGTACGACGTCCGGGGCATTGTTGACAAAGACTTGGACTTTGACTTCGTCTACAACCTGGGCAGATCCATAGGAACATACTCTATTCCCCTAGGAGTCAAAACCATGACTCTAGGCATGGACTGCCGTCTCAGCTCTCCAAATTACCATGAAGCTATAAAAAAAGGAATCAATTCCACGGGAATTGATATCATTGATGTTGGCCTCTGCGCTACCCCAGTACTTGACTTTGCCATCAGGCATTACAATGCCGATGGTGGCGTGATGATTACGGGGAGCCATAATCCACCCGACTATAACGGCTTCAAGCATGATATCCAGGAACTCAGAAAAATAATGCAACGCGGTAAATACATATCTGGAGGCGGAACCTTTCGCTTTGCAGATATTTCGCGACACTATGAAGATCATTTATTTGGAAATGTTAAAATAAAGGAAGGGTTGAATATCATCGTGGATGGTGGAAACGGCGTAGCCGGAATCTTTGCCCTCCCCCTATTTAGACGATTTGGCTGCAATGTAACGGATATTCATTGCGATCCCGATGGCCGCTTCCCCAACCATTTTCCCGATCCCACGATCCTTGAAAATCTGAGCGAACTGATATCGCTGGTGAAAGAAAAGAAGGCGGACATTGGCATAGCTTTCGACGGCGATGCCGACAGGATAGGTGTAGTGACGGACAAAGGCGATGTCCTCTGGGGGGATGAGCTTCTTTTGCTTTTTTCCAGATTTATCCTCAAGACATCACCTGGAGCAGCCATTATAGGCGAAGTCAAGTGCTCGCAAAAGCTCTATGATGACATTGAAAAGCATGGTGGCAGACCTATTATGTGGAAGGCCGGCCACTCGTTGATTAAAAGCAAGATGAAGGAAGAAAAAGCCCCTCTGGCCGGTGAAATGAGCGGCCATCTCTTCTTTGCCGATAGATATTTCGGATACGACGACGCCATCTATGCCTCCGTTAGACTGCTGGAGATCATATCTACGACAGGAAAAAGAATCAGCGAAATTCTTTCCGACGTTCCCCGGACATTCACTACGCCGGAAATCAGGGTAGACTGTCCTGACGACGTCAAATTTAGCGTCGTTCATGAGGTCAAAGAGCATTTCCGGAAGAACCATAAGATTATCGATATCGACGGAGTACGCATCCCTTTCGAAGATGGATGGGGCCTTGTACGCTCATCAAATACCCAGCCTGTATTAGTGCTTCGATTCGAGGCCTCGACAGAAGAGCGTCTGCAAGGGATAAGGAATACTGTGGAGAATGCTCTTCACAACATAATGACAAAGCATCTGCAGTAAACACCCACTCTAAATATTTCGGGTCTCTTCTCCGATAAAACGTCCGCACAGAAAACAGAACATTGCCGCTACAATTAACGCCACAGGTGTTATAAGAAGCGCGTTCCTGAGTCCCCAGTGATCGGAAAACCATCCCAGTGCGGCAGGCGATACAGCATCTCCCAAGGCATGTATAATAAAAATATTGACCGCAAAAGCCCGCGCACGAATAGCTGGCGCCGTTACATTGATTATCACTGTATTGAGGGGACCCGTATTTAGGAACAGAAAAAATTCCGCAAAAAATATAGTCACGAGACATGTATTAACTGAGGGAGTAACCAGGGCATAGACCGCCA